>WNGA01000800.1_pt1 | contig 49164 bp, 37 predicted proteins | sample 5400061 | NCBI WGS metagenome assembly WNGA01 (sample SAMN13153366, study PRJNA577476) | soil metagenome | isolation source: 100 cm soil or saprolite under grassland replicate 2 | place: USA:California | collected 2016-06-15
GGCACCAACCCGCGCATATGAGTCGCGACACAAACGTCGACGACAGCCGATGCGCTCCCCTCGCCGAACCTCACCCCGCGCACTGCGGGGCGAATCACCCCTGCGCGCTTGACAGGCCACACTCCATATGAGTGTTCCGAAAGACACTCCGACGAGACGGCCCTGTTCTCATGGTTCGTCTTCTGGCACGTCATGAACTGAGAGATCCGAGGTCTCGGGCGCGCGTGCAGCTGACTGCCCGAGGGTGCACGAATATCCCCGACTGCCATACCCATCAAGTCGACGTGTGCGCACTACCCAGAGAGCAGACCGCACTCCTACTTCTTTACCTCCCTGCAGATCTTGTCGGGAGACCGGTGCGTTTCACAGTTGCTGGTTTGGAGGAGGGCGACAAGACTTAAGGGAATGAAGATCGCGTGCTGCGTCGGTTGCTCGTAGAGAACAACTTGCCCTCTGCCTTGACCGAGGTAGAAGAGCGGTTGCTTGAGGGCTTCCACGGATTTGCTCAACTTCGACGTTTGCTCAGTTTGGGCGACCTGGACAACGGCCGGGGCTGCGCGGATCGAAAGGATCTCGAACCCAAGGAGTCGCACGGACTCGACTGGCTTTCCCTGTTTCACAGCGCTGGCACGAGCGTTTGCCCATCTGGCAAGAGAGACCGCAGCGATAAGGGTCAACAGTGCGAACGTACAGAACATCGTTGGGACGAAAGAGACATGTCGACGTACGCGATCTGCTGCGAACCACACGCCAGCGGCGACGACCGTGGTCGAGATGAGAAGAACGATCGTCAGGCCTGCCGCGCCGCCGAGCGCCTTGCCGTACTCGACACCGACATCGTTCAAGCTCACGCCGAGCTCGCGATAGAACTGCCCGTAAGCAAGCAACAAGGCGCCGAAGATGAGGACGCCGCTTAGCGCAACGGCAGCCGTAACCTTCTGCGCCTGATCGAGCCATGAGCCGCCGCTCGCGGAAGGACGAGCGACATCGTCTTCACGCCCACCTTCAGACTTTGCGGACTCGTTCTTCATATGAACGTACGCTCCAGTCTCCCTACGCTCTATCTACACTGCTCGCCAGGCTATCGCGGCGCCGACGACATCAGGCGACATGCGCGAGGACTGCGCGAGCGTCCTGTCGCCCGACGAGAAAGGTGGCCTCGTGGCCGCCTCAGAAAAACTCTGCAAATGGCGATGGAGCTAGCCTGGCCCGAACCGGCGACCTCGTGGGTGCGATCCAGAATCGCGGGCGCCCCGAGCGATCTCGGATCCCAACGGATGTGCCCTAATTGCAGGGTTTCGTGTCTCCTCTGCTCTGGGGCGACACCGCGGTCCCATCTGCCTCCATGCGCGATGGGGTTGCACATGGGCTACAAGTGTCGTTATCGGGATGAGCAACAGCAAGGAGGCATTCGCATCCCGTCCTTAATTACGAGAACGGAGCAGCGATCGCCCGCAGGTCGCCGTGAGTCGAGCGAAGCGGCTTTCCTCGGCGAAACGGCGGCCCCTCGCCAAGTGGACGAAGCACCGCAGGGTCGTGCCGATAGCGCCGTGAGCTACGTCGGCGCTTGACCTTCAGTTATCGAAGCCCTTCCTGCGGCGCTCAGCCTCCTCGTCGTGTCGCCGCGCTTCGCGTTGGTAGCTCTCCACGAGCTCACGGAGGAGAGCCGCGGTACGAGGCCACCGATCGGCGAACTTCTCTGCCTGCTCGGCGTAGCCGGCAGCGACAACCCGCTCTTGATCGCCACCATCAAACACGCCACGGCTCGTCGGCCCACGGCTGTTGTAGAGCTCCACCCGGAATCCTTCTTCGAGCGGTGGACTCTGGAGCCTCTCAAGCAACGCACGTATTGGCTCACAGGGGCGTGCGCCATCCGTGTCAGCCGGCCCGTGCGCCAGCACTCGGCCTATATGGGAGTCGCCGATTTCCAAATGTCCGGACTCTTCGAGCTTGGTTCGCGCCTCCGTCACCCATTCGTCAAGCTTCGCGGCGTCGATCGTTCTGCCCTCGCGCAGTCCCGGAACGGTCTTCCACTCCGACAACAGTCGGTACGCGTTACTCGCGAACGCTCTGCGCTGCTCGTCGTCGCCTTCGTCGTTCTCCGTGTCCTCTGTCCGCTCCTCGTCAGCGTCACCGCGCGGTCGATACATGCGTCGAATTAGGTCTACGAAAAAGTGGGGGTCGCGCGACAGCATCTCGCTGAGCGCGACGGGGCTGCTGTCAATCCCGAAGGCCGGCAGGTAGGCCCATTCAAGAGCCGCCACTCGCTCGCGAGGCACCTGAGAGGCCTCAAGCGCTGCAAACAGCCCCATCAGCTCGTAGTGCGAGAGGTAGCGCATCTCGCCAGCGCTGTCCTCGTGCCGCAGTAGCGCCTCCAGTCCTCGTACGACGAGCTCAGCGCGTGCGGATTCCATCGCTTGTCCCTGCTCGCGGCGCGAGTAGAGACCAATGAGATCGAGTGCCGCGCCCGGACGATCCACACCGAGCAGGCGCTCGACGGCCAGATCGACGTACTCGAAGTCGCCGAGACCGTGATTTCGGAAGTACGTCCAGAACTCCCGCGCAACCTCGTCCTCCTGGGCGTCGGCAACCTCCCACGCCTTCGGGAAGTCATGCGTATGCAGCAGCAGCCGAGCCACCTGAATCGGCGCAAGCTCGCCGCCAGCGACATACGCGTCGAGCCAGTGCCAGCCGGCATCGCGAAACCGTTTCCACATGTAGCCCGCCGCGAAGGTCACCTCTGCGTTGTTCTCAGACTCGAGAAGCCGCAAGAACTCGCGTTCGTGCTCGAACCTCTCTGCCTGAGCGAGCGCCTCGCCCAAGAACCACGGCACTTCGAGTGTCATCGCGAACGCGAAGATTTCCTCCCAGATGTTCGAGTCCGCGATCTCGACCGCAGCTTCAGCGCGGAGTCTCGCCAACGCGGCTTCGTACTCCTGATAGTTCTCGCCACGCGTCACGTGCGGAATCTCGGGGCGCTGGTTCTTGAAGAGCCACCCGCGCCTTGCGAGCGGCGCGGAAGGCTCGAAACTTGCCGCTGTCCGCTCGATCGCCGCGACCTCCGGCTCCGGAAGCGCCCACTCCGCATGCGCGAACTCGCGATGGCGCGCCACCTTCTCACGCAGCCCCTCGAAGATCGCCGCGCGGTCCGACTCGCTCAACGTCGATCCGTCGCTGAGCTCATCGAGACGAGCGAGTGTTGCCGCACGGGAGCCGGGCGGGACGTCGTCGATCTTGTCGATCAGGACGACCCACCTATCCGGGTCATTCTCGACGTCCTTGAGGACTCGCCTGTAGAGCTCATCGATGAAGTTCCAATACTCCGGAGCAGAGACTTCGATCTTCTGCGGCTTCCATTCGCGGAAGTGCGGCTCGCTGATGTGACCCGAGACGGAGTGCATCTCCGGGAGGAGCGACAACAGGAGCCTCCACGCAAGTGGCTCATGATGTTCGCGCAGCGCATCGATCGCGCTCAATCGACGCTCTGGCGTGACGGAATTTTGCGGGAACCACGGGAGGAGAATCGCTTGCAGGCTCGCGAACGGCCGGTTCGCGAGCCGTCCTCCCGGGTCAATCTCGGCTAGTCGCGCTAGGAGATCGACCGTGAGACCGAAGTGGTCCGGCGACCACGCGCAAGTCTCCATCGCCCACAGCAGGTTCGAGTGCGCAGAATCGGTTGAGAAGGCGTCGCCTCCATCGACGTCGCCGAAGATGCCGCGCAAGACCGGCGTCGCTCCCGTCGAACCGACCCGAACTGCTTCGAGGAATTCGTCCGGCGCCGCTTCCGCAAGCAGCGGCAACACGTCAGCAAGCGATGCCCAAAGCAGGCATGACTCGTCGGCGTTGGCGCGCTCGAGCACCTCCCGGACCATCCAGCCGGCCCAACTACGCGCCGTCATTCCCGCGCCGTCGATGCTGCGTTCGCCGTGCGCGCCTAGCAGCGCGAGCGTGGTCACGAGTCCCTGTCGCAGGTCGTACGAGTAGACGCGCTGCTTTCCAAGAAGTGACGCGCGCCAGCGGTCCGCGTGTGGGAGCTCGAGGCGCGGATCTGTCTCAGCAAAGACAGTACGTGCGGCTTCGTGAAGCGCGTCCAGGTCGTCCTTGCGAATTTCGCCCCGGAGCACGAGAAACGCGTCGAGGTGCGACACGACGCCAATCGCACCGCTGACCCGGGCGAGGAGCGGATCGCCGCCCGCTGCAAGCGCCGCGACCTCCTCACGAAGGTCGTCGTATGACATCCCGGTCGCCTGTTCGAGAAGCGCCCGGTCGCCGTCGGAGTTTTCGTGCCACCGTCCGACGAGCACGAGCCGCCGAACCGGCTTAGATGCGGGCGATTCACCCCACGCCGGGCGATGGAGCTCGCGCTTGTTTGCCAGCCGACGACGCGCCGCAAGAAGGCTAAGGCGCGCGAGCTCCCCCGCATCGTCAGCTTGCCGTTCCGATAGGCCCGCGTCCTTTAGCACCTGCGCGGAGACGAGCGAGTCGACCGGCGAAAGCTCAATGTCTGCATCGATTGTCCCGGTAAGCGGAATGACAAGAACGTGAGCTGAGCCGATACCGAACTCGGCGGCGACCGCCTCCGTAAGCGCGACAAGCACGAGCGGCGTCGGATGCTCACGGAGGCGACGCCACGTCTCTACGTCATCGACGAAGGCTGTCCTTGCAAGGAGAGCGCCGCCGTCTGTCGCCTCCTCGGAGAGCGCGAGCGAGGCGACAAACGCCGCAACCTCGTCGCGGCTCGACGCCCGCACCGTAAGAAGGCGACCGGGTGCCGACAGGGCAGCGCGGAGCGCTGCGACTTCGGCGTCTCTCCCTGCAACGACGGCCGCCGACGGGAACGGCGGCGTCGTCGCGGCGGACCATCGGCTCCACCACGTTTCGGCAGTAATGAGTCCGTACGGCCTGAGCCCTACGACCTCAGATAGCCATGCATGAGTGATCGGCGCCGACTCCAGCCAAGTCTCAACGTCATCGACACCGTGCGCTCGAACGTCCTTCCAGCGACCTTCTGCCGCCTTCTCTCTCGCCCAATCGCCTCGTTTGAGCCACGGGCGAAGCGAGACTGCGACGTAGACGGCATCGGTGGTTGGTGATTCGTCCGGCGTCGAAGTCCGCTTGGCATAGTCCCCATCGGCCTTCGAGCCGGGAGACTTCTCGACTGAGAGCTCCCAGAGGGACAAGCCCGCCGGGAGGTACGGTGCGTTTTCGCTCGCGCGAACGCTTCCGTCCCAGCTCCCGGCTGACACGCCTTCGCCGGCGGGGAATCCGAGTTCGACGACGCCCTTTCCGGTCTCGAGGATGAGCCGGCGGATGAGCCGCGGAAGCTCACTCCGCGCGCCGATCGAGTCCGCCCAGTTGAGCAGCCCGCGCCGATCGATCAGGCCCGGCTGCGTCATCGTCCACGAAGCCGTACGAACATCAGTTCGATTCTACTTCCACGATCGGGCCGCATCGCCGGGCCCCGCGAGCAGCTATTCGCGGGGCAGCGCCACAGCGCCGAAGACGCGGGTACGCGTTCAACGGCTTGGCCCTCAGAGGGGGCCGCACCTGTGCCTTGCGCGAGTGCGCATCCAAATGATGCATCTGTGTCTCCCGGCTATCCAGGTGAGCAGTTGCTGTACGCGCGGCCTCGAAACGGACGCGTTCGGGTGGGTTAACGTTCGTGGCTCCAGCCGCGGTTGCGTTCGCGTTCGAGCTCGATCAGGCGGCGGAGGCGGAGCAGGGTTGGCAGCTGTTCTGGTTGCTCGAGGGCGCCGAGCATGCGAGCGAGGTCGCCGGGGGAGGCGACCTGGGGACGAACTCCTTGCCCGAGTGACTCCCGGCTGGCGTGGCGGCGCAGATCGTCATAGCCACGGGTGCCGGCCGGCTCCGGGACCAGCTTCAGCTCACCCGCGCGGGTGCGCAGCGCCATTACGGGCTCGTCGAGCGCGTTCAGGTCAAGGCGTCTGCGGTCACGGCGCTTCGCCTCGAGGTCGTTGAGGCCGTTCTTGAGTCGCGCGACGTTGTCTTCGCGCATCGAGGGGGTGATGTCCATCCCCTGCGTCAGCTCGGCGGTGCCATGGATCACTCGTGCGAACGCGCCGATCACGACGAAGCTGACGTGATGGCGCTGAAGCGTGGCGAGCTGCTCGTAAGGGTCGAACACAAGAGCCTCCTCGGCCACGATTCTCCCCTCAGCGCCTCGTACGGGCCGGTTCGCGCCCGAGTTCCTTTAGCAACAGGCGTACTCGCTCGTTCGGTGGCAGAAGCAGCGAGCCACCAAGTTCGGCGTCCATGCTTTCGTCCAGCGGCACCAGCACGAGAGGGAGGTCGAAGCCACAGGCGTGGACGCAGGCGAGCAGGCTCTCGACCGGCGGCGAGATCACCCCCTGCTCCCAGCGCGCGAGCACCGAGCGCTCCCTTCCCGTCAGGCGCGAGAGCTCGATCTGGGTGAGGCCGGCGCGGGTGCGCGCTTCCCGGATCAGCTCGCCGCCACGCACAACAGGATTCTACTGCCCTTTCTCGGTACACGACCCTTTCTCGCGGTCCGACCCGTTTTTGCTACAGTCCTGCACTTCGCTTTCTTCTCGCGTCGCTCGATGGCCCGATCTCGTCAACACCCGGCCTCTTCCCAGCACCAGCAGCTCACGCTCGACGACTGGGAAGAGACGCTCAGCGCCGCTCGCGAGGCGCCAGAGGCGCAGTCAGCGCAGGCAGGCGTCGACGCCCCTGCTTCAGTCGGCGCGACCGCGAAGAAGGGCGCTGCCGTCCGCCGCGGAGACGCCGAGCCGGCGGCTCGCTCTCGTCCCGTCGCGATCGAGCTGCTCGCAGTGCCGGAAGCGCTGCTCACGCGCACGCATCTGCGGGAGCTCGGGCTCGAACGCCGAGCGGTCGACGCCGTCTTCCGTGCCCTCCCTGTCGTCGCGCTTCCGGGTTATTCGCGTCCGATGGTGCGTGCACAGGATTACCTCAAGCTGGTCAGGTGCAACACCTTCAATGACGATCGCGTCCGCCCCGTGGTGCGTGCATCGTGAGCCGAAGCCAGATGAGATCGACGGTCCAGTTCGTGCCCCAACCCGGCGAGCCGGATGCGCCGGAGATCAGGCGTGCCGAGTAGCTGGATCATCACCCGTGCAGCGCCGGAAGGCGGCAAGCGCTATCTGGTGCGCTACCGCCTCGGCGGGCGCGAGAGTGCCCAGCGGTACGGCGGTAGCTTCCGCACTCGCGCGGAAGCGCTCGAGCGGCGCCGTTGGCTCGCCGGCGAGCTCGCTGCGATGCGCGTCCCCGACCTGTCCGCTCTCGACCACGAGCCAGTACGCACGCCCACACTCGCGGACGCCGCTGCGGCCTACCGGGCGTCAAGAATCGACATCGCCGAAGCGACGCGCGTCAACATCGGCACCGCCCTGAGCATGATCGCTGGCGCGCTCGACCCGGCGCGTCGACTCGATGCCTTCACGCCGCAAGAGATCGCCGACGCGATCGCACGGCTGCACGCCACCGGCTACAAGCGCGAGTCGATCCGCAAGGCTCTAACGCATCTCGCCTGCGTGTTCGACTTCGCGGGCGTCGAGCCCAACCCCGCACGCGACAAGGTGCGCGTGCGTCTCCCCCGCGGCGAGGTCCGCGAGCCGCAGCCCCCGAGCGCCGACCACGTCGAGGCTGTCTACCGACTGCTGCCGCCAAAGCATCGGCTCGCGCTCCTCTGGCTCGACTGGTCTGGTGCACGCGTCTCGAGCATCGACACGACCACGATCGGCGACTACGACGAACCACGCCGCCGCGTACGCTTGCGCGCCGCAGCCTCCAAGACCCGTCGCGCCCTCTGGGTCGACCTCCCAGACGTGCTCGCCGAGGCGATCGAGCGGACGCTCCCGCCGCGCGAAGATCGCGAGCCGGAAGCCCGCCTGTTCGCCGCGAGCGGGTCCGACGCGATCAGGACGAGCATCGCGAAGGCGTGTCGAGCCGTCGGCATACCGCTGTGGTCGCCGCACGACCTCCGCCACCGACGGATCAGCCTCCTGCACCGACAAGGACGGACGTGGGCGGAGATCGGCGCACTCGTCGGGCAACGCTCGCTGAAGGTGACCAGCGACACCTACACGCACGTGCTCATCGACAGCCGCGAACTCGACTACGCCGCGCTGCTCACGCGCCCGTAGCCGCCCGTTTCTGCTCATTCGCGCCCGTTCGACCTCGCGGCGTGCGTGCACCGGTGCGTGCACGGAGGCAAGAAAACCAGCGATTTGCAGGCTGCTTCGATCCCGGCCGGGGGCATTCACAACGAGCGCCACGCCCGTTCTCGGCCTGCCGTGAAATCCTCGGTTGTCCTACTTGGACAGCTGGCACCACTTGGCCGCAAACGTGCCGTTGTACCCGTAGAGCTTCCCGTCTCCATAGATGCGGGTCGGGACCTTGAAGACGCCGCGCCAGATGCCACCCGGGTAGGTGTTGACGCTCTGAAACGTGAGCTGCGCGCCGTGCTTCAAGCCGGCAACGTGCGGAGCTCGACTCCGATTGCGATAGATCGTCAGGAACCCGACCTGCGGGTCGGCCATCGGCCGCCGGACGTGAACCCGTGGCACGCTCGTGACGTGGACCTGAATCAGGTGCCCCGGCATATTGATGGCATGAAAAAACGTGGCACACGTCACAGGTTTGCGCCAGAGGAGGTAGAGCGTGAGGGTGTTCCACTTGCGGCTCCATGCGATGACCGCCGCTCGCGTGACGTACCGGTCGCCCGCGACGACGCCGCCGCCCGAGATGACGAGAAGGCTGCTGCCGAGACGCTCCCGCGGAAACGTCTTCTCGACGCGCGCAGACGCAGGCACGGCCATCGCCAGGAACACGACCACCAGCGACAGGACGACGCGTCTCATCGCACTCTCATCATCATGGCTTCCGGACGGAAATGGAAGTTCCTCCTCGGCGCGTGACCTGCGCTCGTCTGGACCGCCGGGAGGGAACGGGAGTTTCCCGTTCCCTCCCGGCGCAGTTGGGACGCTCGCTCAACAGGCCTGGGCAACCACGGTCCCGGTGCCTGCGTGCCCCGGGTTGGGCGCGTAGCCCGTGGCCGTTTGCACGACGACGATGTGCGGCGTCGTGCCGGAGATCTGCGAGCCGGACCGGCTGGCCGAGCCCGCGGCGATCACGCCCATGTAGGCGGGCAGTGGTTCCGCCGGGGGCGGGGCACTGTTGCCCGGGTCGGTGCTCCAGCCCGTGCCACATGTGGGTGTGTCTGGGCTCTTGGCAAAGCCCTTGAAGGACGACGGCGCGCCGCCGCCGCTCAAGGAGTTCAGCTTCGACCACTGGGCGCCCCAGTAGGTGACCGCGGTGCCGTTGGCGCTCGAGTTGTCGCCGATCGCGAACGAGCCACCGCCGGGTGCGAATGCGAACACGAGCACCGTGCACGGCGCCGTCGTATCGGCGGTGCTCCCGCCCACGTCATCGACGTGCACGCTGACGTTGAAGAAGCCGGTCGACGCGTACGTGTGGCTGCCGGCGACGCTGTAGCTGCCGCCGCTACCACTCACCGTGCCTGGCGACGACGAGCTGTCACCCCAATTGATCGTCGCGGTGAAGTCGCTCAACGGTGCAGCGGGATCGCCGTCCGTCAGGTTCGCGACGGTGCCGGCGAACGATTGCAACGAGACCGACGGCGTCGCGCAGCTGAGGCTGATCGGTGCATCGGCGACGGGCACCAGGAAGGGCAACGTCGTCTTGAGCCCCGTCGGGTCGGTGATGACGACCGTTCCGGCGTGTGGCACGCCGCCGAGGAAGTTCTCCGCGAACGTGTGGCTGACGGTCTTGCCCGTGGCGGTGCCGCCGTCGTCGAACGTCCACTTGATGTCGAGGCTGGCGTCACCGCACGGGCTGAGGCTGCCGCCCGGGCCCGTGCCCTTGACGCTCAACTGGATCGGGTTGCCCTCGGTTCCGTTCGTCGGGATCGTGTCCATCACGACGGTCGGCGCGGTGAGGTTCGGGAGCAGGTTGCCGAGGTCGACGTTCTGTGCCGCTGCGGTCAGGTTGATCGTCGTGAAGGTGACCGGCGACAGGCTGAACAGGTTCGAGAGGGTGAAGGGGCCGACTGTGAAGAGGGGGATGTCCGGAAGCGGCGGGATGTCTCGCACGAAAGCCTCGCCCGAGACGCTGACGCCGAAGCCCTCCGTCATCGTGCCGTTCACGGCGCTCGACTCGGCGCCCATCGCGTAGTTCACCGGCTGGCCGGCCGGCAGGGTGCACGACAGGGCCGCGCTCTCGTCCTTCGCCTGCGGCGTGGCGTTGAACGTCAGGTTCGCGGGCGGTACCACGTCGGTGCCGCTGACGCTCAGCGTGCGATGCGAGGTGACCCCGTTGCCCGTGATGTTGGCGGTCGTGGTGATGTTCGCATCGAAGTTGACCTGCAGGTAGGCCACGCCGATGTCGATCGGGGTGAACGAGAACAGGTTGATGTTCTTGCTGTTCGAGCAGCTGTCCGTGACCAGCGGCAGGCCGCAGCTCGGGATCGTGTCTCCCTCGGTCTTGTTGTAGGTCAGGTCGAACCCGAAGACGTTGAGGTCGCCGCTCAGCGTGTAGTCGACTCCGAGCGACTGCGAGTCTCTCTTGAACGTGTTCGTCAGGTCGAGATTGCTCCCCTGGCGAAGGTTCGTGTCGGTGAACGCCAAGTCGTTGTGCGTGCCGGCGTTGCTCGTCGTCTTCATGTCGAGCGCGATGCCGCCGTGGATGTCCGTGTCGATGTCGAGCGGATCTCCGATCACGATGTGGCAGCAGTTGAACGACTTGTTGAAGATGTTCGTCGACGAGTTGCCGCTCAACGGGAAGGTGAGCGTCTTCGTCGTCACCGCCCCGAATGCGGTCGGGGCTGTCAACAGGAAAGCGCCGGCAACGGCGGCCAGCGCAACGGCAACTTGTCTCCTCACGACACGTCCTCCACTTCTCGATGGCGGCGAACCGGTTGTGGCGGTCGTGACTATTCCCGCGGCGCGTCGAAGCGTCAATCGCTTTTTCGAGGGATTAAGCGACTAGATCTTGCCGTGGCAAATGAGAGATCTATTGTCTGTATAGACAACATTGCACCCGTATCACGTATGGCGATTGACGGGCGGTCTTCCGAACATGTGCCCGCCGCTGCCTCGCTCATTCGGCGATGTCCCGCACGAGAGTCCGCTTGTGAAAAAGTCTTGGGTGAGGAGGAGGCTTTAAACGACGCCGCGGCTGTCGTCCGCTGATCTGACGGTTGTCCGCTGAAGCTTGGTCGTCGCAGCTCGACGGAGCCGTACGACGCTCTTCACGCGAAGAAGGGACGCCGGCCGACTGCGCCAATACCGGTCGCATGGTGCACGATGTCCAACGCGGGGGCATCGATCCATCCACTGCCCAAACCGCAGGCAGCCTTGAGGAACGCCGGCTCAGCGCACTCGCTCGCCGGCGACCAGGAGTGGCTCGGCGAGGTGCCGCGGTCCTGAGCGATCCGCATTGAGGATCGGCTCAGCCGAGTACTGCGCGAGGTAGATGCGACGTATGCGGTCCGTCGTGTTGGGGCCGCTGCGGTGAAAGAGCGTGCTCGAGAAGCAGGCGATGCTTCCGGCCGGCAAGATGACCGGCTCACCCGGGTCGTCCCCGAAATAGCCGATCAGGTCATTGGTCTCCTGATCGCGGACGTGCTCGACGACGTCGCGCGTGCCGGCGCGCGAATAGGGCAGCAGGTACACGGTGCCGTTGGCTTCGGTCACGTCGTCGAGCGAGATCCAGCACGTGAGATACGTCTGATGTGCGTAGCCGATGAAGCCGGAGTCTTGGTGCCAGCCGAACTTCATCCCACGCTCGGCGGCCTTGACGACGAATTGTTCGTTGAAGAGGTAGACGTTCTCGCCGAGCGTCGCCTTCGCGATCTGCGCCATGAGGTTGGAGAGCAGGAACCGCCGGACGGCGGGGCTCTTTTCGTACGCGTGAACGAAATAGCGGCGGCCCCGGTGGTCGAGGTCGAGCTTCTCGACGCCGAGGCGATCCATCTCCCGGTCGCGTTCTTCGATCAAGCGCTGGCATTCACCCCGCAGAGTCTCGAGATCGCTCCGAGATACGACCTTCTCGAGCACGAAGAAGCCCTCGTAGCGAAACTGACGAACGTGCTCGGACGCGATGTGAGAAACGGAGACGGCCACGTCGCTCTCCTCTGCTCGCTGACGACTACACAATCTGCGGCGAGAGCCAGGGTGTCTTCTCGCCGGCCTGCGAGTTTCTATCGTTTCTTGTCATGATCGAGGAACTCGGGCTTCGGGCTGGACTTGAAGGACGGGTCGTTCGACATGCCGCCGGGGACGCACGAGTCCGCCCCCATCGCCATGCCGAACTCGAGGTCAACCTCGTCGTGCGCGGCACCGCCTCCTACCTGGTCGGCAAACGTCGGTACGAGCTCACGCCCGGCACGCTCACCTGGCTCTTTCCAGGCCAAGATCACGTTCTCATCGACGAGTCCGCCGACCACGAGCTGTGGTGGGCGGTGTTCCGGCCCGGTCTCGTGGCTCGAACCGCGATTACGCCGGAATCGCGAGACCTTCTCGAGGAGAATCCCGTCGGTCGGTTCTCGTGCCGCCTCGACTCGCGGCGGGTCGGGCGCCTCAGCGCCCTCTTCAGAGAACTACGCGACGCTGAGACGCTGGATGACGCTCTCGTCAACGCCGGGCTCTCGTACCTGCTGATCTTCGCTTGGCGGGCGTTTCTCGACGGTGACGATGTCGTTGAAAGCGTCGGTGTTCATCCGGCGGTGACGACAGTCGCACGCCTGCTGAGCATCGACCAGCACACAGGCGACCTGAGCGCGCTCGCGCGCACCGCGGGCCTCAGCCCGTCGCACTTGAGCCGCCTATTCAAGGCGCAGACCGGCGTGTCGATGAGCCGGTTCCGCAACCAGCAGCGACTTCGGCGTTTCGTGGTCCTCTATGGAAACGGCCGGCGCACCACAGCGCTCGCTGCTGCTCTCGAGGCCGGCTTCGGGAGCTACGCGCAGTTCTATCGAGTGTTCCGCGAAGAGACGGGGCGCAATCCGTCCGAGTTGCGCACGGCCGCCGCCGACGAAGTCTTTGTCGCCTGAGCTGGAGCCTCGTCGTGGACGTGCGGCGAATCTGCAGATTTACCCGACTAGCGAAGAAGTCTTCCTGCGGTCCTGAGCAGGCGACTTCCGCCCCTGGCGAACCGCGCGGCTGCGTGGGCGTGCGCAACGGCGGCCGCCGTTCGGCCTCGCAGTCGGGCGTCACCGCTGAATGCCCACTCGCGTCCGACCAGTGCGTAGTCGCGAAAGGCTGCGAGCGCAAGACGCTTCGCTCGCCGGCCGCGAATGCTCGAGGGCTGCACATGAGCGAGCGCCCGCCGCGCGCGGAGCGCATCCGCGCGGAAATGCCGCGCCCTCCGGGCCATCCGGCGTGGGTGCCGGCGGCTGGCGCTGAGGCTGATTCCGCTCGCGTCCAGGGCGATCCGGTGGGACCACGCCGACAGCGTCACGCGGAGCCTCGCGTCACTACCGCGTGCGGCAGCGGGAAGCAGGAGCGCGACTGCGACGAGCCAGCTCAGGACAAGGACGAACCCACACCGCGCACCTGAACGGCCACTAGTCGCAGTCGTCGTCTTCGCCCTGCTCGTCGTCTTGCTCGCCCGCTTGGTCGTCGCCGCTTTCGTCGTCAGCCTGCGTGCGGGCGGCCTCCTGCTCGACCTCGGTCGCGGCCTCCTCGACCTCATCGGCGGCGCTCGCCTCCTCGCTGTCGCCCTGTTCGTTCTCGCCCTGCTCATCCTCATCGGGGCACGTGCTTGTCGCAGTGGTCGTGGTGGCCGGCGCCACCCCACGGCCGCTGGCGAAGGCACCGGCGACGCCTGCTCCTGCCATGAGTGCCAGCGCGGCCAACATCATCACGAGCTTGTTCAGATTCACGGCGACAACAACCCCCTTTTGCTCGGATCCTCGACAGTTGGTGAGACAATCATCGGCGAGCGAGCGCCAAAGTTTAACTCCTGCTACGGCGTTTGAAGCCGGTCGGCCGCCTCAGAGAGGAACGTCAGTTGCGAGCGAAGGTACCCGCCGTCGAGGTCCTGGCTCGGCGTGGCCTCGACGTATCCCTCGAGCGAAGCGACGTAGGACTTAACCCTCGACGCGCCGTGCTGAAGCGTTGCAAGCCCTGCCTGGGCGCTCGCCGCCTGCTGAGTGGCGAGGCCGGCTTGACGGACAGCTTTGCGAAGCTTGACCTTGAGTTGCTTCTCTCTCACCCGCGTTGAGGCAAGGTCGCCTTTAACACGGTGCAGTTTCGTGCTGAGCGCTGCGGAACGCGCGCGAGCGTCCCGAAGATTGCGAGCGGTGAGGGAGCGCGCCGCGTCTGCACGATCGCTTCGGCTGGCGGTCGTCCGCCAGGCCCCCACGAACACAGCGGCACCGATGGCGAGGCCGAGGACGAAGGCGGACGCGACGAGAACCCACGTCTGAACGCGGTCTGCTCGCTGCCGTCGACGCAGGATCGCGGTGGGGTAATCCGTTTGCGCTTCGGTGGCCGGCCAGACCGGCGCGATTGCTCGAAAGCTCCTCACGGGTTGCTGTTCACCGACCCGTACAGAACTCCTGCGAGCTATCTGCGCCGTCTGCGGCGCGAGCGCCGTTTCGCCGTTCGATCGAGGGCGTTGCGTTCTTCAAGCGCGCTGCCTGCGCCGAGGACGACGCACTCGAGCGGTGCTTCGGCAATGGTCGCATGGACGCCGGTCTCGGCCGCGAGGCGTTGGTCGATGCCCGCAAGCAGGGCGCCGCCGCCGGCGAGAAGGATGCCGCTATTGCTGATGTCGGCGGCGAGCTCGGGCGGCGTCGACTCCAGCGTTCGCTTCACGGCTTCGACGATCTGGCCGACGTTGTGGTCGATCGCCGTGCGTACGTCGGCCGAGCCGATCGTGATCCGTCTCAGCAGGCCGGTGATGCGATCTCGTCCGGCAACATCGGTCTCGGACTGGACCGCAGTCTCCCACGCCGACCCGCATGCGATCTTCGCGGCCTCGGCGGTCTCAGGCCCGATCAAGAGGTGCTGCGATGTATCGATGTGACGGACGAGCGCGTCATCCATCTCATACCCGCCGACCCGGACCGACTCCCAAACGACGATCCCGCCGAGCGCGAGCACCGCGACCTCGGTGGTGCCGCCGCCGATGTCCACGATCATGCTCCCCTGCGGCTCGGCGACCGGTAGGCCGGCGCCGATCGCAGCCGCCATCGGCTCCTCGATCAACGAGACTCTGCGCGCGCCGGCCGCCAGCGTCGCCTGTTCGACTGCATCGCGCTCGAGCTTCGTGATCCCGCTCGGGACGCACAACACGACGCGCGAGAACGCCAGCGCGCCTCCGCCCACGCGGCGGATGAAGTAGCGAAGCATCTGAGCCGTCACGTCGAAGTCCGCGATCACACCGTGCCGGAGCGGGCGAATCGCACGGATCGTGGCGGGCGTCCGGCCGATCATCCGCCGTGCCTCCTTACCCACAGCCTGCACCCGCCCGCTCTCCTCGTCGATCGCGACGACGGACGGCTCGAAGACGACGATTCCACGGCCGCGAACGAACACCAACGTGTTCGCCGTACCGAGATCGATCGCCAGCTCGCGACCCGAACGTGACCCCAGGTTCCGCAAGCCGACCACGCTAGCGTCCGCTACCGGACGCCGCCCGGACTTCCGCGCCGTTAACCCAACCGGCTCAACGTTCGCGGCGGGCGGCGGCGAGCTTCTCCAGCGCATCGCGGTCCACCAGCTCGGCCGGGACGACACCGACGCGGCAAGGCGTCCGTGCCAGCAGCGTCGCCGTTCGCTTGCCGCCCTCGACCGCGGCGAGCTCGCCGACGATGGCGCCCGGGCCGAGCTCGGCGACCTCCTCGCCGTCGACCTCTACGGCCAGCACGCCGTCGAGCAGCAGGTAGATCTCGTCGCCGGCCTCTCCCTGCTGCACGAGCGTCTCATCCGGCCCCAGCTTCCGCCGCTTCGGCGCGGCACCGCTCATGAGCTCGCGTGAGAGCCGGCGCTCGAACGCGCTCTCGGCCTGGGTCACGAACGCTTCCGAGTCCTCGTCGCCCCAGGGCGTGCGATCGCCGTGCGCTTCCCGGTACCAGCTCTTGAAGTCGATCGTCCCCGCTTTCTGGACGAGCTGACCGTCGTGGTCGTAGATCCAGTGCCGGGGGAAGGGACTTGCTCCGACGAGATCGTGATCGGAGGAGCCGTCGGCGCGGATCGTCAGCGCGAGCGTCGTCCACGCGGTCGCGGAATGGATGCGGAAGAACGGCTTGCCGCTGACTCTGCGCGGGGCCGGGAAGCCGGCACGGCCGCCCACCGTCTGCACGAAGCGGACCGCGTCCTCGTGCACCTGGGGTTCCGGCCGCAGCACCTCGAAGGCGACGCCCGGGACGACCACGTCCTTGGGCCCGAGGCGGAACGTCGTCGCGCCGACGAGACCGCCGCCGCCGTAGCCGTGGTCGACGACCGTGCCGTCTTCCACCTCGATCCAGGCCTCCAGGAGATTCGCTTCGCGGAAGCGGTCGGCGTCGCGCAACCGCTCGAGATCGCCCTGCTCCAGCCGGTCAGGCGGTGGCTCGTCGTAGTGGCCGATGCCGAGCTCGAACGGGATCTTGGGCATGCCATCGATAGCGTCCGAGGGAATCCACGAGATGGAAGTGACGGAGGACTCGATTCGCATAGAGACAGCCCTACGCTAAACCATTCTTGCGCGTTTTTACGGCGCACCCTCGCGGTCACGATCCGCTGATCGGCCCGCTAGCTCGAGCTCGCGTGCCAGTACGACGGAATCGAGGTGCTGTTCCAGTTCGGTGTGGCCGGCCCGCCGGTTTCCATGATGCTCGTGAGGCGGTTCGGCGTCTTCCCGAACCACAGGAGCTGCCCCTCGCTCCAACGCCCAGGGAACGAGGCCCACGGCGGAAACGGCTGCGTGAGCTCGACGAGCTCGAGCGGCGTCGTGCCGGCGAGACCGCTCGGGCCCGATGGATGTGCAGTGCCCATCCGATCGACGAGTCGATCCTCGGCGAGCTTGACGATGCTCGTAGCACGCGCGAGCTCGGGCCGGCTGAGGTACTTGCGCAAGCATTCCGAGAACTTCGTCGAGTTGGTTGCGTTCGTGAAGTAATTCGCATGCGAGCCGAGCGCGACGTACGCGACGGGATGCGTGCTGCCGCGCTTCGCGACGTTCGCCCAGGAGCGGATCGTGCCCGAGCAGTGCTCGCTGTACGCAGCGAACTGCGGCTGCTGTGTTGCGGACAGGCCGATCGTGACGCTCTCCCAGTCGCCTTCGTGCGCTTGCCACAGACGCCGGCGCGGCGAGCGCCAGTCGTCGAACTCGTAGAAGAGCCAGTAGCGGACGAGATACCGCGGGGGCGTGCTGAAGCCGGCCGGCGCCGGGCTGCCTGCCGGCACCGTGAGCACACGCCCGTAGACGACCGGGTGCTTCCAGTCGCTGATCGCGTCGCGTGAAGCCTCGTAACAGGCATCTCCCGACCTGAGCGCACAGGAGAGGTTGAACCGGTAGCACGGCGTGAACGAGCAACCGCTCGTGTTCGTCGGCAGAGGCGGAGGTGCCGAAACCCAGCTGCCGCGGGCGACCTGCTTCTCGACACGCGCGCGGCCGACAAATCCCTCAGCGTGCTCGGGCGACCAGTCCTCCTGCGGATGAAAGAACAGGACCGGCTCGAACTTCCGCAGAAGCGCACCAGAGTCGACCTGCGGCCCGGCACCGCTCGACGACGGACCCGCCAGCGCCACGAGACACGTGAGGAGCGTGAAGCAACGACGCATGTGCCCCGAGCCTACGGCGTCGGAGACGGCCGGCGCCGCACCGGCCGCTCCGTGTGGATAAGACCTCTAGGCCGCGAGCAGGGGGCGAACGCGGCGGCTGCGTGTCTCGACGATCTTCAGTGCCGCTTCGAAGAGCTGCAGGGCAAGCTCGTCGCGGGTCGGCGCGCAGGCGCCGACGCGGAACGTGCTGCCGTCGGCTGCGCAATGGCGGGCGACGCCCACGAGATTGCCACCGTCGTGCTGGACGTCGACCTGCCAGCCGAGCAAGTTGAGCCATACGAGCAGAATCGACTTCTGGTTCTCGGGGGTCGTTTGCATGTCGCTCCTGGTGTCGGGTTGCGAGCTGGCCCCGCCGCAGTGGGGCCCTCTCCCTCTCTCTGACGCGCCCCAGCATCCCCCATCGGAATGCACTTGATCCATCCCCCAAGCGGGGTTGACCACCCCGCTTCACCGCCTCGGCGACATTAGCGGCGATGCTCGAAGCGTTCGTGCTTTAACCCGGCCGCGACTCGCGCAGGTCGGCCTCGACACGGCGGCGACTCCGCCGGTTCGACAGCGACTGGCGCGTGAAGAGGCCGACGGGCACGGCGACGATCAGCGAGAAGAAGACGACGATCAAAATCCACATCAGCCCGCCCCTCGCCTTTGGGAGCGTGCTCGCGGCCGGCGCCGCACCTTTTCCACTTTCTTTCGAGCGATCGCCCGCTGCGACGGGTGCGTAGGTCGCACGCGGATAGAACGAGTCGATCAGCCACTTCCCGTGCACACGCCGCAGGTCGACGCTGTAGTCGACGGGGCCGTCCTCCGGATGGAGCGGCTGCATGAAGAGCTCGACGCTCATCGTGTCGCGATACGACGTGTCGACGGTCCAGCCGTGGAACCTATGACCGCGCGGCGAGTAGGGGTAGACCGGGAGCTTGCCTCGGCGCCAGGCCGAACGACTGGCGCCGCCGCGAAACTCCGGCGTGACGAGGTCATACGCGGCCCCGGGATCTCGGCGCAGGACGGCGGCGGGAACGAACGCGTCGAACAGCGCGTTCACCTCGGCGCGCCGAGCAGGCGTCACGGGGACCTGCCGCTCGACGACCACGCGCTGCGCCGGCTCGTTCGAGAATCTCGACTTCAGGTTGCCGTTCGTATTCGGGAAGAAGACGACGACGAGCGTGGCGACGAGGCACGCAACGGCAACGACCACGAGCTTTGCAAGACGCCGGCGGACGCGAGGTGATTCGACCAACAACATGACCGTCCGATGATGCCTGACGAATGGCATCAGCGTCTGTGCGGGGCCGTGCCCCCGCACAGACGCTCCGCAGTGTCCGCAGGTCAGCTGCCGGGCTGGTCGAGCGAGTTGTAGAAGCTGATCGCCAGATGGACGTTCAGCAAGGGTGCTCCGAGGTACTCCTCGACGAGCAGCCGGTAGTGGCCGGGAGTCGGGTTGAGGTACCGCAGCGACTCCGCGTTGAGGCTGCTGTTGATCGAACTGGCGACATCAGTCCAGGTGCCGTCCGGCGCCTGTTTCTGGAGGTACAGGTCGATGTCCGCAGGATCGTTGTACGAAGCCTCGATGAGCATCGCTGTGTTGTCGAAGCCGGACTTGACGTCGAACTCATACGTTGCCCCCGCAACGGACTGCAGGTCCTGCTCGGCGTCTGCCGCCGGGGCGAGCGTGGTCACGTCGGCCTGGATCGTCGGCTGCGCCGTTCCCGCCGTCGTCGCCGTGGTCTTCGAGAACCTGTACGCGTAGACGCCGCGCCCGTACGTGACCGCGATCAGGTTGTCTGGATCGCCGGGCTGCAAGCGGATCTTCAGCACGGGAGAGGCCGGTAGATCCTTGCCCAGGACTGAGTACGTGCCTCCGGCGGTGTCGCTGGAGCTGAAGACGCCGATGTCGGTGGCGACGAGCAACTGGCCGTTGCGCACCAGCGTCCAGTTGGCGGGAATGTCCGGCAGGTTGCCGGAGATGTTGACGAACGACTCCCCGCCGTCGGTCGACTTGAAAACGTGCCCCTCTCCGACGCGCGACGTGTCCTCGCCGAGCGCACCGGGCGGCGCCCAGCGGCGGCCGTAACCGCCGAGCGTCACGTACACGGTGCGCACGTTGTCCGGGTCGATGCGAATCGATGTGATGTAGCGCTCCGGCAGGCCGGCCGCCTGCGCGATGTGCCAGGAGCCGCCGGCGTTCGTCGCGACTCCGTTGTCGAACGGAATGCCCTGCGTGATCACGTCGCAGTAGCCGCAGAAGCCGACGTATGCGACTGCCTTGTCGGAGGGCCCGACGATGTCGAGGGCCGACGCCTGCCGGTTTGCGCCGGAGGTGGCGACGCCGAGGTCGTAGATCTGCGTCCAGGCACCGCTGCCGTAGCCGGTGGTGCGCTGCTTGATCGTCCGGCCGCCGATCAGGAAGTGATTGGCGTTCGACGGGTTGACGACGAGCGGCGTCCAGAAGAGCGGCGCCGTCAACGCCGGGTCGGCGGTCGTCCAGGTGACACCGCCGTCGGACGTGACGCTGACCTTGCCCCCCGCGTACTCCTCGACGATGTGGGCCGGGTTGTCGGGATCGATGCCGGTGTCGAAGCCGTCGCCGCCGTAGATCGCCACGGAGTGACGGGTGCCGGGCTCGATCTTGACCTCGCCGTTGTCCTGGAGGCCGGCGACGATGGTGCCGTCACGTGCGATCGCCGCGTCGTAGGGCTGGAGCGTGTTCAGGCCGACGTTCGCGCCCTTGCCCCAGCTCTCGTTGTCGAAGTCGTCGCCCGCCGGCGCGGTCTGCTTGTACACGCCGCCGTCGTTTCCGACGAAGAGCTTGACGCCGCCGCTGCCGTCCGGGACGAAGAGCACGGCGTGCTGGTCCGGGTGGGTCGTAGTTCCGGCGATCGGCGTCTCCGCCCCGTTGCACTGGAGGCCGGATGTCGCCGTCACGCCGCCGAAGCAGGCGTTCCAGTAGCGGCCGATCACGCGCCACTGGCTCGGTCCCACGACCGGTGCGGGATAGGTGGTGTTCTCCCAGACCTCCTCGAGGCCGAAGAGCACGCGCGTCGGCAGGCCCGTAAGCGCATTCGTCGCCGTCGGGTCGGCGTCGATCCAGAGGTTGTACCAGGCCTGCGCGCCCGGGCTGTACGTCGGCTGCGCGCTCACGCCGCCGAGCGAGCTGTTCGTCCCGGGCTCCTTCAGTTGCGTCCAGTCCATGATCTTCGTCCAGGTCCGGCCGAAGTCACGCGACATGTACGCGCCGTCGAGGACGGTGCCGCCCTGGCTGGCCGGGCCCGCCGTCGCGTCGCAGGCGACCTCGACGTCCACCGCGTCGATGCAGTTCTGGAGCTTGATCGCGTCCTGGACGATCGCGTAGACGACGTCCGGGTTCTGGCCCGCGCCGTGCGCCGCCGCAAGCGCCGTGCGCCCGACGACGGGGTTGATCGCGAAGCCGTTCTTGCTCGGCGCCGACTCACCTGCGTCGACGAACGTGAACGTGCCGGGGGTTCCCGTGTTCGACACGTAGATGCCGTTCCGCGGAGCCTGCACCGTCTGGTCGCCGCGGTTGAGCGTCCGTCCTGCGCGCCAGCCGACGGCGGCGAGGACCGCGTGACCCGTCGAGCGGACGGCGACGTCCGTGACGACGTTCGCAAAGAAGCAGCGGCGGTCGGTCGTGTTGCCGGCGCACTGCGCCGAGGTCGGCAGGTTCACGTTGACGAACGAGGCGCCCGCGTCGGTCGACCGGAACAGGCCCTTGCTCGTCGCCGCGTAAACGGTCTTCCCCGTCGCGTCCGCCGGATCGAGGGCGATGCGGAAGGAGAGAATCTCGTCGGGCACGCCTTTGGCCTTCGACCACTTGCCGCCGCCGTCCGTCGTGCGGTAGAGGCCGAGGCCCGAGAAGGCGGTGCCTGCGAAGGCGTTATCGCCGGTGCCGGCGATGAGCGTGTGCGTCGGCGCGGAGTAGCCGATCGCGCCCACGGTTTGCAGTGGCAGCTTCTCGCCGACGGACGTCCACGTGTCGCCGTCGTCGACGGTCTCCCACACGCCGCCGCCGGAGGCGGAGACGAAGTGATGTCCCGGCCGCGACGGATCGTCCGCGAGCGAGGTTGCACGTCCCGAGAGGGTGCCGTGGCCGAGCTGGCTGATGTCATAGGTCGCGTCGTCGCTGTGCATCGGCGTCCGGCCGACCGGCGTCCAGCGGCCTTCCTTCGTGGCGAGGTTCGCCTTCTGTGCGTGCGCCGCCGCAAGTGCACCGGGCGTCGTATCCGCAAACGGCGCCGAGTTCCTGGCCTGCAACTGCGACGTCAGACCGATCTTCTCGGCCGGCGCCTCGCCCGCCTCGGGCAGCACCTGGGCCGCCGACGGGCGCAGCGCGTACCCGCCGAACATCGACGCCAGCGCCGCGGCAGCGGCGACCAGCGCAAGGAAAGCGACGAAACCTAGAGCGCGACTGCGCCCTCGCACGAAGTGACCAGCTGACATCCCTGCACCCCCTGAGTCGAAACGAAAAAGATCGCTTGCATTTGTCCGGAACATCGCGATCCGAAACCGTCGCGACGGCGGAGAGCCAAGCACATTCTTTTCGGAATGACATCGTCAGCGCTTTTCGTTCATAAATTGACGCGTCAGTCAATGCTTGATTGACAAATCAATCGCGCGCAATTCGCGCAAACCGGCTAGAGATCGTCGACGCGACGGCTTAGTTTGGCTGCTGCCGTGCCAGAACACCCGCGCCGAGCAGCGTCACCCGCTCGTCCAGGATCACGTGCACCGGGATCCGCTCGAGGACGCCCCGGAGCAGGCCCTTATCAACGAAGGCTCGGAGGAATCCTCCGGCTTCGAGTTCCGGCAGGACACGCCGCGGAACTCCGCCCGCGAGATAGACGCCGCCGGTGGCCAGGAAGTTCAGTGCGGCGTTACCGGCGAACGTACCGAGGATAGAGAGCATCACGCCAAGCGCGCGGCCGCTGATCTCCTCGGGCAGCGCGACTTCTCCGGTCAGGTAACGGTGAATGTCGCCGAGCGCGCTCCCCGAGCAGGCGCGTTCATAGCTCACGTGGTCGTACAGGGTCGCGAGCCACGCCCGAAGTCCGGCCTCGAGCTCGTTGCGCGGCGCGAAGTCGGCATAGCCGCCCTCGCTCGCGAAAGCGTGGTGGCGCTCGCCGTCCCAGTACAGCCCGGCCTGGCCGAGCCCCGTGCCGAGCGAGATCACGACGCGGTTCCCGCGCGCCCGTGCATCACCCGCGTTGAGTGTTGCGAGAGCGCCGGACTCGAGCAGCGCAATTCCGTGTGCGCACGCTTCGACGTCGTTCACGAGGAGTGCCCGTTCGATGCGCGCGGCGCGCGCGATTCGCTGGGCGTCGACCGGCCAAGGAAGGTTCGTCGACTCCACGCACCGACTGTCGCGAACCGCAGCCGCGACGCCGAGCACGGCGCTCTCGACTCGCTCGCCGCGGGCAGCAAGGAACGCGTCGATCAGCTCCTCGGGCGGCAGGCTCGGATCGGTCGGAAAGACTTCCGGCCGTTCGACGGCGCCGTCGAAGAGCGCGAGTCTCGTGAACGTGCCTCCAACGTCGCCGACGAGGACCTTCACTACTGCGCGAGCGTCACCTTCGACAGGCCGCGCGGGCGGTCGGGATCGAAGCCCTTGCTGCGCGCGAGCGCGGCCGCGAAGAGCTGGCCGGGGACGACGGAGAGGAGCGGCGACAGGAGCGGCACATCCGGCACCGGCACCCGCAACCGGTACGCGGCACCGTCGACGGCGTCTGCGGCGTTCCCGCAGGCGACGATCGTCGACCCGAACTCGCGGACACGCGCCGAGGCTTCGCGCACCGCCGAGAGCGTGGCGTCCTGCGAGGCGATCGTCCAAACCGGGAAGAGCGGATCGAGCACGGCGACCGGGCCGTGCGCCAGATCGGTCGCCGTCAAAGGCGAGGCGGCGACGCGGCATGTCTCTAGGAGCTTGAGCGCCGTCTCGCGGGCCGTCGAAAACTCGAACCCGCGACCGATGACGAACATGCGGCCGACGTATGCGAAGGCGAGGGCGACCGCTTGCGCCTGTGCCTCGATTGCCGGCAACACCTCCGCGAGCTGGTCGGCCGTGCTCCTGACGCCGCGCACGACGCGCCGTCCGTTGTCACCGACGTTTGCGGCAAGGAGCGCAAGCGCAGCGAGCTGGTTCAGATACGTCTTCGTCGCCGCGACCGCCAGCTCTGGTCCCGCCTCGAGTGGAAGCACCGCCTCGGCAACCTCCGCCAGCGCCGAAGCCGGCTCGTTCGTGACGGCGACCGTGAATGCGCCGCGCCTGCGCGCGCGGCGCAGGTATTCGACGACGTCCGGTGTCTGCCCCGACTGCGAGAGCCCGACCACCGTCGAGCCGGCCAGGTCGAACGCCGCGTCGAAGTAGACCGTCAGCGCAATCGAGTCACGCAGCGCCGTGCAGCCGGCGAGAACGCCGAAGGCGTACACGCCGTAGGTCGCCGCGTTGTCGGAGGAGCCGTGGCCGACGATTCGCACGAGCGGTCCGCGCTTGCGCATTACGTGCGCGACGCGGGCGAACTCCGCCTCGTGGACGAGCAGCCGACGGAGCGCCTCCGGTTGCTCGTGGATCTCTGCGCGGAAGCGCTCGCCCGGCTCATACGCCTCGACGGGCTCAGGCAACGACACGCGCCTCTCCTCCCACGAAGACGCTCTCGATTTTCAGGCTGTCGTCGAGGACGACGACGTCCGCCGGGAGGCCGATGCCGAGCCGGCCGACGTCGGGGAGCCCGAGCGCTCGTGCCGGAACTGCCGAGGCCGCGCTCAGAGCGTCTTCGAGCGACGCGCCGAGCTCGTGCAGGTTGCGAACCGCCTCGATCATGGTCAGGAGACTTCCGGCGAGCATCCCCTCGGGCGCGCGCACGGCGCCGTCCTGCACCTGGAGCTCGACGCTGCCCAGGCTGTAGGAGCCGCCGTCGGCGCTGGCGGCCGCGACGGCGTCGGTGACGAGCGCGACCCGCCCTGCAGCAGCGCGCCAGACGAGCGCTGCGGTCGCCGGCGCGAGATGAATCCCGTCGAGAATGATCTCGACGAAGACGTCGTCGCGAACGAGCGCGGCCCCGGCCATTCCCGGCTCGCGGTGATTAAACGGCCGCATCGCGTTGAAGAGGTGTGTGACCATGCGTGCGCCACGGTCGAAGGCCGCAGTCGCCTGCTCGGCGGTCGCGTCGCTGTGGCCGCACGAAACGGTGACGCCGCGCGCGACGAGGTCGTCGATCAGGTCGAGGGCTCCGGGCAGCTCGGGTGCGAGCGTCATCATCCGCACCGACCCGGCGGCGAGCAGCCGCTCGAGGAGCGCAGCGTCGGGATCGCGCCGCCCGGCGGCTCGATGCATCCCGAGGCGACGTGCGGCAAGGAACGGGCCCTCGAGGTGAACGCCGAGGATGCGTGGTCCCGTCGAATCACGGGGTACCTCGGCGAGCGCGGCGAGCAGATCGTCCTCAGGCGCCGTGATCAGCGTCGGCAGGAACGACGTCACGCCCGTCTCGAGCAACGCTTCGCCCGCACGGCGATAGCCGTCCTCGTCCGTCTCGAGGAAGTCGACTCCGCCGAAACCGTTGACCTGCATGTCGACGAAGCCCGGCGCCGCGATCCCGCGGCCGTTGGGCCCGCTCAGGCCGACCGCCGTGACGCGGCCGTCGACGATCTCGACATCGCCGCGGATCAGCAGCCCGTCGACGAGCGCCGCTTCGACGCCGAGCCTCATCCGACCAGCGCCAGTCGCACGTTCCCGCCGGCTGCGGCGAGCCGAGCGCGCGCATGCTCCGCGTCGACGCCGGTGAGGAGCGAGACGATGGCGACCTTCGCCTCGCCGCCGGCTTCGGCGAGCGCGCGCGCGACCTCTTCCTCCGGCGCGCCGGTAGCCTCGCCAACAATGTGCCGCACACGCGCGCGCAACTTCTCGTTGGCGGGCGCCACGTCGACCATCAGCCCGGCGTACGTCTTGCCAAGCCGGATCATCGTCACGGTCGAAAGCGTGTTGAGAACGAGCTTCTGGGCCGTTCCCGCCTTCAGCCGCGTCGACCCGGCGACGAGCTCCGGCCCGACGATTGCGCAGATCGCGGCGTCACAAAGCGGCGCGAGCTCCGAAGCGGGAACCGACACGACGCACGCGGTGAAGGCGCCCACGGCGCCCGCTGACTTAGCCGCGCCGAGCACGAACGGCGAGCGTCCGCCGGCGCTGACGAGCACGACCGCATCCGTCGAGCCAAGTGCGAGCGCAGCCACTGCCCGCCGGCCGGCGTCCTCGTCGTCTTCGGCTGCCTCGCGCTCCAGCGGCGACACGGCGTCTGCGCCGGCGACGACTGCGACGACCTGACCAGGCGGAGTCGAGAACGTCGCCTCACACTCGGCGGCCTCCGCCTGCGCGAGGCGGCCGGACGACCCGGCGCCTGCGAGGACGAGGCGGCCGCCACGGCCGAGACGTTCCATGAGCTCGTCCACGACCGCTGCGATCTCGTCGGTCGCCGTCGCCACGGCGGCGGCGACCGACGCGTCCTCGTGGTTCATCAGCTCGACGAGCTCGCGGGTGCTGCGTAGCTCGAGGTCGGCTCCCTCGGCCGCCCGCGCTTCCGTCACGAGCTCATCTCGGTCCACGAGACGAGTCTACGCGCACCGGCCGAAGCTGGTCAATACCATTTGCGCGAAAATCGCCATTCCACCGCCTTGTCTTTCCTTCGTGTGGGCTATACCATCGACGCGGTGGCGGCAATTGCCCTGACCAATCTCTCGAAGCGGTACGCCGGAGAGGTTGTCGCAGTCGACGACGTCTCGCTCGAGATCGCCGACGGCGAGTTCCTCGTCCTCGTCGGACCTTCGGGCTGTGGCAAGTCGACCCTCCTTCGCCTGGTGGCCGGACTCGAGGAGGCGACGGCGGGGAGCATCGCGATCGGCGGCCGCAACGTGACCGCGCTGACACCGAGACACCGCGACATCGCGATGGTCTTCCAGACCTACGCCCTCTACCCCCACATGAGCGTCCGCCAAAATCTCGGTTACGGGTTGAAGGTGCGCCGGACGCCGAAGACGCAGGTCCAGCGGCGGGTGAGCGACGTGGCCGAGCTGTTGGGCCTAACCGACTTGCTCGACCGGCGTCCCGCACAGCTCTCGGGCGGCCAGCGGCAGCGCGTCGCCATGGGCCGCGCAATCGCTCGGGAGCCGCAGGCCTTCCTGATGGACGAGCCGCTGTCGAACCTCGACGCCAAGCTCCGCGTGGGGATGCGTGCCTCCCTGGCGCAGCTGCACGAGCGGCTCGGCGTCACGACCGTCTACGTCACGCACGACCAGATCGAGGCCATGACGCTCGGGCAGCGCGTGGCGGTCATGCGCGACGGGCGGCTGCTCCAGGTGGACACGCCGCAGCGGCTCTACGCGCAGCCGCGCGATCTCTTCGTCGCCGCGTTCATCGGGTCGCCTGCGATGAACCTCGTGGAGGCGACGATCGAGGGCGACGCGGTCGCCTTCGGGCAGTACCGCGTCCCGCTCGGCCGTGGTCGACCCCGCACCGGCGCGCAACGCGTCGTGCTCGGCATCCGGCCGGAGACCTTCGAGGACGTTGCCTTCGCACAGCCGGGCCAGCCGACGATCGACGTCGAGCTGACCGTCGTCGAGGAGCTCGGGTCGGACGCGCACGTCCTCTTCCCGGTCCAGGCGCCACGGATCAGCGCCGAATCCCTGCAGGCTCAGGCTGAGGACGCCATGCTCCTGGCGGACGAGCAGTCGCTGTTCACTGCACGGGTGGATCCCCGCACCGGCGCCCGCCCCGGCGGGCGCCTGACGCTCGCCGTCGATCCCGCGCGCTTTCACTTCTTCGAGCCCGAGACCGGCGAGAGCCTGCTGCAAGCGGCCGTCGACACCTGCGCGGAGGAACGGCCGGCGGAGGTCGCTCTCCGATGACGAAGCAGAGCGAAGCGAGGGCGAGCGTGCTCGACCTCATCGACCGGCTCGGCGTCGGCGAGGCGATTCCGTCGGAGCGCCAGCTGAGCATCGACCTCGGGATGTCCCGCTTGACGGTCCGGGCGGCCCTCGACGAGCTCGTCCGGGAGGGCTATCTCGTCCGCCGCCGGGGCGCCGGCACGTTCGTGAGCGAGCCGAAGATCGCGCAGGAGCTGACGATGACGTCCTTCACGGACGACATGCGCCGTCGCGGCCTCGTGCCGGCGAGCCGGACGCTCGAGCTCAACATCGTCAGCGCGGGCGCGCGGCTTGGACGCCTGCTCCACGTGTCGCCGGCCGATCAGGTGGTGGTCGCGAAGCGTCTTCGTCTCGCCGACCGCGAAACCATGGCAATCGAGGATCTCCACGTCCGCGCCTCGCTCGTGCCGAATTTGACGGCGCGCGACCTCGAGAACGGCTCGTTCTACGAGCTGCTCCAGAACCGCTACGGGGTCACCGTGGTGGGTGGGCTGCAGACCGTGGAGCCGACGGTGACGACCGAGGAGGAGTCATCTTTGCTCGGGGTGCCGCTCTACTCGCCTGCCTTCCAGTTCGAGCGGATCACACGCGCGGCCTCAGGCGAAACCGTCGAATACGTGCGCTCGATTTACCGCGGCGACCGCTACCGGCTCGTGACCGAGCTCGGCGGACCGGGCCTGACCTCTCCTGTGGCGGCGCTCCAGGCGGCGGGCTCGGCGCTCGGCGAAAGTGGTCTTGACAACTGGCACTTGAATATGACAGGCTCGGGCCGTGGCCAAGTGGTATAAACCAATCTGGGTCGGCCTGCAGCTCCGTGGCCACGTCGCCGGAGTGCACGAGGCCGTCCAACACCGTTTTGGAGGGCGAAGATGAGACTGACCGTCAAGCTCGCGGTCGTCGTGGCCACGCTCGCGGTGGTGGCCTCGACGGCGTCAGCAGGAGTGAACGGGCCGGACGCCCGGACCGCCAACAACCTCGTCGTGTGGCTCCAGGTCGACGCACAGTCCGGCTGGCCGGACGTCGTCGCGGCTGCGACTGCACAGTTCAAGCAGGACCACCCCAGCTGGAACGTCACGGTGCAGTACCAGACCTGGGGCGACCACCTGCAGAAGTTCGACGCCACGCTCGCCGCGAACACCGCGCCGGACGTCATCGAGATGGGGAACAGCGAGATGACGAAGTACATGGCGGCAGGGGCGTTCGCGGACCTATCGGCGAAGAAGTCGTCGTTCGCGAACTCGAGCACCTGGCTGAAAGGGCTCGCTGCGTCCGGCACGTTCAACGGCAAGCTCTACGGCGTGCCGTACTACGCCGGCTCCCGCGTCGTCACATACCGGACAGACCTCTTCAAGAAGGCGGGAATCTCGAAACCGCCGAAGAGCCTCGCCGAGTACACCGCGGACGCGAAAAAGCTCGGCGCCAAGAACAAGGCAAAGAGCTTCTCCCCCGTCTACATCGCGGGCACCGACTGGTACGTCGCCATGGGCTTCGTCTACGACTACAGCGGCCGGATCGCGACGTTCTCGGGCGGCCGGTGGATCGGGACGCTGAACCGTAAGCCAGCGCTGAAGGGGCTGGCCGCGTACAAGAGCTTCTTCCTCGCGGCATCGCGCGCGAACAAGACGGCGATCGAGACACGGCCGAACCCCTACGACGTCTACGCGCAGGGAAACACCGCGTCGATGATCGGGCCGAGCTGGTTCCTCGGCAGCGTCGGCAAGGAGTACAAGGACAAGACGGCGCAGTTCGTGATGCCGAGTCACGTCAAGGGCCAGCCGATGCCGGGGTTCGCCGGCGGCTCCGACCTCGCGGTGCCGGTATCGAGCTCGAGCAAGAACGAGGCCGCGGACTGGATCAAGGACTTCACAGACACGACCTCGCAGAAGGCTCTGCAGGCGAAGGGGAACATCCCCAACGCCACCAACCTGCTCGGCAACTCCGTCAACGAGCGGGCCGTGGCCCGGACCTGGTTCGTCCCGACCGCGAAGCACTGGGTCGACGTCGAGAACGGAAACATCCTCCGCAACATGCTCGCGCAGATCCTCACCGGCAAGCTGACGATTCAGCAGGCCGCACGCTCAGCGAGCGACAACATCGCCTCCGTCCTCAACGGCACGTAGCAATTGACGGATAGCGACGCGATCGCCGCCGAGGCCACGCCCAAGTGGCCTCGGCGGCGGCGCGCGCTGACGTGGCGCCGCGCGCTCGGCGCGTCGGTGCCGTACTGGCTGATTCTGCCCGTGGTGGTCACGATCGGCGCCGTCCTCGGCTACCCGATCTACCGCCTCGTCCAGCTCTCGTTCCAGCACTACGGGCTGTTCGAGCTGATCCAGCACAAGGGAACCGGTGCGGGTCTCAGCAACTACGGCTCGATCCTGCACGACTCGATCTTCTGGCACACGCTGCTACGTACGGTCGTCTTCACGTTCGCGAACGTGACGCTGACGATCGTGCTCGGGCTGCTGGTCGCGCTGCTGCTCGCACGCGTCGGCCCCGTTGTCCGCATCCTCCTCACGTCGGGCCTCGTGCTCGTCTGGGCGACGCCCGTCGTCGTCGCGGTGCAGGTCTGGTACTGGATGACGAACTACGAGAACGGCATCGTGAATTACGTGCTGAGTAGCCTGCACCTCAGTGACGCGCAGCACGACTGGTACGCGACGACGTTCTCGCAGCTTGCGCTCGTCACGGCGTTGATCGTCTGGGGAGCGCTGCCGTTCGTGGCGATCACGCTCTACGCGGCGCTCACGCAGGTACCGGGCGACCTGGTCGAGGCGGCATCGATCGACGGCGCCGGCGCGTGGCGTGTGTTTCGCGACGTGACGCTCCCGATCATCAAGCCCATCCTGTTGATCCTGACGAGCCTCTCGATCATCTGGGACTTCGGCGTGTTCACGCAGCCGTTCCTCCTGATCGGCCAGTCGAAGCTCCACCCGGGCAACTACCTGATGGGCGTCTACCTCTTCGAGGAGGGCTATCTGAAGACGGACTTCGGGCGAGGCGCCGCGATCTCGATCGTGATGCTGTTCATCGTCGCGACGCTGAGCGTCGTGTACGTGCGCAAGATGGTGAAGCTCGGAGACGCCGCGTGAGACGGCGCACCGGCTGGAACGTCCTTGGCATCGCAGTCTTCGTCGTGCTCGTCTTTCCCGTCTATTGGATGATCACGACCGCGTTCAAGCAGGACGAGGAAATCGTGGGCGCCAAGCCGACGTGGCTGCCGCTGCACCCGACGACCGCGCACTTCGGCAACGCGACGCACCAGCCTTACTTCTGGGAAGACGTGAAGAACAGCGTGATCATCGTCCTCGTCACGGTTGCGATCTCCATGGTTCTCGCCTTTCTCGCCGCCGTTGCGATCGCGCAGTATCGCTTCTCCGGTCGCAAGCTCTTCCTCGTGCTCGTGATCGGGGTCCAGATGCTGCCGCAGGCAGGCTTGATCATCCCGCTGTACGTCGTGCTGGCGCGCTACCACCAGGTGAATGCGCTCAGCGGCGTGATCATCACGTACATGACGTTCGTGCTGCCTTTCTCCGTCTGGACGCTACGCGGCTTCATCGTCGGGATCCCGCGTGAGCTCGAGGAGGCTGCGCTCGTCGACGGGAACAGCCGTCTCGGCGCGTTCGTCCGGATCCTGCTGCCCCTCGTCGCGCCCGGCCTTGTCGCGACCTCCGTCTTCGCCTTCATCACAAGCTGGAACGAGTACATCTTCGCGCGAGTCCTGCTGAACGACCAGTCGAAGCAGACGGTCACGGTCTGGCTCTCGTACTTCGTCGGCTCGAGCAAGCACACCGACTGGGGCGCGCTGATGGCGGGCGCGACGCTCACCGCGATTCCCGTCGTCGTGTTCTTCGTGCTCGTGCAGCGGAAGATCGCCTTCGGCCTGACCGCCGGCGCCGTCAAGGCGTGATCCCAAAGGGACTCGGTTCGCCGCGGTACGAGTGGCGCGGCGTCATGCTCGACGTCGCGCGTCATTTCTTCGGCGGCGACGACGTGAAGCGTTTCGTCGACGTGATCGCGCGCTACGGGCTGAACCGCCTGCACCTGCACCTCACCGACGATCAGGGCTGGAGGATCGAGATCAAGTCGTGGCCGCGGCTCGCCGCGGTCGGCGGCGCGCAGGGCGGGTTCTACACACAGGACGAATACGCCGAGCTGGTGAGGTTCTGCGCTAAGCGCGCCGTCATCGTCGTCCCCGAGATCGACGTGCCCGGCCATGTCAACGCCGCGCTCGTCGCATATCCGGAGCTCGCGCCCGCGGGTTATGCACCGGCACCGTATACCGGCACCGACGTCGGCTTCAGCTCGCTCGACGTGACAAACGAAGCGACCTACGACTTCCTCGACGACGTCGTGCGCGAGGTCGCCTCGCTCACGCCCGACCCGTACTTCCACATCGGCGGCGACGAGGCGGCGGCTACTGCGCCGGAGGACTACCTACAGTTCATCCAGCGTGCGGTCGAGATCGTCCATCGCCACGGCAAGCGAGTCGTCGGTTGGGAAGAGATCGCGCGCGCCGAGCTGCCGCCCGGGTCAATCGTCCAGCACTGGAAGGACGTCGAGCTGGCCGTCCGAGCGGCCGAGCAGGGCGCAAGCATCGTCATGTCCCCGGCGTCGCACGCGTATCTCGACATGAAGTACGACGAGACGACGGAGCCGGGAACGACGTGGGCGGGTTACGTCGGTGTCCGCGACGCGTACGACTGGGAGCCCGGCGACGTCCTCGGCGTCGAGGCCGCGCTCTGGTCGGAGACGCTCGAATCGCTTGCCGACGTCGAGTACATGGCGTTCCCGCGCCTGCTCGCGCTCGCGGAGATCGCCTCCGCGCCGCCGGAGGAGCGGGACTGGGAGGACTTCCGCGTCCGCCTCGCGGACGAGGGGACGCGTCTGGCGGCGTCGGGCGTCAACTTCTTCCGGTCGCCGGAGATTCTGTGGCCTGACTCCGCGCGATCGTGATCTACGAAGGCCGCGACTAGCCGGAGCTCACATACGTTCGATCATCGCGCGGCCGAAGGCCGACGTCGAGATCTCGTTCGCTCCGTCCATCAGTCGTGCGAGGTCGTACGTCACCTGCTTGTCGCCGATCGCGGCCTCCAGCGACGAGACGATCAGATCGGCGGCCTCCGTCCACCCCAGGTGGCGCAGCATCATCTCCGCCGACAGGATCAGCGAGCCGGGGTTGACCTTGTCCTGGCCCGCGTACTTCGGCGCCGTGCCGTGCGTCGCCTCGAAGAACGCGACGTCGTCCGACATGTTCGCGCCGGGTGCGATGCCGATGCCGCCGACCTGCGCGGCGAGCGCGTCGGAGATGTAGTCGCCGTTGAGGTTCGTCGTCGCGATCACGTCGTACTCGCGCGGGCGGAGCAGAATCTGCTGCAGGAACGCGTCCGCGATCATGTCCTTGATCACGAGCCCGTCCGGCGTCCGCATCCAGGGTCCGCCGTCCAACGGCTCGGCGCCGAACTCGCGCGCGGCGAGGCCGTAGCCCCAGTCTCGGAATGCGCCCTCCGTGAACTTCATGATGTTTCCCTTGTGCACGAGCGTGACGGAGCGACGGCCGTTCGCGATCGCGTACTCGATCGCCTTGCGCACGAGGCGCTCCGAGCCTTCGCGTGAGACAGGCTTGATGCCGAGCCCCGACGTCTCGGGGAAGCGAATCTTGCGCACGGACATCTCGTCCTGCAGGAACGCGATCACCTTGCGCACCGCGTCCGACTCGGCTTCCCACTCGATACCGGCATAAATGTCCTCCGTGTTCTCGCGGAAGATCACCATGTCCGTGCCGGTCGGATCCTTGAGCGGGCTCGGCACACCGCGGAAGTAGCGCACGGGCCGGAGGCAGACGAACAGGTCGAGCTCCTGGCGGAGCGCGACGTTCAGCGACCGGATGCCGCCGCCGACGGGCGTGGTCATCGGGCCCTTGATCGCGATCGAATACTCCCGCACGGTCTCGAGCGTCTCCTGCGGCAGCCACTCGTCGGCGCCGTAGACACGCGTCGACTTCTCGCCGGCGAAGACCTCCATCCAGTGGATCTCGCGTGCGCCGCCGTAGGCTTTCGCGACTGCGGCGTCGACGACGTCTTTCATGACCGGCGTGATGTCGACGCCGATGCCGTCGCCCTCGATGAACGGGACGATCGGGTTGTCCGGCACGGGCTGCCCGGTTACCAGCTTCGCGCCGCCTTCGGGCACCTGGATCAGCGTCGTGGTGCTCATACGGGAAAGCTACCGTCACCGCATGGAGATCGCACAGCGCATCGCGGAAGCCCTGCTCGACGGCTTCGACCGGCATTACACGCTGTTTCGCGCGACGAGCGCCCGTGCGAAGGAGGCGTTCGACGCCGGCGACTGGGCCGGCGTGCAGCGACTCGTGAAGGAGCGGATCCGGTTCTACGACCAGCGCGTCCTCGAGTACGTCGCGCGACTCCGCGACGAACTCGCGAAGGAGGCGCTGGACGACGCCGTGTGGCAGCAGGCGAAGCTGCTCTACGTCGGCTTGCTGATCGACCACAAACGACCTGAGCTCGCCGAGACGTTCTTCAACTCCGTGACGACGCGCGTGCTCGGGCGCACGTACGTCCACGACGACCTGATCTTCCTGCGCGCCGCCGTCTCGACGGAGTACATCCCCTCAGATCCGCCGACGTACCGGAGCTACTACCCCGCAGAGCCGGGGCTGCGCGCAACCTTTCTGCAGGTCTTCGGCGACTTCGGGTGGACCAGGCGGTTCGCGGATCTCGAAGGGGACATCGACCACGTCATGCGCGCGCTGCACGAGCACGGCGGGCGGACCGTGCCGGCGCCGAACTACCAGGTGCAGGTGCTGAGCTCCGCCTTCTACCGGAACAAGGGCGCATACGTGATCGGGAAGATCGTCAACGGCCACGCCGAGACCCCGTTCGTCGTGCCGGTGCTGCACGACGAAGAGGGACGTCTCGTCCTGGACACGATCCTGCTCGAGCAGCAGAGGATCGACGTGCTCTTCTCGCTCTCGCGTGCGTACTTTCTCGTCGACATGGACGTGCCGTCCGCGTACGTCCACTTCCTGCAGACGATCATGCCGACCCGGCTGCGCTCGGAGCTGTACTCGGCGATCGGGCTCGCGGGCCAGGGCAAGACGCTCTTCGTCCGCGACCTGCGCGATCACCTGCACCACTCGCGGGACCTCTTCGTCGAGGCGCCGGGCACGCGCGGGCTCGTGATGCACGTCTTCAACTTGCCTTCGTACCCGTATGTGTTCAAGGTGATCAGGGACGTCTTCGGCGCTTCGAAGAACACCGACCGCGCGACGGTCATGGGGAAGTTCCGTCTCGTTCGCGAGGTCGACCGGGTCGGGCGGATGGCGCACACGATCGAGTTCACGAACCTCGCGCTGCCGCTCACGCGCTTCGCGCCCGAGCTGCTGGAGCAGCTCGAGGAGCTCGCGCCGTCGGCGATCGAGGTCGACGGCGAGAACCTGATAGTCAGACACTGCTACGTCGAGCGCCGGCAGACGCCGCTCAACCTGTACTTCGCAACGGCGACGCCGGAGCAGATCGAATACGCCGTGCGCGAGTACGGCGACGCGATCCGCGAGCTCGCGATCGCGAACGTCTTTCCCGGCGACCTGATCTGGCGCAACTTCGGCCTGACGCGCTACGGGCGCGTGCTCTTTTACGACTACGACGAGGTGGAGTACCTCACGGATTGCGTCTTCCGCGAGATCCCGCCGGCGCCGAATCCGGAGGCCGAGCTGTCGGAAGACGTCTGGTATGCCGTCGGGCCGCACGACGTCTTCCCCGAGGAGTTCGAGCCGTTCCTGCTCGGCGACGCGAAGGTGCGCGACGCGTTTCTGCGCCACCACGCCGACTTGCTCAGACCCGAGTTCTGGCAGGAGTCGCAGCGCCGTGTCGGGAACGGCGAGATCGTCGATTTCTTTCCATACCCCGAAGGCGTGCGCTTCTGCCGGCGTTTTGCCGAGCCGGACCTCGCCGCGGCTCCCTGATACCGGATTTCCTGCAGCTTGAACCTGGGTCGCAGCGGGCATGGGAAGCTCGATTCGCCTCACGAATCGACTGCGAACAACTCACGGGGGGTTCTCATGCGCAAGCTGATGGCCGCTGCAGGGATCGCGGCGGCGTTGTTGCTGGCGGGGCTTGCAGGCGCAGCCGCACAGGCCGACACCGGCTCGAGCGGCGATCTCACCACACTGGATCTGCCGAAAGCGGATTGGCTCACGCCCGAGCTCGAGGCGCAGATCGTCGCCGCAGGCCCGCGCGGGGTCGACGTACCGGCGGCACAACTCGAGCCGAACTGCCTCGGCTATTCGCCGCCGTACGCGGGGACGGACGGCGCGTCGGTCAACGCCGTCTCGGCGGGCGGCTGCATGGTCTCGCCGCACGGCTGCACGCTGAACTTCGTCTTCACCGACGGCACGTCGAACTACATCGGCACCGCCGGTCACTGCGTCGCCGGCGGCAACACTGTGATCGCGCAGGTCGCGACGCGCGTGGACCCCACGGATACGGTGGTCGCGACGCTCGCCGCGATCGGCACGGTCGCGAGGAGCTGGAACCAGGGGATCGGCAAGGACTTCGCGCTGATCAACGTCGATCCGGCGTTCAAGGTTGTTCCAGGAGTTGCCGGTGCTTTGGGTCCAACCGGCACGTTCTGCGGCGACCCCGTCGGGCAGCCGGTCATGCACTACGGGCACGGATACATCTTCTTCGTCGAACAGGGTTACGCGAAGTTCGGCGAGGTCATTCCCGACCTCACGCTGCTCGTTCCGTTCACGTCGCCGAACGGCTTCAACTGGGTCGGCTACGGACTGCCCGGTGACTCGGGCAGCGAGGTGATGAACGACGCCGGTCTCGCGGTCGGCGATCTCACCCACGGCATTGCGGTCGCTGGGCTTCCGGTGCCGGGCCTCAGCTTCGGCACCGACATGGCGGGCATCTTCAGCCTGATCGGCTCGAGCTACTCGCTCGTCACGGTCGACGGACGGCGCGTGAACTGCGCCGGGCTGATCGGGATCTAGCTCGTCACGGTTGAGCGCCGACGGCGGCAACGCCGTCGGCGCTCGCCGGATCCTGAGACGCAACACGCTCGACGCGTTCGAGCCACGGCCGCGCCTTGAGACGCTCGAACGTCGCTCTCGCTTCGGCAACCAGAGCAACGAGGTCGGCCGAACCGCCCCGCTCGGCCAGCCACTCGGCGTGCTCGAGTTGCGTTACGGCGGCCGCGAACGGCATCTCGAGCTCGCGGAAGGCGCTCGTCGCCGCCTCGAAGCTCGGCTCGACGCGCTCGTGCTCGCCGCGCTCAGCGGCGAGACGCGCGGCGAACCGGGCAGCCTGCGCGCGCAGCGACGGCGTCGTCTGCCCGGGCGGCAGGGCGCCGACCTCGCCGAGCAACCGCTCGACGCGCTCGACATCACCAAGCGCGAAGGCGGCTTCGACAGCCAAGGCGAATCCTTCCTTCGTGAATACGTGCGGGCCTAGCACGTCACGCGCAGCCCAAGCCGACTCTGCGGCTGCGAGCACGTCGGCCCACCTGCCTTTCGCCGACAGGATGGTGGCGCGGCCCAGGTCGATCCCGGCCCGGGACTGCCGATCCGCGTCTTGCTCGTCCTCTGGAAGGCTCCGCACTTCGCCACGGCCTGCGGCGAGCAGCGGCCCTGGAAACCATTTGCCCGACCACACCGCCAGCCGAGTGTCGGGAGCGAGCTCGCGCATCTCGGCGAGCAACTCGAAGGCTTCGTCCCACTCGCCCAGCACGTAAAGGTCGTGGCTGAGGTGCTGGAGGAACATCAACTCCTCGTGACGCAGGCCGCGCTTGCGCGCGAGGGCCAGACCTGCCCTGTCTGTGGAGAGCGCCTCCGCGTAGCGGTCGCGGACCGAGTAATCATGCGCAAGGTTGAAGTACGCCCGAATTGCTGCGTCTGTTCGGTCGTTCTCGAGCGCGATGCGCAGCGCATGCTGGATGAGCGCGATGCACTCCTCCGACCGGCCCCGGCTGGCAAGGATGAGGCTCTTCGTGTTCAACGCTTGCGAGAGCAGCTCCGGCAGCCAGAGCGACTCCGCGATCTCGAGCGCCGACTCGACCCAGCGAGCGGCTTCGTCGAGTTCTCCGCGGAAGAACTGGATTCGTGCCAGCTCGGCGGCGAGCGCGCCGAGATCGTCGTCGGGCTCGTCCTCTGCGAGCACCGAATACGACGTCTCCAGCTCTTGGAGCGCGGTCTCGATGTCTCCCTGAAACCACCGCACATTGCCGAGCCGCGCCACCACGCGCGCCGCCGAGTGCGTGCGCTCGTGCGACTCGAACAAGCTTCGCGCTCGTTCGAATCGAGTCACCGCATCGTCGAGGCGGCCGGCTCCGAGCGCCATCTCGCCGGCGCGCTCGAGCAGCTCGGCCTCGATCACCGCTTCGTCCGCGAGAGCGGCGGCCTGGTCGAAGTAGCGGAGGGCGTCGGCGCTGGCGGCAAGCGAGCGTGCGCGCTCACCAGCTCGTGCAAGTCGTTCACGTGCCCGTGACTTGATCTCGGCGGCGTCTGCGGCCGTCGGATCGGCTTCGTACGCGTCCAGGTAGTGCGCAGCGACGACCTCGACGAGCTCGTCTTGCTCCTGTGCTCCCTCGAAGAACTCCGCCGCAGCCATATGCCGAGCCCGCCGCTCGTGTTTCGAGAGGGTGTCGTGCGCGACCTTCTGGACGAGGGCCTGGAGAAAGCCGTAGTGCCCGCGCTCCGGGGAGCGAGGATCCGCCTGGAGCACCAGGACCTCCTTGCGGACTAGTGATGCGAGCAACGGTTCGAGCTCCTCAGTCGGCGCCCCGCTGAGCGCCGACAGCCCCTCCTTGGTGAACGTCTTGCCGAGCACGGACGCGTCCTCGAGCACTCTGCGCTCTTGCGACGTCAGCCCGTCGAGGCGGGCAGCAATCAGCGCGTGCAGCGTCTCCGGGACCTCGAGGGCTTCGATCGGGCCGACCGGCCGATACTCGGCGCCGTCGCGTTCGAGTAGACCTCGGTCGAGCAGCATGCGCACGGTCTCCACCGCGTACAGCGGAATGCCCTCCGCGCGATCGCGGATCCGCTCGCGTAGCTCGGCCGGCAGCCCCGGCACGAGGCCCTGAAGCAGCTCGTCCATCGCTGCCGCGGTGAGGGGCTCGAGGAAAAGCGACGTGAAGTTGCGCTTGCCCGCGCCCCAGCTCGGATGCTTTTCGGCGACCTCGGGCCGCGTGAGCGTGACGACGAACAGCGGATGCGTCCGTGACCACTCGAGCAGGTATTCGACGAAGTCGACCAGCGCGGTGTCCGCCCACTGGAGGTCTTCGAAGACGAGCACGGTCGGCGCTTTGTCGGCGAGCCGCTCGAAGAAGAGCCTCCACGCAGAGAAGAGGTCCTCACGATCGGGTGCCGTGCGCTCGGCGAGGCCGAGCAGGTGCGCGAGGCGCGGTTCGAGCCAGTCGCGCTCCTCGGCGTCCTCGACGTGCGCCGCGATCGTGGCCTGCAGCTTGGCGAGCGCCGCGTCCGACCCCTCGCCCTCGCTGATGCGGGCGCGCATGCGCACCATCTCCGCGAGCGCCCAGTACGTGACACCCTCGCCGTACGCAAGACAGCGGCCGCGGTGCCACCAAACGTCGTCGACGAGCCCGTCGAGGTACTTCTCGAACTCCCACGCGAGTCGCGACTTGCCCACGCCGGCCACTCCCACGACCGAGACGAGCCGCGCCTTGCGCTCGTCCGCCGTAGAGTGGAAGAGGTCTTTGACGAGGCGCAACTCGGCATCGCGTCCGACGAACGGAGCCTCGAGCCCCGCGGCACGTCCCTCGCCGCGGCGCGCGGCAATCACGCGCAGCGCGCGCCAGACCGAGACCGGCTCCGACTTTCCCTTGAGCTCGTGGGTGCCGGCATCCTCGTAGGCAATTGCCGCTTCGGTCGCGCGGCGGGTTCGCTCCCCGACGAGCACGGTGCCGGCATCGGCGACGGATTGAACTCTCGACGCCGAGTTGACGATGTCGCCGGCGACCATGCCCTCGCCTTCTGCGCCGATCGTCACCGCCGCTTCGCCGGTGAGCACTGCGGCCCGCGCCCGCAGGTCGGCGACGCCGAGATCCGCGCCGAGGGCGGCCACGGCGGCGACGAGATCGAGCGCGGCGCGCACCGCGCGCTCGGCATCGTCCTCTCGCGCGACCGGTGTCCCCCACACGGCCATCACTGCGTCGCCGATGAACTTCTCCACCGTGCCGCCGAAACGCTCGATCACCCGCCGCGCGGCGTCGAAGTAGCTGGAGAGAAGATCGCGGACGTCCTCGGAGTCGCGCTGCTCCGAGAAGGTGGTGTGGCCGACGAGGTCGGCGAAGAGAATCGACACGAGGCGCCTCTCCGCGGCGGGCGCGGCGGCCGGCGTATCGGCTTCCAGCTTCCCTCCGCATTCGCCACAGAAGCGATCACCGGGCTCGTGCGGCGCGCCACAGGCCGGGCAGGCGAGCGCGAGCGCCGAGCCGCAGCCCGTGCAGAACTTTCGCCCGGGTCGGTTGACGGTTCCGCAAGCTGGACACGTCACGCTGCACACGGTAGACGCGAGGCGGCGCCGGGACAACCGGGCTGGTTCCCGGTACCGTCTCCGCGGTGACGCTCGTCGTGCAGAAGTACGGCGGCAGCTCCGTCGCCGGGCCGGAGCGGATCCGCCGAGTCGCCGGCCGAGTTGTCGCGGCGGCGGAGTCGGGAGGGCAGGTCTGCGTCGTCGTCTCGGCAATGGGCGACACGACAGACGAGCTGCTCGAGCTCGCGACCGAGGTGTCTGCCAGCCCGCATCCGCGGGAGCGCGACATGCTGCTCACGGCCGGCGAGCAGATCTCGATCGCGCTGCTCTCGATGGCGATCAACGACCTCGGCCGCGAGGCCGTCTCGTTCACGGGTATGCAGGCCGGAATCGTCACCGACACCGCGCACGGGCGCGCACGCATCGTCGCGATGCGTTCGGACCGCGTGCGCGAGGCGCTCGATGCCGGGCGCGTCGCGATCGTCGCGGGCTTCCAGGGCGTTTCGACGACGCTCGATGTCACGACGCTCGGCCGCGGCGGCTCGGACACGACGGCAGTTGCGCTCGCCGCGGCACTCGACGCCGACGTCTGCGAGATCTACACGGACGTCGAAGGCGTCTTCACGGCGGACCCGCGGATCGTGCCGGAGGCGCGCAAGCTCGACACGGTCACGTACGAGGAGATGCTCGACCTGGCCGCGTGCGGCGCAAAGGTCTTGATGCTCCGCTCCGTCGAGTACGCTCGAAACCATGGAGTGCCGCTGCATGTGCGCTCGTCGTTCTCGGACGCCGAAGGCACGCGCGTGGTGACCGAGGGCGAGTCACTCGAGCGCGCGATCATCTCCGGGATCGCGCACGACACCTCCGAGGCGAAGGCGACGATCCTCGGCGTTCCCGACCGGCCGGGGATCGCGGCCCGCGTCTTTCGTCCTCTCGCAGACGCCGGCGTGAACGTCGACATGATCGTCCAGAACGTCTCGGCGGAGGGGCACACGGACATCTCGTTCACGCTGCCGAAGGAGGATGTCCCGAACGCCGAGCGGATCCTCGGGGAAATCGCAGGGGAAATCGACGCCGCAGGCTTCACGTGCGACCCCGACATCGCGAAGGTCTCGCTGATCGGCGCAGGGATGAAGAGCCATCCCGGCGTGGCCGCCGACATGTTCGACGCACTCGCGGAGGAGGGCGTGAACATCGAGATCATCTCGACGTCGTCGATCCGCGTTTCCTGCGTCGTCCCGGCTGCGGATGTCGAGCGCGCGGTGCGCGCGGTGCACGAGCGCTTCGGGCTGGCCGAAGCACGCTGAAGCGCGCCTACTGCATGAACTGCACGACCGCGAATTCCTTCGTTATCGAGAGGTTTGGGTTCGCAACGCTGAACTGCGCCGTGACGGCAAGGGTCTTTGCGGCCGTCGTGTCTTCAGTTGACGTTCCGTAGAACGGGGTTGCCACCTCGGTCCCGAAGGCCCCCTGACCGGCAACGCTGGCTGCGCCATCGGCGTTGAAGGTCGTTTCACCGCTCATCTTCTGGCTGCTCGTCGTACCGGTATTGAAGAGATCGATGGTAATTGTGAATGCATTGTTCGCGGCGCTCTTCACAGCGAACGCCAGAGCATCCCCCCACAGGGTCGTCGCGCCGAATTTCACTCGCACGGTCAAGGTGCCTGATGTGGTGATGTTGTTGATCCACGTGCCGCCGAGCCTTACGCGCAACCCGCTGCTCGTCCCAAGTTGGTTCGCAGGAACGCTGTACGAGTAGAGAGTGTTTTCCGCCGAGCTGTTGGCGAAGCTCACTGTCGAGAAGCTGCTGCTGAGCACTGACGAGCCGGCTGGGCCGGTGGCTCCGGTGGTGCCCTGCGTCCCGGTTGCGCCGGCCGGGCCTGTCGCGCCGGCGGCGCCCGTCGCGCCGACTGCACCGGCGGTGCCCGTCGCTCCCTGAGCGCCGGTCGGACCGACCAGTGACGTCCCCGTCCCCGGCCAAGCTCCGGCGGCCTTGGGCCCATAGATCTTGTTGTTCGTGGTGTCGATGTAGAAATCGCCGTTGACGCCGACCGCGTTCGACGGTGCGCCGCTCCCGTTAAGGACGGTGCTGCCGTTCGTGCCGTCGGTGCCGTTCGTCCCGCTCGTTCCCGCGGCTCCAGTAGCACCTGCCGGGCCTGTCGCGCCGACGGGTCCCTGTGGACCCTGGGGCCCGGTCGCGCCGGTCGCGCCCGTGTCGCCCTGCGGACCGGTCGGGCCCTGCAGACCGGTCGCGCCCGTCACACCCGTCGAGCCGCGCGCACCGGTGTCGCCCGTCAAGCCCGTGTCGCCAGTCAGGCCGGTGTCGCCCTGCGGGCCCTGCACACCGGTCGCGCCGGCTGCACCCGTCTCGCCGGTCAAGCCCGTGTCACCGGTCAGACCCGTGTCGCCCGTCAGGCCGGTGTCACCAGTCGCACCCGTGTCGCCCTGCGGACCGGTCGGACCCTGCAGACCCGTGGCACCCGTCACGCCTGTTGAGCCGCGTGCACCCGTATCACCGGCCGCACCCGTATCTCCGGTCAAGCCCGTGTCGCCGGTCACGCCGGTGTCGCCCGTCACACCCGTGTTGCCCGTCAGCCCCGTTGCGCCCGTCACGCCCGTGTCGCCGGTCAGGCCCGTGTCGCCCTGCGCGCCCGTGTCGCCCTGCGGACCGGTCGGGCCCTGCAAACCCGTCGCACCGGTCACACCCGTGTTCCCGGTGACGCCAGTGGCACCCGCCACGCCCGTGCTGCCGGTCAGGCCGGTTGCGCCCGTCACGCCCGTGTTGCCGGTCAGGCCCGTGTCGCCCTGGACGCCCGTGTCGCCTGCGGAGCCCGTGTCGCCCTGCGGACCTGTCGGGCCTTGCAGACCCGTCGCGCCCGTCAGGCCCGTGTTACCCGTCGCGCCGGTTGCACCGATCCCGCCGGTGGCACCCGTCACACCTGTGTTCCCGGTCAGCCCCGTTGCGCCCGTCAGGCCGGTGTCACCAGTGGCACCCGTGTCGCCTTGCGAGCCCTGCAGACCCGTCGCACCCGTCACACCCGTGTTCCCGGTGACGCCAGTGGCACCCGCCACACCCGTGTTCCCGGTCAGGCCCGTTGCGCCCGTCACGCCCGTGTCGCCGGTCAGGCCCGTGTCGCCCTGGGCGCCCGTGTCGCCCTGCGGGCCGGTCGGGCCCTGCAGACCCGTCGCACCGGTCACACCCGTGTTCCCGGTGACGCCAGTGGCACCCGCCACGCCCGTGCTGCCGGTCAGCCCCGTTGCGCCCGTCACGCCCGAGTCGCCGGTCGAACCCGTGTCGCCGCTCAAGCCGGTATCGCCCTGCGGTCCGGTCGGACCCTGGAGACCCGTCGCACCCGCCACGCCGGTCGAGCCGCGCGCGCCTGTGTCACCGGCGGCACCTGTATCGCCCGTCGACCCGGTATCGCCAGTCAGGCCGGTGGCGCCCGTCAGTCCGGTCGCGCCCGATCCCGTCGCGCCTTGCAGACCCGTCGCGCCGACCACTCCGGTCGCGCCGCGCTCGCCGGTGTCGCCGGTCAAACCCGTATCGCCTGTCAAACCCGTATCGCCGGTGAGTCCTGTGGCGCCTTGCGGACCAGTCGGTCCTTGCAAGCCGGTGGCGCCCGTCACGCCCGTGTCGCCCTTGGCGCCCGTATCTCCCGCGGAACCGGTATCGCCGGTCAAACCTGTGTCCCCCGTCAGTCCGGTCGCGCCCAGCCCCGTCGCGCCCTGAAGGCCGGTCGCGCCGGCCACCCCCGTGGCCCCCGTAGCACCGGTGTCACCGCTCAGACCGATGTCACCGGCCGCGCCGGTATCACCCTGCGAGCCGGTATCGCCCTGCGGACCCGTCGGACCTTCGACGCCGGTCGCACCGGTCACGCCGGTATCTCCGGCCCCGGTATCACCCTGCGCTCCAGTCGGACCCTCGGTGCCGGTCGCGCCGGTCGCTCCCGTCTCTCCCGCGCCCGTGTCGCCCTGAGGACCCGTTGCCCCGTGCGCACCGGTGGCGCCTGCCACACCTGTGCCGCCGGCCGGACCCGTGTCGCCCCTCGAGCCGGTGTCGCCCCGGGGGCCGATCGGGCCTTGAAGACCCGTAGCGCCCGTCGAACCCGGCCCGCCGTTCGCGCCGGTCGCCCCGATCGCGCCGGTATCGCCACGACCGCCGTGTTGACCGGCCGGGCCCGGCGTCGTGCTGACGGCGCCCGCCGGACCCGGCGGACCCTGTTCGCCCGCGGGTCCCTCGCGACCCGCTGGTCCCGCCGGGCCCGCTAGGCCCGCCGCACCGCGCGCGCCACGCGGACCGGCGGGACCTTCCACGGTCCAGTTGAACGGAACGCGTCGGCTGGGGCATTTCGCTTTCGCATCGAGAAGGATGATCACGTCGCCCGACGACTTGCCGATACACGCCCGAACGACGTCGTCGCCCTGACGCGCGCGCGCAGCCGCCTCAGCCGTGTCGCCGGAGGGACCAGCCAACGACGGCGCCGCGAACAAGACACCGCACATGCCCGCGACAACGATGGCGCGCACCAGGTCTCGCCGCAGGCGAATTCGCCGGGCAGAGGTCTTTGGCTTCAACTTTGGGTTCCGCAGAGATCTCGCCAGCAATGCCGCTCCCATCAGGTGGGACGAACTAGGTAAACAGACGAACTAGGTAAACATTCATCACGTTTCGGGGTTTTCGCCTGACCCATAAGGGGGTTTGGCACTTGCCGGGGTTAGATTTCGTCCATCGCAGTCGACGTCCTGGTAGCCCTGCTCGGATACGGCAACGTCGGTAGTGCCGTCGCTCGGCTGCTCGCGCAGAGCGCCGGTGACATCGAGCGGGCGACCGGGCACCGGCTCCGTGTCGTGCGGGCGCTCGTGCGCGATCCGGAGCGCGAGCGGGGACATCTCGCCGACGGCGGCGTCCTGACGACAGACTTTGCGTCGATCCGGGACGACCCCGAGATCGGACTGGTCGCGGAGCTGATGGGCGGGCTCGAGCCCGCCGGCGAGTACGTTCTCGACCTGCTCCGCGCCGGCAAGCCCGTCGTCTCGGCGAACAAGCAGCTCGTGGCGCGCCGCGGCGCGGAACTGTTCGCGACGGCGTCGGAGAACGGCGTGCAGCTCCGCTTCGAAGCGTCCGTCTGCGCAGCTATCCCCGTGATCAAGGTGCTGCGCGAGTCGCTCGTCGCAACCAACGTGCACCGCGTGCTCGGGATCGTCAACGGAACGACGAACTTCATCCTCTCGCAGATGGAGCAGGGCGACGAGTACGCGGACGCGCTCGCGGAGGCGCAACGGCTCGGCTTTGCCGAGGCGGACCCGACCGAGGACGTGAACGGGGCCGACGCTGCGGCAAAGATGGCGATTCTCGCGACGGTCGCGTTCGGCTCGCGCACGACGCTCGACGACGTCGACTACACCGGGATCGAGGATGTGACGCAGGAGCACGTGCGCGCTGCGCGCGAGATGGAGATGACCGTTCGGCTCGTCGGCTCGGCGACGCTCGTCGACGGCAAGGTGGACGTGCGCGTTAAGCCTTCACTCGTCGACCGGCATCACCCGCTCGCGGCGGTCGAAGGGCCGTTCAACGCCGTGATGCTACAGGGCGACGCGATTCGCGAGATCACGCTCGAGGGCCCCGGTGCCGGCGGGCTCGAAACCGCGTCGGCCGTGGTTGCCGACATGATCTCCGTGATCGGTACCACCGGCACCGGCTTCCTACAGAACGACGCGTGCTGGCGCACGCTCGAGCGGCTTCCGCCCGGCGAGCTGCGCTCTCCTTTCTATCTACGCGTCGCCGTCGCCGATGAGCCGGGCGTCCTTGCGCACATCGCGCAGCGGCTCGCCGAGCACGACGTGTCGATCGCACGCCTCGTGCAGCACCAGCGCGAGGACGGCGCGACGCTGCACATCGTCACGCACGAGGCACGCGCGGGCGCCGTCGAGGAGGCGCTCGGCGAGATCGCAGGGCTCGACGAGACGCAGTCGCCTCCGTCCGCTCTACCCGTCATCTCGTCGCGCGGCGTAACGGGCATGGGCTGGACGTGATCCCACTCGTCGAGCGCTACCGCGACCGGCTGCCGCTCGCGCCGGGCGACCGGATCATCTCCCTCTACGAGGGCTCGACACCGCTGGTGCGCGCGGACGCGCTGTCTGCGGAGCTCGGCGTCGACCTCTGGCTGAAGCTCGAGAGCATGAACCCCACCGGCTCGTTCAAGGACCGAGGGATGACGGTAGCGGTGTCTCGCGCGCTTGCGCAAGGCGCGACGGGGGTCGTCTGCGCGTCGACGGGAAACACGGCCGCGTCGGCGGCCGCGTACGCGGCGCGCGCGGGCCTGTCGGCGGAGATCCTCCTGCCGCAGGGCGCCGTCGCGCTCGGCAAGCTCGCGCAGGCGCGCGCGGTCGGCGCCCGGCTCGTCGAGGTGCGCGGGAGCTTCGACCAGGCCCTTCGAGGCGCGCAGGCGCTGGGCGATTCCGGAAGGTACGTGCTCGTGAACTCGCTCAACCCGGACCGGATTGAAGGACAGAAGACCGCAGCGTTCGAGATCGCGGAAGAGCTCGGGCGCGTACCGGACGTGCTCGCGCTCCCCTACGGCGGCGGCGGGAACACGCGCGCGTACGCGCGCGGCTTCAACGAGTGGGACGCAGGCATGCCGCGGTTCCTCGCAGGCGCGGCTGCGCGTCGCGGCGAGACGCTTGCCTCCGCGATACGCATCGTCGATCCTGCACACCGCGCGGAAGCCGAGGCCGCCGTGCGCGACTCGGGCGGCGCGGTGGTCGCGCTCACGGACGACGAGATCATCGTCGCGTGGCGGTTGCTTGCCGAGCAGGAAGGCGTCTTCTGCGAACCCGCCAGCGCGGCAGGTCTCGCGGCGGTGCAGAAGCTCGGAGCATCAGGCACCGTCGTCGTCGTCGTGACCGGACACGGGCTCAAGGACCCGGACGCCGTCGACCGCATTGCCGAGCCCATCGTGGAAGTCGACGTGGACGCGATCGCGGACGTGTTCGCGTGATGCCCGGGTGAACAAGAAAGGCCCGCGCGTTCCTCGGGCGGCGTCAGGCGGAGCCGGGCTCCGCCCGGCGGGAGCCGCCGCCGGCGAGGGGCGCGCGACGTTGCGCGTTCGCGCGCCCGCGACGACGGCGAATCTCGGGCCCGGCTTCGACTGCGCAGCGGCGGCACTCGATCTCTGGAACGAGCTTGTCGTCACCGAAGGCGGCGAGCCGGAGCGCGAGCATCTCGGCGTGCGCGCGTTCTCGCTGCTCGCCGACCCAAGCGGGCTCGACTTCGAGTTCACGATTCGGATTCCGCGCGAGCGCGGGCTCGGCTCGAGCGCCTCGATCATCGCACTCGGCCTCGCCGCCGCGTCCGACTGGCCGATCGACGCCGAACGCCTGCTTTCCCTGGGCCTGCCGCTGGAGGGACACGCGGACAACCTCGCCGCCGCGCTCGCCGGCGGCGTCTGCCTGACTTGGGAGGGCCGCATCGCGCGCGTTGCCGACACGCTGCCGTTCACGCCGATCGCCGTCGTGCCCGAGTCGCGCGTGCTCACGGCCGAGGCGCGTGCGTCGCTGCCGGAGCAGATTCCTCATCGCGTCGGAGCGGTGACCGCGACGCGCGCTGCGCTGCTCGGTGCCGGCATCGCCAAGCAGGACCCGGAGCTGTTCGTCGCAGCGTTGCAGGACGAGCTCCACGAGCCCTACCGCGCTGCGAACGCGCCCGTCCTCGAAGACGTGCGCGCTGAACTTCCGACCGGCGCCGTCGGCGCGACGATCTCCGGCTCGCGTGCGCGCGAGAACTGGCTGCGCGGTTCAACGATGCCGAAGTCATGCCGCTGCGCGTCTCGCCTGCCGGCGTTCAGCGTGACTGACGGCACTGTCTACCTGTTCGACGTCGACAACACGTTGCTCGACAACGACGCCGTCGCCGCCGATCTGCGCCGTCACCTGACCGAGCAGTTCGGCGCCGAGCGGCAGCAGCGCTACTGGGAGGAGTTCGAGCTACTGCGGACGCAACTCGGATACGCCGACTATCTCGGCGCGCTGCAGCGCTTCCGGATCGCCTATCCGCACGACACGCACATGCTCGAGATGTCGGACTGGCTGATCGACTATCCCTTCGCGGAACGCCTGTATCCCGGGGCGCTGGCGCTCGTCGAGCGGCTGCGCGAACGCGGGCGGCCCGTGATCCTCTCCGACGGCGACGTCGTCTTCCAGCCACGCAAGATCAAGCGCTCGGGACTGTGGGATGCCTTCCGCGGCGACGTGCTCGTGTACATCCACAAGGAGCAGGAGCTCGACGACGTCGAACGACGCTATCCCGCCGAAAGCTACGTGCTCGTGGACGACAAGCTGCGGGTCCTCGCGGCCGTGAAGGACGCGTGGGGTGACCGCGTCACGACGGTCTTCCCGCGCCAGGGGCATTACGCGCACGACGCGGCGCTCGTCGCGCGCTATCCGGCGGCCGACGTCACGGTCGAGCGAATCGCTGACCTGCTGGACGTGGCGCTCTGACTTACGCGGGCGCCGGCAGGCCTTCGATCGCGTGCAGCGCGCGCTGGATCTCCGCCTCGTCGAGCGCAACGTCTTCGAGCTTGCCGGCGAAGTAGTTGTCGTAGGCCGCCATGTCGAAGTGGCCGTGACCGGAGAGGTTGAAGAGAATCGTGCGCTGCTCGCCTGCCTCGTCGGCCGTGCGCGCGCATTCGAGCGTGCCGTAGATCGCGTGCGCCGACTCCGGTGCGGGGATGATCCCCTCGCTGCTCGCGAACAGAACCGCCGCCGCGAACACGTCGCTCTGCATGTAAGCCTCCGCGCGGATCAGGTCGTCCTGCACGAGCTGCGAGATCAGCGGCGCGACACCGTGGTAGCGCAGGCCGCCGGCGTGGATCGGCGCGGGCACGAAGTCGTGTCCGAGCGTGTGCATCGGGACGAGCGGCGTGAGCTTGCTCGTGTCGCCG
>WNGA01001995.1_pt1 | contig 49136 bp, 43 predicted proteins | sample 5400061 | NCBI WGS metagenome assembly WNGA01 (sample SAMN13153366, study PRJNA577476) | soil metagenome | isolation source: 100 cm soil or saprolite under grassland replicate 2 | place: USA:California | collected 2016-06-15
CCTCATTCAGACTCGCTGGCACGAAGACGACCTGGCCGGCCGCATCCTGGCCAGCCCCGACGGACCGAACTGGACGATCATTCAGCTGCCGGCCGAGGCGGAGAAGGACGACCCGATCGGCCGCGAAGAGGGCGCGGCGCTCTGCCCCGAGCGGTTCGACCTCCCCGCCCTGTACGACATCAAGAGCGTTATGGGGTTGGATTACTACGCGCTCTATCAACAGCGCCCGATGGCGCAGGAAGGTGGACTCTACAAGAAAGCCTGGTTCCGCTACGCGACGGCCGAGGAGCTCTCTGAGCTGGAGTTCGACTACATCTTGCAGGCCTGGGACACGGCCTCGTCGCAACTGGGCGACTGGTCGGCCTGCGTCACCGCCGGTGTGAACGGCAACGAAGCCGTCGTGCTCGACGTGTTCAAGGCGCGACTCGAGACACCGGACCTGCTGCGCGCGGTCAAAGACCAGGCCGCCAAGTGGAGGCCGCGCATGATCTTGGTCGAGGACGCGGCCAGTGGTATCGCCATCCAGCAGATGCTGCGGCGTGAGACGCGGCTGCCGGTCGTGCCGGTGCCGGCGTTCCGCGGCGGCAAGCTCAGCCACGCGCAATCCAACACGCCCTACATCGAGGGCGGCCGCGTCCGCTTCGGCCCGGGAGCGTATCTCACCGAGTTTGAACACGAGTTGCTCAGCTTCCCCACCGGGACGCACGACGACCAGGTGGACGCCTTCAATATCCTGCTCACCCGTATCTTCAACGTCGCGCTCAAGCGGGCCACAAGCACCGATGGATCGGGGCGGCCTGACCGTGCGCCAGCGCCGTTGCCTGCCAATGCGACCAACGGGGCGCAGCGGCCACGGCGGGTGCGGCAACTTTAAGCTCGACAACGGGATCCATTGACGTTCGGTCAGACGACACTCGACGACGAAGTAACCGCTTGGTCGGCGCTCATCGGCCGAGGCCTCTAAGCAGATCTGGCGCACGAACTCCCAGAACTTGGTCAGGATGTTGCTCTTTCCGCCAACCAACACTACCCCACATGCACTCAGTCAGGTCTCGCGCCAGTAAGCGCTTAGGACATGTGAATTGTTCCGATCTCCTAGCGATAGATCTCATCTAGTCGATAAATCAGGCGACGGGCTTGCGGCCATCCAACGAAAATGCTGAGCATATCCATCAGTGCTTGACGACAGGCCTCATCCTGATGCAGCAGGGAGCGATACTCTGCAAGGTACCGTTCCACCAAGCTGACGACTCTGTCGGCTGCTATCGACTCTGTCTCGTATCCCCCGCTTTGCCCATGCCGGATAACGGTGGCTATATGTAGAAAGACGCCGCCTGGATCGAACGATATACATGCTTCTAGCAACTCAACAAGATGGTCAGTAATTGAAGGGTAGCTCACTTCAGCGATCTCATTAATAAGCGGTTCAACTTCAATGTAGAAACGACGACGCTGTGCGTCTGTCAGTGCCGGCTCTTCGTCGGGTCGCCGGTCGCGGTGTGCATCGAAGGCACCAGAGGCAAAGTAGAGCTCACGGGCGATAGTGTCGAAAAGGAGCATGAGACTCCGCATTTCTTCCGTGGCTTCCGGCGGCCATGCGTCAAATGAAGTTCCGCGCAGCGCTGATTCGAGCCTGGAGATCGCTGAATGTGCGCTTCCGATCAGCATCCGCAGAATCTCAAATGCACGTGCCCGCACTACCTCCTGGGCTGGATCTGCTGGTTCTCCCAACCCATACGTGAGCATGCGTCGTAGACGACCAAGAATATGCTGAACCGGATCCTTGAAGCGAACGGGATCACTGACTATTTGCTGGATCCGTGTACGGCATGCGGGATGCGCTATCCAGAGATCGAGATCAAGGAAGATGCGAGTGCATTGTGTACGAACGGCTGGAGCCCCAGGGCCAGAGACGATTCGATTGAAGATGGTTTCAGCCAGCGGAATGATCCGCTCAGGATAGGAACCAGCCAGTCTATGCAGTACAAAGGAGCAAACGTGCTGGAGCACGCCGCGGCTGATCTCCTGCTGACACAGCTCCTCAAGCAGCGACCAAGCAAGATCGGGAGCGATTCGAAGGAGACTGAGTAGGCGAACCGCAACCTGATAGCGCACTGCCGGGATCGGATCGTGGCAGAGACGATTCAGCGCCTCCAGGAGCATCTTATCCGCACATGCGGCGCGGCTCACCAGTCGCATCAGTCCCACAGCGGATTCAATCCGTGCATATCCCTCACCCCAATGCGGTGTTTCCTCAAACGATGCATCGACAATCATTCCACGTATCGGGTGCGCCTGCTGGCTGCTCATCAATAGCATTTGCTGGAGTAATATCCCGCGTTCATCCTGACAATCTAGACTCTTTAACGCTACTACGCGTCCACACGCCAACGCCAGCGTATCCCAGGCCTTATTGAAAGCCATTTTGTCATCTGCACTTTCACCAGGTGGCTGCTGAAGCGCGTTATACAATGTGCATATGGCTAGAAAGACCGCCTCTACCCCTTCTTCGTTCACCGTCTCGTCTGTATACTGTTGCAGGAATTGATGAATTGGTAGCGCCAGTTCGCCAAATTTCCCCTCCACCCGGCGTGGGACTGCTGTCAGTGTGGAAATATCTGCGATCCACGTAAAAGGGTCGTCAGATGTTGTGTCGTCCTGGGATTCGTCAGGTGCGCCAATCTGTGCGCGAATCGCCTGGATCGGTGGCAGGATAAGCTCATGCGGCAACGAGCGAATCACGCGGTCTCGCCATGCTTCTGCGATAGTGCGGCGCTCTCCGTGAAAAGCATCTGGAGCTGATAGGAGCATCTGCTCCATGCGTTCTCGATCATTCTGGTCAGCCAACGGATAGACTGCTGCAATGAAATGGCCTAGCTCAGCTCTGGTTGCATATCCGAGAAGTGGCATTGCCCAGGCGAGAGGACGTACATCCACGCCCAGGGTAGCTGGATATCGCGCTGCTGATCTCAGAACACGTCGCCACACAATCGCAAGTGGGTTCAGCATAACAAGTAGCGTGACAAGTGCGCGAAGATTCGTGCGCTGCTGCTCATCCTGGCTGAGTGCATCGAGATATTGTTCGAACGCATCCAGCATCTGGAGTGCGTTTTCATGGTGACGGTGTCCCTCGTCCCACATCTCACTGTAATCGGCACGGATCGTTGCTACCCTGCCGTCAACATCAAAAGTCTGAGTAGTAGTTGCAGGTAGCAGGTTCGTGTGGTGATAACCTATATAGGCCGCGAGCACTACCAGCAACGCACGTGTTGCATGGAAGGGCTGCCGCGCAAGAAACGATGGAAAGTGCTGTGTAAGCTGGTACCGCGCACCCTCAAAATCCTGCCGCCGAGTGGATATCATATTCATGATGCGACTGCCGCTGAGCGACGTGGGCGCATCTGATGTCTCCTCATGGCTGAAGGTCACACTGTAGATCCGCCCCACAAGTTCTGGCGCAACTGCGAGTATCCAGTCGAGGTTACGAGCAATGACGGAAAGATCTGTATAGCCATATTGGGAAAGCTGCGGATCCTGAAGGCAGCGCTCCAATATCGTCGTTGCTGATACTGGATCGCTGGCGCATGTGCGGCAGACTGCCTGTAATGCTTGCCGAACGAGTATTTCGTTGCGCTGTGGCTCAGACCAGGCGAATTCCAATAAGCGACGTGCGGCCAGGCCAAGATTAGTAAGCTGCGGTTGGGGCAATCGCTGCGGCTTCTCACTGAGAAGCAGTATCAGCAGTCGGGCGGGGTATGCTATCGCGGGACGTAACGAGCGCGTGACATACTCAGTCACCTCACACCAGGCCTTAGCTTTTGGGAAGATAAGTGATTCGGGATCGGTCTGGAGCGCACCTATCAGGTGGCCAAATAGCCGCTCGGCGACTGTCTGCTCGGCACCACCCGTACTGTATAGGCGTCCCCACAGACCTGCGAGATCCTCGCTATGAGTCGTAAGCTCGGCCACACATATACAGCTTATCGTCTGTGCAATGGGTGGGACACGATTCTCCTCCATCATCTGAAACGCAAGATTCCAGAAAGTGTCGTGCCGCTCGTCCTCGGACCACAACATGCGATACAGCAAGAGAAAGCTGGGCTGGATGAACAGCACCAGGTCAGGATCGTCGGCGAGGCGGGCAGGGCAGCTCTGCGGGTCGTCATAGAGCAACAGCCGCGCAACCGCATAATCAAACAGTACATGGTGGGAGAAGACCAGGCTGCTACGACCCGCAGTCGCGAGTGAACGTGTTGCCTGCTCTATTAGGACATGGCTGCGCAGTAAGGCATTGATGAGCTGGCTCGTTGCTATGGTAGCTAGCTGAGTCCGCTCGCAGCGCAGGGCTCGTGCGCTCACCATGCGAGAGCAGGCAGCACGCAGGATATCGTCGCGTGCATCCCCCTGCCCATCGTTGCCAATCACGCGCGCTTCCCAGTAGCGGTTGAGCAATTCAAGCTGTGTTTGGATCGGCGAGATCTCGGCTGGATCGACGCCGGTATCCAGCAGGTCGGCAATGAGCCGTAGATTGAAAGGAATGCGGAGAAGTTCCTGCAAGGCGGGTGGGGCAATGTCTATTAACATACTAACAGAGTGCGACGTGATCTGTGCCAGTTCGGCATCGCTGAGGCGCGGCACGTTGATATGCCGCATAGCTGAAAACTCCGGGTCTTGAAAGACGGTACCAGCGCTGCCGAAAAAGAGATCTTTCAGCTCATGACTATAACGAAGATCGTATTTGCGAATGGACACGACAACATGCCAGCGACCCCGCCGCTGCATAACCGTTCGCATCAGATTATGCAACATGGGCTCGACCCGAGTGTCACGAACCGAGTCGAGCGAGTCGATGATGAGGTATGCTGGCTCCATGCCTGGCCAGTTATCGAGCACATCGATCAGATGGCGCTCCAGGCCAATTTCGTCACGCAGACTGCCCAGGCTTCCAGCATCGAGATCATCCGCTACTAGGAAAAGCACATCCTGCTTATCGGTAGTCAGTGTCCGAGCAAAATCGTAGATGACACCGGACTTTCCCGCACCGGGCTCGCCAACGATCAGGAGGGAGTCATTGCGAGCGATTCTCAGCAGATCAGCCGCACACTCGCGTTGGATGGGCTGGTCGCCTGAACTGAAAGGGAGTACAGCATGGCGCGCAATCAACTGGAGTGAAAGGTCTGTACGGTTGCGCAGCCGCTGGATGTCAGCCTGATAACTTCGTGCAGCACGTAGACCTATATTCACCTGGAGTAGGTATTGCTGGAGACGTACACGGTCAAACCCGGTCTGGTCTGCTCCAGATTCGGCGCACTGATTGATGATCTCGGTCCATGCGTTGTCTGCCTGCTCTGGCCGCTCAACGACAACGGCACGAAGCTGATCGCGAGCCTCACGTTCCTGATCACCATTGGGGGCGACATCCAGCACCTGCACGTGAATGAGCACGAGCAGGCTTTGAAGCTCCGCTTCGGTGGGCACTACACCAGTTATGGCTTGCCAGGAGCGATTCACATGCGTTGTGACAATCTGGAGCGCCCGTCGCTGCTCATTGTTGGTGGCGGCGTCCAGGAGTGGCTGCCCTGCCACAAGCCCGCGCATGTGGACTAATAGTTTCTGAAGATGCTGGCGTATGGTGCCAGGGCTATGCGAACCTGTGATAAGCAGAAACCGGTCAAGGTTGATATCGAGCGCTCGCTCCCAAGGGCGTATACCCGGAGTGTCTCGGTAGCTGAGGTATTGGCGCACAAACTGTCCAAGTGCCGATGCTAGATCCGAATCAGTGGTCTCGGACAATGTCAGGGTATGCTTTGCCTGGCCGAAGAGATAGCCATCAAGTGAGGTGCCAACCTGCACATCGTCAACTTCCTGCTCCGTCTCGCACCGAACAAAAGAGAGTCGCGTTGGGGCTGACAAACCCCATAGCGGCGCAGCATCGCTCTCTGCCAGCATACGTACGGCAAACCAAGCCGCGACGCGATGTTGGTAGTTAAATCCACCAATTGCGGGTGGCCCGCCTCGACGAGAAGATATGTTCATCGTGTATTAGCTCGCAACGAGAAGATACCCGCGTGATTTTACCATAATGGCCATCGTATGAGCACTTATACTTACAATCAAGCGACCGTGCACAACACCAGTAAATGCCAGTAGCCGAAAAGTTGTCAGTAATTTTGCATCCCTTCGCGCAACAATACCTCAATACAAAGCCAAACGGCGCACCTCGTTGATATATTAATTATTGACAACAATCTGAAGATGTGCTATACTAAAGGCGGAGTAGAAAAGCGACCCTACCACGAGGGACCGATGGGAAGCACGGGCCGCGGCGGCAAGCCGAAGGGCCAGCGAAAGTCCAGCTGGCGCGACTGGAGACCCGACGAAGACACTACGCTGAAGACGATGATCGACGAGGGGTTTGATTATGCGGCGATCGGCGAGAAACTTGGTCGCTCGACCTACGGCGTGATGCTGCACGCCCAGCGGCTCGGCTACCGCATGACACATACCCTGGCGCAGCTGACGGCGACGGATGTGAAGAACCTGCTGGGCATCGGCGACGCTAAGACGGTGGCGAGTTGGATTACCAAGTTCGGCTGGCTGGAAGCGCAAGTCACGGGGCCACGGCGGATCTATCGCGTCAGCTGGGAGGCGCTGTTCACGATGCTAGAGGACCGGCTCACCTGGATGGGCTGGAAACCGGAGACCATCGTCGACCTGGCGGTGCGCGAGTGGGCGCTGGAGCTGCGAAAAGATCAAGGGTACTGGATAAGCGCCGGCGAGATGGGCCGGCGCTTTCACGTCGTCGTTCAGGCGCCGCAGGCCTGGGTCGAGAAACGCTACTTCGTCCCTGGCGACACCGCCGTGAAATACGGTAACTGGTGGTTCTGGTCGGAGGCGGTCGAGACGCTCGTGCCGCCCGGCCGTAGGTCGCGCCGCCGGCCCGGGGTGCATATCCACGAGCTGGGCACCTGGAACCGGATGCACTACCAGCACCGCACCGAATGGGTGACTATTGGCAGCTTGGTCGAGGAGAGCGGCCAGACGGTGACATTCCGACGTGGCCGCTTCACATTCACAGAGCCTATCAAGGCGATACGCAAGAAATCTTCCGCGCCGGCAGCTGAACTGCCGGCGTTTTCTATTGGCGAGCAATGAAAGGAGAACCGTTCCGCGATGCAATGGTAGATGAAGCCGCCGGCGTGAGCCGGCTAGCGGAGGAACTGTGAGTACCACTGTCACGACCGACCACAAGCCGCGCAGGAGCCGGCGCCACCCCGACGTGGCCACCTGGCGGCTGATCGCGTGGTGTTTGTTGATGGGGCTGATTGTCAGCCTCGCCGCCAACGCCGCGCTCGGGTGGCTCTTTTGAGAGGCCACGCGGCCAGTTCCTGCTGACCATCCAGCGCAAAGAGGGCAAGAGCGCGATAGAGTTGCGCGCCGAGGCCGAAGACCAGGCGACCGCGGCCAGCGCGCGGCTGAACGAACTGCTCACGACCATTCGACACCCGCTCGACGCCTACATGGATATGACCGGCACGCTGGAGCTGCTGCTGGATGCTATATCGCGGAGCATGGATGCGGCCAGGGCCCAGCCGGGCATGGCCGCCGCCGACATTATCGCAGCCATACAGAACCGGCTGAGAAGGGAGGACCGCACCACCATCGATCTTCCATCGGAGACGCTGCCGGCGCACATCGGCCGCGTTCTCGACGAGCGACGGGCAGCCCGCGCGCTGCTCGATCGCCAGGACGTTGCGACCGCCATGGAGCGGGCGCCGCACCTGCGCGACGCCTACATGGCCTACAAGCAGATAAGAGAGACCAATGACAACCACACCTAAATCCAAATCCAAGGGCAAGAAGACCGTCCAGCAGCTCAAGCTGGTGCCGGACACAATCGAGCAGGGCGTCCTGCGCAGCGTGATGCTTGATCAGCTGCCGAAGCAGCTACCGGGCGATCCGCCGGTGCAAGCCTTCATCAACACGGTGCGAGACTTCGGCGTTATCCAACCCATTATCCTGATTGAGGGCAGCCAGGGCTTCACGGTCTGCGGCGGCCGCAACCGTATTAGGGCGTCGCGCCTGCTCGGGCTGACCGAGATCCCGGCGATCGTTTACCCGGCCGGATGGGTCTCGCCCTCGTCGCTGGCGCTGATTGAGAACGCGCACCGGCGGCAGAACGCGCTATCGGACCTGCTTGCCATCACCGAACTGGCCGCGAGCGGGTACGACGACGAGGCCATCAGCACGCAGCTGGGCATCAGCAAGGGCACGCTCAAGGCGCGGCTGCGGCTGCGCAACCTCGTGCCGGAACTGGCGCAGGCGCTCAACGAAGGCAAAATGTTCGTGACGGTGGCTGAGGAAATCTGCGTGATGTCGCCATCTTAGCAGCAGGACCTGGTTGCCGTCTACAAGAAGAACGGCAAGATCACCGCCGCCGACGTCAAGGCGGCGCAGGCGGTCCAGGCCGCCACGGTGACAGCTGCGCTGCCCGAGGAGGTCTTCGCCGATCCGAACAGTGCGCCAGTCGCGGCCGCTCCGGCGCCGCGGCAGCGCCTCGACGAGGAAATCGCGGCCGACCTCATCGCGCGTGGCTGGAAGATCAAAGCGCCGGCCAAGGGTGGCGCGCTGATTGAGGCCAACCACAAGATCATCGGGTTCACCGCCGCGGCCGACTACCCCACGCTGGAGGCGAACGTGGAGCGCACCGAGCGGCAGTGGGAGGCCTACAGTGGCTTCAAGGCCTGGCAGGAGGACCAGGAGCGCCGCAAGCTGCTGACCTGGGAAGACCTCGCTGCGGAGTTGGTGCAGCAGCTGAGCGACCTGGTGCCGACCGAGGAGGCCGGCATCACCGCCGCCGTCGAGGGCCTGGCGACGCTGCTGGCGGTTCCGCCGGCGCTGCCGAAAGTCAGCCCGCCGCCCGCCGTCGTCGTCTAACGCAATGTGGCCAATCGCATGAATGCCCGGCCGATTTGGCGGCCGGGCGTTGCTGTGTCTCTGTGAGGAACCAATGAGAAAACAGACTTTGAGGATTGCCCTGAAGCGCACGGCGATCGACAACATGGACAGCCTGGAGCTACGGGCGCTGACCTACTTTTGCAAACGGCTGTTCAAGGACATCAACTTTCCGTGGAAGCGCATCACGCTGATGGCGATGTCGGTCGAGACGCGCGAGCGCATGACCGAGCTGGACGAGCTGCGGATGCATGGCAACGCCGCGCCGTACCAGATCCGCTGCATCATCGCGCAACTCTCGGTCGTGGTGACGATCTTCGATGATAACACGCGGCACGGCGAGCCGGTGGTGCTCGACGGGAGCTTCTCGATCCCCGCCACACAGGTCCGTCCCAGCATCGATCCGCCCTGGGCTATCATTACGTCTGAGCAGGTGGCGTTCGGCATCGCCGTCGCGGACGCCGACTACGGTAGCGATCGGCCCTATGCGATGCTGTCGGAAGAGATCAGCGATCGCGCTCTCGATATCGCCTGGGAGGTACAGGATGCGGTGCCCGCTACACGGTGAGCAGGCCGGCAAGACCTGCCTGGCCTGCGCGGCGGAGCGAGAGCGGCGCGAGCGGGCCCACGCGCTGCTGGCCTTGACCGTGGCCCTGGCGATTGTCCTGATCGTCGCCATCAGCCACTACGCGCCCGGGTTTTTTCCCTTCTAAGCAACACGGTCACAAGCGACATGAGTCATCCCGAACTTAAGGTAGGTGCGAGTGGCGATGCGAGATAGGCTCCCAAGAGGCGGCTGAACGCCGCCCACAAAAGGTATTAGAACCCGACTTCCTTGCTCTCGAAGAAGAGTGCGGCCAGTGGGGGCAGTGTCAGCGTGAGCGAGTAGGGACGATTGTGCGCCGCGATCGGGGTGGCTTCGACACCGCCCAGGTTGCCTTGGCCGCTCCCGCCGTACTCCCGCGCGTCGCTATTCCCTCGCTCCTGCCAGAAGCCGCCGCGCGGCACTCCCAGCCGATAGTTGTAGCGCGGGATCGGCGTGAAATGGCACACGACCAGCATGATGTCGCCTGTCGAACGCCCCTTGCGTATGAAGCTGATCACGCTGTTCTCCGAGTCGTTGGCGTCGATCCATTCGAAGCCCGCTGAGTCGCAGTCGAGCTCATGGAGCGCTGGCGCCGCGCGATAGAGCCGGCCCAGATCTGCGACCCAGCGCTGGAGGCCAGCGTGCGGCGCCAGCGCGGCCAGGTGCCAATCCAGGCTTTCGTCGTGCGCCCACTCGCGCCACTGGCCAAACTCCCCACCCATGAACAGCAGCTTTTTGCCGGGCTGCGCGTACATGTAGCCCAACAGCAGCCGGAGGTTGGCGAAGCGCTGCCAGTCGTCGCCCGGCAGCTTGCCGAGCAGCGAGCGCTTGCCATACACCACCTCGTCGTGCGAGAGCGGCAGGACAAAGTTCTCGTTGAATGCATACTGCATCCGAAAGGTCAGCTTGGTGTGGGCATACTTCCGGTAGAGCGGGTTCTGGGTCAGATACTCCAGCGTATCATGCATCCAACCCAAATCCCACTTCATACCAAAGCCCAGCCCGCCGATATACGTGGGTCGTGAGACCATCGGCCAGGCGGTTGCCTCTTCGGCGATGGTCTGAACGTCGGGATAGTATTCATACACCGCCTGGTTGAAGTGGCGCAGGAAGTCGATCGCCTCCAGATTTTCGCGGCCACCGTACCGGTTGGGAATCCACTCCCCTGGCTTCCGCGCGAAGTCCAGCTCAAGCATCGAGGTCACAGCGTCGACGCGCAGGCCGTCGGCGTGGTAGACGTCGAGCCAGAAGATCGCGCTGCTGATCAGGAAGCTGCGTACCTCGCCTCGGCCATAGTTGAAGATCAGACTGTTCCAGTCTGGGTGGATGCGCTGGCGGATGTTGGCGTGCTCATAGAGGTAGGTGCCATCGAAGAACCCCAGACCATGTTCGTCGGCAGGAAAGTGCGCGGGCACCCAGTCGAGGATGACGCCAATGTCGTGCTGATGCAGCACGTCGATCAGATACATGAAGTCCTGCGGCGTGCCGTAGCGGCTGGTCGGCGCGAAGTACCCGGTCGTCTGGTAGCCCCAGGAGCCGTAGAAGGGATGCTCTTGCACCGGCAGGAACTCGACATGCGTAAAACCGAGCCGCCGCACGTACTCGGCCAGCCGCGGGGCCAACTCCCGGTAGCTGAGCGGGCGGTTGCCCTCCTCTGGAAGTCGCATCCATGAGCCCAGATGCACCTCATAGATCGCCATCGGCGCATCCAGCGCGTTGCGCTGCCGTCGCTCTGCCATCCAGGCAGCATCGTCCCACGTGTACGCCAGATCCCAAATGATCGAAGCGGTGCCCGGCGGCGTTTCAGCATACACGGCGTAGGGGTCCGCTTTATCGACCCGATAGCCATTCTGGCGGGAGACGATATGGTACTTGTAGCGGGTACCCAGACCCACGCCTGGGACAAAGCCTTCCCAGACGCCGGCTGGTTCGCGGGGGTGTAGCGGGTGGCGTCTTTTGTCCCAGTCGTTGAAATCGCCGACGACGAACACCTGCGCCGCGTTGGGGGCCCAAACGGCAAAGGAGACGCCCGCCTGGCCCTCGGCAGTCGCCGGATGCGCCCCGAATGTGCGGTACAATCGGTGGTGGGAGCCCTCCTTGAACAGATAGACATCGATATCGGTCAGACGGGGTACGTCGGGTACGGGCTCCCGAGATACAGGCACCGGTTCTCGATCTGGTTCTTGCTTTGTCATGCCTGTTCCCCCGCTCTGCTGACGCAGTTCCATCGAGTGACTCGCTGTCATGAGGAGCATCGGGACTCGGGTGAGGCCGCGCGGGCGGCATGCAGCACCTCATTCGGGTGGTCCGCCTCCAAGGCTGCCAGCGCCAAGAGCTCGTCAGCGGCCGTCCGCACGGTATACCCCTCGTCCCGCAACACCTCACTGATCATCGCGGCGATATCGGGATCATCATCGACGACGAGAACGTCACCTTCGGGCATTGCCATCGCACTTCGTAAACTGCCGGGGACGACACGTCTCCGCCCACGCCCTTGACAGGATCGCCTGGGAGATGCGAGAAGAGGCGCGCGCACCGCCCACAATCGAAGATATGCAGAAGTCCACCCGCACGCTTGCCGGCTCAGGGTGGGTTTTCTGTTTGTCTGAGCGCATTATAGCACGCCCGATCGCGCGTCCTCGGCCGCAATGCTGGCCGGAGTAGCAGTGACTACCTTAAATTCGGGATGACTCATGTTTGCTGTGCCTGGGAGATCGAGATGGGCCGACGACGAGCCGATAAGGAGCCGGATGTCCACTGGCAGGTCACCGACCAGGTGCTGGGCGGACTGACCCTGCGGCGCGTGATCAACCTGCATCACTTCCTGGCGCTGAGTAGCGACGGCGAGGTGTTGGGGCTGAGACTGGAGGCCTACCAGCCGCCGACTGAGAAGGATCCCTGGTCGTGCGAGCGAGCGGTGCTGAAGCTCGTGGGTTTTACGCCCTATCTTTATAAGCACCTTGGGTTCGCCTACGAGGTCTGGTGGGGCTACGAGTGGCGGAAACGCACGCGGCCGCCCAGGTGGGTGCGCGAGCTGGCCTGGTCGACTGAGTACGGCAAGCGAAAGCGTTTCACCGACGACGGCGTGGAGATCAAGGAGCCGGCCGCGCTGCCGCCGAACGACGAGGAGCAATTGACCCTGTTTTGAGGAGGACCAAATTGGCACAGGAACCAGGCGAAGAAGACGAGGATGACGAGGTAGAACCGGAGGAAGAGCGCGACGAAGAAGAACTGGAGGAAGACCAGGAGGGCGTCCACGTCATAGGCCGGGTATTCAGCACCGGCCAGGATCGCGGCGGTCACACCCCCGGCGACATCGCGGCGCGGTTGTCCGGCCCATCCTACCGGACTGAGGATGAGGTGAGATCGAACGCCGGCTGGGGCGATCCCACCTGGGAGCCGCCACAGCGGCCGGTGCAGCAGATTATCAAGATCCTCGGCAAGCTGGAGCACATCGGCAGCTACCGGCAACCGCGCGAAGTGTTCGGCGACTGGCTGAATCTCGTCGAGGCGACGCTGCATATGCTCCCACAACAGATGTTGTATATGCGGCTGCATCAGACGTTCCTGCCGCCCGACGAGGAGCCGCCCGAGATCCAGGAGGTGTTCAAGCGCACGATGCGGCCCTACAGCGATCGCTGGAAGGAGGCGATGACGCTGTTTCAGGAGGCCTACCGCGTCCTGACCGACGCGGCACACGGCATGGTGTTCGACGCGCTCGGCGCCATCTATATGGCGCTTGAGATCGGAAACGCGCGAGCGGGCCAATACTTCAGTCCCTGGGCAATCGCCAGCATGATGCCCCAGATGATCATGGCCGACATCGAGGCGGAGATATACGGCTACATCGGCGAGGCGATCGACTCCTGGGAGGGCAGCGAGGTCTACAAGCTGATGGGCATGCGCTGGGGCCGCGACCACCCGGCGACCACGCGCTTGATTTGGGAGCGGCACCTTGACCCGCTGTATTTTATGACCCGGCGTTTCAAGGTGCTCGAACCCTGCTCCGGTTCGGGCATCTTCGTGCTTGGGGCGATCTCGGTAACGCCGCCGTGGATCGTGAACCAGCAGCTGGTCGAGTTCTTCTGTGTGGACATCGATCCGATGTGCGCGCAGATGAGCAGAATCAATCTCTGCCTATACGGCGCGAACGGCTACGCGCTGCTCTGCCAGCTGCCAATCGTCGCGCCGGAGGATGAGCTGCCGACCTTCGAGCAACTGGAGCACCGCTATCAGCAGATCGCCAGTCACGTTCAGTGCGCCAACTCACTCTCGCACGATTGGGTGCGCGGCGAGGACGGGATCTGGACGATGGCGTATTGGGCTGACACCGCCACCGGTAAGGCACGTATCGCGCAGCGCGAGCAGGATGATGTCGCGGCCAAGGTCCAGTCTGCCGTCACGAAAGAGCAGCAGAAAGCCGTCCAGAAGGTCAAGAAGGTCAAGGCGGAAGCCAAGGAACGCGGTCAGGAGATGCTGTTCGATATCGAGTTGCCGCCACTAGAGGATCGCGCGGCGATCACCGCCGACGTGAAGCACAGCAATGGCCATATGAACGGCCACACGAACGGCGAGACCACCCCCGGCGCTGCCGGTGATTGGAACGCATTCGTCGCGAGCGCGCGGGCCGCGGCGGGCACGCCGGAGGCCACGGCAGGCAAGGTGGCGGCGCAGCAGGCGGTCGAGGTGCTGGCCGAAGGCCTGACCCAGGAGACGCTGTTCTGATGGGCTATATTTTCGTCAATGGTTATAGTCCGGAGGTCACCCCTTTTCAGCCAAGAATGCCCCAAAACAGTACGCTGCTCCGTTTGATATATTGAACGGCCAGATGCCGTTTGGTTTGCCACACGTAACAATCTCAACTGGTCACGAATTGAAGCCGAAGCTCCACCGCACATCGTGCAGTGAGCCGCCATACAGAACCCCACGAAGCTGTTGCAGCCGGAAGTCGCACGGCTTCCTTTTTGGAACGACTGGACAAGCTCCATAATCGCACACCATCTTGACCAGGCTCGTCCTCATACGTAGGAGTATTGGAGGACATTCCATGGCCGTCAAGATCACCATGGCACCCCAGCTAAAGGTGACAGCCCAGACAGTGCTTGTCAGCCAGCTGCTTCGATTAGCCGACGCGGATGTAGAGGCGGCGATAGCCCGCGAGATCATCGAGAACCCCGCGCTTGAGCCGATTGGAACTGACTGGCAGCATGGCCACACGTTGCAACCGCGCGATGCCAACCACGATGATCGGCGCATGTCGCTCGTCGACGAGGATGATGATGCGGATGACATAGCCGAGCGTATCGCGGCGCGCGAGCCAGTTCACGATCAGCTCATCCAGCAGGCGCGGCTGCTTGTGCCCCAGGATGCCTTTGCCGGCGTGACCTACCTGATCCACTCCCTCGATGAGCACGGACTTCTGACTACTCCGGCCGAGGAACTGGCCCGCGAATCGGGCCTGTCGCACGCGTTGATCGAGCACGCGATTGCCTGGCTCCAGCAGCTTGATCCACCTGGCGTAGGTGCGCGAGATGTCAAGGAGTGTCTACAGCTCCAATGCCTCGCGCTTGAGGACAAAGACCTGGTCTCCCAGACCGTCCGGCGCATCCTGGAGCACGCATGGGACTCATTCACGAAGCAGGACTGGCAGCGCGTCGCTCGCCTGACCAGCTGTTCGGTGCTGGAGGTTCATGAAGCGGTACGCTGCTTTCGCGATCACTTCTACCTCTTTCCACTTTCGCTCGCCGCCAACGCCGGAGATGACGAGCCTGTGCTGCACCGCCCCGATCTGATTGTCTGGAACAGCTTGTGCGATGGAGTTGCCGGTTTCAGCGTTGAGGTGCCGGCGGCCGATGCGATCCATTTGCGCATTAGCCCGATCTACACGCAAGCCGCACATACACGGGTCGATTGTCTCGGATCTTCAACACCGACTGAGCGTGCCTGGATCCAGGAGGCGGTTGGGCGCGCCCGCATGTTCATCAACGCCCTGGAGCAGCGCTGCGCGACGCTCCGGCAGATTGGCGAATTCCTCGTCACGTATCAGGTAGATTTTTTCACCTCGGGTCGTCGGCATCTGAAACCGCTTACCCGCGCCGATGCCGCACACGCCCTGGGACTGCACCCTTCGACCGTCAGCCGCGCCGTCAGCGATAAGATTCTACAGCTTCCCAATGGTCGGATGATCCAGCTGTGCGAGCTATTCGACGCCTCGTTGGCCGCCAAGGAGGCGATCCGCGAGTTGCTGGCCAATAACTCCGCGCCGATCAGCGACAACCAGATCGCCGAGCATTTGCGTGCGCAGTCCTTCGATCTGTCGCGGCGCACGGTGACCCAATATCGCGAAGAATTAGGAATTCCCAGCCGAAGTATTCGTAATCGAAGCCAAGCTCTTGCGGGCAACTCCACGTAGCATTCAATACTGCCTGCCTAACTCCTTGGGAGTCCTTTGGAGGTAGATATGGCCGAGACTGCTCGTCTCGTTGCCTGGCTGCATTGCTTTGACGACCAGGGCCGCTTGCCCAGAACCGAGATCGCTGCGGCCCTTGATCGTGCGGGAGTTGCTACCGCACCAATGAACCCCGACGCTTTACGAAGTCTCGGCATCGTCGTGTGCGATCAGGCATCCCCGCAGGTGTGCGACTTTGTCCGGCGCTTCAGCCGTCATGGACGCGATCCGCTGCTGGCGCTGACAACTCAGGAGCAGATGGTGTGCGGCGCGGCTTGGCCGCTTCTCCAGGCCGGCGCGCTCGATGTGCTCGGCTGGGATCAGCTGGAGAACCCGGCGACCATGGTCACGGCCCGGCTACAGCGCTGGCGCGCAGTGGACGAGATCATCAAATCGCCGCTGGTTCGCCACAATCTAATTGGCAGCAGCACTCGCTGGACCGCCGTGCTGCGCCAGGTGGCCGAGGTCGCGCGCTTCACCGATGCCTCCATCCTGCTGATGGGGGAGACGGGCACCGGCAAGGAGCTGATCGCCCGTTTGATCCATACCCTTTCATCCCAGCGTAGCAGCCACGAACTCGTAGTGTTGGACTGCACCACAATCGTTCCCGAGCTGTCGGGCAGTGAGCTGTTCGGCCATGAGCGCGGCGCGTTCACCGGTGCCGTTGCGGCGCGTGACGGCGCTTTCGCGCTCGCCGCAGGCGGGACGCTGTTCTTGGATGAAGTGGGCGAGCTGCCGCTCAGCTTGCAGGCTCAGCTGCTGCGCGTGATCCAGGAGCGCAGCTATAAGCGCGTGGGCAGCAACAGCTGGCACAAAACCGACTTCCGCCTGATCTCGGCGACCAATCGCGATCTCAGGGAAGACGAGGCACACGGCCAGTTCCGCCGTGACCTGTATTATCGCCTGGCGACCTGGATTATCCGCCTGCCGCCGTTGCGCGTGCGCACCGAAGATATTCTGCCCCTGGCCGGCTATTTCTTGCACCAAGCCCGCCCGGACAAGCAAGCGGTCGTGATCGACGAGCCGGTTCAGGAATACCTGCTCAACCGCGACTACCCCGGTAATGTGCGCGATCTGCGCAACCTGGCGCTGCGCATGGCGTATCGCCACGTTGGGCCGGGGCCAATAACGATCGGGGACATCCCCGCCGATGAACGACCGCCGCTGGCCCCCAATAGCGAGAGCTGGCGCGACCTGGCGTTCGAGCAATCGATCCAACGGGCAATGGTATGCCGCGCCGGCCTGCGCGAGATCCGCCATGCCGCCGAGGATGTCGCTATCCACTTCGTCATCGACGAGGAGGGCGGCAACTTACAGCGCGCCGCCAAGCGCCTGGGCCTGACGGATCGTGCCTTGCAGATGCGCCGCGCCGAACAGCGCCAGCGCGACACGCTGGAAGAAACGTAAGTTACCGTTCATGTGAACCTATTCGCTTAGCAGGCAGATCACAACAATAGAGAGAGGGTTGCCAAATTTGGTTGAGTTCTCATAGCGGAACCGCTCATTCAACCGTCGGCTCCCCGGCCAGCCATGGGTCGAGGGCGCGGCGCGAGGCTAAGAGACTGGGCGGTGGCCGGCGCGGCAACTGCATGGCATGCGTCGTCCAGGCCGGCTGGGCACGCACGCCGGCCACGACACGCAGGAAATTGCCCGCTAGGATCAGCGCTTCCTCGGCTGCCGAAAGCCCCAGCAGCCGCACCTTCGCCAGCTCCACACCAGGGTGGAGCCAGGGACCATCCGACCCAAACAGGATCTTCGATGCCCCGGCGCGCTGCACCGCCTCCTCCAACAGATCGAAGCGGCGCACGCCCGAGGTATCGGTGTAGATATTCGGGAAGCGCGCGAGCTGATCGATAAATGCCGCCTGGGCCGCCCAATCGTCGCCAAAGCTCCCCAGGTGTGGGATGATGAAGACGACGTGAGGATATTCCTGCGCCAGCAGCGTCACGATGGAGACTTCGCCCATCACATCATAGAGCACCGGCAGGTCATATGCTGCGGCTGCCACACAGATTTCGCGGGTGATGCGACCGTCGTGGCGGTGGACTTTGATGCCGACGAAACCGAACTCCTCGACGGCCTGACGCACCATCTGCGCCACGCGTCCACGGTCGTTCAGCGGGTGGATGAAGGCAAAGCCATACAGGCGGTTTGGGTGCCGCGCCACGATCTGGGCCACCGCACGATTCGCCACGCTGTAATCCGAGTGAAACGCGGCAAACAGCACGGTATGGGTGATCCCGGCCTGGCCGGCCCGGCGCATGTATTTGCCCAGCGATGCGTCAGTATCCCACGGCCCGGTCAGCCCATCACCTTTGCCGGCGTGGCAGTGCGAGTCGATAATCATGGCGTACTCCTGATCGACACGGCGGAATGAGCACCCCAGATGCAGCTAGCTTGACACCGCACCTGGGGTGCGCACTCGGTAGCTTGAACGTGCGGACGCTGGTTTACGTACAATTTGTGGCCCGTTTCGCCTCTGCATCGCAACGTAACAAGGCATCGCGACAGCGCCGCAAGGCCAGCAAATATTTGCCCATCGCCCGCACATTGGAGAACGGATCCAATCTAATATCAAGCAGCAGATTCTCATGCGCCTCAATGACACATCGCCGCGTGGTTTCAATACACGCGTCGACGCGTCGACTAAGCTCTGCCCGATTACAATCGGGCGACTGCGGCACTGGTGGTGGAGTAGCTGGTGCTGGCGGCGTTGGCGGGCGCGAGGGCTGCTGCGGTGGCGCTGGCGGGGGTGCTGGTCGCAGCACCCTGGTAGACAGACATAGCTCGACCCGACGATTTTGCGCATTGTCGCTGGATATCGGGTCGCGCTCGCCGCGTGACTTGGCAAGGATCAGGACGCGTGATGATGAGCCTCGGCGTACGCCCTCCAGTGCAGTGATGAGCGCGCGGCGCACACCTAGTGCCCGACGTTGTCCCAGCCCTACATTGTAGGCAGCATCCCCCACCGGATCTGTATGGCCGGTAACATCCACGGTGCGAATAGCCTGCGGCGTTGATTGGCTCGCTACAATGCGCTGGGCAAGTTGAGCGATCTTTTGTTGGTGGACAGATTTCAGCGCATCCCTGTCGAAGTCAAACCCATCCAATAGTTCGCACGGCCGGCCCTCAATTATGATCGGGGGCATATTGATGACGTTCGGGGCGGGAAGTGACGGTGTGCCGGAGCGGAGCAAGGCTTGCTCCGTCAGCGGCCCAACCACACCATCTGCCGTCAACCCTTGGCGCCGCTGGAAATCGCGTATTGCGGCGCGCGTCATCGGCCCCATCACTCCGTCAGCCGATAGCCGCAGCCCCATGGCCTGGTTGAGTGCGCTCTGCACCCAGCGGATGTAGCCTGCGCTCGTGCGGTTCGCTGTGGGTGGGGCGCTCCCATCTTCAAGGCTGAGCGCCTCGCCCTCGTGATACACAAATGGCTTGGGCGCGATCATCCATTGACGGTTCATGGTCTCCCTCCTTTGGTATACCCCCGCGCACGGGGGCGATCAGACACGGCCTCAGCGGTCGAACCGATACAGGTTGTGACGCCGCATCAGCGCGATCAGCGCGTCAGCATAATTAGGGGCAGTGGCATAACCTGCACGCTGGATCTCGCGGGCAAAGCGATCGGCATCCTTGCCGTGGCGCAATGCCTCGGCATAGCGCCGGTTGCGCTGGAAGAAGCGGGCATGCTCCGTGATGCTCTCCTCGAAGCTATTGTATGCCGCGAAGTTGGCATCGACGGTGATTCTGCGTCCGTTGATCAGCTCCTGGGTGGGGGCGCGCACCGACCCGGCCGGCCCGCGTCCTTTGATGCCGAACAGGTTCTTCGCCCCGCCGATGGTATGGCGTCCCCAGCCGGTCTCCAGAATAGCCTGCGCGACGGTTACCGAGGCCGGCACGCCGGTGGTGGCCATGGCGCGGCGTGCGTGCTGGCCGACGAACTCGATAAACTGCGGCTGTGTCATGCTGCGCACGTCGATATCACCACTGGGCGCCCGCGGAGTAGGCCGTGGCGCTGGCGTGGGTGGCGCGGATGGCCGCGATGGTCGCCGAGGTAGTGCCGGCGGGTGTGGCAATCGCTGGGTTTTGGTAGCAAAGCAGATCTCGACGCGGCGGTTCTGCGCGTTATTACTGGATATGGGCTCACGTTCGCCGCGCGATTGGACGCGGATCTGAACACGAGCAGCTGTGCCTGGGCGCACGCGGTCGAGCGCCTGCATCAGCGCGCGGCGCACCTGCAAAGCTCGACGCTGTCCTAGCCGCACGTTATAGGCATCCGTCCCGACTGGATCGGTGTGGCCGGTAATGTCCACGGCGCGGATAGCTTGTGATGTAGATTGGCTCGTTACGATGCGTTGGGCAAGCCTGGCAAGCGCTTGCTGGTGCGCGGGTTTCAGCTGATCCCTGTCGAAATCAAACCCATCCAACGTCTCGCACGGTCGGCCTACAATCGTGATCGGCGGCATCGTGATGACCGTCGGGCCAGGGCGTGCGGGTAGACCGCCGCCACGAGGTGTCAAGGAGCCAGCCCCCTGGAGGCGCTCGCGCCAGTAGGTGATCGGCACATAGTCGTGCCGCTTATCCCGCGAGGCGCTGACCACGACGTTGGGAACGCGCTGGCGCCGGAGGCTCAGTGCCAGCGGTGCCGTCTGGGAGTTTGCGATGTAGTAGATATAAACCCGACCATTGGGATGCGTGCGCGCCCAGCCGGACCAGAAGCTGTCATCACCATGGTTGTAGGTGCAGTCGAAGCCCCAGGCCTCGCGGATCTGCGACGCCGACTGATCGCGACTGCCTGCGATTCGGCGCATGGGCTTGCCGCCGCCGCTATGGCAGGCCAGGATGAGCTGACCCAGGCGCGCGGGCTGGCCGGCCTGTCCGGGCGGCCCATAGGTCGATACCGCCGCCAATACCTGGGTGAGGAAGGCGTCCAGGCCACCCGAAGTCTCTAGCCCCCCCGCCTCCGAGCGTGCCCCAAGCGTCGGCGCAACCAGCAGTACGTTGCGCCGGCTGTCGTTTATGCCCTCGCGCAGCGCTCGAAACGGGAATTGCTGTGCGTTCCAGTACTGGTCGATCGCCATCCGCCGATGCGCTTGGCCCTTGAAGCCATGCAGAAAGAGGATAACATCGGCCGCCGCACCAGGCACATAGCCATCGGGAATGAAGATGCCGGTGGTCGTCGGCGCAGTGCCCCCCAGGCGATCAGTAATACCCAGGTCGAGGTTGATATACAGCGTTGTTCCCGGCGGCTGCGTTTCTTTGCGGATCAGGCGTGGTGCGCCGCTGCGCGGCCGCCCGCCCGGAGCAGACGGCGTGGGCAACGATGGCGGGGAGACGCTCGGACGCGGTAGGGTGCCATCCTCGTAGCGGATAACCGCAAAGTACGCCGGATCCTGAATGAAGCCGTTGGCATCTGTGTGTACCTTCGTCTGCGAGACTGAATTGCGGACATTTCCGCCGACGGTGACGAGCTGGCCCGGCCGCACCTCGATCACGATGTCGCAGTGGGTCTTCATGCCCGGCTGGATAGTGTCGTAGGTCGCGCCGCTGCCGGCTCGGCTCTTGCACACTAGGTCACCCACGCGCGGGGCCACTTCGCTGACGCGATAGGCCTTGAACGGGTTGGGCTGGTTGCGTAGGCGGTTTTCTTTGGCCCAGTGAATGTAGACGGCGTGGCCGGCCGAGCGGCGGAAGATTTGGCCCGCCCCAGCCTGCTGCATCACCCAGGAGATGAAGGCGGCACTCCATGGGTGCTGCTTCTGAAAAGTGGGGTCGCCCAACTGGGCCTGGGTGAAGTGGTTGCCCGTACCGGTGGCCCAGTAGTCCTGGAGCACCTGGCGCATCCGGGGATCGGCTTCCTTGATCGAGCCGTTGCCCCATCGGGCCAGCTCCTGGTTGGCGATCCGGACGCTGTTGGCCCGGATCGCCTGCATGGCCGGCTGTGCCGGAGTGGTGGCCCTGGCCGGCGCCACCTCGCGGGCAAACCCTTTTCTTCGAACGGTTTCCTGTGAGTACACGATTGCCTCCGTGTTCACCCGCCGCGAACAGCGCGGATCTTCGCAGCGAGCGCCATCTTCTTGTCGACGTTTTCGTTTTGGAATTTTCTCGTCCCGTAGCCCGTGAGGAATGCTTCCTTGTCGCGCAAGAAGTCCCAGCGCTGACTCTCTGGCAATCCCAGCAGCTGCTTCCCGTATTTCCTTAAGAACGCGCGGGTCCACCCGGCCCCCACCGCGAAGGAGTAGAGGACCGCCATCCGCAGATACCATTCGGACTGCCGCGACGAGAATAATGCCGGAAACTCTTTCGCTATGCGCTCGCCCGGGGTACGCAGGTTCCACAGTCCGATCCGCACCTGGAGCGTGGGATCCTTCCAGTTGTCGGCCGTCAGGTGGGTGTTGGTGAAGCGATGCCAACCCTGGCCGAATGAGCTTCGCTCGACGTTGCGGCCCGGCGGCGGGTATTGGCATTGCTTTCTGCCGCCCACCTGAGTACAACCATGATCTCCGGCCGGCGTCTGAAACACCCCCAGTTCGTAGAACCGAGGACTGTACTGCTTGTATCGGGCGTTCCATTTGCCAGCGGTGGCATCGGCGAAGAGACGATTGCCGGCCTCGAAGTGGATGAAAGCCAGGAGTACCTCGATGGGGATGCCGCCTGACTCCGCCTGGTGCCGAACGAGCAGTTCTTCCAGGCTGATCCCGAGGCCCGGTACCTTTGTGGCTGCCATGCGGAGCGTCTCCCCGACCGCGCGGTCGCCGACCGTGGCGACCGCGGCCGGTCCCTTGCCCGAGGAGCGGAGTTGGGGCAACACGATGTCGCGGAGGATGGCCTTCCACTCTCCGACGAGCACGGCCTCGTCGGCGCGGAGCTTCCGCCCGCCAAGTTCGGGGTGCCTCTGGATGAACACTAAGTTGGTAAGCTTGTTCGGATCGCGCTGGCCCTGGCGGATGGCGGTCTGAACGGCCAGCGACTCCTGTCGCCGGCGAACCGCGCTCGACAGGCCGGCGCGGCGGACGCCGGCCTGGCCCCACCCGCCAGTTTCAAACAGCTCGGATTGGGGCGGCTGGCCGGGGCGCACAGCCGAGGTCGGGCTGCTCGTCGGTTGGCCAGCCCCGCCCCCGGGCAGCGCGCCGTCGCTGTCTGGAGGCGGGGTGCCGTCGCCAGGAGTGACCGAGGCACCATCGGCGGGGGGACTGCCACCGGGGGCTGCCGCGCTCCGCCGGGCGTCGATCAGTGCCCGCTCCGTGTCCGGACCGAGGTAGCCGTCGGCCGGCAGTCCCTGGCGGCGTTGGAAATCGCGGATGGCGTCGCGAGTGGTTCGGTTCATAATCCCATTAACCGGCAGTTGCAGCCCCATGACCTGGTTCAGGGAACTTTGGAGCCAGCGGGTATGCTCAGTGGCCTGGGTGCCCGCAAGCGCAGACGGCGGCTCAGTGAAGGAGATAGGCCACATCGGCCACGCTCGCCCGACAGGCCGGGGGTAGGGGCGCTGCCTGGGCGGCTGCGGCCAATTCCGTCCGTCGCGGCGCGGGGGAGCATTGCGGCGCGCACCGCGATTGGTGCCCGGCCGTGCTGCATAGCCGCTGCCGTAGCGGCTTGATCGGGGGGCAGCGCTGCCGCGATACGCGCGACTGCCGCCGCGCATCCGATACTCTTCTGCCTGCTCGTGGTCGGTTTCTGCCTCCGACTCGCTGGTAAACTCAAACGCCTCGCTTGGAAATTGCATCATGGCCTGCCTCCTTCGATGCGACAAATGCTGTCAGACGCAGCTTTTTCGAATGTACAGTTTTAGGCCGTGGGCGCTGTCAGTGTAATCTCAGGCTCGCACGGAACCTGTGGCGCTCCCGCTTCAGCCGCCCATGATCGTTGTAGGCTGAGCGAGTTCCGCCAGAACACGCACTGCCCGTCCGATGGCATCGAGCCGATGCCGCGCCGTAAGTATGAATCGAAGTCGGCCCGTGCCCTGTTCTCCACTCAGCAGCGCCGGCCGCACACCCGCGCCTAACAACTGGCGATACAGCGCTGCTGCGGCGTCGGCGGGCAGCGGCGGCAAGCTCTGGTTGGGCAGCAGGCCGCCGCTGCTGTGTAGGCCCACGTCGGCAAGCTGCGCGCGAAAGAAACCGACGCGCTGCATAAGACGCTGGCGCGCAGCGTCGCCAACTATGTCGTTGAGCGCCAGTGCGTGATCGGCGGCGCGCAGGTGTGCGACCGAGGGCGGGCTACAATGTACCCGCGTCTGGCTGGTCGCCTCGAAGCGCTCGACCAGGGCGCGGCTGCCGGACAGCACGGCTATCGGCACGCCAAGTGATTTGGCCAAGGAACACACTAATACCACATGCTTACCATGTACCTGGATGTATTGGGCCGATCCGCCCCCACCCACGCCGTAAGGCGCTTCAGGGGTCGGGTCGCGGCCCAGCAGCCCGAGTGCCTGTGTATCGTCCACCACCAGCAATCCGCCATATGGTTTGATGATCGCTGTATAGGTTGCCAGCGGCGTGACAGTCCCACAGCAGACACACAGACCGTCGGCCAAAACGATCGGCCGCCGATCCGGCGCGCGCTCCACCAGGGCTTGGAGCGCGGCCACATCGCGGTGTGGGAAGCGATAAACCGGCACGCTCTGGGCCGGCGCCTGTACCAAGGCCCACCGCCCGATCGGGTACGCGCCGGCATCCACGTAAACGGCGATGCGCGATCGCGCGAGCATGCCGAACAAATCCCAGAACAGATGCAGAGTCGATGCGGCCAATGCCGCCCCCTCGCAGCCCTGCAGTTGCGCCAAGTGTGCTGCCACTACAGGCGCGCACGCCGGCGTCACCAGAGCGGCGGGCGCGCCTGTAGTAAGGCGCGCCCAAGGCCGTAGCGTCTCGCTATCGTGCCAGAAGCCTAGATAGAGTGAAGATGTGAAGTCGAGCACTGTCGCCTCGCATATATCACTACCGCCATCGCGCTACGAGTTGCGCGCGGCACGCCGTTCGCGGAACCGCGCGCCGGATGGCGCAGACGGCGGGGGTAGCTGCGGCGCAGCCTGAGCAGCGCCCGGCAGCGGCGTCCGTAACAGCACCGCGGGCTGGGTCGTGATTAGGCTGCGCTGCTGGGGCTGCGTGACATCGGCGGTCAGATCCACACCGGTCACGATCCGGTAGGCGTGGATGTATGATTGGGCCTGGGAACGCCAATAGCGTGCCCACACTTTGGCCTGATCGCGTTCGGCCTCGTTCCAGTTGCCAAAGCGGATGGTGAGCAAGATTTGCTCGCCGTAGCGCCCGAGATCGCGGAAGTGCATCACGTTCGCGCCCGGCCAGCCCTGCAGTCGCTTCATCGCGTCAACTCGATCCATCCATGGCTCGGGGTAGTCGACCATGATGCGGGTCGGCAGGATCTCGCGGAACTCTGGCCGCGCCAGCAGCCACTCCTGCATCAGCATCTCGACGCGGGCCGTGGACGGCAGGTCGCCGAACTGGTTGTGCGCGCCCTCCACAAGCTGCATGTGCAGATCGCGCAGCGCGATCAGGATGGGGAAGGCATCCGATACCACAGTCGTGTCGTCATCCTGCTTGTGGAAAACTGAGCACAGATACAGCAGGTTGTGGAACGAATCCAGGAACTTGCTGCGGCTGTCGGCGGTGCGCAGCGGGGGCACTGCCTTGCCCTCCAGGGTCAGGCCGTAGTGATGGTCGTATTCGTAGGCGCGGCGCAGCAACGTCAGGCGATGCTGTTCATCCTGGATGTAGCCCCACAGCAGGTTGTTCAGCGGGCGCAGCGGGTCAAGCTCCATCATGGACAGGGGATCCTGGTCAGCCGGGCCGTGGATATTCTGGAAACGGCGGCTGATGGCGTTCATCGTCTGCACGAGCATTCCCTGTTCGTGCCAGTAGGACCAGATTAGCTCGATCAGGCAGGGACTGATAAGCTTGTCCCTTATGATGCCGTAGCACCGCTCTTCATGCTGGCGGGCCTTCCCCCTTCCATCATCGTCACGAAAGATCGCCGACTTGATGTTGGCGTCGGACAGCTTGCGCCGGATAATCGCCAGGTAGGGCAGGACCAGGGCGTTCGTGCCATTGACCTGCCGAAGATAGTCTCTATACCACGCCTCCCTGATCCGGTCCAGGTCGGCGGTAATGTCCTTACCATCGAACACCTCCACGAGATCGGCACGATCCCACCACCGCCTTTCTCGCTTGCCTTCGCCATCCCCGTAGAACGGGAGCACCGCACAGTTGACACTGACGAAGGCTTCGGTGGCAACCTTGAGGAGGCGATAGGCGTCGGTATCAGTGAAGGGCAAGAAGCGACGCTCTTTGAGCGTACGATTTTTATTCTGTACCCTGTCGCGTAGTGAGACAAGCTCCGCGACGATCGCCGCATCCTCGCCGACTGGCACAGCTTCCCGCGGCAGATCCCCACCGCATAACACGTAATCCATGAAGGCGAAATAGTTGTTGAACGACAGCCGCTTGGTGCTCTCCTCAATGGCCCACCACAGCGGTGCGTCGGGTGTCGCCATCACCGACGTACGCCCGAGCCGGACAGAGACGGTATTGCGTCGGTTCCGTCCGCCATCATCTCTGGCCGCCAGTGGCGGTTCACCGGCAAGGCGTTGTCGGATGTCCTTGAGTTCCTCCGGTATCTGCTCGCCGGGCATGTCGATGCCACGGGTGGTCTGCGTCTCTTCGAAGCCCCGCACCGTCTCGCCCGTGTCGGGGTCTTTGATCTCAGTCTCACTGATCTCGTCGGTTTTCTCCACGAAGTCGCCTTCTTCGTTGCTCTGGCGTTCCACTTGTACTCTTTTGCGTGACCGTTTAGATTCCATGAAAACCTCCTTATCAAGGTACCTAGCCAATGTATTGGCGCCGCGATTTGTACCTGTTAACGCTCCCCCGCGGCTCTCAGTTCGCAGGGCTTCGCATTTTCGTCCTGATGCAATCACCGCAAACGGCCGGGACTACCGCTTCATGTGACTAATACTGGTCGGGACAGCCGTGTGTCCGCACAAATTGCCGAGGCATCCAAGCTGCTCCACATCGCCCAATCCGTCAACAGATCGGCGATCACGCGGCCCTCCCATTCCGGGCTGATTCGCCCATCGGCCTTGGCCTGCCCGATCACCGCGAACACGAGCGACGGCGGTGCCGATTGCATCTTCTGCCGCGAGCCGCCCCACTGATCGTAGAGCGCGCGCAGGCGCGCAGGCTGACGATCGGCGCTCGCCAACACTTCTTGCAACGAGCCGCCGCGCAGCGATTTGGGACGATGAGCGAGCAGCAACGAAACGAATGCCGGGATGCTGCGCTCCAGCACTGCCAGCAGCCACTGTGTTCGCGGCCGCAGGTTGCGTTGCGGGTAGAGCGCCTCCCAGGCCGCCGCCAGCGCGCCCCACTGCGGATCTGGGTAGAGCGCGGCACCCATCGCCGCGCTGAGCTTCACGCGAATCCATGGAATCGGGTGCGGGTCGTCCAGGCTGACGCGAAATACGAAGGGCGTGGGTAGGCTCACAACTCCGATCAATCCCATCGTGCCGGCCACGCCTACCCGCGCGACCGACCACAGGTCACTCACGATCTCCGAAATCCAGCGTTCCCAAAACTTCCAGGGTATCGATTCCGCTCCACCACCGCGCTGTAGACCTTGCAGCGTGGGCTGCAGCGAGCCAATCAAACCCAGCAGCGCAGCACCCTGATGCCCAACTTCGTGAACCAGCGACGAAGCAATGCCGCTGCCGACCATGCGCTCGCGCGGCACTTGGATAATCGCCACCGGCGACTCACCACCGCCCGGCAGGCGGGTACGGGCGCGGCGGATGGCCGCGCCATGCCCACGCCGCAGGTAGCACACAATCGGCGGCGGCTCGTAGTAGCGGCCCGGCAGCGCCAATGCATCGGCGGCCACCACATCCAACCCCGATAGCCAGACACCATTGTCGCGCTCGCTCCGCTGCGTGATCACGTCGGCGAAGATATCGAATTGCGACAAAACATCGTTAAATCGCAGCCGGAGCAGAGCCAGTCGGCGCTGCGCCTCGGCAGGGGCGACACCGCGCGCCGCCGCGCCATTCAGCCATCCCAGAAAGTCCAAGGCAATCTGGCGCAGCTCGCGCCGCCGCTGCGCCAGGTAGCGCTCAATCGCCGACTGCGCAGTAAGCGATGGTGCAGCGGCGAGCACCATTGTTTCGTAGAGCACAAACGGCTTGACACGTTCAAGCCGTGTCAGCAGCGCACGCGTCTCCTGTGCCACCAGCGCGAGCGCGAGGGTGCTCAGGGGCGAATTCGCGATCGTTTCTTGCATGCGCGTTTTACCTCTCACCTACGATACACACCCAGCAGGACGACGTCGTGTCCGCGTCGGATCCAGCGGCCCGTGCGCGGTCGCCGCTGCGTACCGGCCGCCGGGCCATGCCCACCCATCCCCGGCATGCCCATACCGTTGCTGGCTGCGCTGCCCACCAGGCCAGGGGCAAACTGCTGAGCTGCCGTGCTCACCGCACGCTGGGCCACCACCTGCGGCGGAACATTCGGCGGTGCCATTGCGGCTTCCTGCGCGGCGGCCGAGGCCAGGCGGACATATTGGCGTGCCACCTCGAATTCCTGATCCTCGGCACTCAGCCCTTCCAGTTCCAGGCCAAAAGCGCGGCCGGCCATCGAGCCAAGTGCGGCCCCGGCCGCCGTACCGAGTCCCGGCGCGATCATCGAGCCGAGCGCGCCGCCCACCATCGGCAGGGCCTGCTTGGCCACGCCCTTCAGCATGCCGCCAAGCGCCCGGCCGATCGGCGATCGGATAATGCCGCCCGCGAGACGGCCAACGCTTTTGAACAGCTTGCCGAGGAAGCGATCCAACTCGGCCTCGCTGTTGATCTCCAGCAGCTCAGCCGTAAACTCCAGCTCCAGCGCCTCGCCCAACGGCCCTTCCATCGCATACTCACCCTCGTACTCAGTTTCATACTCACCCTCGTACTCGCCCTCGTACTCGCCCTCGTACTCAGTTTCATACGCGCCACCTTCGCCGTAGACCTCGCCAGTCTCGTAGCCGAACTCCGCTGGCCCGAACTCATTCGTTTCCCATGTCTCGGCCTGTGTGCGATCGATGTCGTGCATTACGCCCTCCTTTGGATACTCCACTTGTTTGAACGCCACACTTATACATATGCTGCACGTTTGTCGCCAAATGGCCTACTACCGGCATCGATTTTGGGGATTGGGCATAAATTGAAAGGTTTCCGGGCAGATCGGTTGAGCGAGCAGAGTGAGAGGAGCGAATGGGTGGGTGCGGGAGGTACCGAGAGAGCTTGCTAGGGCCGGTCTCAGTGCATCTCGTTCCGTTCCAGAAGTGAGCGGCGAAACTTCTTTCGCTCCAGAGTGCTCTCGAAACCTAGGAAGCGAAATCTCTTTCGGCGCTATTCCAGATTGCCTGAAAGAGGGGCCTCCATGCTCACGGAGCTTGACAATTTCAAGCTCCACATGATCTGGTGCTACGCCACCTAGAACAATACAAGGCACTCATGCAATAGGCTGAAGACAGGAGTACCGAGATACGTAACGTTGTGCTCGACCTTCTGAAGACCAGTCGACTCGCGCTCGTTAGTTCGGGCGCTCATCCCATAGCTCTCTGGATCGACCAACGGTCAATTGTGCCCGAAGAGATAGCCGCTCTGCTGCCTCACTGTGCAATGGCCGCCTCTCCAGAACACTGATATCATCGACCGTTATCAGCGCGCTAAACCTGCCATGACGCGATTTTCGTACATTGTGGCGCGGGACCTCTTACTATACAGGCGCCGTCTTTGTGGGTGGGGACACGGAATGGAAGATGGGTGAGGACGCGGCCACTATCGTGCGCGTGGCGAACAATCTGGGTCTCTGGACGCACGTCGGTCGCTGCAACTCAATCTCCAGGATAAAACACGCGAAAGAGATCGGCGCCGAAAGCATCGACGGAGGCGGTTTCTCGCAATTCAGGAAGCATCTCGCGTGGGGAGCACCAGCGGCAGCGGCAGAGTTTCAGCCGCGTCTGCTGTAGCCTCGGCGGCCATGATGCGGAGGATGTGCAGCCGCGCGAGGCAGTCGCCGACGGCGTCGTGACCTGCGCCCATGAGCGGCTGCCATCGGTAATCCTTATGATAGTTCGACCATTCGCCGCAGAACGCCGACCACTGTTCCATGGCATCTTCCCAGCGGATCTGGCGCGACCAGTCGTCGCCCAGCTTCCACGGCTGCTCCGCATCGGCGTGCAGCCGCGCGATCTCGCGCTCAAAGACGCCGGCGTCGAAGGAGGCGTTGTAGGCGACGACCCGGTGGCCGTGCAGTAAGGACGCGAGCCGATCGACCAGTGCGGCGAACGTCGGCGCACGTTCGACCATTGCCTGGCTGATGCCATGGATCGCCTCGGCCTGGGGGTCTATTGGGGACTGGGGATTGACGAGCGAATTCAGCAGCACAGCGCCGTCCAGCGCGACGACACCAAGTTGCACAATGTATCCGCCAAGTGAGGTCGTTTCTGTGTCCAGCAATAGGACGCCGGGGCTGGACAGCACGTCGTTTGCCCACAAAGCCGCATGTTTGCGGTCACGAGCGCGCATTCGCTCGAATGCCTCGCCGACACACTGCTCACACCGTTCGCGCCGCTCCAGCCGGAAGGGACTGAGCCTGCCGCAGCGATAACACGTGTGGGCTTTCAGGTCGGCGGCTTCCCGCGCTTTTTTGAGCGCGGCCCGCTGCGCCTCGCTGAGCTGCCGCTTGGGAACCGCCGCGTTCTGGTCAAACAGGTACGCATAGCGTTTCCCGCGCTTCCATGTGACCGTGGCCACAATTGGCCCGCCAGGCTTCAACCCCAACTCCGCGGGCTGGTTGCGGGTCATGTAGTGACCCGGCGCCTGGTCGAACCAACTGTAATCCGGCACGCTCATGCCGCCAGTATACCACGACGGTGTGACAGCGATCGTCACACGGCTGCCCGCTGTATAGGCTTTCGGAAAACACATGGCGTCCTGACGGGCAGTGGCACACCTCGGTGGGCTAAAATGATTGACAACCATCTGAGGATGTGCTATAATAGCCATGAGCGCAAATTGCGCGGGCGGCACACCGGCCGCCCGCACATCTGCGACCATAGACGGACAGATCAAACGGCCGAGGGCGCACACCCCGGCCGTTTGATCTGTTTTCAGAGGGACCAATGAACACGCGCATTCTATCACAACCACGCAAGATCCGCGAGTTAGCAACCTGCGACCGTCCCACAACAGGTGATGGAGCGCGTAGGCCATCGGCCGTTCCGCCGGCGTGCTTAACTTCGCCTCTCCCGCTGTCATGCTCGCCTTCTTCTCAAGGACGTCCCTATCCCTTGCCGTGCACCAGGCCCAGCTGATTCCTCAGGATGTACGATCCGACATGCCTTCCCATACGCGATCCGGCCTCCATATCGAAACGGTAGTGGATCCCGCCGTATATCCGGGCATCGTAAATGTCGTCGGTCATCTGTGAGAACGTGGTGTAGTGGAGGGTCACGTCCACCAACGGGCTGATGCTGATCAGCGTGATGGAGTGGCCGCCTTTGCCGTAGGCCTCCTCGAGCACCGCGCCGGCAGCGAAGCCAATGCTCGCGTAGTTAGACGGGTAGGCCGGGTACGGCGGCGTGACGACCAGCGGCAGCCAGCCTGGATCGGGCTCAGTCTTTTTGTTGCCGTCAGTGTCGCCCGCCCGTATGGCCGTCACCGGCCGCCAGTACTCATAGATCAACTTCGATTCCATCGAGGAGATCAGGCCGTCGGCTATGGCCATGTACAGCAGCGCGAAGATCCGCGCGTTCTCGGAGAGGGTCTTGCCCTGCGCCGCACTCGCCTGGCTTGCGGCCTGGCCAAACACCTCCTGTCCAAGGTTGACGCCGTAGTAGCGCGCGCGATCGGTCTTGTCCTGTGGACGCACTGTGCTGGCGACGTCGCCCACGGCCTTCACCTCGTTGTAATCGCGCGCGTACTTGCCGGTGTGGATTGCCGGCGGCGGTTCGGAGCGGAATTGCGCGCCATTCTGGATACCGAAGGTGGTCACCTTACCCCAGTTCGGGAAGAGCAACGGGGGGAACAGAGGCGGCGTCGGCTGCCAGTCGCCGGGCTCTGTCCCCGGCGTGTATGGCGGCACCGCCGCGGTCGCCGCGCCGTCGTTGGCCCGCAGCGCCAGGATGGCGTCGGCGGCCGCCACCCCAACCACAATACCGTCATCCTTGGCCGGGCCGTCCGGAATCGCCGACAGCGAGGTGGCCCGCGAGGCATCGAGGCTCTCCACACTGGCAGGATACAGGTTCAGCAGCGTGCGGTGGGCGGCCGCGATCGCCGCAGCTTCGGGCGACGCGCCGGGAGGCGCTTCAATCGTCCCGAGGTAAGGCTTGTAATCTCCGACGATAGCGTTGACTGCCTCGAACACTGCAAGATGCATCATTGCGGCCGAACGAGTCTGGAGCAATCCATTACTCGTCCTTACCGTCGTCCGCATGATCGCGTTCCACTCAATAACCGGGTCTGTGGCTGCGTCGCCGTGTGCGGTGCCAGGGCTAAATGGGACCAACAGGTGAAACAACACTGCAATCAGACTGCCGAGTCGTTTGCCGATGAGTTTCATGATCGTCCTCCTTTTTTCTTTGAATCTGGCATTCCTGACCAGAGTGCCGACTCTTGGTAGCCTAGCCTTCCGCTTAACGTCTGGATGGTTGTCTAATACCGTTCTATTCTCCGCTCTGTTCTGATATTACCGGGAGTCTGCCGGGCACTATGGCCTACACCCATAGTGTCTGGCGAAGCGCCCACCGCCAGAGAGTCTATTTCATAAAGGGAAGAAGGGCATACGCGAGGTGAGTAACTAATACTTACCATACAAGAGTGCTTCGGGCTTAAATGGCTAGGTACCTAACACTTCGTCGGCAAAGCGCTCTGACCATGCCTTGCGCATGGCGTGCGGTTACCATGGCATCAGGCCATCGTGTACGGCAGGCACACGGCTGGTAAACATGTAACAGCTAGGAGCGGGAAGACATAAAAGCGAACTGGACAGTGCGAGTATAGCACGAGATGTCCGCGCATGTAAGGCTGAAACCAGCTATCTTTGAGCCATCATGCATAGCAACGATTGCTGTATCGAGGGGCACTGTTGTCGCATATAGTGGGACAAAGGTACGGCATCGAACTCCACACCGGACAGCAGCAATTGTTGAGCAAGCGCTCAAGTGTTAGTTACTCAGCTATGTTGGGGAGGAAGCCGGGCCTTCGGCAACTTCCCGCATATCTGCTACAGTGACCGCGCAGGCCATTCAGACCGCCGCTGCTACGTCGGAAGGTCTCGAGTTGGTATTCTTTCCCCTCTGCGGCGGCAGCGCCGGCCAAGGCCGGCAGAAAGAAGAAGGCAGTGACCAATGGGGATATCACCTGAACAGCTCGATTTCGAGCGCATTCGCGGCCATGTCGGGCATCACGTTGTCGCGGTCACCTACGGCAATCCGCCGGTCAACGCGACACTCGAGTGCGAGACCTGCGGCATGGTGCTCTACAGCGCCGATCCTACGACGCCGGCCGCGCAACCGGCCACGATCTGGCAGTTCACCCTCGTGCAGGGCGGCGTGGTTGTGCAGCAGGTGCTGGCCGGCGAGCCGCTGGAAAATGAAATCACCAATCTGGCGATCGTCGAGACCGCCAAGGCGCTGGGCATCCCGCTCGGCGAGCTGATCAGCGACCAGCACGATGCCTGGTCGGAGCTGCTAGAGACCGTGCGGGAGCATCCCGACATCACAGTCTCGCTCAGCCTGATCACCGTGCTCCAGCTGGAGCAGAAAGACGCCACTAATGGCAACGCACATCGCAGACAAGCAGGCCTCCGAGCGGCAGCAGACCGCCGCCGAATACGGCCTCGACGTTGAACAACTTGACGACCAGCTCTCCGCCTATCTGCGCGCCGCCGGTAAGCACCGCTTGCTGACAGCCGCCGAGGAAGTTGCGTTGAGCGTTGCCATCCATGGCGGCATCGCCGCAGCCAGGGAACTGAAGCGGACCCTGGCCGGCGACGTGCTGACCGATGCCGCGGGGCGGCAGGCACTGTACCGGGCGGTCCAGCTCGGCGCGGAGAGCCAGCAGGAGCTGGCCGCGAATAATGTGCGGCTGGTGATCTCGATCGCCAAGCACTTTCACGGGATGCCGCTCGCGGACCTGATCAGTGAAGGCAACATCGGCCTGATGCGGGCCACGATTAAATTCGACCACACCGGCGGCAACCGCTTCTCGACCTACGCGACCTGGTGGATCCGGCAAGCGATCACCCGCGCGATCGCCGACCAGGCCCGCATGATCCGCGTGCCAGTCCACGTCGGCGACACGATGAGCCAGATCCGCAAGGCTCAGGAGCGGCTGGCGAAGGATCGCATGCCCACCGACGATTACGCGGCGATCGCCGAGCTGACCGGCCTGACCGAGAAGAAGATCGAGCTGACCATCCTGCGCTTCCGACAGACCTCCACGGTCGACTCGCTCGACGCGCCGGCGGAGTTCAGCTCGCGCGGGCTGTCCGAGCAGAGCGAGACGTCCTTGGGCGAGCTGCTGGCCGACCCGGCGCAGAACACCGAGCGCGATGGCTTGCGCTCACTGCTCCGCGACGACATCGACAAGGCCCTGGCGACGCTGACCGAGCGCGAGCGGCAGGTGATCAACGTGCGCTACGGCCTGCGCGACGGCCGCCGGCACACGCTGGATGAGACGGCGCAGATCCTGGCGCCGTCCTGGGGCCGCGAGACGCTCTCCCGCGAGCGCATCCGCCAGGTTGAGGCCGAGGCGCTGCGCAAGCTGCGCCATCCCGTTCGCGGCGCAAAACTGCGACGCTACTTGGAAGGAGAGTAACCCAATGCGTGAAGGCAAGGAGTCCACGCGCCACCCGAGCATGGGCGTCTACGCGCTCTGCCTGGGGCCGAACAGCCCGCTGCCAGGTGAGCGGCTGGAACTCGTGATCTACGACCACAATGATCGCGTGATCAGGCGGCTGGAGCAGACGTCGGTGTGCGTCGTCGAGCCGTACGTCACGTTCTTCGCGAACGACCCGCGCGCGCGGCCAGGCGTCTGGAGGCATCCGCTCATAGATATCGACCCTGCGAGTGGCGCCGAAACAGAGCTGCATCCTGACTATCAGCAGAGCATGGGGATGCAGCCGTACTTTGATGTGCTGGCAGCCTGGGTCGCCAGGTATGGAGTGCCCGATGCTTAAATCGGTGCTGATTGACACGGTCGGCCGGATCCTCGTTACGAACGACTTGCAGCAGGCCGGTCGGAAGGCCTGCCGCACGCATCCTTATGAGGCGGTGGTGCAGGAGCTGATCACGCGTGTCGACGCGGTCTTCTACGACGGCTGGCCCGGACGCCCAAGCTACCAGGTTGCGAGCGGTTGGGTTCGGATGTGGCTGCCCCGCACACGGACGACCACGTCGCCAGATCAGCTGATGACCGTCGAGCAGCTGGTCCGGAAAATGTTTCCCGAGATCGGACTACGGCCAGGATCTACGTCGCAGACGCAGCCGAAAGGCAGCGGGCCGCGCGCGCAGTGGGGCGAGGCCGCCGAGGACAAGCCGGCCAAGCAGGACGACGATCCCAGGCAGCTCACGTTGTTCTGAACAATATTAGCGCGTTTCGCTGCATCAGCAATGATGATGGCAGCCTAATGCGTACGGGTGCTGCCGCGCCAGGGTTGGCAAGCCGCCGTGGTTGATTGTATGAGGAAGTTGAAGAACCTCTTGCCTTATTATATACCCTCCGTCAACAAAACTGAACCGTCTTGCGTCGCATTTACATTTGGGTGACGGTAGACTATGCTCACATCAATCACGATCCAAAAAGTCAACGGCAATGGCAAGCGGCAATGGACGCATGGCGTTTCCTGCGTCCTCCCTGATGCCGTTTACTACACATTTGGGAGGAAAGATGGCAGTCATCGAAGCGCGCCAACTGACCAAACGATTTCGTGTGCCAGTCAAATCGCCTGGTTTGATGGGCGCGATCAAGCATCTGATTCAGCCGCGCTCGACCGAAACCGTCGTTGTCGATGCGATTGACCTCACCATCGAGGCTGGTGAGTGTGTTGCGTATGTTGGGCCCAATGGGGCCGGCAAATCGACCACGGTCAAGATGTTGACAGGCGTCTTGGTTCCATCAGCTGGCGAGGTGCATGTGCGTGGACTCGTGCCGCATCAGCACCGGCGCGACAATAATCGCAACATCGGGGTCGTCTTTGGGCAGCGCACGCAGCTTTGGTGGGATCTCCCTGTTCAGGAGTCGCTACGACTGTTGGGCGACATCTATGAGGTGCCTGCCGAACGTTTCGCACGCAATCTCAACACCTACATCGAGTTGCTGGATTTAGGGCCGTTACTGCGCGTGCCAACCCGTCTGCTTTCGTTAGGTCAGCGGATGCGCTGCGATCTGGCCGCCACGCTGATTCACTCGCCCGCCATTCTCTACCTTGATGAGCCAACGATTGGATTGGATGTGGCGGTTAAAGCACGGCTGCGCCAATTTCTCAAACAAATGAACCGTGAAGCGGGCGTCACAATGCTCCTAACCTCCCACGATTTGGGTGATATTGAGGATCTCTGCGAGCGAATGGTGATGATTGACCAGGGGCGGATTGTGTTCGATGGCCCGCTCCGCCAATTGAAAGCGCGTTTCAGTCGCTCCCGCTCGATCCATTTTGTTCTGCGCCAGGTGCCTACGCTAACGGAAGCCTGGGTGCAGCGCGAGATCCAGACGGTTGGGCCGTGCGATGTCCGATTGAACGGCTATCAGCTCTCCGTACAGTTTAATCCGGTTGACGTGAGCGCCGGAACACTGATTGGGTGGTTGCTGCCGCTCGTAGCGGTCGAGGATGTGCGGATCGAGGAGCCAAGCGTGGAAACGATCATTCGACAACTCTACGAGGGTCGCCTGAGTGTCGTTGATGGTTGAGAAAGCGAGGATTGATGCTCATCCCACCATTTGTTGCGGTACGCCACGCGTCGCGGCCAAAGTACCTGGCAGTGATGCTGATTCAGATCCAGCAGGGAATCGCGTATCCCATCGGCACACTGATCGATGTGCTCACGAGCCTGCTGAGTATCGCGACGGTGTACTATCTTTGGCGGACGATCTTCGTGGCACAGCCGCAGATCGCTGGACTTGACTGGCGCGAAATGCAAGCATATGTACTCCTATCGAACGCAATCTTCGCATTACTAGGGGCAACCTCCATGCGTGAGATGATGAATGCCATCCGCACGGGTGCTATCACCACTGATCTCCTGCGGCCATATTCCTATATTGTCGGGCAATTCTCGCAAGTCGTGGGTCGGATGTTGACGCAGGGCATTGTGAGTAGTACGGTGACGATCCTGGTCGGATGTGTGTTGGTGCGCATGGCTTTGCCGCCTTCACCTCGTGTTGCCGGACTGTTTCTATTGAGCATCATGCTGAGCTTCTTGATCAGTTTTTTGCTCAATTTTCTACTCGCGATTCTTTGCTTCTGGACGAAGGATAGCGAGGGATTGTTGTGGGCGCAAGGCATTATCAGTTTCATCTTTTCTGGTGGAATGGTTCCATTATCCTTCTTGCCCAATTGGGTGCAAATTATTGCGTTTGCACTGCCATTCCAGGGAATGATTTACACGCCGTTGCAGATTTATCGTGGGGCGCTGTTTGGATGGGATCTCTGGGCCGCGCTTGGGCTGCAAGGGGTATGGATCGGCATCCTGATGGTGTTGGTGCAGTTCCTCTGGCGGCGTGGGTTGCGTGCGGTCGAATTGGGGGGAGGCTGAGCATGTGGGCACAGACACGACATCATCTGCGGATGTATGCCCGCCTCCAATTGTTGCATCTGCGCGTCGCACTGGAGTACCCGACGAATTTCTGGATCGCGAGTGTGGCGATGGTGCTAGGCGAAGGAACCACGATCGGGTTTATGTGGGTGCTCTTTCGCCAAGTGCCGATGATCGCGGGCTGGCAGTTTTGGGAAGTGCTACTCCTCTATGCGCTGATCACGCTCCAGACCGCGCTCGGCGGCTTCTTGTGTAGCGGATTTTGGAATATTCCCCAGTATGTCCGCTCCGGCCAATTCGACAAGATGCTGGTACGACCACTCTCGCCGCTGCTTCAAATGGCAACACTCCACTTGGATTTTAGAAACATCGGCCGACTAGTGATCAGCCTCTTCATACTGAGCCAGGCGATCTATACGCTCCCGCTGATGTGGGGCGCATGGCAGATCGCCTTTTTTGCGGCGACGCTGGTTGGTTCGACTCTGTTGCTCAACGCGATCTTTTTTGTGCCGCGCTGTCTCGTGTTTTGGACACTAAGTGATACGACCCGCATTGCTGATTGGCTCTGGAATTTCATCGATTTTGCCAAGTACCCCCTGAACGCCTATACCCGTCCGATCCAGTTTGTCCTGACGTGGATGATTCCACTCGCGTTTATCACATACTATCCGGTAGCCGTACTGCTTGGCAAGTCACTCGCGCAACCGTGGATCGGCTACTTCACGCCATGTGCTGGTCCAATCGCAGCCGTATTCGCCATGATTGTGTGGCGGCGCGGGCTGGCGCGCTACCAAAGCACAGGACATTAAGCGTCAAGGTATCGCACGGTTGATCCGATCCATCGCACCGCCCAGGTTGGATGACGTTCTGCGGACAAAGCCAAAGTTGAGTATCGACGATAGGCTCATTCGCCGATACTCAGGAAACACTAACAGCGAAAGACGTTGATGAACGGCGGCCCAACGGATTGCGCATCAGCCGCCGCCGAGGCGCGCGGCATTAGAAAGCGCTAAAATAGGAGACTGCGTAATTGACTTTGTTGGCTGGCAGTGCGCTCAGTCATCACCGCGTTCCAATCAGCAAAAGGTCGTCAGAACCGTCGGGACACAAACGTCAATTACGCACTGTCTAAAATAGCAACGATCTCGTGCGCGAAGCAGTCGGGCTGCAGCGACAAGTTAGCCTGCGCGGACGCCCTACCGGTTGGCCCGCATCGCTTCACGTTCCTCGAACGGCAGGATGATGCAGGCAGCCTTCCAACGAACCTTGAACGAGGCATCGTTCAGGGCTTCGCGTAGCGCGGCTTGGACGCGCGGTTCCGTATCGGCTGACCTCAACCCGTCAATCGTCTGACGTCGGACATCGGCGCTCACGTCGTTTCGGAGAATGTCGATGAGGAACCCGACGATGTCATGAGACGTTTGGCAGGCTTCCGATTTGCATCCTTCGCAAGCAAGAACATGTACCGCCGCACTACATACTGCCGGTATCGTCTCTCGCCGAGCAAGCTCGATCAGGGCTTCAACAGTTTGCTCATCGAGTGGCAAGTGATCGAGATCAGGAGCAGCGCGCCGACGCACATCCGGGTCAGCGTGGCGCAGGGCTTCAAGGAGTTCAGCACGTTCTGGCATATTCAGCCTCCTTAAGCGACAGGCTAACATGACATTCTGCGAACCGAGCATCTGCTGGAAATGCAAGTATGACTCAGAAAATGCTTTGGCGCAATCATGGAGGTATCTACGTGTAGATGCTTTTCTTGCAAGGGGAGGTACGTGGCACCATTGATACACGCCGGCCCAACTGAGAAGTAGGTTGTTTGTCGAAGGGCAGTGGCCAGATTGAGCTTCCACGAACATGGGCCGTTGAACGATAACCCATGCGGAATAGAGCAGGTAAAGTTGCGAGAGCAAAAGAAGTGCGCTACATTTCGCTTGAACAAGGCAACTACAAGAGAGGGGCCGACCAGTGACGAAGAAACCAGCAGCCGATGCGATGTTCCCCGGCGGCGAGGATACACCGCTCATCAGCAGCACGCCGTTAGATATCAAAGCGGTCGATGTCGCGCGAGGCGACCCGCTGCCGCTCTCAGCCGAGACTCTCGACCAGCTGCCCGATGGCGACCAGGCCGGCATGTTCGGTGACGACCTGGCCGCGTTCGACCCAGGAGCGATCGCCGGCAACCTCTCGAACGGAACCTGGAGCGTCGTCGAGGGCCGCTCGCTCGTCGGCGGCTACGCCTATCAGATCAAGACGGCGACCGTGCGCGGCCCGGTCTATCCGGTGGCGTTGGCGGTCACACCCACCGACGCGGCCGTGCTGGCGCAGGCCAAACGGCTGCTGGCACTGGTGGTGCGCGCCTACCAGGTCCCGGCCAATCTGGTCGCCGACCCAGAGTGGGACGCGGTTCGGCGCGAGGCACAACTGGTGCTGCAGGATTGCGCGACGATCCCGAAGGCAGAGTAATATGCCCAAGGCTGAAGCACCTGGGCTTCCTGTCTCATCGACCCGCGCCAATCAGTTCGATTGGTCTTACCGAATCTCCACAGGCGTTTTGCGTCTCGGCATAGCCTGCCGCGACGATCTGTTCAAACAAGCGCAGTCCTTCCCGATCGATGTTGCGGGCGGCGTTGAGGTCGCGATCGTGATGGACGCCACAGGGACATGTCCACGCGCGATCGGCCAGTGTGAGATCGGCGTTGACCCATCCGCACGCGCCGCACATTTTGGAAGATGGGAAGAAGCGCCCGATTGCAATCAGGTGGGTGTCATTCCGATCGGCCTTGTACGTGAGCATTGATCGGAACATGCCCCAACCGGCATCGAGTACGCTCGCCGACAGCTTGGTTTTCGCAAGTCCGCGAACGTTCAGATCTTCAATCGAAATGAGATCGCATTGGCGAATGATAGCGGTACTCAGTTTGTGCAGAAAGTCGTTCCGCTGGTTGCGCGTCTTCTGGTGCAGGCGCGCCACCACGATCCGCGCCTTGCCGCGGTTACGACTGCCTTTGATCTTCCGACTAAGCGCCTTTTGTGCACGCCTGAGCTTGCGGGTTTGGGTACGATACCAGCGCAGTTCTCGATTGTTTCGCCCGTCAAAAGCACGGCCAGTGACTTCAGGCCCACGTCGATCCCGATGTGCGTTTCAACTGAACGGTCAACCTTCGGCGCGAGCTGCTGCTCAGTCACCAGGCTGATGTACCAGTGTCCGCACGCTTCTCGCTTGAAGGTTGCGCTCTTAGTGATCCCTTCAAGCGGTCGGTGAACGATTGCCTTGATCATGCCGATCTTGGGAACCGAGACAAACGCATCGATCAACACAACCCGTTGCGGAATACGGAAGCGTAGCATATCGGTTTTGCGCGACTTGAACTTCGAGAAACCTCTCTTCTTGTCGCCATTTCGCGCGTGGTGAAAGAATTGCTCATAGGCGTTTTCGAGATCGCGCAGCGTCTGTTGCAACGATTGCGAATCCATCTCGCGCAGCCATACGGTTGCTGGTTGCTGTTTGAGCTTAGTCAGTTCGGCACAAAGTGCGCTGAACTTCAACGTTTTGCCGGTCTGTCGGAAATGCTCCCGCTTGCGGTTCAAGCCCCAATTCCAGACGAATCGCCGCGCCCCCGCAAACTGCCTGAGCTGGGCTTCTTGCTCGACAGTGGGGTCAAGGCGATAGCGATAGGTTGTTTGAATCGTTCGGTGCATGGCTCTATTATACCAGATCATGTGTTCTAAAACAAGTGCTTTATTGCATCAGGACGCCAAATTCAGGTTGTAGGAATGGAACGTTATCTGCGAGGAAACAAAGCAGCTAAAGCTCGTGGGCCTTATGGGCTAACTCTGTAAGTAGCGCCGACGGAGAAGGCCGCGGGCCGGCACTGCCGGCCTGTTTTTGATTCGTGGTGTCAGGTGATAGCGCCAGCCCTATACAGGAAATTGATGACTAGAATGCGGCAGCAGCACACCTCGTTATGTCAAAATACGTGACAACAATCTGAGAGCGTGCTACAATAATAGTGAGCGCAAATTGCGCGGGCGACCCTCAGTACCAGTACATTGATGAAAGGGAACAACCCAATGAACGCCTCCAACCGCATCGAGACCACCGGCAAGCGCGACGTTCGCCGCGAGATCGCCGCCCGTATCCTGACCGTGGACGCGCGGATCGAAGCCATTCGGATGAAGGTTCGCGACAAGAACCCCGAGCTGCTGAAGGACGTCGACCAGGCCCGGCTGCAGATGCTGGCCCAGCGCCGCATCGCCGACCGGGACCGCTCGACGCTGCCCGCCCTGCGGGCCGCCGGCGACGAGGCCGAGCGCATCGGCGAGGCGCTGTACGCGTTGGTCCAGGCCGCCCTGAAAGACGCCGCGCCGGTCAAAACCCGCGCGCCACGCGGCAACCGCATCGAGATCCGGAAGGTAGTCTACTTTGAGGGCGAGACGGTGCAGGTGGTGATGGTCACCTATCCGGTGTCCCGCTACGACGTGGTCGTGAGCGGCGAGACCGTCTACAGCATCCCGGCCACGCGGGCCTGGCGCTCTGAGCGGAAGGCGGCGATCGCGGCAGCCCAAGCGGTCGCGTAGGTCGAACCGAGCAATCAAGCAGCAGGGCGGCGCGCTGTCCGCGCCGCCCCTTCGTGTGCCTGGAGGTTGATATGACGTACAACTGGCGCTGGTTCGACCCTGCGACGATGACCGAGGAAGCGGCCAAGAAGGAGCGCAAGCGCTTGGCGCGGCAGTATCTGATCGGCATGGGCGACCCGATAATGACCGACATCAAGCGCCGGCTGGCCGCTGGTGAGAGCCCAATGGCTCTCGCAACAGAGTTCGATGTGAAGATCCACATTGTAGACGACATCAAGTGCGGGAGAAGCTGGACGCTTGTGGCGCCCGAAATCACGGTCGAGGACATGCAGCGCCATGATCACCGATATGGAGACTACAGCAAGCGCCAAAAGAGGGAGCCGCGAAGAAAGAAGAGAGATACGTAGTGCAAATCTCAGAGCGAGAAGCAAAATCTATTCTGACCCCACAGACGGCAGGATTTCTCGTGGACGGCGAGTTCCCATTCACCCATGCCCTCTCACCTTACACTGGATGTGCTTGCGGCAAGACGACGTGCGGACTGTACTGCTACGCGGCGTTCCTACCGAGCTGGACCTACCGGCCGGCGAACATGAAACCGCACAAATGGGGCGAGGCGGTCGAGGCCAAGGCCAACGCCGCGACGCTGCTGGCCACGGAGCTGGGGAACCTTCCGCCGGCACGCAGGCAGCTGCTGCGGATTTTCATGTCGGCGACAACCGACGCATATCAACCGATCGAGAAGGAGAAACAAATCACCCGGCAGCTGCTCCGGGTATTCACGCAATACAAAGATCTGGACCTGCTGGTGCTACAGACCCGCTCGCCGCTGGCCGAGCGGGACTTCGCGCTGATGGCGAACATCCCGTACCTGTGGCTCTCGATCACGATCGAGACCGACGATCAGGAGTACCTGGCCAAGATGAAGGGCGGGCCGCCGCTCGCCAAGCGGCTGGCGATGGCGCGCAAAGCCGTCGAGCTCGGTATCAATGTGCAGATTACGATCAGCCCGAGCCTGCCCTACACCAACGCCCACGATTTCACCCAAACGCTGCTGGACACCGGAGTGACGCGCTTCGTGGTGGACACCTTCAAGAGCGGCGACGGCTCGAACGGCAACCGCACCGCCCGCAGCGGCTACGCGCAGCTGGTGGAGGATTGGGACGACGAGGAACGTGCCAGCCTGCTGTATGAGCAACTCATCAGCGCCGGCGCCAATGTGGGCTGGTCGTCGGAGGGGTTCTGCGGCATCCCGTACCGCAACGAGCTGGCGGCGCACGCCGCGGCCGAGAGAAACGAGCAGACCGCGCAGACCGCGATGTTCCCCATGGATCTGTCGCATCCGGTGGAGCTGATTGCGACCCAGCAGATCGTGCTACACTTCGGTGTGCCAGGCTCAACCAAGAAACGCCTGCGCGGCTTCTCCTACCTGTGGACCAAGTACATCACCGGGTTCGACGCCCGCTACCACTGCGCCACGTCGCTGAAGGGGAAGTATCATTGGGAGCTGGGCGTGCCGATCTTCGCGCCGTCAAGCCACGTCCTGGACATGCACCCTTACCAGTACATCTACCTGTGCGGCGTGGCCGAGACGCGCTGGGCCGATAACCTGCACATCCCGATGCAGCATGCGCCCGGCGAGACCATCACCGACACGACCTACACCGGCCTGCCGATCGTCATCCAGAACGCCAGGCGGCTGGACATCCCCTGGGTGGATGACGGCTGGAACGATTTCCCGCGCAGCTACACGACCTGCCGCAACTGGCAATTCGGGATCGCGCATTACGGTTACGATGGCCAAGCCCGGCCGGCGCAGGCCGATTTCACCCGGCCCAACCGCGACCGCTCCCAAGAAGCACTCGAGCGGGCGAAGAAGCCGGCCATGAAAAAGCAACGGAGGAAAAAGACCAGTCAGTGACCGCCGGCTTCCGCCGGCGACTTGCGGTTTGCCGCAAGCCGGACTGACCAGCCCGAGCGCGTGAGCGCTACGCCCGTCGAGTCACGACACCTGCGGATGCGCGGGCCAGTCTGCAGCTCTGTCGTCTATCAAAACGCCCTCCTGGCGGTAAGGGAGGCATTTGATAGGCATGACAAGCTCGATGCGCATGGGCGAGGCCCACCTTACCCTGGCAACAGGAGTGCCCGGTAACGGGTAAAGGAACCATTATGGTGTTTGTCCTTGATACCAATCGCCAGCCGCTCGACCCGTGCCATTCCGCACGAGCAAGGGAGTTACTGCGGAAAGGTCGGGCGGCGGTCCTTCGGCGCTACCCATTCACGATCATTTTGAAGGATCGAGACGGTGGTGCCGTGACCAGCCACCGCTTGAAGCTCGACCCTGGAAGCAAGACCACTGGTATCGCTATTGTCCAGGAGGCCACCGGGCGGGTGGTGTGGGCCGGCCAACTGGCCCACCGGGGCCAACTCATTCGCGACTCTTTGCTCGCACGGCGGGCGATTCGGCGCAGCCGGAGGCAGCGGAAGACGCGCTATCGTAAGGCGCGGTTCCTTAATCGGCGCCGGCGAGATCGCTGGCTAGCGCCCTCGCTCCAGCACCGCGTTTTGACGACGCTCACCTGGGCCAGGCGCCTAGCGCGCGTGTGTCCGATCGCGGCCATCAGCGTGGAGCTGGCACGGTTCGACACGCAGCTGATGCAGAACCCTCAAGTCGCCGGCGTGGCCTATCAGCAGGGCACGCTGGCTGGCTACGAGGTGCGTGAGTACCTGCTGGAAAAGTGGAGCCGGCGCTGCGCCTACTGTGGGGCGACCAGTCTACCGCTTCAGATCGAGCACCTTGTTCCGCGGGCGCGTGGCGGCTCCGATCGGGTCAGCAATCTGACGCTGGCGTGTGAGTCGTGCAACCAGCGGAAAGGGCAATCAGACCGCTGGCGAGTTCGGCTTTGGGCAGCTGATGGCGCAAGCCAAGGACCCGCTGGAAGACGCGGCGACGGTCAATGCGACCCGCTGGGCGCTCTACCAGGCGCTCGGCGCGCTCGGATTGCCGCTGGAAGCCGGCACCGGCGGGCGCACCAAATACAATCGCACCCGCCTGGGGCTGGCAAAGGCGCATTGGGCGGATGCGGCCTGTGTGGGCGCCGCGACGCCCGACCACCTGCGGGCGAATGCGGGCAGCGTGCTGCTGATTGCGGCCAAAGGCCACGGGAGGAGACAGATGTGCCGGACGAACAAGTACGGCTTCCCGATCCGCCACGTTCCGCGCCAAAAACGCCACTTTGGCTTTCGCACCGGTGATCTGGTGAAGACGGTCGTGCCGCGCGGGAGGCACAAAGGGATGCATGTGGGGCGGGTCGCCATCCGCACCAGCGGGAGTTTTAATATCATGACCGCACAGGCGTTACGTCAAGGCATCAGCTATCGCTATTGTCGGATTATTCAGCGTGCCGATGGGTACGCCTATGCAACCCGAAAGGAGCGCGGGCTTCTGCCGTACGGCTAAAACCGGCGGTTTCCGCCCGCACATTTTATGAGCAGCAAAACGTACTACATCTTCGTGAACGCCGACGGCAGCTACCGGCTCGGGCAGGTCGGCGAGATCGCCTCGGCGGCATCGGTGCCGGTCAGCCGGCCGTATCCGTCGATGGCGCTGGCACACGACAATTTGATGCAGCGCCAGCATATGCCACTGAACGATCGGCAGCGCGCCGAGATTGAGGCGCTGGAGCAGGTCTACGGCGCAGGCGGCGCCAAAGGGTCGGCGCGCAACCAGGCGTTCTTTGACGCGCTGCTGCGCGAGAAGCGGTGGGCCGCCGGCGAGTTGCGCCCGGCGCACGCCTGCAGGACGGCGGTGCTGGGTGTGATTAGTCCGCCGCATCTGCAGCCGCTGCAGCTCAAGGAACAGGAGGTTAGCGTATGACCGAACGTGAGCGCATGCCCGAGCAGCCTTGGCAGACCCCGTAATCCTGACCGTCAAGTGCGTGGTGGCATGTCAGCGTATCGCTTTCGAACGAAGCATAGGCGATTTGGCGTATGCTAATGCCTCGGAAATTAACCCCATTTTTGCTCGCTCTGTCGTCCTAACGCACAGTAATGTGCTGTTGTATCTCGGTATCTCATGCCGCTCAAAGTCTCAACAAGTCGTGTCCCTCAGTGATCGTTCAATAGGCTCCTATACATTCGCAGCAAAATAGGAAACACCTGACTTCGTAACGCTTTCCGTAACGTTTGGCGGACATTCCGGTGCTACAGTGTGGCTCTCAACGAGAAGCCATTCGGTGAGCTAGTCCAACCAGGATAACCACAATGAAGATGCGATCCATCAACCGACATACGCTGATCTACGGTGTACTGACACTCATGCTTAGCTTGGTGTACCTCGGCTGCATTGTTGTCAGCCGGGCGCTGATTGCGCCGTTGACGAGTGGCTCCGAGCTGGCGATCGTGGCCTCGACCCTCGCCATTGTCGCGCTGTTCAATCCCTTGCGGCGACGTATTCAGAAGCTGATCGACAAGCGCTTTGAGCGGCGCAAGTAGCACACGCCAACGTGCTGGCGGCCTTCGGCGCGACCGCGCGGCGAGACCGACCTGGATGCACTGACCGCCGAGATGCTCGGCGTGGTGAACGAGACCGTGCAGCCGGAGTTCGTCGGGCTGTGGCTGCGTGATATCCAGGCGCGCAGTGCGATAAAAGTGTCTCAACCAGATTCAACACCGCCAGCGTAGCTGCTGTGGGTAATGCTGGCTCAGCTTTGCTCCACTTGCTCACGACGACGAACCGGCCAAGATGCGGGCATATTCAAGCTGTCGGACCGGGGTGTGCCTGGTGGTAAGGGCTTCCGAAAGAGAAACGAGCCAGATGCGCTATGGCGTCGTTTGCGGTGGCCCATCCGGCGGTGAGGAGGGAACCGCCTGGATTGTCGTGCTGGGCGGCACCATCGAGCCGCAGCCTGAGCCGGCCCAGGAGCGCAGCGTCAGCGGCGTCACGAGGGAAAAAGAATACGACGATCCGAAGTACCGCAGCGGCGGCAGCATCGGCGGGTAGTCGAGAGACAGGGAGACAAGCGATAGGGAGACAAGGAGACGCAATGATGTCTCCTTGTTTCCGTGTCTTCGTATGTTTATGAATCGGCGAACGCGGGATACTGCTCCAGGAACGGCACCCAGGTGTCTCCTTCGACGTCAGGGCGGTTGGAACGAGCGATGTTGAAGGTGACTTGCAGCTCCTGGAGCGCGCGGTCGAACTGCGAGCGCGCCTTACGGTCGGTCATACCCATCATCTGGCGCAGCGGCACGGTCATGAGCTGCCCCTGCGCGACGAGCCCGTAGATCTCCTGGGCCAGCGCGCTGCACGCAGACAGCGGCTTATGCTGCTGTGGATATAGCTCACGCAGCTTCGCCATGCTCATGAGCACGGCACGGCCGCCCTTGATCTTGCCATAGAAGATCTGGTCGGGGTAGGTGGCCGGCAGCTCGTTCTTCCAAGTCCACACTTTGTCCATCTTGTCACCCCAGCCGCCCTCGCCGGGCTGTTTGTCGGGGGCGTCCACGGCGTCCCAGAGCGTCGGCAGCGCGCCCTTCGAGTCGTGCAAGACCCCGCACATCCTGACCTCGAGCACGAAATCGCGCGCCTGCTCGAGCGTCCTGACACTATTCGTCCAGGGAGTCTGCATAGTGGGCTGCTCCTCTCGTTGCGGTGGATCGGATGGGTTGAGCGGCTGGCAGAACGGGCAGTAGAATGTCATGCGCTGCAATGCCCCTTGACGTAGCATGCGTATGATACCACCACAGCGCAGGCATGGCTGGCCACTGCGCCGGTAGACATAACCAAGCTTGCCGGTCGCCTCACGCAGCTCAGGTGGCAGAAAGACCTGGCCCGCCCCGGTTGCAATGATGATGCCGAGATGCCCGAGCGTCTGGGCAAACCCCCAGGCATCGCTGCGCTGGTTGAGTTCCGCCAGGACAGCGCGGTCAAGGGGGATGCCGCACCAGTGGAGTCTTGCTTGGGCGATTGGCTGATTGTGTGAATCAGGCATGCGAGCTACCTCCATCACACGATCGTGCAAAGGCATACAAGACATCGCGGGCATCATTCCTGCCGCAGAGCGCATTGTACATCACCCAGCAGTATCCTCTTTGTTCCCGCTACTCAGAACTTCTAAGCGATCATAGCGCACATTATAAATCGTGAGTAAGATTTAGGTGACTACAAAGGGCAGGAGCTCTTGGCTACTTCGATGCTGACGGCCAAGAATTCCTGCCCTTATTGCACCTTCCCTGTCTTCACTAACGACATGGTGCGGTATGCATCGTGAGCCGCATGTACGCATGGCGACTGTCGTGCTCCAACCGTGGAGCTGCATGTCTGTATCCTTGGGTATCTCGTGTTTACCTCAGGCTACACGCCGAACATCCTTGGGGTAGTGTTGATCGGCGCGGGTCTTGGCTATCTGACCGATAGCTTTGCGCATGTCCTCTTGCTCAACGACGCCAGCTACGCGACGGTATTCTTACTGCTCGTCGCCATCCCTTCGATGATTGGTAACCTGTCACGTGTCTTCTGGCTCCTCTTCAAAGACGGAACGGCCCAGCGGCACGATACTCGCGCTCTTCAAACCGCGCGCATAGCCGATACCGATTAGCCTGCGCGTAAGCTGCGCGTGCGCTGAAGCAGTCTCGCGCTCAGCCCGGCGACGACAATGATTGCCGAGAGCCCGCCAGAAAGGTTCTTGACGTGAAACAGGATATTGGCAATCATCGCTACCGTGACAAGCCGGCTTGGAAAGCCCACCAGCATCGTCA
>WNGA01000769.1_pt1 | contig 49104 bp, 51 predicted proteins | sample 5400061 | NCBI WGS metagenome assembly WNGA01 (sample SAMN13153366, study PRJNA577476) | soil metagenome | isolation source: 100 cm soil or saprolite under grassland replicate 2 | place: USA:California | collected 2016-06-15
CTGCGGATGAGCTCGACTGCTAGCGCGTGCCCATTCGGCGACTGGCGAGCACGCCACCCGCGCCGACGACCAGGAGCAGGAGCCCGGTGGCCGCGATCGGCACGGCCTTGGAACCAGTGAACGGCAGCGCTGCGCCTCCGCCACCCAGCGTCGTGGTGGTGGTGCCGCCGGCGCCGCCACCGCCACCACCGGATATCGTGGTGGTCGTCGTGGTGGAGCTGATCTCGCAGGGCTTCACCCAGAACACCTTGTGCTTGGTGTCGTTGCCCTTCGACCCGTCGGCGTGGATGGTCAGCTTGACGTGAACCCCCTGCTTGAAGTGCGGGGTGATGCCGCTCAGGTCGAGCGTGTAGGTCCTGGACGCATCCAGTCCCGCTGTGCTCCCGCCACCGGCGTTGCTGTCCTCGCCGATGAAGACCTTGGGGTCGGTCAGCAGCACCTGGTCATCGCCAGACCGCAGCGTGGGCGGATGCGCCGTGAAGGTGACGCTCGCAAAGAGGTCGCCCTTGTCGTAGCCGTAGAAGTTGACGGTGAAGACGCACGTAACGTGCGGTTGGTTGTGGGGCGCGCTGTCGGACGGCTCGGTGTGGATCTTGATGGTGCCGTTGTTGCCTGGTGGGCCTGCCGGGTTGGGGGTCGCTGCGCCCGCGATCTGTGGGATCGCCAAGCCGCCCGCGATGAGCATCGCGGTGAGCAGACCAACGAGCGCGATGGCTCGGTTGGTCCTTTTCCTGTTTCGCATCTGGGTCTCCAGCCCTCTCATCGGCTTCCGTTGCACGTGCCCCGTCCCAGCGGGACCGCTAGGCCTCGCAAGGTGGCAGTAGGTTTTCAGAACCGGACAGCCAAGGTCAAACAAGACACGGACTCCGACCTGGGGAAATGCGATTTCATCGCATAACGAAGCGGTTGCGAAGCGGAATCTCTTTGGATCACGAGCGTGTGACCCGCCGCATTGGGTCCGTCCGCGCCATTCGGGCCGCAAGTTCCGGCTTTGGTGGTTGACGGCGCGCGCCGACGGTAATCCAGGGTCCGGACGCCGTGCGGCAATGACGCCGTCCGGCGTCTGCACGAGAGAGGAGACCTGATGCCGCACGCCCCCACGCCTTGGATCGGCCTGGCCGCCCTGGTCGCGATGTTCGCGCTACCGTTCCTGCCCACCTGGTTGTTCGAGGGTCCCCGAACCGTCAAGCACAGGCCGCAGCGACACGTCTGCGCCGATTGCGGCGCCGCATGGACGAACGGGCACGTCTGCGCAGCCCCATCGGCAGGCCCAGATGCCCTCGAGACGGGCCCGCCCCTACGAGCCGAGCTCCGCCGCCTGTCTGCCTCGACCGAGCTGGAGCCTCTCCAGGACACGGAGATCTCCCGGTAGGCGGCCAGCCGATCGCCTCCCTCCGCTTGACCGCCGGCACCGGCAGAGGCTAGAACCTGAACCATAGTTGAGGTCGAGCTGGGAGCCACGCAGCGTGGACGAGCCAACCTGGGACCAGACGGAGCTGACGGTCGGGCAGCTCGCCGCGCGCAGTGGGGTGGCCGTCTCGGCGCTCCATTTCTACGAACGGCAGGAGCTGATCGCCAGCCGCCGCACCTCGGGCAACCAGCGGCGCTACCGGCGCGACACGCTCCGGCGCGTGGCGCTGATCCGCATCGCCCAGCGCGTCGGCATCCCGCTGGCCGACGTCGGCGCCGCCCTCGCCGAGCTGCCGAATGGCCGCACGCCGACCCGCTACGACTGGGAACAGCTGGCGCGACGCTGGCAGGCCGAGCTGGACACGCGCATCCGTCATCTCCAGCAGCTCCGCGACGACTTCACCGACTGCGTGGGATGCGGCTGCCTGTCGATCGACCGCTGCCACCTCGCCAACCGCTACGACCGGCTCGCCGAGCACGGCCAGGGCCCCCGCCGCCTGCTCGACCCGTGACGCCGTGACGCCGTCGGCGGCTGGCGCGGCGAGGTCAACGCCCCTTCGGCGAGTGGTGGGGGAGCGGCCACCGAGCTGACGTGCGGACAGGGTGTGATTGGGTAGGGGTACTCGGGTACGCTGCGGCGACGGCCGGGACCTGGCCCCAGCCGGGTCAGGTCGCGTCTGGTACCAGGAGGTTGTCGTGCCCGAACGGCGTCTGCGCTCGTTGCGGCCACTCAGGCGCGGCCCGCTCCCGGGTGCTGGTCATCCCGGTGACGGGCCGGTCGCGCCGGAGCGCTCGATGGACCCCCGGGCCGCGGAAGCGGTCACCCCCGTTGAGAACAGCGTCATCGACAACGCCGTCTACGTGGACGGCAAGCGCGTCGACTCGCCGGCGACCCTGGCGGACACGGTCGACCAGCTGCGCTCCAAGCAGGGAGCCATGGCCTGGATCGGGCTGTACCGCCCGGCGGAGTCGCAGCTGGTGGCGCTGGGCGAGGAGTTCGGGCTGCACGAGCTGGCGGTGGAGGACGCGATCGTCGCCCACCAGCGGCCCAAGCTGGAACGCTACGGCGACGTCCTGTTCGTGGTGCTGCGTGGCGCCCGCTACCTGGACGAGGCCGAGCAGGTCGACTTCGGCGAGCTGCACGTCTTCGTCGGCCGCGACTTCATCCTCACCGTGCGGCACGCGGAGGCCCCCGACCTGGCCGCGGTCCGCCGCCGCATGGAGGGCGACCCCGACCTGCTGCGCCGCGGCACCGAGGCGGTGCTGTACGCGATCCTCGACGCCGTGGTGGACGGCTACGCTCCGGTGGTCGCCGGGCTCCAGAACGACATCGACGAGATCGAGACCCAGGTCTTCAGCGGTGACCCCAAGGTGTCCCGGCGCATCTACGAGCTGTCCGGCGAGGTGATCGAGTTCCAGCGGGCCACCCGCCCGCTGCTCGGCATGCTCAGAGCGCTCATGGCGGGCTTCGACAAGTACGGCACCGACGAGGAGCTGCAACGCTACCTGCGCGACGTGGCCGACCACGCCACCACCGTCGTGGAGCGGGTGGACGGGTTCCGCCAGATGCTCCAGGACATCCTGACCGTCAACGCCACACTCGTCAGCCAGGCGCAGAACGAGGAGATGAAGGGCCTGACCGAGGCCAGCTACGCCCAGAACGAGGAGGTCAAGAAGGTCTCCGCCTGGGCGGCGATCCTGTTCGCGCCCACCCTCATCGGCACCGTCTACGGCATGAACTTCCGGCACATGCCGGAGCTGCACTGGGCGTTCGGCTACCCGTTCGCGATCGCGCTGATGCTGTTCACCAGCGGCACCCTCTACGCGATCTTCAAACACCGCGGCTGGCTCTGAGCGCGGTCACCCGGAGGCGCCCCCACCTCGCCCCAGCGCTCGTCCGGTACACCGATCACGGCGCAGTCCGGTGCCATCCGTGTCCGCCGGGCCATCCAGGAGCCGTGTCCCTGATTGCGCAAGGTACCGCGGGGCGCTCCAGCCGTTGACATTTGGACATTTCGCCCACATGCTACTGTCGGTAACAGCCCATCCGCGGAGGCCGGCATGCAGCGCAGCAGCGGGAAACTTCGCCGGTTCGCATTGACGATCGCCGTTGGTCTGGCCGTGGGGGCGATCGCTCCGCAGGCCGCCGGGGCACGGCCCCAGACGGCAGCGAGCTGCCACCGGGCCTGCGACGACGTCAGGTTCTCGATCCTGAAGGGATTCGACGACCCCGCCACGCCCGATGACCTCGACCGGGTCGGCGTGCTCGAGGTCGGGCCGGAGCGGGCGAGGAACGTGCTGGTGCTGAGCCCCGGGACCTCCGCGGGCGCCGGCTATTTCAAGCCGCTGGCCGACGACATCGTCCGAAGGGCCCATGGCCGCTGGCAGGTCTGGTCGGTGGAGCGCAGGGAGAACCTGCTCGAGGACCAGTCAGTGCTGGACCTGGCCAAGCAGGGGAAGGCGACGCCGCAGCAGCTCTTCGACTACTACCTCGGCTGGCTCACCAACCCGAGCATCACGAACCATTTCCAGCCGGTGCCCGACTCCATGGTCCCGTTCGCGCGCGGGTGGGGCATGAACGTCGAGATCCAGGACCTGCACCGCGTGGTCCAAGCCGCCGGCGAGCACGGCCGCCGGGTCGTGCTGGGCGGCCACTCGCTGGGCGGGTCGATCACCACCGCCTATGCCACCTGGGACTTCCACGGCAGGCCCGGGGCCAGGGACCTCTCCGGCCTGGTGTTCATCGACGGCGGCAGCAATCCGGTCCCGGTATCCCCCGAGCAGGCCACCCAGTCGCTCCAGAACCTCCAGAACGGCACCCCGTGGCTCGCCTTCGGCGGGATCCCGGCGCCGTTCCTCGGCCTCTTCTCCGCCACCGGCTCGACCGCCGCGGTCATCGATCCGAACGGCCCCTCGCTCGCGCAGACGTTCCCGTTGCTGCCGGCCAACCTGAAGCCACCGGTGCCGGCGACCAACGAAGCGCAGTTCGGCTTCGGGGTGGACACCGAGACCTCGCCCCCCTCGCTCATCGCCGCGCAGGTGCACGCCGGGCATCTCGCCGCCAGCGGCGACCCGCGCGGGTGGGACCCGGCCGGTGAGATCACTCCGATCCAGCGGTACGCCAGCATGCTCTCCGGCGCGGGGCTCGCCGGGATGGACGGCAGCGCCTGGTACCACCCGCTGCGCCTGACCATCGACGCGGGCGCGGTCGCCGACGGGAACGCCAACCCGGCGCAGGCGATCCTCGGCGTCGACGCGATCCACGGCGACGACCTCGGCAAGCGCATGCCGATCTACGCCTTCGGCGCGGCCCTTGGCGGTCAGGGCGTCCTGGACACCGCCAGGGTCCTCGCTCGACAGTCCGGGATCCCCGAGACCAGGCTGACCCTGGTCAACCGCCAGAGCACGTACGCGCACAACGACCCGAGCGCCGCCAGCCCGAGCAACGAGTTCCTGGACAACCTGATCCCCTTCCTCGCCACCATCGACCACAAGGGCCCCTCCCTCCACCAAGCCGCGTAGCGCCCTGGTAGCGGGCCTGGCCTCCGTCCGCCAGGTCGTGTTGCGGTCGACCACGCAGGTCGCGGGCCGCGGTTGCGGGCTGCCTGATCGCTCAGAGCGTGGGAGACTTCGGCCGATAAGTATGGGACGCCACCCGAGGAGAGGAGCGCCCATGGCGAACGTGAAGCCGATCCCGGACGGATACCCGCAGGTCACTCCCTACCTGGCCGTGGACGACGCCAACGCGGCGATCGATTTCTACACCACGGTGTTTGGGGCGCGAGAGCGCATGCGCATGGATGCGCCCGGCGGCAAGGTCGGCCACGCCGAGCTGCAGTTCGGGGACTCGCTGGTGATGCTGGCGGACGAGTTCCCCGAGATGGGGAACCGCTCGCCCAGGTCGGTGGGCGGCACCCCGGTGACGATCAGCGTGTACGTCGACGACGTCGACGCGGCCTTCGACCGGGCGCTGCGGGCTGGCGCCAAGGAGCTGCGCCCGCTCGAGAACCAGTTCTACGGCGACCGGACCGCACAGATCGAGGACCCCTTCGGGCACCGCTGGAGCATCTCGACCCACATCGAGGACGTCCCTCCGGACGAGATGCAGCGGCGCGCGGCCGAGATGGCGCAGCGCATGTCCGAGGGCGCGGGCGGCTGAGCCCGGTTTCCCTGGGCGCACCGACCCGTCCGTCGATCCGCGCCGCGGCCTGAAGTGCTGGCCGCGGCGCTTTCCTGTGCCGGCTCGGGCCCGGGCCTTGGGCTCGGGCTGTAGGTCGGGGCTGGGCGGGGCGCCGCATCGCCCATCCGCGCGGGAACTGACGAGCCGCCGACGAATACCTCGCGTGACACGTAAATCTGACGATTGGGTCACCGCCCGATCCGTCGCACACTCTCCCGGGCGCTGCAGTTGGCGCCCGCGGAGCCGGCTATCGGTCACCGGCCCGTGCTGGGAGTGGCGGCGAGCCCACGATCGCGCCGATGGGCTCGCCGCCGCCGCCGGCTACGGATGCGCGGCCGGCTCGGGCCGCACCTCGGCGGGCGGGAGTGCTGGCCGCTCGCGCGGCTGCTCGCTGGCCAGCAGCCGCAGGCCGCCCTGCTGCAGGATGAACCCGACCAGGACCGTCAGCGAAGCGGCGGCCAGCAGCATCCAGGGATGCGCGACGCCATGGCGGTGGAGCATGTCGGCCACCGCCCGCGGTGTCGGCGCCGGGGTCGCGCCGGCGTGCGCCACCGCCGCCACGAAGCGGGACCAGGCGAAGCCGGTCAGCGCCAGCAGCGCGACGCTCACCACCAGCGTGGTCAGCCCGCGCCTGGCTCCCGGCAGCGCGTCCAGGCCCACCGCCGCGCCGATCGCCACCACCCCGATCGCCGGCAGCAGGAAGCGCGCATGGGTGTGCCCACCGTTGCCGTCGTACCAGGCGACCATCAGGAACGCCAGCAGCAGCCACCCCGCCAGCAAAAGCCACGCGGCGACGTCCCCGAGCGGCGCCCGCCAAGCCCGCGGCGCCGGCGCCGGCCGCGGCGAGCAGCCGCCGCCGGACCGGCCGCCCGCTGTGCAGCCAGACCGCCGCGGCGGCCACCAGCCCCGCCACGCCGGCCAGCGTGAGCCCTGGCGCGCGGGTCAGCGCGGCCGCCGCCGCGGCGGCCGCGAGGCCGGTCATGCGCCATCTCGTCGGCCCGCGCCGCAGCGCCAGCGCCCCGGCTACCAGCGTGGCCGTGGACGCCAGGAAGCCAAGCTCGTCGTTGTAGACGAAGGCCGAGTAGTGGGGCACCGCCGGGAGCAGCGCGACGAACCAGGCGGCAGCGACCACCACCCGCGGTCTCGACGGGAGCAGGATCAGCGCGAGCCAGGCCACCATCAGCACGCCGGCCGCGCCGAAGCAGGCGCTCAGCAGGCGCGCGGCCCCGATGGCGACCGCCGGTGAGCCGATCCGCATCACCACCGATTCGGGCAGGTAGAACAGGGGTGGGTGGTTGCCGAGAGCCTGGACGGTCGTCAGCGCCAGGAAGACCAGCAGCGCACCGGCCACGCCCAGGGCGATCCCGCGTCCCAATCAGGCTCCCTTGTCCAGGCCGACGGTGCAGGCGTAGCAACCTACCGAGCCGGCGGGAAACGCCAGGCGGCGGGCGGGTGTCATCGAGGCGAAACCTCGGCGAGCGCCAAGCGGCGCTCCCGGCGCGGTCACATCTCGTCAAAATGTGGTGGTCAGCACCCGAAGCGGAAAGGCTCCCATGTGCTGTGAGGCGACTGGAACGCTGGGCTTGCCGGCCGAGGTGATCGAGGCGCTGGCTCACTACCGCCGGCTCCTCGACGAGCGCCGGTGGGATTGGGGCGACGACCGGATCGAGCTCTTCCGGTGGGCCCGGTTCTCCATGCTCGGGCCGGTCCTCGAGGCGTTCTGGGCCAGCGGCGATTGGGCGAGCGCCATCCGCTCGGTGATCGGCGATCAGGTTCCGGCCGGCATGGTCGTGGTGCGGGTCGACGCCGGCGGCGGGCTGCGCGCCGACGTTGGGTCACCCAGGACCGCCATCGCGGGACGGACGGCGCGCATCGACGTGCTGGTCGACTCGGCCATGGACGCGGACCTGGAGCTCACCGTGGTGCTCGGCGCCCAGACGCTCATCGTCGAGGGGGCGGTCAGGACGACCCCGGCGGCCGAGCTCCGGCTCTCGTCTCCCCGCTGCGCCCGCTGGTCGGTCACCGATGCCAGCGGCGGAGCCTGGTTCCCGGAGGGTGTGCTGGCGAAGTGGGACTTCCATCACCGTCCGTTCTTCCACGGTCACGACGTGACCCTGCGGGTGCCGGCCGAGCCACTGCGGGTCGCCTGCACCCGCGGCATCGAGTTCGACCGGACGGAGCAGGACGTCCACCCGGCCGCGGGCGAGACGCTGACGGTCGAATGCGACCCGCCGCGACTGTTCGACCCGGCCGCCGACGGCTGGTACGGCGGCGACCTGCACGTCCACATGAACTACAGCGGCGACCTGGTCTGCACGCCCGGCGACGCGGCGCGGATGCAGCTTGGCGAGGGGCTCCACCTGGCCAGCTTCATGGCGGCCAACTGCCAGACCTCGCTGGTCTACGACCGGGAGCTGCTCGAGCGGTCCGCCGGTGCCGACCTGCCGTGGTCGAGCGGCGGCACGGTGGCGCGGATGGGCGTGGAATACCGCAACGACCTGCTCGGCCACGTGCACGCGCTGGGTCCGAGCGCGCCTCCGAGCCGCTACTACGCCGGTCACGAGCGGTCAGATCACCCCGAGGACTGGCCACCGAACAGCGTCGCGTGCCAGGAGCTGCGCGGGCTCAGCGCCACGGTCGGCTACGCCCATCCCGCGTACACCGAGTTCCCGGACGGGTCGACCGAGGAATTCCTGCAAAGCCCCGCGATCGGTCGAGGCGCGGGAGCTGGTCGCCGACGCCGCGCTCGGCCTGGTCGACTCCGTCGACCTCATCTCCCCGTACAACGACGAGGGCGCGGTGTTCCTCTACCACCGCCTGCTGTCGTGCGGCCTGCGGCTCGCCGCCACGGCCGGCACGGACGTCTACCTGTCGTTCTCGCACGGCCCCGGGGTGGCCTCCAACCCGCCGGGCTGGGGCCGGGTCTACGCCCGGCTCGGCGATCAGCCGCTGTCGGTGCCGGCCTTCAAGCAGGCCATCCGCGGCGGGCGCACGCTGGTCACCAACGGGCCCTGGCTGACGCTGGAGGTGAACGGGCAGGGGCCGGGCGCCGTGCTCGACCTGGCGGCCGGCGACCGGCTCGACGTCCGGACCCGCGCCCAGGGTGCCGGGGCCGAGCGCCTGACGCTGGTCGGCCCCGACGGGGTCATGGCGGAGGGCGACGCGGACGCCGAGCTGCGGCTGGAGACGACCCTGGAGGGCGGACCGACCTGGATCGCCGCCGTCGCCCGCGGCAGCGGTCACCCCAACACGCTCGATGCCTCGGTGCTGGCGCACACCTCGCCGGTGTACGTCGACGTCGCCGGCCAGCGGGTCACCCGCGCCGCCGACGCGCGCTGGTGCCTGGCGCTGCTGGACGGGCTCGAGCGGTTCGTCGGCGAGCACGGCCATTTCGACCCGGCGACCCGCTCCGCCCACCTCGGCGATCTCGTCGCGATCCTCGACGAGGCCCGCGCCTTCTATCGCCGCGCCGCCGCCGCCGGCGGGTAGCGCTCATCCCCGGCGAGGTGCCTGGCCGTCGAGGTCGGCGGCGATGAGCAGGTCGGTGCCGGCGGCGTGGCGGGTGGGGTTGACCAGGCGCAGGGCGTGGACCACCTCGGCGACGCCGAGGTCGCCGACCGCCTCGGTCCCCTTGCCGAGCAGCAGCGGGGCCAGCGCCACCACCACGCGGTCCACGGCCCGCTCCCGCAGCAGCGAGGTGATCACCCGGGCGCCGCCCTCCACCAGGAGCGAGCGGATGCCGAGCTCGGCCAGGCGGCCCAGCCCCTCGCGGAGGTCGACGCCGTCCGGCCCCTCCTGGACGACCTCCACCCGGACCCTGCGCTCACGCAGGGCCTCGCGCCGGGCCGGGCTGGACCGGGCGGTCGTCAGCACGATGGTGACGGCGTCGGGGTCCAGGACCCCGGCGTGCGGCGGCACCCGCAGCTTGGAGTCCAGGATCACCCGGATCGGCGAGGCGCCGGGGACCATCCGCACGGTCAGGCGCGGGTCGTCCCGCAGTACCGTGCCGATGCCGACCATCACCGCGTCGCAGGCGGCGCGCATCGCGTGGGACACGCGGCGCTCGGGCACGCCGCTGATCCACCTGGCGTCCCCGCTGGCGGTGGCGATGCGGCCGTCGAGCGTCTGCGCGTACTTGAGCAGCACGTAGGGGCGCTCCGCCGAGCGGCGCACCTCGCCGAGCAGCGGGCTGACGTCCAGGACGTGGCCCTGGCCGTTGGAGGACTCGGTCCACGAGTCGTGCACGGCGACCTCGGCGCTGGTCAGCGGCGCCCCACCCGGCGCCAGGTGGCCGAGCCGCTGGCGCTTGGTCTCCAGGTAGCCGAGGTTGCGCGTGTGGGGAGCGGTCTGGAGCGGAACGACCTCCTCCACGGCGATCCCGCCGGCCTCCAGCGCACTGGCCTTGTCGGGGTTGTTGGTCAGCAGCCGCACGCCACGGACGCCGGCCCGCACCAGCACCTGGGCGGCCTCGCGGTAGTCGCGGCCGTCCACCGGCAGCCCCAGCTCGCGGTTCGCCTCGACGGTGTCGTGGCCGAGGTCCTGCAGCTCGTAGGCCTTGAGCTTGGCGAGCAGCCCGATCCCACGGCCCTCGTGGTAGGGCGCGTACAGCAGCGCGCCGCGGCCCTCGGCAGCGATCCGGCGCATCGCCAGGCGAAGCTGCGGGCCGCACTCGCAGCGCAGCGAGCCGAGCGCGTCGCCGGTGAGGCAGGCGGAGTGCAGCCGGGTGAGCAGGTGCCGGCCGTCGCCGACCTCGCCGCGGAGGAACAGCAGGTAGACGCCGCCAGAAGGTCCCTGGAAGGCGCGCAGGTCGAACTCTCCCGCCCACGTGGGCAGGACGAGACGAGCCACCTCATCGACGGGGGTCATGATGTCGCCAGCTTCCCGCTCGCAAGACAGGTAAACGGTTTGCTTGCCGCACGACAGGGTACCCGCGAGTCGAGCATGGACCTCTCGAAGCCGCGGCCGCGCGCCGCCCGCAGGGGACAGGGGGAGCTGGCGTGAGGGCCCGGGCCGTTCACTTCACCGCCCCCCGCCGTATCGAGTTGCGGGAGGTGGACGTCCCCGAGCCGGACGGGGACCGCGTCCTGGTCGGCACCGAATGCTCCGGCATCTCCGGCGGCACCGAGCTGCTGGCCTATCGCGGGGACGTCGACCCTGGGCTGGCGCTCGACGAGACCCTGGGCACCCTGGCGGGGACCTTCGCCTACCCCTTCCGCTACGGCTACAGCGCGGTCGGCCGGGTCCTGCGCCCCGGCGCCGGCCTGCGGGAGGGCCAGCTCGTCTTCGCCTTCCATCCCCACCAGGACCGCTTCGTCGTCGGCGCCGACCAGGTGATGGCGGTCGACGGGGTCGATCCCGCGGTGGCCACCATGTACCCGCTGGTGGAGACGGCGCTCCAGGTGTGCCTGGACGCCGCGCCGCGGCTCGGCGAAGCCGTGCTGGTCACCGGCCTGGGCGCGGTCGGGATCCTGGTCGCCGCGCTGCTGGCCCGGGGCGGGGCGGAGGTGCTGGGCTGCGATCCGCTGCCGGCGCGCCGCGCCGCCGCCGGCAGCTTCGGGGTCGAGGCGGTGCCGCCGGAGGGGCTGGCCGGCGCCGTGGCCGAACGGACCGGCGGCCGCGGCGCCGACCTGCTGGTGGAGGCGAGCGGGAACCCCGAAGCACTCGGCCCCGCGCTGGCGCTGCTCGCCCACGAGGGCGTGGCGCTGGTCTGCTCCTGGTATGGCACCAGACCGGCGTCGCTGCCGCTTGGGGCGGACTTCCACCGCCGCCGGCTGGCGATTCGCAGCACCCAGGTCTCGACCCTGGCCGCGGCCCAGACCGCGCGATGGGACCGGCGGCGCCGCGCCGAGCTGGCCTGGCGGCTCGCCCGCGAGCTGCCCCTGCGCGTCCTTGCCACCCACGAGTTCCCCTTCGAGCGCGCCGCCGACGCCTACGCGCGCCTGGACGCGCGGCCGGGCGACCTGGTCCACGCCGTGCTGCGCTACCGCGTCACGCCGTCCGTGCCGCCCGGGACCACGGAGATCCGATGATCAGCCGTGCGGGACCCGAGGGTGGCGCCGGGTACCAGGTCGGCTCCAGCGTGACGGTGCGCTCGCTGCACCAGATGCCGGTGGAGGGGCCGGAGGGGGAGCTGCACGCCCACGACTACCGGCTGGACGTGGTGGTCGGGCGCCAGGAGCTGGACCGGCACGGCATGGTCTGCGACCTGGACGTGCTGGGGTCGGCGCTCCGGGAGCTGAGCGATCGGATCGAGAACAGGGACCTGGAGGAGATCCGCCCGCCGTGGGCGGAGGCGGTGACCGTGGAGGTGCTGGCCCGGTGGGCGCACGAGACGCTGGCTCCCACCATCCGCGCGACGGGGGGCGAGACGCTCACCGTCCGGGTGTGGGAGTCGCCGGTGGACTTCGCCGCCTACGCCGGGCCCGTGTCGAGTGGAGGTGTGTGATGCGAGCCGTGGCGAGGGAGCTGGCCGAGCGTATCGAGGGGATCCAGCAGCTCGACGGCGCCGGGAAGGCGCTCAAATCGCTGGTGGACCGCTACATTCCCGAGCGCACCGAGCTGAAGGACCTGCTCAGCGGGACCTGGCTGGGGCACCCGCTGCACCCGGTGCTGACCGACGTGGTGGTGGGCGCGTGGACCAGCTCGTTCCTGCTGGACCTGATCCCGGGGCGAAGGACCCGGAAGGCCTCGGACCGGCTGGTGGACGTCGGCATCCTGGCGGCGCTCCCGACCGCGCTGGCGGGGCTGTCGGACTGGACCGACACCCGCGGCGGCCGCCGCCGCGTGGGACTGGTCCACGCCAGCGCGAACGTGGTCGCGCTGGCGCTGTACGCGAGCTCATCGCTGGCCCGCAAGCGCGGGCGGCGGATGCGTGGCTGGTGGCTGTCGGCGGCCGGCTTCGGGGTGGCCAACGCCTCGGCCTACCTCGGCGGCCACCTCTCGTTCGGCCTGGGCGTCGGGGTGGACCAGCACGCTTTCGAGGAGGCGCCGACCGACTGGGAGCCGGCGATCGCCTCCGAGGAGCTGCGCGAGGACGAGCCCACGCCCGCGATGGTCGGCGCGGTCGAGGTGCTGCTGCTCCGGCGCGGCGCGACCATCCACGCGCTCTCCAACCGGTGCTCGCACCGCGGCTGCTCGTTGCACGAGGGCGACTTCTCGGGCGAGAACCGGGTCGTGTGCCCCTGCCACGGGAGCACCTTCAGCCTCCAGGACGGGACGGTCCTGCACGGCCCGGCGACCGCGCCGCAGCCCGCCTACCTGACCCGCATCCGCGAGGGAAAGGTGGAGGTCCGGCTCGCCCACGCCTGACGGCGCTCGGCACCGGAGGGCGCGCATCGCCGCTGGCACCGCGGGCACCGTGGTCAGCGCCGCCCTCCCTCGGCCGCCTCGCGGAGCCAGCCGAAGAAGCTGCCGGCGGTTTCCCGCCAGGTGGGGCGCTGCCTCGCGCGCCGCCGCGCGGCCTCGCCCATGCGGCGGCGCAGCGGCTCGTCGCCGGCCAGCAGGTCCAGCGCCCGGCTGAGCCCCTCGACGTCGCCGGGCGGGACCAGCACCGCCTCCCGCTCGTCGGCCAGGTAGGGAAGGTTGCCGGCCCGCCAGCCGACCACGGGCAGCCCGGCGGCCATGGCCTCGCCCCAGACCGTTCCGTACGGCTCCCGGAGGCTCGGCAGCACGAACACGTCGGCGGCCTGGTACAGGGCGGCGATCGCCTCGACGGGCAGGGGGCCGTGGACGACCACCCGCCCGGCCAGGTCCCGCCGCGACAGCCGCGCCCGCACCGCCGCCGCGTAGCGCGGGTCGGCGCGGTCGTCGCCCGCCAGGTGCAGGGTCGCCGCGCATGCGTCCAGCCGCGCCAGCGCCTCCAGCGTCTCCAGGATGCCCTTGCGCTCGACCCAGTTCGCCACGCACAGCAGGGCCGCCCGCCGCCCGGCGCGCAGGTCTCCGGCGGGCGCGCCAGGGGCCGCCGCCACGTCGCGGCCGGGCGGCACTACCCGGATCCGCGAGGCGAGGAGCCCTGCCGTCTCGACCTGCTCGGCCAGCGCCTGGCTTGCCACCAGCAGCAGGGCCGCGCGGCGGTAGGCGAGCCGGTCGAGCGGCGCCTGCACGGCGCGCCGCACGCGACCGTGATCGATCCCGCCCGGCGGCTGGTGGAGGCTCCCGACCAGCGGTACCGGGGGTCGCCGGAGCGCCAGCCAGGGACCGAGAAACCCCGCCGCGATGCTGTCGAGGACCACCACGTCCGCGGCGGGCGCCGCCACCGGCCCGAGCGCCCGCCGCAGCACCGCGCCGCCGGCCAGCGCCGGCAGCGGGAACGGCCACTCCGGGACCGACACGAAGCGCAGCTCGGCGCCGTGCTCGGGGGCCAGCTGGGCCAGGCGGCGGTGGTAGAGGTAGCCGCCGCTCAGGCGCTCGGGATCACCGAGGGTGATCAAGCGGACCAGCAGCGTGCGCGTCATGCGGGTGGCTCCGTGACCGGCGGGCCCGGGGTTGGCCGTGCCCGCCGGAGGTCAGTTGCGGCTGGGGTCGGGGCCCGGGCCGGCGGGGCCGGGGCCGTCCGGGTCGGCGGGGCCGTGGGCGTCCGGGTCGGCGCCCCGGTCGCCGGCCTCGCCCGTGGGGTTGGACGGCGGGATGGAGGCGACGGCGGCGCGTAGGAGCAGCAGCAGCCGGTCGATGGCGCCGCGCGGGCCGGAGACGGTGAAGGTCGCCGTGTGGTCGAAGGAGAAGGTGCGGTGCTCGGCCTCCACGTGCAGGAAGATGGTCTCATCGATGGCGAGCTGCGCGCCGCGGACGGCATTGGCCGACACCCGCGGCAGCGAGTCGGGTCCCACCAGCAGGTGGACGCTGGCATGGGTGGATGGCGGGCTGCTGGACGGCGACCGCTCATGCATGGAGGTCGACCTCCACGTGGAAGAGGTCCTCGGGTTCCGGCGGCCGGCGCCGCCCCTCGATCACGCCCACGACCTGCGCGTACAGCGCCTGCGCGTGGATGCACGGCGGCTCCTGGCCGCACGGGCAGGCGACCCGCGTGACCCAGCGGCCGACCGAGCGCAGCTCCGCCCAGTGCTCGGCCAGGCCGAGCGGGTAGGGATCGGAGCCGTCGCCGCCGACCAGCAGGACCGGGTGGCGCCGCACCGTGCCGCGCACGTACAGCGGCCGCTCGGACCTGCGCAGGCGGCGGCTCTCCACGAAGCCGCGCACTGCTGCTCCCTGGGTGTTGCCGGCGGCGTCGCGCCACACCTCCACGTTCTGTGGCGTCGAGTAGCCGAATACCAGCGGGATCGCCAGCGCGACCAGCTCCCTGGCCGGCCGGGAGACGCGGCTGAGCTGCAGCACCACCGCGGCCGAGCGCGGACGGGCGCTGCCGTGCTCGTTCCAGTGGCGGCAGAAGCGGCAGTGCCAGGCGTGGACCTGGCCGAGGCCCACCGCCGGCCAGCGGCAGACCTCGCAGGCGGGGTAGCGCATGGCGTGGTCGGGGACGCCAGGCACCATCGGGCAGCCTGGGCAGATCGGCGAGTTGCTGGCAGGGTAGAGGATGTCGAGCAGGTCGGCGCCCCGGTGGCGCGCCGGGCGCGGCGACGGCGTCCGGCGGGCGCGGAGCAGGTGGCAGCGCAGGAACGCGCTGACGGCCGGCTTGTACGGACCGGGGTCGATGGGGGTAGGCTCCATCTCGGGCATGAGGGCCTCCTCGTGCTCCCGGGCCCAGGGCGCTGTGATCGCCGCTGGGCCCTTCTAACGCGGATGGATGCATGGTATCCTGCCAGCCGCAAGGTGTCAAAAGAGGACGCCGGTGAACACTCGGGGTGCGGGTAAGGAGGGCGATGACCGAGCGAGAGCGGGAGGAAGACGAGCTGCTCACAGAGCAGGAGCTGGCCAACCTCCTCAAGGTCTCCGTCCGGACCGTGCGCCGGTGGCGCGCCGAGGCCACCGGGCCGCCGGTCGTCTGGGCGGGTTCCCACCGGCCGCGCTATTGGCGCAGCCAGGTGGTCAAGTGGCTGGAGCGCGGCGGCAGGGAGACCCGCCCGAGCTGAGGCCTCGCACCGTCGAGTGCGAGGTGCTCGCCGGCCTGGAGCCCTTCTGCGCCGCCGAGGTACGCCGTGTCCTCGGCCGCAACGTCAGCCTGCTCGCCGGCGGCCAGGCCGGGGCGGTGCGGTTTCGGCTGGTAGGGCCGCTGGCCGCGGCGCTGGAGCTGCGCACGGCCGTGGCCGCCTACCTGCTGGTGCGCGTGAGCGGCCGCCGGCCCAGCGCCCTGCTCGGCGACACCAGCCTGTTCGACCAGGTCGAGGCGGTGCGCCGCCTGCACCCTCCGGGTGCCTTCCGGTCGTTTCGCCTGAGCGCCCCCGGCAGGGATTCCGCCGCGCTGCGCCGGCTCCGCGCCGAGCTGACCGAGCGGACGGGACTGCCGGAGGACCCCGACGACGGCGAGCTGTACCTGCGCATCCGCCGCGCCCGCCAGCCGGCCGACGGCTGGGAGGCGCTGGTCCGCCTGTCGCCGCGCCCACTGTCGGCGCGGGCCTGGCGGGCCTTCAACCTGCCCGGGGCGCTGAACGCGACCATCGCCGCCGCCATGGTCGAGCTGTCCCGGCCGCGCGCCTCCGACCGCGTCCTCAACCTGATGTGCGGCTCCGGCACGATCCTGGTCGAGCGGCTGGCGCACGGGCCTGCCGCGCTGGCCGCGGGCTGCGACCTCGACCCGGCGGCGCTGGCCGGCAGCGGCGCCAACCTCGACGCCGCCGGCCTGGCTGACGCCGCGGCCCTCGCCCGGATGGACGCCACCGCGCTCGCGCTCCGGGACGTCGCCTGCAAGGTGCTGCTGGCCGACCTGCCCTACGGCCACCGGATGGGCACGCACGAGGCCAACGCCGCCCTCTACCCCGCCGTGCTCGCCGAGGCGGCCAGGGTGACCGAGCCGGGCGGGGTCATGGTGCTGGTCACCCACGAGCTGCGCCTGTTCGAGCGCTGCCTTCCGGAGGCGCGGCGCTGGTGGTCGGTCGAGCGGACGGTGCAGGTCGACCAGAAGGGCCACCACCCGGTGATCTACCTGCTGCGAAGGCGGCCGGGCGCCGCTCACGCGCCGAGACGGTCCACCAGCAGCAGGACCACCACCGCCAGCGACAGCACGAACATGGAGATCGACAGCAGCCGCGGCAGCGAGGTGACCGGCAGCGGCCGCCCCGCCCGCATGGCGTCGCCGACCCGCACGAAGCGCCGGTAGCTCGCGCCGGCGGTGACCGCGCCGAGCAGCACCAGCACGACGCCCACCCCCTCGCGCGCGCCGACAACCGCCAGCGGGGGTGCGTAGCGGATCACCGCCAGCCCGCCAGCGTCCAGCGCCAGCGCCGTGCGGATCCATGCCAGCAGCGTGCGCTCGTTGGCGAGGGTGAAGCGGTAGTCGGGCTCCCTGCCGGTTTCCTCCTCACCGCCGGCCGGTCGGCTCGCCACAGTCCCTCCAGCGCTCGTCGGATCGCCGGACCACGCGGCGGCGAGACGCCCGGCGGCTCGCCGACAACCATAAGCCAGCCCGCCCGGGCCCGTCCGCCACCAGGGATGCTCGGCCTGTGCCCGGCATGGGCGGGTTTCGCAGCCTTGCTACCGTGTGGGCATGCGAACCAGGCCGCGGCTGCTCGCCGACACCACCCCCCTTCGGGAGTCGCGGCAATACCGGTTGCTGTTCCTGAACGAGGGCCTGGCGTTCCTCGGCAGCCAGATCACCGTGGTCGCGGTCCCCCTCCAGGTCTACCTGCTGACCCACTCGTCGCTGGCGGTCGGTCTGGTCGGCCTCGCGCAGCTCGGCCCGCTGCTGGCCTGCTCGCTGGTGGGCGGCGCGGTGGTCGACGCGGTCGACCGGCGCACGCTGATGCTCTGGGTGCAGCTCGCCCGCGGCGCGCTCAGCGCCGGGCTGGTGGTGAACGCGCTGGCGCCGCACCCATCGCTGTGGCCGCTGTACGCGCTGACCTCGGTGAGCGCGGGCCTGTCAGCCTTCGACAGCCCGGCGCGGATGGCGGCGGTGCCCGCGCTGGTCCGAAGGGAGCTGGTTCCGGCCGCGGCCGCGCTGCACCAGGTCCTCACCCAGGTCGGGCAGGTCGCCGGGCCCGCGGCCGCCGGCCTGATCGTCGCGCGGGCGAGCTTCGCCACCGCCTACACCGTCGACTTCGCCACCTTCACCGCTGCCGGCCTGCTCGCGCTGGCGCTGCGGCGGCTGCCGCCGGGGGAGGGCGGCACCCGCGCCGGAGTGGCCTCGGTCTGGGAGGGTCTGCGCTTCCTGCGCGGCCGCCGGGCGCTCCAAGGCAATTTCGTGATCGACCTGAACGCGATGGTGTTCGGCATGCCGCGGGCGCTGTTCCCCGCCCTCGGCACCGGGCTGTTCGGCGGCGGACCGGCCACGGTCGGCTTGCTGTACGCCGCGCCCGGCGCGGGCGCCCTGGCCGGCGCGCTGCTGGCCGGCTGGGTCGGGAGCGTGCGCCGGCAGGGGAGGGCCGTCCTGGTGGCGGTGGCGGTGTGGGGCCTGGCCATCACCGTCTTCGGGCTCGCCGCCTGGCTCCCGCTGGCGCTGGTCCTGCTGGCGGTCGCCGGCGCGGCCGACGTCTTCTCGGCCGTGTTCCGCAATACGATCCTGCAGCTCACCGTCCCGGACGGCCTGCGCGGGCGGCTCTCGGCGATCCACATCGCCGTGGTCACCGGCGGCCCGCGGCTCGGCGACGCCGAAGCGGGCGCGGTGGCGGCGCTGGCCGGTCCGCGGTTCTCGGTCGTCTCCGGCGGGCTGGCCTGTCTGGCGGGCGCCGCGCTGATCGCCTGGCGCATCCCCGAGCTGGACCGCGTCTCGATCGCGCCGGAGGCGGCGCCGGCACCGGTGCCGCCCGAAGCGGACGCCGCCTGAGGGAGGACCGACGATGGCACCACCTCCGATCGCCGCCGTCCTGCTGGACGCTTCTCAGGCGCTGAGCTGGCGTTCCAAGGGTGTTCGGAAGCGGGGGGTGACGCGGACGTCGCCGATCCAGGCGCGGAGGCACTCGGCGGCGGTCGCGACGGCCCCGGCGGCGTCGGCGCCGATGTCCTCCAGCAGCCGGTAGGCGACCTCGCCGTTCCTGCGGTGGGCCCAGCCGCCGACGATCCGGCCGTCGCACCAGATCGTCGGGCCGGCGTTGCCGTTGCGGTCGAACAGGGCGCGGCCGTGCTCGCCCAGGTACCACTCGCGACCCGCCCACCCCATCACGGTCGGGTCCAGCGCGGGCAGCAGCGCGACCCACGGCTCGGCCGCCGGCACGGGCTCCAGATCGTCCGGCAGCAGCAGCCCGGTCGCGCCGTCCAGCTCGACCTCGACCGCGCCGAGCTTCTCGACGGCGCGCTTCACCTCGCCGGCAGTCCAACCGGTCCACCACTTGACGTCGGCGGGGGTGCCCGGCCCGAACGCCGTGAGCCAGCGGCGGACCAGCTCGACCCTGGCGGTGTCGGTCGGCAGGTCGTCGACGCCCTCCGGGAGCCACGCCTCGATCGGCGCCCAGCGGTACTGGCTACTGGTCCACGAGCCCCGCGGCCGCCCGCGGATGACCCGCCCGTCGGCGGCGAGCTGCATCAGCACGCGCGTGACCACGCTCTGGCTGGCCGCGTACGACTTCCCCTCGGCCAGCAGGAGCTGGGTGCGCAGGCGCGGCTCGTGCACGGACAGCTCGGCGGCGGTCCCCTCGCCGTGGGTGGCCAGCACCCGGACGGTCGCCTCCTCGAGGTCCGCGAACCAGGCTCCCGGGTCATCGGCGATGCCGCACTGGGTCAGGATCTGGATGGTGCGACGCCGGTCGCGGATGGCGATGGCGCGGGTGCAGGCCGCCTGCACGATCGCCGCCAGGTCCAGGGGGACCACGAACATGGTGCGGCGCATGCCGAGGATCCGGACCAGCTCGCGGTCCTCGACCGGGCTGCGCGCCCCGCTCCCTGCCGCGAGGTGGTGCCGCCCGGCCAGCCGTGCCCGCCGCTCCTCGACGCCGATCCGCCGCGCCGCCATCACCCGTCCTCCATCCCAACCCGACGGCCGTTTCTTACCACAGGGTTGTGACGGTCCGGCCTACGCGGGGGTGGGGGTGTGGAGGCCGCCTGCGGCGGAGGGGTTGCGGCCGGCGAGGCGCCGGGCGACAGGGGCGAGCAGGTGGAGGACCTCGGTGGCCACGTCCTTTTCAAGACAGCCATCGCCATCCAGCGTGGCTCCGGGGTCCAGGCACTCGACACGGATGCCGAACGGCTCCAGGGCGAGCGCGAGGTGGCGGCTGAGCGCGACCACGGCCTCCCTGGACACGACATAGGCAAGCTGCTCGCTCGGGCTGTCCATGGAGTGCACCGCGCCCAGGTCGACGATCGCCCCGCCGCCACGGCGGCGCATGGCGGGCACGGCCGCCTGGCACGCCAGCAGGGTGCCGGTGAGGTTCACCGCCAGCACCCGGTTCCAGCAAGTGAGGTCCATGTCGGCCAAGCCGCCAGCGTGCGAGCTCGAGGCCGCGTTGACGAGCAGGTCCAGCCCGCCGAAGGCCGCCTCGGCGGTGGCGACCGCTCGCTGCGCGGTCGCGGGGTGCGTCACGTCACCACGCAGGTAGTTGACCCCGGCCGCCGCAGGATCGGGTGCCCGGTCCTGGTCGACCGCGATCACGCGGACGCCCTCGGACACCAGCCGCGAGACCACCGCGCTGCCGATGGAGCCCGCGCCGCCGGTGACCACGGCGATCTTGCCGTGGAGCGAAGCGCCCGCGGGATCGACATGTATGGGCATCTCGGCATGTTATCCCGGATAGTCGCGCGATGGAAACAGGCCCCGAGCACGCCTAGACTCCGCAATTCGGTTGATCCGTTTCCGTCCGCTTTGGACTTCAATGGGCCACTTGTGTGAGACTTCCCGGGTTCCGGCCGCACGGCGCGGCCCGTCCCCCGGCCGCCGCCGTGCGCGCCCGGGCCCATCGACGCGATGCCTCCCTGTGGGTTGGGCGGAACGCCTCGTCCAGGACCTGGTTGCCGCTACCGGCGGATGTGTCCAGGATGGTGGGCTGTCTGATCGCTCGAGGGCGGAGGAGCGATGTACAGGGACATCAACAGGGACAGGGACGACAACGGCGTGCCCGACTGGCAGGAGGACGAGAACTACCTGGACGAGGCGCCCCGCGGGGCGCCGGTCGGTACCAGTGGCTGCCTGCTCGGCCTGGTGTCACTGGCGACGGCGGCCGCCGCGCTCTGCCGCGTCTCCGGGGCCTACCTGTCGCGCGTCTCCCTGACCGTCCGCAGCGCGCCGCAGTAACGGCACACCTGCTCGACGTCGACGGTCTCGCGGACAGCCCGGGAGGTGCTGCGCTGCCTCGAGGTGCCGATCTTCTGGCCGTGGACGTTGAAACTCTCGGTGAAGGTCTTGCGCGTCTGCATGAACGGCCGGCGGTGCAGGACGCGCTCGCCCTTCCACTCCATCGCGTGCCAGCGGCGGCAGTTCCGGCACCAGCGCAGCCGCTCCCGGACCACGGCGCGGCCCCCGAACACCAGGATCCCGAGCAGGACGTAGGGCTGGCCGACGTGAGTGCCGAAGGTCGCGCCGGCCGAGCCCGAGACCGCGCGGGTGATCAGCCAGGCGAGGACGACAGCGATCGCGCCGGCCACGTAGGCAGCCTCGAACCGGTGCCGGCGGGGCTGCTGGGCGGCTGCGGGTTGGTCGGCTTCCTCGGTCGGTACCGATGCGCCGCGAGGCGGGCGCAGGCTCTCGAACATCCCGTCGCGACCTCCCTGGGACGATCAGCCGATTCGGCGGAGGTGAACCATCCTCACCCCGCAAGGGGCGAAGCACAAATTCACAGGAGATAGATCAGTAGATTGCTGTAGACAGGCTCCGTAGGCCGTCAGGGGCGAATTCGCAGGGTCACCATGGAGGCGCTGAAGAGCCTATTTGTTGGCGAAAAAACCAGGGGGCGTTCGATCACCACGGAACGGTCACCGGAGCAGAGTGCGGAGCAGCCGGGCGGGCGCGGTCCTTCTCAATCCTTCTCACCCTGCGAGACGACCGGCGCCACCGCGCCCCCGACCCGCAATGCTGACCGGTCGGCCGGTCAAGCGGAATCATTTGCGCCGGTACCGCGCACGTTGACCGGCCGCTGGGGCTGGTGACCGGCCTTGTCTCGCGCGTCAGTTCGATATAGTGGTTCGCTAGGAATCACGCGGATGACTTGTTCATTGACTACGTCCCGGTTTGCTCCTAAACTCTGGACCAAGGGTGCTCACTTTTGGGTAACGATCATGACAGACTCGGGGGGAGAGCTTCAGATGAGCATTCGGCCCCGACGAAGCAGTCACGGTCGGGGCCTATTCCAACTGTGGGAGCCCCTCGTGCCGGGGATGTTTTTCTTGTGGCTGGAGCACGGAAGCCGACGCCCGTCGTTGATGGCGGTCCGCCCATGGCGACCGCTCCGCCAAGCTGCTGCCGGGAACCGCGCCGGCGGCGGCCGGACCAACTACTGACGTGACCGGCCAACGCTCCGCCCAGCTGCCTGCCGCACGCTCGCCGCCGGAGCGCCAGACGCCCACGACCACGCCCCGCCAGGTGTCAAGGGCATCTGCTCTCGCGGAAAGGAAGTGAGCCGATGAGGATTGGCTTCTCCCTCCTGTTCCTGCTGACGGTCGTGATCCTGACGATGCTCCGGTTCCGCCACAAGGGAGACGGGCTCACCATCGTGGAGTTCTTCTTGTGCGGCGCCTGGGGATTCCTTCTGGCCCAGTCGACCTTCGCGCCGACGGTCCGCAACTTCATCACGGCGTTCGCGCAGGCGATCAGCCGGTAGGGCGGGCGGAGATCCACGATGCCCGGGAGACCAGACCCACGCCGGTACCAGCGATTCGACCCTTCGACTGCTTGGATGGCCCGGGGGAGCGATCCGGCGGCCGGACCGTCGCCGGATCCGCTTTCACCCGCGCCATCCCTGGGGAGCCGCTCGGCGGCTCACCGCAGCGCCCGACCCGACCGTCCCACGTCTACGCGCCGTCCCGCTCGGCCGCCAACGCCGGTGCTGGCGCCGAGCCAGCGGGCTCGTGCACGTCATGGCAGGACCGTTCGCCGGCGACGGCGCCGGCCGGTCCGCCACCTCCTGTTCCTGCCGTTCCGGCGGGTGCTCGTCAACTACGTTCGCGCGCTCATTCGCGCCCTGCTCCCGTGGCTGCTGCCGCTGGCGCTGCTGGCGGCGCTGCCGCGGATCCTCGCGCTCCTCGGCGGTCACTGATCCGGTCCCCCGCGCCCCGGCTGCCCTTCCAGGAGGACCACGATGCCACTGCCAGGCTGGGACCATCCGATTCTCCAGCGGCGACGCGACGCCATGCGCGAAGCCGTCACCTCCTACCTGCCCCTGCCGGCGCGGCGCGCCGCGACCAGGAGCACGCCGGTGTGGACCTGGTTCACCCGCGTCGCCCTGTGGGTCGGCATCGGCATGCTGGTCGCGGTGTTCGCCATCGCGACCGACCCGACCAAGGTGGCCGTCGTGGCCATCCTCACCGCGATCGCGGCCCCGGCGTGGCGCGAGCTCTCCTGGGCGTTCCGGACGGTCATCGTGCTGGGCCTGATGTGGCTGTCGGTCGCCGAGCTGGGCACCGCGCCCGGGCTCGGCCTCGACGTCCTGCTGATCGCCTGGTGGTGGCTGCCGGCGCAGCTCAGCGGCGGCGCGCGGGCGCCGGCTCCCGAGCCCCAATTGGAGGAGGACCTCGCCAGCCTCGTTACCCCGGTGGGAGGGCTGCGTCCCTACGAGCTCCCGTTCTCGGTGGGTGTCCCGCCGAGCCTGCGCCGTTTCGCCGAGGAGCGGCGACTGCCGGAGGAAGAGGTCACCATGCTCGCCAGCATCCGCTTCCCCGGCGAGCCGCCGCGAACCTCGGCCCGCTGGCATCACATCTACAACGCCATCCGCCTCAGCCGCTGGCTCGACAAGGAAGGCGTCTGATCCGAGCTCACCGGCCGCCACGAGCGGTCCCACGGCCTCCAGCCTCGCGCCGACGGCGCAGGCGCCCGCTCCTGACCCGGGTCGCTACCCCCGCAGCTCCAGGAAGGGCACCAGCAGCTCGGCGCTGGTGAGCGAGCCGTGGTGGCCGGTGAGCTGCGCCTGGGTGGGATCGATCTCGCGCTGGACCACGCCGACCGGGCCGAAGGCGGCCGCGACCACGTCCCCGATCCTCGGGCGCACGTAGTCGGACAGCCGCGGCCCGAACCAGCCCGCCTCGATCGCCTCCTCGCCGGGCAGGACCCACATCGATTGGCCGAGCAGGGCCCGCCAGGTGGCGAGCACGTCGGCGGCCGCGCCGGGCCGCGCGTAGACGTGGCGCGCGCGTGCCTCGCCGCCGAGCAGCCGGACCCCCGTGGCCAGCTCCGGCTCGTCGGCCACGTCGACGCGCTCCTGCGGCCGCAGGTCGACCATGCCGTGGTCGCCGGTCACCACCAGGGCCGCGTCCCGCGGCAGGCGCTCCACCAACTGGCGGACCAGCAGGTCGACGTGGGCGAGCTGGAGGCGCCACGCCTCACTGCCGACGCCGCGGACGTGCGCGGTCCGGTCCAGCGTCGGGTCGTAGGCATAGACGAAGCTGCGCCGGCCCTCGGCGAGCGCTCGCGCGACGGTCGTGACCTGGTCACCGATCGAGTGGATGCCGTGGTAGACGCCGCCACGCAGCGCCGCCCGCGTGAAGCCGGACTTGGCGAACTCCCGCTTGCCGACCAGGCGGACCTGGACGCCGTCGCGGGCGGCGCGCTCGAAGGCCGTCTCCAGCGGTTGCAGGGTCTCTGGTACCACCCGGTCGCGCAGGTCCTTGGTCCCGCCCATGCCATAGGGCGACCAGCGCAGGCAGTTGAAGGCGCGGTCCATCCCGGGCAGCGCGATGGTGTAGCCGACCAGGCCGTGCTCGCCGGGAGGCCTGCCGGTGCCGATCGAGCACAGGCTCGCGACGGTGGTCGAGGGGAAGCCGGTGGTGAGCGGCCGTCCGCGCTCGGCGGCCGCGGCCAGCGCCGGCGCCCACGCCGGCGCCGCCAGCAGCGCCTCCCAGCCGAGCCCGTCGGCCACCAGCAGGCAGACGCGGCGCAGCGGCTCGATGCCGAGCGGGTTGGCCATGCCCGGCACGTCCAGCGCGGCCAGCAGCGAGGGAACGAGTTCGGCGAGTGACGCCTCGCCGTAGCGGGGTAGGGACGGCAGTGGCGGTCCCGACCGGGTTGCAGCCGTCGTCATGCACGCAGGGTACGCGCGGGCACAGCAGGCGGCGCGCCGGGCCCTGGCGGGCCAGGCGGTAACCCGGAGCCCGGCTCGGGAGTCGGAAGGCAGGTCGCGCCGGTAGGATGCGACCCGCGGACCCACCACTCGACCGATCGAAGCCGTGCAGCGGGAGGACCCAGTTGACCACCGAGGAACGGCCGGAGCCGCCTGCCTACAACGTCCTGAAGACCTGGGCTTCGGATGACTGGGGCTTGTACGGACGGGGTGAGGAGCTGCTGAGCCGCGCGCTCGCCCGCAATCCGAGGGTCGGGCGGGTGTTTCACGTGCAACCACCGGTCGACCCGGCCGAGATGCGCCAGCGCTTCCGCGACCCGCGCTGGGAGCAGGACATGGAGGGGCAGCTCCGCCGCTTCCAGGGGGTCGAGGACGGCGGCGTGCTGCTGTTCACCCCCGCCGCCAGGCGGGACCAGCCAGAGGCCGCGCTCGACCGGACCGTCGAGTTCCTCGAGCGCAGGCAGGCGTTCGGGCGCCCGCTGGTGATGCTCCAGTCGCTGGTCCATCCCTTCGGCAACGACCTGGCCAGGCGGCTGGGGGGTCGCGGGGTCACGCGGGTGGCGCTGGTTCGCCGCGACGCGCGCGCCGGTTACCCGCCGGACGCCGACGAGCGTAAGGCGATCCAGGACATCTACAAGAATGAGATCCCCGGGGTCGAGCTGGTCTGGGCCGGCACCAGAGAGCTCGTCGACGAGTTCAAGGCGCTCAACCCGCGCACCGTGTTGCAGCCGATCGGTGCCGACCAGGGCCTGGCCAAGGGCAAGCCGGCGCTGGAGCTGGCCGACCTGCCACGGCCGGTGATCATCTACGCGGGGTCGATGCGCGCCTACCTCAACATCGGCCTCATCAAGGGGACCGCCGAGCGGCTCACCGACGCCAGCTTCGTGTTCGTGGGGCCGGCGGCCGAGTTCCTGGCGCCGCTGGTGAGCGGTTCCCGCAACGTCCACGTGATCGGTCCGCGCCCCTACGAGCTGCTGCCGGACTACCTGGCCGCCGCGGAGGTCGCGATCGCCCCGCACCAGGTCTCGCCGACCACCCGGGCGGTCGTGCCCGAGAAGCTCTTCGGCTACCTCGCCGCCGGCCTGCCGGTGGTCACCACCGCGGTGGCCGGGGCCGAGGAGCTCCGCCGGCTGGTGTGGATCGCCCGCGACCCGTCCGAGTTCTCGCGTGCGATCCAGGGAGCGCTCAAGCGCGACCGCGACCGCCGCCGGTCGCTGCGGCAGGCGGCGGTGGCGCCGCTGTCCTGGGACGCGATCGGCGATCACCTGGTGCAGAGCGTGGACGCGGTGCGCGCCGGCGGCGACCTCCCCGGCCCACCTGAGCTCAGGATCCCGGCGATTCCGGGATTCCTCGCACGTTGAGACGCGGGATCGGCGACCATCGAGGCATGGACCCGCGCATGGACGACCATCGATCGGTCGACGACCAGCCCGCGACCACCTGCTACCGGCACCCGGAGCGCGTCACGGGCCTGCGCTGCTCGCGTTGCGGTCGACCGATCTGCGGAGAGTGCGCCGTGCCGGCGGCCGTCGGCCAGCTCTGCCCGGACGATGCCAGGGACCGGCCGCGCGTGCGGCGGCTCGCCGACCATGGCCGCCCAGTGGTCACCCTGTCCCTGCTCGCGATCAACACGGTCCTGCTGCTGGTCGAGGTGGCGCTGAGCGGCAACGGCATCGGCGGGCTGATCGAGCCGTCGAACCGGGCGCTCTGCCGGCTGGGAGCGCTCAACGCCCCGGCGGTCATCCAGGACGGCCAGTACTGGCGGCTGCTGACGGTCATGGTGCTGCACGCCGGCATCATCCACTGGGCCTTCAACAGCTATGCCCTGTTCATCTTCGGCCCCACCCTGGAGGCGCTGCTCGGCCGGGTCCGCTTCCTGGCGCTGTACGTCGGCTCCGGTTTCGCGGCCTCGGCCGCCAGCCTGCTCTTCAGCCACACCCAGCTCGGGGTCGGCGCCTCCGGGGCGATCTTCGGGCTACTGGGCGCGCTGGTCGCGTTCTTCTACCGCCGCCGCGACGCCGGCGGCAGCGGCATGCTCCGGAACCTGCTGCTGGTGCTGGCGCTCAACCTGTTCATCGGGGCCCGCATCGCCAACGTCGACAACGTGGCCCACATCGGCGGCTTCCTGGCCGGACTGCTGGCCATGGCGCTGCTGGAGTTCCTGCCGACCCGCCTCGGCGGGCTGGCCGGTCGCGGCGGCTTCGGTGGCGCCAGGAGCCGGGCCAACCCGCTGCTCCTCCAGGGCGTGGCCTTGGCGGTGCCGTTCCTGGTCGGCATCGCCCTGGTCGTGGCCGCCTTCGGCAGCGTCCCCACCGGCGCCAGCTGCGCCGGAGCCTGAGCCGGGACGGATTCGCCGCTGGCCCTCTTGTGTTCCTGCTTAGGTCGGCCTAACGTGGCCAGCGATGTTCGTCTGTCACTGTCTGGCGCTGACCGACCGGGAGATCGGCGAGGCGATCGCGGCGGGTGCGCGCGACCTCGACGAGATCGGTCAGTATTGCGGCGCTGGTCTCACCTGCGGCGGCTGCTGCCCACTGCTCGAGGAGCTCCTCGACAAGGCGGCAGAGCGGCCCGCGGGCGACCGCGCCACCCTGGCCACGGCCGACCGGCGCTGAAAGCCGCCGGTGGCGGGCCCGCCGCGGCCACCGCCGCTCCACTGCTTGCTACTCGCGGACCTGCTGGGCCAGGTAGTGCGCCTCGCCGATCTGCTCGATGGTGGCGAGCTGCGTCTCCCAGTAATCGACGTGCTGCTCCTCCTCGGAGATCATCCCGGCCAGGAACTCCCGCGTCCCATGATCGCCGACCTCCATGCAGGTGGCGATGTAGCCGTTGAGGTCGCGGATGGCGGTGCGCTCCAGGTCCAGGGCCAGGGTGAGCTGCTCGACCGGGGTCTCGCCGACCCTGACGGTCCCGAGGCGTTGCAGGTTGGGGTGGCCCTCCAGGTACAGGATCCGGTCGATCAGCTCCTCGGTGTCGCGCATCTCCTCGAGGGAGATCTCGCGGTGCCGCTTGGCCAGGCGCAGGTAGCCCCAGTTCTCGCACATGCGGGCGTTGAGGAAGTACTGGTTGATGGCCGTCAGCTCCAGCGTGAGGTGCTGGTTGAGCAGTTCCACGACACGCGGATCACCCCGCAAAGTCTCACCCTCCTCGTGCTCCGTCCCCGTCACCGTAGGGACGTACCCTACCAGCGGTTCTGGTCGCCGGAACTGGCCTTGCGCTCGACCGCGTGCAGGCCACGGGTCCGCAGGAACAGGGCGTTGCCCATGGCGATCCGGAAGGGCTCCAGCAGCGCCAGCCCCAGCGTGATCGCCGCCAGTCCCGCCAGTCCGGTCGGCAGCCCGGCGGTCATCAGCGACACCGCGTCGATCAGGGCGATCACCAGGCAGATCGGGAAATGGGCCGCGGCCACGCGGTGCGCCACGCTCGCGCCCCGCAAGACCCGCCGCTCGTTGTCGAGCACCACCCGCTGGGGCAGGACGGCCAGGAACGCCCAGGCGAAGGCGAACAGCGGGGCCAGGCCGACGAAGAACTTCGCCTGCTCGCTGGCCGGCAAGGGGCCGGTGTCCCCGGGGCCGAGCAGCAGGATGCCGATCAGGAACGCGGGCAGCGCGTAGACGCCCTTGAGGAGGAAGGCGCGGACGCCGGGCCCGAAGGAGCGGCGCGCCCTCGCCAGCGAGGCGGCGGCCGCCGGCGACCCGGAGCCGAGCGCCCCCGCCAGATAGGCGATCAGGAACAGTTCCAGCAGCAGGTTGACGACCAGCAGGGGAACGGCGATCACGAGCTGGACCGTCTCGCCGGCCAGCGTCAACAGCGCCTGGACGAGGCCGAGGCCCACGGCCAGCACGACGGCGAGGGGGCGGCGCCGGTACTGGCGCCAGGCATCCTGAAGGATCGCGGCGAACACAGACTCCTCGACAGCGCGGCTGGTGGCGGCGACCGCCTGGAACGGCGGCAAGCCTATCCTAAAGGTTGCCGCCCGCCACGGGCTCCGGCGTCTCGGCGGCACCCGAGGCGCCCGCGGCGCCCGCGGCACCCGCCCGACCCGTCCCGCGCCGACCATGGAGCAGCGCATGACCGACACCGGCACGATCCGCCTGACCTCGCTCTCCCACGGAGCCGGCTGCGCCTGCAAGCTGCCGCTGGGCGCGCTCGAGGAGCTGATGTCCACGGTCGGCCAGGGGCTCGGCGGGGCCAGCGGCGACCTGCTCGTCGGCGCCGCCGAGGGCGACGACGCGGCCGTGCTGCGGCTGGACGACGAGCGAGCGCTCGTGCTCACCACCGACTTCTTCACCCCGATCGTCGACGACGCGCGCGACTGGGGCAGGGTCGCCGCCGCCAACGCGCTCTCGGACGTCTACGCCATGGGCGGCCGCCCGCTGGTCGCTCTGAACCTCACCGCCTGGCCGGCGGCCACGCTGCCGCTCGACCTGCTGGCCGAGGTCCTGCGCGGCGGCGCCGAGGTCGCCGCGGAGGCTGGCTGCCTGGTGGTCGGAGGCCACTCGATCGACGACCCCGAGCCCAAGTACGGCATGGCCGTCGTCGGGATGGCCGACCCCGCGCGGCTGCTGACCGTGGACCGGGCACGGCCGGGCGATCAGCTCGTGCTGACCAAGGCAATTGGCACGGGTGTGGTGGCCACCGCGCTCAAGCGGGGCGCTCCGGACGCCTCGGTGGTCGCGGCCACTGTGGACTCGATGACCACACTGAACCGAGCCGCCGGCGAGGCGGCGCTGGCCGCCGGCCTGCTGGCGGCGACCGACGTGACCGGCTTCGGCCTGCTCGGGCACCTGCACCGCATGGCGCGGGCCAGCGGCGTCGCCGCCGAGATCGACGCCGCCGCCGTGCCCTTCCTCCCGGGCGCCGCCGAGCTCGCCGGCGAGGGGTTCATCTCCGGTGGGACGCGCAACAACCAGGCGTTCCTCGCCGGCAAGGTGGAGCTCGACCCAGGGGTGCCGCCGGTGGTGGCGACCCTGCTGCACGACGCGCAGACCTCCGGCGGCCTGTTGCTGGCGGTGCCGCCGGAGCGGCTGAAGGCGCTGCTCGCCGACCTTGCCTCGCGCGAGCTGCGGCCCGCCCTGGTCGGGAGGGTCGTGCGTGGTCAGGCCGGCCGTATCCGCGTGCGCCGGCTCCCACCAGCCTGAAGGCACCGGGCCGCCATGGTCACCCCGGGCGGCCCGATGCTACGCTCGGAGCCGGGTGACCCCGGCCACCAGCGCTGGACTGGCGCCTCCGCGCGAGTCCAGGAACAATCCGGGCGGCGCGGGGTGTTTCACCAACGAACACGTAGCGACCCACGCGAGGAACGCATGTTCGCCATCGACCAGCAGAGCTACGACACCCTGGTGGCACACGCGCGCGCCGAGTATCCCAACGAGGCATGCGCCCTGCTCAGCGGGCGCGACCACACCGTCGCCAAGGTCTACGCCTTCCCCAACGCGGAGGCGAGCCCGACCTTCTACGTGGTCGACCCCAAGGCGCAGCTCCAGGCCATGACCGAGATGGACGACCTCGGCATGGAGCTGGTCGGGATCTTCCATTCCCACACCTTCACCGAGGCCTACCCGTCCCGCACCGACATCGAGCTGGCCGGCTACCCGGACGCGACCTATCTGATCCTCTCGCTGGCGGACCTGAACGCGCCCAATCTTCGCGGCTTCAGCATCCGCGATGGGCAGGTCAGCGAGGTGGAGGTCCGCGTGGCCCCGAGCCCTGACCCCGTCGGAGGATGATCGGCGTGCGCCGGCTCCACGGGTACCGGAGCGATCCTGGAGCGGTCGGCCCGACCGCGGGACTCGCCTCGCCCGTGTGGCACCGCCAAGGACCCGCCGGCCGCTACGGACGATGTCGGCACGGGCTGGTCGCCGGCGCCTAGCGCCACCGCTCGTTCCGACCCAATCGACGCCAACGGATCCAACCGGCGGCGTCGGCTCCCTCCAGGAGGTTCGATCGCCCCTATGGCCGTGGAAGTTCGTATCCCGACCATCCTGCGGAAATACTCGGATGGCGCCAAGAGCGTCGAGGCCGAGGGCAGCACCGTCCGCGACCTCTTCAGCGACCTCGAGGCGCGCTTCCCGGGCATCTCCGGCCAGCTGCTCACACCGGACGGTGGGCTGCACCGCTTCGTGAACGTCTACGTCAACGACGAGGACATCCGCTTCCTCGGCGCGCTCGATGCCAAGCTCGACGACGGCGACGTGGTCGCCATCCTTCCGGCGGTGGCAGGCGGTGCCGCGCGCCGGATGCCCGAAGGCAGGTAGGCCCATGCGCCACGAGGACCTGGCGGACGCGATCGGCAATACCCCGCTGGTCGGCCTGCCGCGGCTGTCGCCGAAACCCGGCGTGCGCCTGTGGGCCAAGCTGGAGAGCCAGAACCCGACCGGGAGCGTCAAGGACCGCATCGCCAGGCAGATGGTCGACGACGCCGAGAAGGCCGGCCGACTGGCGCCGGGGGCCACCCTGCTGGAACCCTCCAGCGGCAACACCGGCATCGCGCTGGGGCTGATCGCCCGGGTACGCGGCTACCACCTGGTGGTGGTCATGCCGGAGAACACCTCGTTGGAGCGGCGGCAGGTCCTGGAGGCCTACGGCGCCGAGGTGGTGCTCTCACCCGCCGACGAGGGCTCCAACGGCTCGATCCGGCTGGCCCAGCGGCTCGCCGGCGAGCACCCCGACTGGGTGATGCTGTACCAGTACGGCAACCCCGCCAACGCCGAAGCGCACTACGAGACGACCGGTCCGGAGATCTGGCGCGATCTGCCCGAGATGACCCATTTCGTGGCCGGCCTCGGGACCACCGGAACGCTCATGGGCGTCGGCCGCTACCTCAAGGAGCAGAAGCCGGGCGTCCAGATCGTCGCCGCCGAGCCCGAGTTCGGCGATCTCGTCTACGGCCTGCGCAACCTGGACGAGGGGTTCGTGCCGCCGATCTTCGACCCCGACCTGCTCGACCGCCGCTTCAAGGTGAACTCCTCCGATGCCCTGCGCCGCACCCGCGAGCTGGCCGCCCTCGAAGGTGTCTTCGCCGGCATCTCCAGCGGCGCCGTCCTGCACGTGGCGCTGCGCGTCGCCGCCGGCGTCGACCGCGGCGACATCGTCGTGCTGGTCGCCGACGGCGGCTGGAAGTACCTGTCCACCGGTGCCTACGGCGCCGACCCCGACGCCGCCGAAGCCGGCCTCCGCGGCCAGCTCTGGGCCTGACGGGCTGGTCGATCCACGCCCGTAAGTGACCACGTCGCTGGAGCGGAAAATCGATCCGCCTCTGGATGGCTGCGGTGTATCGTCCCTGAACATGTTGGCCTGACGTGCGTGTACGCGAGGTGGAGGCGGCTGGTGACAGGAGATCTGGCGCTGCAAAGCCATCTGCGCGCTCGCCAACGATCTGCCTGGCCGGAGCGAGGGCTATCTCGTCATCGGCGTGGCTGATAACGGTACGTCCCTGGGACTCGCGGTCACCGACGATGTTCTCTTGGCCGTGTGGAGATCACCAGTCCCGGCGGCCCGTTCGGATCGGTCACAGCACAAAATTTCGATCGCCGCAATGACTACCGAAATCCCGCACTCGCCGCCGCCTTGAAGCAGTTGGGGTATGTCAACCGTTTCGGCCGCGGCATCGGTCTGGTGCGGGCGGCACTGGCTGCAAACGGTAATCCAGAGGCCGAGTTCATGATCGAGCCGAGCTATTGGAGCGTGCAGTTGAGGGCGGCCCGATGACGACGGTGGCGCTGTTCAACAACAAGGGTGGCGTGGGAACGACCACGCTGGCCTTTCACCTTGCGCACATGATTGCCCGCCTCGGAACGCGAGTGCTCGCCGCCGATCTCGACCCACAAGCGAACCTTACGTCAGCATTCTTCGACGAGAGCCAGCTCGAGTTGTTCTGGGATCCCGACAGTCAGGGCACGATTCTGAATGCCGTGGAGCCGATCCTCCGCGGCCTCGGCGACATCGTGGTCCCACCCGTCCGGGAGGCCGGGGACCGCCTCTGGGTCCTTCCTGGAGACTTGGGCCTGAGTCGTTTCGAGGACCGACTCTCAGAAGCCTGGCCGCGTGGCTATGATGGCGACGAGGCTGCCTGAGGGTCACGACAGCGTTCCATCGGGTGCTGCGAGCAGCCGCTGGAACAGTCGGTGCCCAACTCGTGCTGATCGACGTCGGTCCGAATCTCGGGGCGATCAACCGGTCCGCTCTGCTCGCTGCGGACTCGATCCTGATCCCGCTCGCGGCCGATCTCTTCTCTCTCCAGGGCCTTCGCAACCTCGGCCCCACCCTGCGGTCATGGCGGACGAGCTGGCACAACAATGTCCTCGGTAAGCGATCCGTTCCTGGCCTAAACATGCCACAGGGCTCGATGCGACCGTTGGGCTACGTGGTCCTCCAGCACGCCGTCCGCCTCGATCGCCCTGTCAAGGCGTATGACAGGTGGTTGCGGCGCATTCCACTTGAGTTCCGGCGCTCCGTGCTTGGTGAGTCACGTGACGATCCGATTGATCCGGATCCGTACCGACTCGCGACGCTGCGGAACTATCGGAGTTTGATGCCATTGGCCCAGGATGTTCGCAAACCGATGTTCGACCTACGTGCAGCAGACGGAGCGCTGGGCAGCACTGGTCGGCTGGTCCGTACTTGTTACCTGGAGTTCGAGGATCTGGCCACCAAGGTGCTGAACCGGGCAATGCCGCATCCTGAGCTTCCGCCCTCCGCACGAAGAGGGGGTGTGGACAGCTCCCGGTGATCGTGGGGCCGCTGCGGTATCGTCCCGGCATGGATCAACGACCGATTGGAATCTTCGACTCGGGGGTGGGCGGGCTGACCGTCGCCCGGGCGATCATCGACCTGCTGCCCTACGAATCGGTGATCTATTTCGGGGACACCGCCCGCTATCCCTACGGCCCTCGCTCCCAGGCGGAGGTCCGCCGCTTCGCCGAAGAGGACATGGACGTCCTGCTGGCCGAGGACGTCAAGCTGGCGGTGGTCGCCTGCAACACCGCCTCGGCCGCCGCCCTGGACGAGCTGCGCGCCGCCTATCCGGTCCCGGTCGTCGACGTCATCGAGCCGACCGCCCGGGCGGCCGTGCGCCTCACCCGCAACCGCAGCGTCGGGGTGATCGGCACCGCGGGGACCATCGGCTCCGGCCGCTACCTCGAGGCGATCGAGGCCACGCGTGAGAACGTGGCCGTCACCGCCAATGCCTGCGCCGAGTTCGTCGAGTTCGTCGAGCGCGGCGAGACCACCGGCAAGACCATCCTGGACCTGGCCGCCGGCTACCTCGCCCCGCTGGTCGAGGCGGAGGTCGACACGCTGATCCTCGGCTGCACGCACTACCCCCTGCTCACCGGGGTGCTGAGCTACATCCTCGGCCCCGACGTCTTCCTGGTGAGCTCGGCCGAGTGGACCGCCCGCGAGGTCTTCGCCGAGCTGACCCAAGCCGACCTGCACGCCGACTTCGGCGCGCAGCCACGGCACCGGTTCCTCAGCTCGGGCGACCCCGAGCAGTTCCGGCGAGTGGGGTCGCGATTCCTCGGCCCCGAGGTCGGCACCGTCGAGCGGCGGAGCGCGACCGCCGACCCCGGTACCGCCGACCCCGGTACCGACGATCCCGGTGCCGCGCGGACGGTCGGGGCCGGGACGTCATGATCCGCCTTACCGTCCTCGGCGCCTGCGGGACCTACCCGTCGGCCGGACGGGCATGCTCCGGCTACCTCGTCGAGGCGGTGAGCGGCGACCAGCGGGCCAGGGTCTGGATCGACACCGGCTCGGGTACGCTGTCGAACCTGCTGCGCTACACCAGCCTGCCCGAGCTGGATGCGATCTGGCTCTCGCACCTGCACGCCGACCACATCAGCGACCTGCCGGTGGCGTACTACGCGCTGCACTATGGCGACTACGAGCCGCCTCCGGAGCCCGTGCCGGTCTACGGACCGGCTGGCTGGGCCGAGCGGATGGCCGGGTTCATCATGGCGGAGGCTCCGCCCGTGATCGAGGAGGCGTTTCAAGTACACGAGCTACGTGACCGCGAGCGGGTTCGTCTCGGCCCGCTCGACCTGACCGCGGTGGCCACGTTCCACAGCGTCGAGACCTACGGGGTGCGAGCGTCCGCGCCGGGGGCGACCCTTGCCTACTCCGCCGACTCCGGGCCGTGCGACGCCCTCTACGACCTGGCCGACAGCGCCGACCTGTTCCTGTGCGAAGCGTCCTGGATGGAGCGGCCCGACGGCGCCCGCTCGATCCACATGACACCGTCGCTGGCGGGGGAGTGGGCGGCACGTTCGGACGTGCGGCGGCTGGTGCTCACGCACCTGCGACCCGGCGCCGACCCGGAGCGGGCCGCCGAGCTGGCTCGCCTCGCCTGCGCCTGCCGTGTGGACGTGGCCGCCGAGGGCACCACCTTCGAGCTGGACGGGACCTCCCGATGAGCCGTCGCGACGGGCGCGGACCCGACGAGCTGCGGCCGGTGACGATCACGGTGAACTGGCAGAAGACGGCGTTCGCCTCCGCCCTGGTCGAGATCGGCGAGACCAAGGTCGTCTGCGCCGTGAGCCCCGAGGACCGGGTGCCGCCGTTCCTACGCGGTGGCGGCAAGGGCTGGGTGACGGCCGAGTACTCGATGCTGCCCGGCGCGACCAGTGAGCGCTCCCCGCGCGAGGTCGCCAAGGGCCGCCCGGGCGGTCGCACCCACGAGATCCAGCGGCTCATCGGCCGGGCGCTGCGTGCCGTGACCGACACCGCCGCGCTCGGCGAGATGACCCTGTGGGTCGACTGCGACGTGCTCCAGGCGGACGGCGGCACCCGCTGCGCCTCGATCACCGGGGCGTGGACCGCCCTGTTCGCCGCCGCCCACCAGCTCGTCCAGGCCAAGCGGCTGCAGAGCTTCCCGCTCCGGGACCACGTCGCCGCGGTCAGCGTGGGGATCATCGACGGCGTCCCCAGCCTTGACCTTCCCTACGAGGAGGACGTCCGCGCATCGGTCGACATGAACGTGGTGATGACCGGTCTCGGCGGCCTGGTCGAGGTCCAGGGCACCGCCGAGGGCGAGCCGTTCAGCCGCTCCGAGCTGGACATCCTGCTGGACCTGGCCGGCACCGGGATCAGCCAGCTCGTGCGCGAGCAGAAGCGGGTGCTCGGCCCGATGCTCGAGGAGGCGGCCATACCGCCGCTGCGCCGGCTGGCGCTGGGCCCAGCCCCCCTCGACCTCGGCGGCCGCCAGACCGCCGGAGGAGCCGCGCAGTGATGGCGGATTGAGCATGGAGCACCGACGGCTGCTGCTGGCGACGGGCAACCCCGGCAAGCTGCGCGAGCTGCGGGCGATCCTGGATGGGGTGCCCGTGGAGCTGGTCGGGTTGAACGAGGTCGGGACCGCTGCGCCGCCGGAGATCGAGGAGACCGGCGCCACCTTCCTCGACAACGCCCGCCTCAAGGCGCGGGCGTACGCGGCCTGGTCGGGGTTGGCGGCGGTGGCCGACGACTCCGGCCTGGAGGTGGACGCGCTGGGTGGAGCGCCGGGCGTGCACTCCGCGCGCTATGCCGGCCCGGGCGCGACCGACCAGGCGAACCTTGACAAGTTGCTGAAGGAACTGGCGGGGGTGCCGCCGGCGCGCCGGCGCGCCCGCTTCCGCTGCACGGCCGTGCTGACCGATCCGCCCGGCCTGATGCCGGAGTGGCGGGAGTGGCATGCCGAGGCGACGTGGGAGGGCCGCATCCTCGAAGCGCCCAGAGGGTCGGGCGGCTTCGGCTACGACCCGGTGTTCCTGCCCGAAGGCTGGGACCGCACCAGCGCCGAGGTGGACGCGGCCACCAAGGACGCCGCGTCCCACCGCGGCCGCGCCTTCCGCGCCCTGCGCCCCGCCATCCAAGCCTGGGCCGCCGAGCGAATCGGCCACCGCACCCCGCGTTGAGGCAGGCCGGCCGGGCCGGCCGGTCCGGCCTGGGCCGGTCGGCTACAGGCCCGCCTCGCCGCGGTAGATGCGGCGGACGATGTCCTCGATGTCGGGCTCCTCGAGCGTGAGGTCGACGACCTCGTGCGCCGCCATGACCCGCGCGATCAGCACGGCGGCACTCACCTCGTCGCGCGCGAACTCCAGCCAGCGCCGGTACCCGTCGGCCCGCACCAGCTTGGCGCCCTCGACCACCAGCTCGACGTCGTCGCGGAGGTCGATCACCAGCACCCTGGTGGTGCCGTAGCGGTGCCGCAGCTCCTCGACGGTGCCGTCGTAGATGACCCTTCCGTGGTCGATGATCAGCAGCCGCTCGCACAGCTCGGCGATGTCGTCGAGGTCGTGGGTGGTCAGAATGACGGTGGTCCCGTCGCCGCGGTTCAGCTCCCGCAGGAACCCCCGGACGGCCGCCTTGGCCTCCACGTCCAGGCCGATGGTGGGCTCGTCGAGGAACAGGACCCGCGGACGGGGCAGCACCGCGGCAGCCAGCTCGGACCGCATCCGCTGGCCGAGCGAGAGCGAGCGCACCGGGCTCTGCAGCAGCGGGCCGAGCTGCAGGACCTCGATCAGGTGGTCGAGCCGGCGCTGGTAGTCGGCGGCGCCGATCCGGTACAGGTGCCGCACCAGCCGGAACGACTGCTCCAACGGAAGGTCCCACCAGAGCTGGGTCTCCGGATATCATGTACAGCACATCCATCCATGATATAGGCACCACGAGAGGAGGTCGTCGTGACGGCGCTGAATGCGGCCGTGCGGCGAGCACTCGGATACGCTCGCCTGAGCCAGGACCGTAAGGGCACCAGCCCGAACTGCCAGTACCAGGAGGACGACTACCGGGTCTATGCCAAAGACCGGCACTACGACGTGGTTGGCTCTTACTCGGACGATGACATCTCCGCCTCGAAGTTCAGCGCCAAGCCCCGGCCCGGCTACAACAACCTTCTTCAAGCCGTCCGGGACGATGCCGCCGAGGTGCTACTCGCGACCGAGGTTTCTCGTATCTTCCGGCGGGTCCTGGAGGTCCTCGAGTTCATCGAGATCGCGAGCACTACGTCCCTGCGGTGGATCGAGACGGCTAACGGCCGTGTGTATGACCTGCGGACCGCCTCGGGTGTCGCCGCTCTGATCGCTGAGGTCAACAACGCCGCGCTCGAAGTCGGGACTACGTCCGAGCGCATCAAGCGCGTCACGAGAGCGAAAGCCAAAGAGGGCCTGTTCCACGGCGGCATGCGCCCGTACGGCTATGACAAGGACGGCGTGACCGTCCGCCTCGACGAGGCCCACGTGATCCGCGAAGCCGTCCAGTCTGTGCTTGCCGGCCAGCCGATTCAGTCCATCGTGCGCGAGCTAAACCAGCGCGGCGTTCCCACCAGCGCGGGTAAGCTGTGGACGCCCCCAAAGCTCAAGTCCATTCTGACCAGCCCTCGCCTCGTCGGGGTGCGCACCCACCTTGGGCAAGAGCACCCGGCGGTCTGGCCGGCGCTCGTCTCACGCGAGGACTTCGAGCAGGTACGCCTGATCCTCCAGGGTAGCTGGCAAGGGAAGAAGCGGGCCCGGTCCTACCTCTTAACCGGCTTCCTGTACTGCGGTATCTGCGAGCAGTGCATGAATGGTGGCGCCTACTACAGGGTGCCAAAGAGTCGGGGTGGGCAACCCCAGCGGAGCTACCGCTGCTACGCCGTCAATATCTGGGGAGCGAAGCATGGCTGCGGCAAGATCCGGCGCAGGGCCGAGCCGGTTGAGCTGTTGGTGACCGACCTCGTGCTCAAGCGCTATAGCTCGCCCAAGTTCGCTGAGGCCATCAAGCGGGCGTATCAGGATGGCGGGCAGGACGAACTCAGCGCCTACCTCGACGAGGCGCAGAGCTACCGGCTGAAGATCCACGAGGTCGAGGACGCTTATAAGGCGGGCAAGCCCGGTATGGACATCGACACCATGCTGCGCATCAAGCTCGACCTCGAGGAAGAACTGGAGAAGGTTAACGCCAAGGTCGCGCGTCACAGTACCGGGCGGGTCCTGGCCGCCATTCCTGCTGGCAAGAACGTGCGTGAGGCCTGGAACAAGGCCGATATCGACCAGCGCCGGGCGCTCATTGGCCTGATCGTGAAGCGGATCGTGATCCTTCCCGGACGACCAGGCAAGAAGCGGTGGCACCACAAAGAAACGGATCAGACGTTCGCCTTCGACCCGGAGCTCGTGCAGGTTGAGTGGAAGTTCTGATGCTTCAGGACGGAGACAACGAGCTTGGCCGCCTGGTGGATGACCTCGAGGTCCTCGACCAAGAGTGGCACGCCTGACGCCTCGGTCGAACGCTTCAGGTAGTCCGTGAGGTCGAAGTCGCCCATGCCACGAGCATCCACGTCAGCTGACGACGCCCGGCGGACCCAGCGACGACAATCTACGGACGGGTTCCTCCCCGTCGTGATTCCGTCGGAATCACCAGCGTAAGGAGGGTGTAGGCAGATGGCGACGGGCTGACTCGGTCTTGGTCTGCCTTGGGTCTCTGAACCGTACTGCCGCTGTCGTGTAGCGGCACGCTGTGTGTCCCGTGCGTGTTGGACGTACACTCGCCAAATGGTACAAGTGCCATTCGAGGTCCGAGTCGAAGGGTATGAGCCTGAGCCGCCCTCCGACCTGGGTGTCCGTGCCGTCACTAAGGCCGACGTAGCGCACGACGTTTCGGCCGAGTTGCGCAACCACTTCGATCGCCACCCACTCGCGCCCGAGGCAAGGCCGCTTACCGCGGAGGCGAGTACCCCCGGGGATTTCCGGAGGGTTCTCAATGACGGCGCACAGCGTGCCTTGCGGGACGCCGACCAGTGGCACGACCTCTTGCCGGAGCTGGCTTGGGCTTGGCAAGTGGTAGTCGCTGTTCCGCTCGGTGCGTTCTTCGCCAGCCTCATGACCGAAGCTGGCAAGGACGCCTACATAGCGCTGAAGCGCCTGATGCACAGGCTCTACACGGCATCAGCGCGTCGGCAGGGTTCCATGGCGCCCGAAATTCGCACGATCGAACTGAGCGATACTGATTCTGGCCTTACCGTACCATTGCGCGACAAGCTTCCCGATAAGGCCTATCGGCAATTACTCACCATCACGCTACCTCCCCTTCCGAATGGCTGCAGTCTTGATCGCCTGTTGTGGCTCAGCGGCCGTTGGATTCTTGACGTAAAGGTGCCGATTCCTAACCCCGGCGAGGCCGATGATGTGCCATGGCCTCAACGGTCGACGGTCCTTGTGCCGTTGGTGTGGCAAGCCACCGACCGTCGTTGGACCCTTCCACCGGAGGACAAATCCCCCGACTATCTTTACATCCAGTGAGACGGCCGGGATGAGCGTTGCTCGCAGTCGGAATGGTCGCCGTCAGCGTCCAAGCCGAATACATCCGGGTCAAGCATGAAGACCGGTCTCAGGCTGGTTGGCATCCGCTTCATCTACCGGAGGTAGCCGCCAGCGCTGATTCATCTCGGCTACCTGCTCGGGAGTGATGACGGACTTCGCTGGCGGCCCCGTGAACCACTCCACGATGCGGTTCCACTCCGCGTCGATGATCTCCAGGTAGCGCTCGCAGTGCCGCATCACGATGTGGACCTCGCAGCCCTCGCTGGGCGCCTGATCGTCGCACTGGCAGGTTTCGAGCCATGCTCGCCACCGAGCGAGCATAAGCCTTCCGGTGTCGTCCTGATCGAGCTTGCTATTGAACAGGTGGAAGGCCGGTATGGGTTGCTCCAAGGCCGCGAAGCTCAACCAGGACACGTCATGCTCGGTAAACGGCGGATGGAATCCGAGAAAGTAAACCGAGTCGGCGACGAGTTGCGCTTGCTCCTCGTCACTCAGCAGCCACAGCCCGCCCCGCTGATCCACGAACTGGTCCAGGTGCAGGAAGAAGCGAGCCAGGAACCACAGGGATGTCCGCCGGCGTCTCTCGAGCTGCGTGTTAGCGGTCGCCGGGTCATGGCGTGCACGCAGATAGACCGTCAGGTCGTTGGCGAGCCCGGACAGGTCCGACCACATCCGGTAGTAGTAGTGGAACCGATCGAGCCACATCACGGCGAGCGTCGGACTCGCTGGCAACTTGGCGGCCAAGCGCTCATGCGTGTTGCGCATCCGGTAGGTCGTGTCGTACTCGACCAGCTCGTCGGCGAGCAGATTCAGCAGTGGTTGAACGCGCCGCCGATTGAAGGTGCCGAGCGTCATGAAGTCGTCGTACAAATAGTTCTTAGCCCGCGTCCGCCGAGTGACTGAATCCTTACCCTGGGTCGATACAAGTCCGAGCAAGAGGGCCAGGGCACGGGTTGCCCGGGGATGCTGGTCGGGCGGCTCGTTGTCGCTGCTTTCCTTCTTTGGCTCGAGCACGTTCTCCAGCACGATGACGAGCTGAGCTTGGGCAGATATGCCGTTCTCCCGCGCTGGACCGGCGACGCACGCTAGCGTCAGAAGACCAGGGAGCTCGGCCGGGTCGAGGGCGCTGGCCCAAGCGCCCTGGTTCACGACGTGCCGCAGCTCGAGGGCGAGGGCCTGGGCATCCGGTATGGCGTCGTGCGGCGGCGCAGCTGGCATGGTCCGGGGATTGTCGCTCATCCGTCCGCTCGGCGTCCTCCCCTATCTGGACCATGGATCTTGTCATGCATCCGGCGTGCAGGAACGGGAGACGGATGGCGGAGCAGGGTCCACTTGGGGCCGCGAGCGGCCGGTTGGGTGCTTCCGCGCCGGCCCCGGAGTTCGATCTCGCGGCTTGGGTGCGCGGGTCCACGGCGGCGCAGGGTGTCCCCGAGAAGCTCGCCGATGAGGACATCATTCTGGCCGTCGCTCGCCTTCTCCTCCCGGCTGTGAAGCCAGGCCTCACTCGCCTGCGTCGGCGATGCAGCGCCAAGACGACGCATGTTCAAGTGCGTTCGCAAGGGAGTTCGCCGTGAGTGCTGACTTCTCCGTCCCGGAGCACCCGTTCAACCGCGCCTGGCGGACCTGGGAGGCGTGGTCCTCGGCCGACACCTGGACTCGGGTGGTGGTCGACGCGCGTGGAAAGGACCGGGACCTGAGCGCACTCGGCGACCTGGAGGAGCTCACCAGCGGCCCGGACCCACTTACGGCGCTGCGGGCCAACCGCGAGGTGATCGAAACCATGACCCGTTGGCAGTGGGAGGCCATGCGCGCGGCCCGCGAGCGGGGCTGTGGTTGGCACGAGATTGGGCAGGCGCTCGGCTTGGACGCTGAGGAAGCCAGAGGCGCCTATCTGGCGGCCGTCGACGAGCTAGAGCTCGCCGCAGGTGCCATGACGGATCTGGGGCCCCTGCTCCGCTACGACCCGCGCTGGCGGGCATTGGCCGACGACAACGACGCCGACCGTGAGCGCTGAGCCCTTCCCTCCCCTTCTGGACGGTCGTGATTGGCGCGACCAGACTGCCTGTCGTGAGGCCGATCCCCTCTTGTTCGACTTCGACCCGGAGACCGATTCGGAGAGTTCGGCGGAGCCGGCCAAGCGGATCTGCGCGGGCTGCCAGGTCCGCGCCGACTGCTTGAGCTACGCGCTGTCTGTGCCGGCCGAGGATGATTCCGTCGGAATCTATGGTGGCCTGACGCCGGCGGAACGGTCCGAGCGACGAGTCCGCCAGGGCGGGCGGCGCTTCTGTGGCGGCCGGCAGTCGTGGGGCGTGGCCGCTCATCCGACGTTCGCGCGGGTTTCCTTCGACCTGGCAGCAGAGATTGGCGTGCAGCCCGCGGGCGAGGCGCTTGGCTTGACCGGCCGGACCCTCCAGCGAGCCTGGAAGCGTCACGGCCTTGGGCCCCTGCGGCTGGGGCGGGCGCTGCGACCAGGGGTTGCCCCCTATCTGATTCAACGCGCTTTGCGGGAGCTCGGCTGGATAGAGCACGAGGCCCGTCTGGGGTACCCGGCCTGTGACCCGGAGTTCGCCGTCTCCGCCTTTGAGGTCGCCGGCGAGTTCGGCACCATCCGGGCGGCCAAGCAGCTGGGCGTCAACACCAGCCTCCTCTACCGCGTGTGGGATCGGCAAGCACTGGGCCGGCCCCCGAGGCCCGAGGGCTGGACCAAGCAGTTCATGGCCGACTGGGAGCTGGTCGTGCAGGCGTTTGAGCTCGCTCGTGAGCAGAGCATCCTGGCCGCGGCGAGTGCCTTCCAAGTCAGCGCCCCGACGCTACGGCGGGCCTTTGTCCACCACGGCCTTGGGCATCCGCACGCTGGTCTCGAGCCGTCCGAGTTGCGGAGACGCTGGAGCACTCAGGCCGCGGCCGAGCCGGATCACCAGCACCGTCAGCTGCGCCGCCTCGACCGCGCCCGCCGGTCGGCCGAGCGTCGGGCCAGAGGAGCGACGAGATGACCCCAACCCCTCCGTCCGCCGGCGCACTCCAAAAAGCTCAGCGGCTGGCTCGCGTGCGGCTGGGCCTGGTGCTAAGTGTTGCCTTGCTCGCCGCCGGCATCGCCGGGCTGGGCTACCTGGTGAGTTTCGAGGCGATCTCGAGCTTCGTGGTCCGTATCGGCGCGTTCCCCGAGGACCTGCGGTGGTGCGGGCCGCTCTTGGTGGACACCTTCATCACCCTCGCCACCTTGTTTCTGGTGTGGCTGGCGCTGTCCGGGGTGCGGCTGCGCCACTGCTGGGACGCCTACTACGCCTGGACCCTGATCGCGGTGGCCACCATCGCGAGCGCCTACCTCAACGCTGCCCACGTCCAGCCGTCCACTCAGACCGGCTCCGTCCGCTCGGACGCGCGCTTTGCCGCCGGCGCCGTCCCGTTCGCGGTGCTGGCGAGTGTGCACCTGCTAGTACTACTTCTGCTGCGGCTACTGGCCTGGACGCCCACTCACGCCGTTGCCGTGTCGACTGCCGACCCCGAGGAGCTGCCGCGAGCCGACCAACCGCCAATTGCGTCACCGACGCCGGCGGCGGAGCCCAGGCGGGACGCCAAGAACAGGCGGCATGTGGGGGTGCGTGACCTGCTGGCCGAAGAGACGCGGGAGAAGCCGGTGACCTGGCAGGACGTTCAAGCCGCGACCGGCCTGTCACGAAGCCGCTCATACGCCCTGTTGCGCCGGGAACGCGGGATGCTCCCCGGGACCAACGGCCAGCGCGAGGCGTGATGGAGGCGATGCCGAGCAGCGCCTCAAGCAGGCCCAGGTGGAGATCGACCGGGCGGACTATGAGCTGCGTCGCATCATGCGGGCGCGCGGGCTGACCTGGCCGCAGATCGGGGAGGAGCTCGGGACCAGTTGCAGGCGGTACACCAGCGGTTCCAGCGGCACAAGCGCCGGTTCGGAAACGATCCCCTGCCGGAGGATGCTGACGAGACTGATGAGGAGGCCACGCCGCCGGCCTCGCCTCGGCTGCCGTCATAATGCTGGCGATATACTGCGTCGGCTGGTGGAGCCTGAATAGCTAGTTTTGGCTCCCTCAAGCCATTCCGCCGCAAAATAGTTAATGTGCGACCCGGTGCTGCAACCCTGCCTATGTTTTACATGGACCATGGCGGGCGGCTATACTCCGCGCAACAGGTAAGGGTAGCTACCCGGAGGAAACCGCCGTGCGAGACAAGGTCTTTGTGAGCTTCGATTACGAGAATGACCGCCGGTATAAGTACCTGCTTGAGGCATGGAATGACAACCCTGAGTTCCTGTTCACGTTCCAGGACATGTCCCCCGACGAAATCGACAGTAGCGACGTCGGCCGCGTAAAGGCTGCCCTTACCGCGAAGATCAATGCAGCCACCCACACTTTCGTGATTGTTGGCCGGTACGCTAACACTCCCCACTGGAACCGTTCCCGGATTGGCTCAAAGAACTGGATCAACTTCGAGATCAAGCAGAGTAAGGCCAACTTCAACGAGCTGGTCGCTATCAAGCTGGATCGGAGTTATGAATCCCCCGATGAGCTGGTCGGTGCCGGTGCTAGCTGGGCTATGAGCTTCACGCAGGACGCGATTCTGAAGGCGCTCAGAGAGGCGTAGCTCGGATGAACCCGTCCGACGACAAAAAGCTCGAGCTACTCTACGGCCACTACTGTGACACCTTCTCTATCATCCAGTCGCTCGTAAAGACGAGGGACCGGTTCTTCATCGCCATCCTCGTGCTGCTCGCGGTGATGGCGTTCCAGATTGCGCTACCCACTGAGTCGGGCGGTGTCATCCTGGAGTTTGTGCGGGCGAAGCTGGGTGTTCACGGCACCGTGAGCACCAGCTTCCTTGCCAGTGTCATATGGGCGGCTTTGCTGTTTGTTGTCGTGCGCTACTTCCAGGTTGCGGTGTCCCTCGAGCGTCAGTACCGGTACATCCACCAGCTAGAAGCAGAGCTAAGCCCCTTCTACTCGGGTGTGCCCTTTACCCGCGAGGGTGCCTTCTACTTGGCGGCCTACCCTTGGTTCTCCGCAGCGGTGGCACGGCTGTACACCTGGGTCTTCCCCGCTAGCCTGGTGTTTGCGGCAAGCCTCAAGATTGTCAGTGAGTTCCGGCTCCCTCGCGCTTCCCCCCTGCCCATAGCAACTGACGCTGTGATTTACGTACTCCTAGTGGCCGCAACCGTGCTCTACTCGGTACACGTTCTGTTCAAGAAGTAGCTTCTCGAGCTTCATGCATCCAGGTGTTCCGACCACGACCCTACGTGACTCCTGGACATTGTGCGACCCCCTTATCCCTTCCATCTGCTTTAGATTGAGTCGTGTCTCAACCGAAAATATCAGCGGCAAACAAGATACCATATAAGACGACGGCGGCAGAAAGTATGGCGCTTACTAACGGCAAGAAATAAGCGAGCGTGGCAACTGAGCTCTTTTTGTAAGTGCGGCTCGTCACCACTGCGTACACATTTACAGCTAAGGCAGCGAGCCCAAACACAATAATTGTGCCTGGGAGCGCCGCAATTGCCCCCCATCCGGTCCTTGTAAGGAGGAAGCCAAAGCCCAGCACAATAGCAACAGGTATTGAAAAAATGCCGATTAATACGTTCTTCATGCCTAATTCGACTTTACCACAAGAACTAGAGTCGGCGTAGGATTGCCCGTGGTAGTGCTAGAATAGCAATATAATGGGTTATTAATTGTGACACTAACCAAGAACAAAATATCTTTGGCCGCAGCTATATTAGGCGTTGGCTGGTCGCTATGGGAACTGACCTTCTTGCCCTATCGTGTAGGAACCCTCCATCCAGCGCGACGGCTTGAAGCTGGGGATCTAGGGAATTTGCTTATTGGGCTGGCAATCATAATTGCGCCATGGGTGTTATTAGTGGCTAGCGCTTGGCTTGTAACAAAAAAGACCGCTCCGGCGGCGCTCACAATGTTCGCGGTCTTTGCGTTTATGTTCCTTATATACATCTCCCCGGTTGGCATCCCTTCGATTAGAGCAGTAGCGTCGGATAGTATGGAATGGACCCGCACTTCGATCACACTTCTCGTATTGTTTGCAATATTTTTCGCCGGCTCATGCTTGTCGTGGTTGGCTTACCGCGCTGCCAACCAGGGACGCCTGTAGGACACTCCTGAAGCTGGGGTTTTGGCTAGGGAGCCTCGGGGTCCGCGCCCCGAGGCTCCCTGCCGTCGTGCTTACGACCAGAGGCCCTCGTTGGTGAGGACGTCGATCGCCGCGTCAGCGATCAACGTTTGGCCGGTGCTCGTCGCATGCGGGTAGCCGTAGTAGCGGGTGGCCTGGATGTCGCCGCTGTGGATGGGGGTTGAGCCGAACGGCGTGACCAGGTCAACGTACTGCACGTTGTCCCCGGTCACGAGCTGGTGATCTGAGTTCAGCTCGGCGATGACGCTCTGAGTGCCATGCCACACCGGCGATGTGCCGTGGTTCGAGTAGCAGTAGCTCTTGGCGTCACTGGAGTCGGACGAGTCGTTGACCTCGGGGTAGCCGAGGTTCAGGACCCGGACCCCAGGCGACTCCCTGACGGCGACGTCAACGACGCCTTGAAGGTTGGCCTGGATCGCATCGCTGAGCTCGTCGTTGTTGTCCGTCAGCTCCGTGAAGATCGCGTCGCTGTCCGGGCAATTGGACGTCGAGGACTCCTGCATCCAGGGCTTCGGCGGGGTCGAAACGAAGTGGGCGTTGTCGTTGTACCAGTCCTTCATCTTCGTGGTCCAAGTGGTGTCGTTGGCGCCGCCGGTCTCGCTGACCACGTTCCATGAGTCCCTGTGCTGGTTCAAACCTGCACTCATGTAGGTGGTTTGGTGAGCCCCAGTCGCCCAAGCGTTGGAGCCCACGTCCTCACCGCTCGCCCCAAAGGCACTGGTGGGCGTTCCGGACAGCGCCAGGAAATACGCGGGAATCCCCAGCACATCTTCGGGGCCCAGCGTAATCTGCCACTCGGACGGAACATGGAGGGCGGCGTTGAAGCTCCCCACGGCCTCTGTCGCCCACGCGAACGTGGGGTCGAGCGGCACAACGTGCGGCGCACCCGTGAGGCTGCAAGCCGGGCTTGTGAGCCAGCTGTACGAGTCCTCAGGGTCCGGACACAGCGGCTCGTCAGCGTCCTGGTGGTGGCCACTCGAGTACGAGTCGCCGACCACCACCCAGATGGGCTTCTTCGGCGTGTGGACCTTGAGCGGAGTGCCCCAGGAGTTCGGCGTGCCGCCCGTCTGGACAGACCGGACCCAGAGGTACCAGTCGTCGTCAGGGCCGGTGCCGCCGTTCCAGGTCGTGCCACTGCCGCTGTACTTGCCCCTGTAGTCGAGCGTGCCCATCTTGGGCGTGGACAGGTCGGTGCTTTCCTGCAGGTAGCTCGTGTTGGGAGCCGTACTGTTGGAGGTTGACCAGCCGTACTGGAACTTCTCGATACCGCTTGCCGACAGCGCGATCGTGATCTGCCGGGCATACGGCGCGTCGCTTGGCAATGGGGCGCTCAGCGCGACGGTCGCGTTGCTCGGTACCGCCGGCGGCCAGTCGGCCTTCACATACCTCGGTGGGATGTAGCCCGGGTTCTCTGAACCACTGCAGGTGTCACTCGTCACCTGGTCAGAGGTTTCGCCGCTGATGTCCAGCGTCCAGAGCTCGTTGCAGCCGGAGAGCGAGCTTGTCCCCAGCCCCCGATAGACGAGCGTACTGCCGTCCGCCGAGAGGTCGTACTCAGCGTTCGGGTGGGTGGCGCCGTCGATTGGATTCCGGGTGACATCAGTGGTCGCGAAGTCGTCCTCGGAGCTCCAGTACCAGAAGAAGGCGGCGCCGCTGCTGACGAAGTAGATCCGGTCGCCGTCGGGCGACCACGTTGGATACGACTCGCCATACCCACTGTCCGAATCAGGTAGCAGGTGCGGGTCCGTCCCGTCTGCATCCATGATGTAGAGCTGGGGGTGGTAGCCGGGCCAGGTGTCGTAGACGATCTTGGAGCCGTCAGGCGACCAAGATGGCGGATCGGACTCGAAGTTGGTGGTCGTCAGGGCGGTAGCCCCTGAACCATCGGCGTTGACCTTGTAGATACGGCTGGTGTCTGAGCCGTATCCTGAGGCGTCATGGTGGACGTAGGCGACCTCGGTACCGTCAGGCGACCACCTGGGGTAGGTGTCTTCGATCGTTCCCGCTCCGCCCGCGTGACAGCGAGGCTGAGTGAGCCACTGCCGTCCCGAACCGTCGGAGTTCATGACCATGAGGCCGGTACCGTGGTAGGACGAGTAGTCCACGCAGGTGTCGTACGCCGCGAAGGCGATACGGCTTCCATCCGGCGAGACATCCGGCGTTGAGGCCCCGCTGGGCGTCAGGTCCGTGATGTCGCCACCGCTGTCGCGGATCGCGATGCGGCTACCGCCAGCGCTCGTGTCAACGAAGACGACATCCCCCACCGCGACTGCCGCATGCGCCGTCGCCTTGTGGCTGCCCACGAGGGGCGTGACGGGCAGCGCCGCGATGAGCGCTGCGACGGTGAACAGGCTGAGCAGGAATGCCAGCCTGCGAATTGCCGGTCTGTGAGACACGGCAATACCTCCTTTTCAAGGTAGGATTTTTGCCCAGGCGGAATTGCCATGGACGATAATATTTTAACGTTCTTTTGTTCTAATTCCCGGATTTCATGAAATTTCATATCAGGTGCTGCGAGCAAATACTTCACTTTGATCTGGCTATTCAGCCCGGTGCCGGCGGCGCATGACTGAAACACTTTTGCTTGTGTTCGGGATTTGTCCGCTCTATGCTCCGTTTGGAGTGCCTATGATTAAGCGCGTCCACGAGCAAGTCAGCATCATTTCGTCGTACGACGCTACGACTGGCCTCGCTACTCAGGGCCTCGGCTTGATCGTGTTTGGGGTGTTCGCGGGAGCTCATGGAAGGCCGAGGAACGCCAGCGCGCGGGCAGGATCACGACCGATGTGGCGCAACCCGGCAGCGATCCGGGTCTGTCCAGCCTGCCGTAGCA
>WNGA01001615.1_pt1 | contig 49078 bp, 50 predicted proteins | sample 5400061 | NCBI WGS metagenome assembly WNGA01 (sample SAMN13153366, study PRJNA577476) | soil metagenome | isolation source: 100 cm soil or saprolite under grassland replicate 2 | place: USA:California | collected 2016-06-15
TATCACCTCTGCATGATGATGCGCGGCGTGGAGAAGCAGAACTCCAAGACGGTGACGAGCTCGCTCCGCGGCGCGTTCCGGGACGATGGCAAGACGCGCGATGAATTCTTGAGGCTGGTGCACGGCGGCAGCTTCTCGCTGTGAAGATCGCGCTCGTGACGGGCGCGTCTCGGGGAATCGGACTCGCTGTCGCCGACGCACTGCGGGGCGGGGGAATGCACGTGGTGCGCCTGGCGCGCAGCCTGCCGAACGACTCTGCCGAGCGGCGCACCGACATCGCGTGTGACGTGACGAATCAAGCCTCGGTGGAGCGCGCCGTGGCCCGGGTGGAACAAGAGCTGGGCGTGCCCGACGTGCTGGTGAACAACGCCGGCATTTTCTTCATCAAGCCGCTCGCTGAGACCACGCACGCAGACTTCACATCCACACTCACGACGAATCTCACGGCCGCCTTTGTGTTCGCCCGGGCCATCGTGCCGAAAATGGTTGCGCGCGGCAGCGGGCATCTGGTAACCATCGGCTCGATTTCCGACTATATCGGTTTTTCCGGCTCGACCGCCTATGCCGCGAGCAAGTTTGGATTGCGCGGGATGCACGAGGTGATTCGACAGGAGACGGCGAAGAGTGGCGTGCGCACGACGCTCGTTTCGCCGGGGCCTGTCGACACCGACATCTGGGACGCCGTGAATCCCGATGCCAAGCCGGGGTTCACGAAACGCAAAGACATGATGCGCGCCGAGGACGTCGCGGCGGCGGTCCTCTATGCGGTCACGCAGCCGGCGCACGTGGCGGTGACCGAGATTCGCCTGCTGCCGGCGGTGTACACGCCGAGGGGATAGTGCACATCGAGCTGACGGAAATGCTCCGTTGCCCCGAGCCGCACCGCGAAGAGATGCTGGTGCTGTCCACGGGCGAGGTGAAGGACCGCATGGTGCGCTCGGGGCTCATCGGCTGCCCCGTGTGTCACAAGGAGTATCCGATCTCGCGCGGCATCGTGAACTTCCGCCGCAGCAAAGACCGCCTCGCGAAGGAGTCATCCGGTCCCCGCCCGGCGTACGCGCCGCCCTCACCGCTGCCGTCGGCGGATGCCGCGAAGCTTCAGGCCCTGCTCGAGCTCTCCGGGCCCGGTGGGTACGTCGTGTTGGTCGGCGCCGCGGCGCGCCAGGCGCCCCGGCTCAGCAGCCTGATGGAAGGGATTCACTTCGTCGGCATCAATCCGCCGCCGGACATGGAGGAGCAGCCCACGTTGTCGCTCGTCTACGCCACCGAGAAGGTGCCGCTCCGTACGTCCGTCGCACGCGGTGTCGTGGTCGGCGCCGATCTCGCGACGTCGCCCTGGCTGGTCGAAGCACATCGCGTGTTGCTGCGCGGCCGCCGCTTCGTGGTGGAAAACGAAGAGCCCGAACTGCCGATCGGGCTCATGAAGCTGGCGGCCGAGCACGGGCTCTGGGTCGGAGAGAAGCGGTGAGCAGTGCTGTAGGGGCGCAGCATGCTGCGCCCCTACCCCGTTGACTCGATCGCCGCGGCGATCGCGTCACCGGCGGCGTACGTGGCGTCAATCTTGTCCTTGTAATGTTGTTCGACCACCCGGCGCTTGACCTTCATGGTCGGCGTTAGCTCTCCCGACTCGATCGTGAAATCATTCTCGAGCAGCACGACCTTCTTCGGCGTCTCGAACTTCGCCAGGTCGTGCAGCGAACTCATCACCTCGCGCTCCACCTTCGCCTGCACATCCGCTAACCCGACCAACTCGGCCCGCGTCCCGTACGTCAGGCCCCGCTCCCGCGCCCAGCGCTCGAGGTTGTCGAAGTTCGGGACGACAAGGATGATGGCAAATTTGCGGCGATCGCCGTACAGCATGGCGTTGGCGACGAACTTGTTGCGCTTGACCATGAGCTCGATCGGCTGCGGTGCGATGTACTTGCCGCCCGCCGTCTTGAGCAGCTCTTTCTTGCGGTCGGTGATCTTCAGGTAACCGTCCGAGTCGAGCTCCCCGATGTCGCCCGTGTGGAGCCAGCCGTCAGCATCCACGGTCTCGGCAGTCGCCTCGGGCAACTTGTAGTAGCCCTGCATGATGTTCGGGCCACGGGCCAGGATCTCGCCATCCTGAGCGATCTTCAGCTCGACGCCGGGAATCGCGAGGCCGACCGTCCCCAGCTTGATGCGGTCGAGCGGATTGAGCGTCAGGACGGGCGACGACTCCGTCAGCCCGTACCCCTCGATGACCGGCAGGCCGGCGCTGTAGAAGAATTTGGCGATGTCGGCTGAGAGCGGCGCGGCGCCAGAGACGAAGAACCGGATCTTGCCGCCCGTCCGCGCCTGCAGCTTGGCGAAGACCAGCCGGTCGGCAATCTTTTTCTTGATCGCGAGACCGCCTGGAATCGGCAGTCCGGCCAGCGACAGCGTCGCCCATTGCTCGCCGGCCCGCTTTGCCCAGAAAAAGATCGTGCGCTTGATGGCGCTGCCCGACAGCGCGTTCTCGAGCACTCGTGCGTACACCTTTTCGTAAAGCCGCGGCACCGACAACACCACGGTCGGTTTGACTTCCTGCAGGTTGGCGGCGACGGTATCGAACGATTCGGCGTAATTGATGATCACGCCTGCCTGGAACAGCGTATAATCCACCATCCGCTCATAGCTGTGCGACAGCGGCAGCATCGAAAGGCATTCGTCGCCCGCGCCGATCGGAATCATCTGCAGCACAGCCTGTACGTTGGACCAGATGTTGTGATGCGACAGCATCACGCCTTTGGGGTCGCCGGTCGTACCCGATGTATAGATGAGCGTCGCCAGGTCATCCGGCCCCGTGGCCAGCGCTTCGGCTTTCCAGTTGGGATGCTTCGGCGCAGCGGCTCGCCCTTTGGCCTCGACGGCCTCGAGGGACATGATGCCACCTCCCGGCCGTTGCGCCACCGCGTCGCGGTCGAACACGACGACGTGCTTGAGACCAGGGAGGTTGCCCTTCACCTCGAGGATCTTGTCCAGCTGCGCGGCCGTTGAGACGAACGCCGCAACCGCTTCCGAGTCACGCAGGATGTATTCGGTCTGCTTCGCGGTGAGGGTGGGATAAATGGGGACGTCGGTCGTCCGCGCGCACAGGCAGGCGTAGTCGGTCAGCGCCCACTCGGGCCGATTCTCGGAGATGATCCCGACTTTGTCGCCCGGCGTGATGCCCAACTCGCGCAGACCGAGCGAGATCGCCTGCACGCGCTCGAGCGCCTGGCGATGCGTGATGACAGCCCACGCGCCGCCCACCTTCGATCGGAATGCCGCGGGGAGGCCGGCGTGCCGATCCACCGTGGTGAAGAACAGTTGGGTGAGCGTGCCTCTGTTCAGGGGCGGAACTCCACGACAAAGGTCAGGGGACTGCCCAACACGGCTGTGCCGTCCAAATGCTGCATGGTGGCGGTGACCACCACCGAGTCCGGAAGGGTACCAGCCCGGAGCCGCACTTGCACGGCCGCCATTCCGGTACTCGCGCTCGTGACGACCGTGTCCTTGGGGAATACGTCCTTGGGCAATAATGTGACTACCGGACCGCTCGCCGGAAAGGTGCTTGCGGTGAAGACCACGCGGCGATTCGCGGGAATGGCGCCGCCGCCGCTGTAGGCCTTGACCACGAGCGAATCGGAAAGGGAATCGGCCGCTGGGGTGACGAACACGGTAACCCGGGCAGCTCCCGACACCCCTATCGAGTCGAGGTAGGGCAGCACCGTCACGGATTGGGGATTGGAGATGATGTTCCCGCCGGTGCGCGCCTGCAGCCGCGCGGTTCCCAGGGCTTTGCTGAGTGAGACTCCGGTCGTGCTGTCGAGCACGGCAAGGATGGCGGTGTCGAGCGACGCCCACACGAACGCCGCCTCCACCGAGTCGCCGAGCCCATTCAGGGCGCGGGCACTGGGGCGAAACGTGTCGCTCAGCTCGACGCGGCCGCTGTCCGGCAGGCGAATCTCGATCGCCACCGGCTGATTCACATCAGTATTGATTTTGCAGGCGAACACGACGGCCAGCGTCACCACGACCAACGTTCGAATCAGGAGCTCCCCGCCCTCTCCTCGGTGGCCCGAGTGGGCGCGGCACGCAGATCCTGGAGTGCTTGGTTCGCGTGTTCGATCCACTTTTGGGCGTCTGGCCCGCGGGGCGGGTGCGCCAGGAAGGTCTTCAAGTGTTGCGCCGCGCCGTCGGGATCGCCGCGTTGCAGCAGGAGAAACGCGAGGCCGTAATGCGCTCCCGCGAGCGAGCTGTCGAGCTCGAGCGCGCGCCGGTAATGGCGGATCGCTTCATCGAAGCGGCGCGTCTTGGTGAAGGCGATCGCCATGTTCTGGAGAATGCGCGCGTCGTTGGGGTGATCGCGCAGCGCCAATCGATAGGACGTCAGCGCTGCGTCATAGTCTCCCTGACGCTCGAGGGCTAACGCCTCATTGAGATAATCGAGACGTTGGGGTTTCAGATCGTCGCCCGACGAGCCTCCGAACAAGCGGCGCCAGAAACCCATGGGCCGAAAATAGCTTGCGGCCGCTGACGTTGGCAATGTAGAATCCCCAACCATGGCTCAATCCGCCGGAATGCGCCCCCGCAGTAAGACCCCCCGGGGCGTGCTGCAGGTCGATTGGCCCTTCTTCGGCGAGCTCTGCCGGGTGCTGGCCCTGAAGATCTTCCGCGAGTACGACCCGGACGTCGTCATCGGGATCGCGAAAGCGGGCGTGATCCCCGGTGCGGTCGTCGCGAGCATTCTGCAACGCGACTTCGCCTCGATCGCCATTACGAGCGAAGGATCGGTGATCGCTGGCCCGTCGCGCCTGGTGACCGGCAAGCGCGTGCTGCTCGTGGACGAGACGTGCGAATCGGGCAACACGATGAAGCTCGCGCTCGGCGCCGTGCGCGAGCTCAAGCCGGCCGCGGTGAAGACGGCGGTATCCTTCAAGACCGGCAGTTACAAGCCCGATTTCTACGCGCTCGAGAACGAAAACTTCATCATTCTTCCCTGGGACCTCGAGGTCATCGTCAACGGCGAGATCGTCGTCCGCCCCGATTACCGCGCCAAACTGAAAGAGACCCGTTGAAAGATCGTCTCGACGTAGCAGTCAAACAGTCTCGCGCCGCCTACACCGAAATCCGCGTCGAACGCACCTGGAGCTCCGCCGTCGCCTTCCGTGGCCGCCGCCTCGAGACGGCGACCGTCAGCGAAGACCAGGGCGGTTTTGTCCGCGTGCTCAACCACGGCTGCGGGTGGGGCATTGCATCGTTCACGTCGCTCGATGAGTTGCCCGCCATGGTCGCGCGCGCCAACGAGCTGTCGCGCGCCGTGCGGCTGGACGATCCCATCCGGCTGGCGGAGACGGCGCCGGCCGTCGCCGACGCCATGCTCGAGCTCGACGGCGACGTGCGCGGCGTCGCGCTCGCGGAGAAGAAACAGCTGCTCGACCGCTATAACGGCGCGATGCTCGCCGTGTCGAATGCGATCGTCGACACGCAGTCGAGCTACCGGGACGAGGTCTCCGAAGTCTGGTACGTGAATTCCGAAGGCACGTCGCTGTACCAGCTGCGGCCGGAGGTCGTCGTGTCGGGCACGGCGATCGGCCGGCGCAACGGCAACATCGAGAAGGGCCTCGAGTCCATCGGACTGCGCAAGGGCTGGAACAGCGTCCAAGACTTCGAGAATCGGTTCCGCGTCGTCGCGCAGCGAGCCGTCGACCTGCTCGATGCACCGCGGGTGCGCGGCGGCGCGTATCCCGTCATTCTCGACAACGAGCTCGCGGGCGTCTTCATCCACGAAGCGTTCGGGCATCTCTCCGAAGCCGACTTTGTGTATGAAAACCCCCAGGCGCGCGAGATGATGACGCTGGGGCGGCGCTTCGGGAAGCCGGTCTTGAATGTCGGCGACAACGGCGCCGCGCAGGGACTGCGCGGGACGCTGCCCTACGACGACGAAGGCACGCCCACGCAGGACACGCCGCTGATTCGCGAGGGCATTCTCGTCGGCCGTCTGCACTCCCGCGAGACGGCCGCGAAACTCGGCGAACGACCCACGGGCAATGCGCGCGCCATCTCGTTCCGCCACCCGCCGATCGTCCGCATGACGAACACGTACATTGCTCCCGGCACAAAGGGCGTCGGTTTCAACGATCTCATCAGCGACATCAAGCTCGGTGTCTACGCCTGCGGGGCGTTCGGCGGGCAGACGATGCTCGAGAACTTCTCCTTTACGGCGGGCTGGGGCCACATGATCCGGGACGGGAAGGTCGCCGAGCTGGTGAAGGATGTCGTGCTGGCGGGCAATCTGTTCCAGACGCTGGACCGCATCGATCACATCGCCGGTGATTTCACCTGGAATCAGATGGGCGGCGGTTGCGGCAAGGGCGGCCAGTTCCCGCTGCCGGTGACCGAAGGGGCGCCGCACGTGCGCATCGAAGAAGCCCTGATCGGCGGCGACGTATGATCGATCGACTGCTCGACGCCACGCGGGGCAAGGTCGACGGCGCCGACGCGCTGTGGCGCCGGGAAGAACAGACCACGATCGCGTTCGAGTCGGGCAGGCTCAAAGCGGCCGGCATCTCCGAGCAGGCGGGCCTCAACCTGCGCGTGCTTGCGAGCGGCCGGATGGGGGTAGCGGGCACCACCGCCGCGCAGCCCGATCCCGGTGCTCTCGTGGGACGCGCGTGCGCATCGGCGGAGCTGGGCGAGATCGTGGATCTCGCGTTTCCAGGTGCCGCCGCCTCGAGCCTTCCGCGCATTCCCACGTTTTTCGACCGCACCGCCAACGCCTCACTCGCTGAGCTGATCCGCATGGGGCGGCTGCTGGTCGAGCGGCTGTCGCGGCCCGACTGCCAGGTCAACGTCTCGGTACAGCGGGAGGTCGCAGATACGGCCGTCGGCAACACCGCTGGCGCCCGAGGCGAGTACCGCGCCACCGGGATCGGGGTGACGGCGGACGTCACCCGCATTGCGGGCGACGACGTGCTGATGGTCTACGATCAGTACATCGGGGCCGACATGCCGAGCGACGTCGATCTCGAGCTGCTGGTGCGGTCAGTTGAGACACGGCTCACCGCGGCGCTGAAGGTCGTCACGCCACCCGATGGCGCCCTACCCGTGGTCTTTACGCCGGCGGGCCTGGCCGCCGTTGTGCTGCCGCTCGAGCAGGCACTCTCGGGGAAAACCGTGCTTCAGGGCAGCTCGCCGCTGGCAGGCAAAGTGGGTGAGACCATGTTCGATGAGCGGCTTTCGATCTTCGACGATCCACTCACGCCGGGACGGCCGGCATCGCGCCCGGTCGACGACGAATGCGTCCCTTCGCGCGCCACCGGGTTGGTCGAGCGCGGTGCCGTGGGGCGATTCGTCTACGATCTCGAAACCGCCGCGCGCGCCAAGACACAGAGCACGGGCCACGGCCGGCGTGGAGTGTTTGGAAAACCGCACATCGGATACACGAACATTCTGTTTCGGATGGCGGATGGCCCGCAGGTAGGGGCGCAGCATCCTGCGCCCCTACCTGCGTTGGGCGGCGGCCTCATCGATGATATTCAGGATGGATTGATTGTCGATGACCTGATCGGCGTCGGGCAGGGCAACGTGATCAGCGGCGCGTTCAGTCACCCGGTCGGACTCGCCTATCGTGTGCAGCGCGGCGAGGTCACGGGTCGTGTGAAGGACGCTGCGGTCGCGGGCAACGCCTACGATTTGCTGAAACGGATTGGCGGATTTGGCAGCGACGGGCGCTGGCTGGGCTCGCGCTGGTCGCCGTCGTTGTTGCTCGATGGAGTAAGCGTCGCGCGTAGATAGAGGCGTGGCATGCTGCGCCCTACGAGGCGCTCAAAGCCTCCTCATAGCTCCGTCCCGCCGTCATTTCGTTGTAGACCTTCTCCAGCACCTCCGGGGTCGCCGACAAGAAGCGGCAACGCTCGTCGCCGCGGCTGCGGCATTCGACTTCCATCACCGCCACGGTCTCATCCGACAGTCGCCCCAGAAAGTCGGCCAGCATTCCCGCCGAGAAGAAGCACATCGGCGCCTGCGCCGTGCCGGGCTCGGCTTCCGCCCAGTCATTCGAGTCGAGCGCGAGGGCCCCGGTCCCGACCGGACTTACGGTCACGGTACCCCAGCCGCCGCTCGTGAAGAATTCCGACAGCGTCTCGCCGAGCAAGTCGGCATCGAGATCCGTCGGGCTGTGCAGGGCGGCGAAGGCCGTATAGAGGCCTTGGCCGGCCGCATAGCCGGCCTCCTGTAGGATCGTGACGAGCTGATCAGGAGCATGCGCGGCGAGACTTGCATGCAGCTGGCGAACGAGACTCGGAGCTGTCATATGGGAAGCCAACTTAGGGTTTGCGGTTCGCGCGGCGCAAGAGTTCGGCTTCGTCGATTTGCTCGACGCCGAGCGACTTCGCCTTGTCGAGCTTGGATCCCGGGTCGGCCCCCACCACCAACGCGGTCGTTTTCTTCGACAGACTGTCGGACACGTGCCCGCCGGCGGCCTCGATCAGGTCGCGGGCCTGCTGCCGCGAGAGCGTGGGTAGCGTGCCGGTGACGACAAACGTCTGGTCGGCGAGCGGGCGCGGCCCGGTGGCGGTCGCCGTTTCCTTCAAGGTCACGCCGGACTTCGTCAGGTTCTTGAGCAGCTCTTTGTTGCGTCCGTCGTTGAAGAAGCCGACCACTGCCTCACCAATGGCGGGTCCGATCCCGCGCACCTCCCCCACCTCCGCAGCGGAAGCGTCCGCCAACGCTCCCATGGTGCCAAAATGCCGCGCGAGGAGTTTCGCTCCTTGCTGGCCGACATGGCGGATCCCGAGCGCAAAGAGCAGCGCCGAGAGCGGCTGGTGTTTCGAGTCGTCAATGCTGTCGACGAGCTGGTGGGCGGACTTCTCGGCGAAGCCTTCCAGTGTGAGCAGCTGCGTCGCAGTCAGCTTGTACAGGTCGGCCACGTTGGTGATCAACCTTGCGTCGAGGAGCGCCCGCACCCGCTCGTAGCCGAGGCCACGGATGTCCATGGCGCTGCGACTCGCGAAGTGGACGATCGATTCGAGGATGCGCGACGGGCACGAGATGTTGGGGCAGTAGGTCATCACCTCGTCCTGCGGGTGTTCGACCTGCGAGCCGCAGCTGGGGCAGCGCTCGGGCATCTTGTACGGCTTCTCAGAACCGGTGCGCTTGTCCTTCACTGGCCCGAGGATTTGCGGGATGACCTCGCCCGCGCGGGTCACCTCGACCCAGTCGCCTTCACGAATGTCCTTGGCAGCGATCAACTCGGCGTTGTGCAGCGTGGCGTTCGAGACGGTGACGCCGCCGATCTCCACCGGCTCGAGTACCGCGTACGGATTGAGCGCGCCGGTGCGGCCGACGTTGATCCGGATCTCGAGCAGCTTCGTGATCTGCACCTCGGGCGCGAACTTGCGCGCCACCGACCAGCGCGGCTCGCGATTGCCGATTGTGCCCAGCTCGGCATAGAGCGATCGCTTGTCGACTTTGACGGCGACACCGTCGGCGCCGTAGTCGAGCGTCGGCAGCAGCGCCTCGAGCTTGGCGATCGCCTTGTGTGCGGCCTCGAGGCCGTCGACGCGGGTGTGGTGCGGTTCGACCGGGAGTCCCCACTTCAGCAGCGTCTCGAGCAGCTCGTGCTGCGATTCGATACCGAGCTTCAGACCGGGAGCTTCGACCTGGAAGGTGAAGACGCGCAGGCCGCGGGCGCGGGTCTTTTTGGGATCGAGCTGGCGCAGGGCGCCGGCGGCGGCGTTGCGCGGGTTGGCGTACGGCGGCTCGCCCGCTTTCTCACGCTGCTTATTGGTCTCCGCGAACTGGCTCTTCGGCAGATAGACCTCGCCGCGCACTTCCATCTTCTTGGGCCAGCCCTTGCCATGCAGGCGCAACGGCAGATCGAGCACGGTCCGCAGGTTCGCCGTGACGTCCTCACCTTCGACGCCGTTGCCGCGCGTGACGCCGGTGACGAGGACGCCGTCGTCGTAGGTGAGGCTCACGGCGGCGCCGTCGATCTTCACCTCGAGCGTGTAGCCCGCTGCTTTGACCTCGGGCACGAGCCGGGCGTTGCGCTCCTCCCATTCGCGCAGCTCCGCCTCGGTGAAGGCATTGGCCAGTGAGAGCATCGGGACGAGGTGGCGGTGCTTGCGGAACGATGTGGCCGGTTCGCCGCCGACCCGTTGGGTGGGGGAGTCGGGGGTGCGGAGGTCGGGCTGCTTTTCTTCGAGCGCCTGGAGCTCGCGGAACAGCCGGTCGTACTCGGCGTCCGACATCTCCGGCTTGTCGAGGAGGTAATACGCGCGATTCGCCCGTTCCAGAATCCGCCGCAGCTCCGCGGCGCGTGCTGCCGGCTTCACCGCCCTTTGGCTTCTTCCTGGATGACGGCCATCGCCACGCTGACCAGCCGGTCGAGCTCTTCGGCGCTGGCTTTGGGCAGGAGGCCTTCGCCCCACGCGCCTTCCCGCTGCCCAAACGTGTCCAGAAGCCGGCGCATGAACGAGAGCAGAGCAACCCGCTCCAGCTCCATGTGCCGCAGCTGGTCGCCCATTTCGTGCGTCCGCTCGGCGAGCCGCTCGTAGCGATGGGCGTTGCGCAGGCTTTGGGCGGTGAGAGCGGCGACGACCTGCACGAAGCGCACATCCGCGTCGGAGAAGGTGGGCCCGTCGCGGTAGGTGCGCAGGAAAATCGCGCCGATCGCCACCGACCGCCACGTGATTGGCACCACGGTGATCGACTTTACGCGGCGATTGATCAGCTCACTCTTCACGTGCCGCAAGGAAGGATCGTTGGCGGCGTCGGGGATGAAGACCGTCTCGCCGCTCTGCATCGCGCGCTTGAGCTCGGGGTAGCGTTCGAGATCGACGACATAGTTGCGGATCGTGGGATCTTCGTACGAGGCCACGAGACGTACTTGCCGGCCGCCTTTTTCGCCAAGGAAGATGGAGCAGCGGTCGAGCCCGAATGATTCGCCCAGCTTGCGGGCGGTTGCCTGCAGAATGTCAATAAAGTGTAAGGAACTGGAAGCTTCCTTCAGGATCTCGATGACCGCGAGCAGATGCTTGCGCTCATGTTCGAGCTCGGCGATCCGCGCGGCAAGCCGTTCCGCTTCCGCGTGAGTCAGTGCCGAGTTGATCGTCATGAGTGCAATAGTTTCGCTCGGGAACTCAGGGCCCGTCAAGCGCGTGTAGATTACGCCGCATGCGCACACTCACATCGATCGCGCTCTGGGCGCTGGCCGCGCCGCTATTGCGTCTCGCCGCGCAGTCGTCCGGTGTCTCCGCGCCCATCGGCGCGTACACCGTGGTGCCCGAGCTGCCCGGCATGGGACGGCCGGTGGACATCGTGGCAACCGCGGCCCGGCGTCGCGCGCTGCTGCAGCGCATCGGGCGCGGCGCGGTACTGATTCCCGCCGCGCACGAGCGGAACATCGAGCAGGATTACGTGCAGGACAACGATTTCCGCCAGAACAACACGTTCTACTACTTCACCGAGCTCGAGACACAGGACGCGTGGCTGGTGATGACGGTGCGCGGCGATACCACCGAGACGCTGCTCTTTCTGCCGCCGCGCGTCCCGAGCCAGGAGCGCTGGACGGGGCTGCGGCTCGGCGCCGACACCGTCGCGGCCCGGCTCTCCGGCATCGCGACTCTCCTGCCGATCGATTCCCTCGACGGCCGCCTGCGGCGTCTCCGATTCGGGGCGCTGCGCGGCTTACCGGTCTATGTACCGCTCGATCCATCGACCCGAGAGGAGTCCCGCGTCTCCGACCTGGCGTTTTCCGGCGGGGACGTGCGCAATCTGCTCCCGATCGTCGACTCGATGCGCGCCGTCAAGGACGCCGACGAGATCACGCGGCTGCGCCGTGCCGTCGACATCAGTGTAGCGGGGCACATCGCGGCGATGCGCGCCGCGCGTCCCGGCATGTACGAGTACGAGCTGGAGGCGGCGTTGGAGGACGGATTCCGCCGCAACGGCGCCGACCGCCTTGGCTACCCCTCGATCGTCGGCAGCGGGCCGAACTCGACGACGCTGCATTACGACGTCAATCGCCGCCGCACGGAGAACGGTGACCTGGTCGTGATCGATGCCGCCGCCGAGTGGGGCCAGTACACCGCCGATGTCACCCGCACCTTCCCGATCAATGGCAAGTTCACGCCGCGCCAGAAGGCCATCTACGATCTGGTGCTCGGCGCGCAACAGGCGGCCTTCGACTCTGTGCGACCCGGGACCACGATGGCGCAGCTGGACGGGATCGCGAGGGCGTATATGCGTGCGCACTCCGGCACGCTGTGCGGCGACCGAACCTGCGACGATCGTGAGTATTTCAACCACGGGCTGGGCCACCCCATCGGGATGGACGTGCACGACGTCGGCTTCGGGCGGGTGCTCGAGCCCGGCATGGTGATCACGCTGGAGCCCGGGATCTACCTCCAGACGGAGAAACTGGGCGTGCGGATCGAGGATGACGTCCTCGTGACGGCTCAGGGCGGCGAATGGCTCTCGGCTGGAGCGCCGCGCACGACCGATGCGATCGAGCGCTTGATGGGCGGGCGTCGGTAGGGTGCAGACGGTAGGGGCGCAGCATGCTGCGCCCCTACATTATACCTGTCTACTTCTCGTCTTTCTCGTTTTTGATATCGTCGTAGAGCGCGGCCGCGTCCTTCTTGTATTGCGCGTCCATCACGTCGAACTCGGGCAGCGCGGCGATCGCCTGGCACTGCGCGCGTGCCTTGGAGTACCGACCCAGATCGGTGTAGACCTCAGCGAGCTCGAGGCGGTGATAGATGTGAGCCGGCGCAATCGCGACGGCGCGCTCCAGGTGCCGCACCGCGTCATCCCAGTTGGCCTTGTCCATGAAGCCGCCGCCGAACAGCGCCTTCGCGAAAAAGCGCTGGATCCCCGAAAGCCGCTTCACCTCGGCATGCCAGGCGCCGAGCACGTGGTGCGCATTGTCGTAGTTGGAGTCGATCTGGACGGCGCGCGTCGCCTCGTCGAAGATGATTTTCGCGTAGCGCACCCGCTCCTTGCTGCCTTTGGTGCGGGACAAACGGCCCAAGACCATCGCCAGGGCATAATGGCCGTCGGCCCGTGTCGAATCCGCGCGAATCGCCCGCTCGGCATAGCCCCGGCCCACGGAATACAGGCTGTCCCGGCGGTGCTTGAGGGAATCGGCATTGCCCTGTATTTGTTTGGCGACGTCGGCAATCGCCCGCGCCGCCTTCCAGTTCGCCTGATAGGACAGCGAATCGCTGGCGAGGGCCGCCTGGTAGTGACGCAGCGCGACGTCGGGATGCATCGGGCCGGCGCTGTCGCCGAGCGCGACGTGCTGAGCCGCCCCCGCCGTTTGGGCGGCGAGACTCACGCCGACGAGTGGCGCGAGCAAACAAAGTGAGAGGCGCATGAACCAATGATCGTGGGACCATTGATCGAGCGCAAGCGCGACGGTGGGACGCTGAGCCCCGAAGAATGGTCGGCGCTCGTCGCGGAATATACGGCCGGCCGCATCCCCGATTATCAGATCGCCGCGCTCCTGATGGCCGTGTTCATGCGCGGGCTCGAGCGCCAGGAGCTCGCCGCGCTCACGGACGCCATGCTCGCATCGGGCGATCGGCTGTCGTTCGACGGCTGGGCAACGCCGCGCATCGACAAGCATTCGACAGGCGGCGTGGGCGACAAAGTCTCACTGGTCCTGGGCCCGCTGGTGGCCGCGTGCGGCGTCGCCGTACCGATGATGTCTGGGCGGGGACTGGGGCACACGGGTGGGACGCTCGACAAGCTCGAGGCGATCCCTGGATTCCGCACCAACCTGTCCCTCGCCGAGGCGAAAGCCCAGGTGCAGAAACTTGGCTGCGCGCTGATCGGCCAGACCGCCGAGATCGCGCCCGCCGACCGCAAGCTGTATGCACTGCGCGACGTGACGGCAACGGTCGAATCGATTCCGCTGATCTCGGCGAGCATCATGTCCAAGAAGCTCGCCGAAGGGCTCAACGGCCTCGTGCTCGACGTGAAGAACGGCAGCGGCGCGTTCTTGCCGGAAGTCGAGCGCGGCCTCGAGCTGGCGAAGACGATGATCGCGCTGGGCGAGGATCGTGGCTGTCCGACCATCGCGCTCATCACGGCGATGGACCGGCCGCTGGGCCGCGCCTGCGGCAATGTGCTGGAGACTGAAGAAGCGATTCTGGCATTGCGCGGTGAAGGCCCGCCCGATCTTCTCGAAGTGACCTATGCGCTGGGCGTCGAGATGCTGCTACAGGGCGGCATCGAGAAAAACACGAAGAAGGCGCGCAAGAAACTCGAAACCGCGATCGAATCGGGCCTGGCCGCCGAGAAGTTCGAACAGGTCATCGAGGCACAGGGTGGCAACCCCAAGGCCGTCGAAGATCCGTCGGTGTTGCCGCAGGCGTTGGCGGTGGAGGTCTACGCCGCGCCCCGCACGGGGGTCGTGCAGCGCGTCGAGCCACGCACCATCGGCCGCGCCATCATCGCCCTCGGGGGCGGCCGCCGCACGGTCGAAGACACGATCGATCCGACGGTGGGTTTTGTGATTACCGTCAAGCCGGGCGACAAGGTCCTGGAAGGCGAGCCGATCGCATCCGTCTTCGCGAAAGATGCCGACGGCATTCGCACGGGCTGTGAGGCGCTGGGGCAGGCCATCGTAATCGGCGACAAGCTGACGCAGAAGCCGTTACGGCTCGTGTCGCACCGCGTCACGCGCGCAGGCGTCGAGGAGCTGGGGAAAACCTAGACGTCTAGACGTCTAGGTTTTTCACGAACTTCGCGTTTTTTTCGCCCAGTCCCTTGTAGCGGCTCACGTTGATGGCCGCCTTGCTTTCGGTGCCATTGGTAAGGCGCTTCACGTACGTATCGCGCTCCTTCTCGTCGTAGGCGTAGAACTCTTCCTTGCCCTTCGAGACGCGATACAATGGCGGCTGCGCGATGTAGATGTACCCGACGTCGATGAGCTGCTTCATCTCCTTATAGAAGAAGGTGAGCAGCAGCGTGCGGATGTGCGCGCCATCCACGTCGGCGTCGGTCATGATGATGATCTTGTGATAGCGCGCTTCCTCCACCTTGAAGTCGTCGCCCACGCCCGTCCCGATCGCCGTGATCATTGTGCGGATTTCTTCGTTCGACAGGATCTTGTCGATCCGCGCCTTCTGCACGTTGAGGATCTTGCCGCGCAGTGGCAGGATCGCCTGGTAACTGCGGTCCCGGCCCATCTTGGCGGACCCGCCCGCCGAGTCGCCCTCGACCAGATAGATCTCGCACAGCTTGGGGTCGGTGAGCGAGCAATCGGCGAGCTTGCCGGGCAGGAGGCCGGCGTCGAGGCCGCTCTTCTTGCGCACGAGTTCCCGTGCCTTGCGGGCCGCTTCCCGGGCCCGTGCCGCGCTCACCGCCTTCGCGATGATCGCGCGCGCGACGCTCGGGTTCTTGTCGAAGAATGCGCCCAGCGCCTCGTTCACCACGGTTTTCACGACGCCCTCAATTTCGGAATTGCCCAGCTTGGTCTTGGTCTGTCCCTCGAACTGCGGCGCCTTCACCTTGACGCTGAGGACGCAGTTGAGCCCTTCGCGGACGTCGTCGCCCGAAAGGGTGAACTCTTCCTTCTTGAGCGCCCCGTCCTGCTTCGCCCACTCGTTGATCGTGCGCGTCAGCGCGGCCTTGAAACCGGTGAGGTGCGTGCCGCCTTCGTGCGTGTTGATGTTGTTCACGAAGGTGAACGTGTTCTCGCTGTACTGATCGTCGTACTGCACGGCGCCCTCGACCTCCACGTCCTCGCGCGTCGCCTCGAACGTGATGGGCTTGGGATGCAGCGGACGCCGGTTGCCGACGATCCACTTCACGAATTCGGACAGACCGCCCTTAAAGAAGAAGGTCTCTTCCTTCGTACTGCCTTTGCGCTCGTCTTTGAGGACGATGGTGAGCGCCTTATTCAGGAAGGCAAGCTCGCGCAGCCGGTTGGCGATGGTGGCGTAGTCGAAGCGCGTCTCAGTGAAGATGTCGGTGTCCGGTTTGAACCAGACCGTCGTTCCGGTGCCTTTCGCCTTGCCGACGACCTCGAGCTTCTTCTTCGTGTCGCCGCGCTCGAACGACATGTGATGCCGTTTGCCGTCGCGGTCGACCCACACCTCGAGCTTCTCGGACAGGGCATTCACTACCGAGACGCCGACGCCATGCAAGCCGCCCGACACCTTGTAGCTGCTCTTGTCGAATTTTCCGCCGGCATGCAGCACCGTGAGCGCCACTTCGACGCCGGGCTTCTTCTCGGTCTTGTGGAGATCGACGGGAATGCCGCGCCCGTTGTCCACGACGGTAACGGAGTTATCGGCGTGGATCGTGACGGCGATGTTCGTGCAATAGCCGGCCAACGCCTCGTCCACCGAGTTGTCCACCACTTCGTAGACGAGATGGTGCAGTCCGCGCGACGACACCGAGCCGATGTACATCGCCGGCCGGCGCCGGACGGCCTCGAGGCCCTTCAGGACCTGGATAGAGTCGGCCTGGTAGCCGCCGTTGCCTTTTTCTTTGTTAGGTGCGGCGGGTTTCTTCTTAGGCATCAAATTCCTAGCGTGAAAGAAGCCAGCGTATTGTCGTGATGCGCCCAGCACCCCGCCCCGCGTTGACGCGCGCCATGATGTCTGGCGTCATGAGCTGCAGTTCGTTCATCCACGAGCTCGTCGTCACTCGCACGAACAGCACGCCGTCGGGCGTGACGCTCTCGGGGGTTGCGACCGCCGCGATCGGCGGACCCACGAGGCCCGGCCAATCGGGAATTACCTGCGCCTGACCCACCCGGCGCGCCAAACCGGCCCGTTTGAGGTACCCTTCGAGCGCTTCGGCGACTGCTACAGGACGGCTTTTTTGAGGGCGGTTGGAGCGATCAGTCACAGCCTTAAAAATACACGGAAGTCATTGTCCTGTCAACAGTTAAGGGCTGTGATGGAAGTTACGGTACAGCCACGACGTAGGTGTCCCGCTGGGCCTCAAAACCGGCTGCATCGCGCGCCCGAAACGACATCGGGATCTGGGTCCCGGGCTGCGTGCCGGAGGGGATGATGAAGCGGTAGCGCGTGCTGATCACCTGGCTGAAGCCCCCGTCGTCGAGCCACGCTTGCGATGCGGCTGTTATCCACACCGAGTCGATGCCCTCGGCGTCCTGGACGTGCACGTTGCCGGCAATAGTGTCGGTACGGCTCGCGACAACCGTCGTGTCATCGATCGTGAAAGAGAGCTGCGGTGGTCCGGGCCGCCCCCGTTCGCCGAGACAGGCCGCGGCGAGTGACAGGGCTAACGCCCCTGGAATTTTGCAGCGCGCTTTTCGAGAAATGCGGTCAGTCCTTCTTTCATGTCCTGCGTTGCGGCCAGCAAGCCAAAGTGATTCGCCTCGAGCAGCAGACCTTCGTCGAGACTCATCTCCAGGCCCTGATCGACCGCTTCCATGGCGAGACGCACGGCCAGCGGGCCCATCGCGAGGATACCCCGCATCATCTTCTCGGATTCGGCGAGCAGATCCGCGGCGGCCACGACCCTGTTGACGAGCCCGATCCGGTACGCCTCCTGGGCGTCGATCATCTCGCCGGTCAAAATCAGCTGCATGGCCACGCCTTTGCCCACGAGGCGTGGCAGGCGTTGCGTGCCGCCGTAGCCGGGCGCGATTCCGAGCTTCACCTCCGGCTGTCCGAACTTCGCGTTCTCGCTGGCGATCCGGATGTGGCACGCCATCGCCAGCTCGCAGCCGCCGCCAAGTGCGAACCCGTTGACGGCGGCGATGACCGGCTTGCCGCAGGTCTCCAGTCGGCGCAGCACGCCCTGCCCCCGCTGTGCTCGTGCCTTGCCGTCGAACGGCCCCTGCTTGGCGAGATCGCCGATGTCCGCCCCGGCCACAAAAGCCTTGGGGCCGGCACCGGTGAGAATCGCGCCCTTGATCTCGGGGGCGGTGGCGATGCGCTCGGCCGCGTCGGCCAACTCCGCCATGACTTCATCGTTGAGCGCGTTCAGTTTGTCGGGGCGGTTGATGGTGACGAACGCGATGCTGTCGCGAATCTCGAAGAGGAGAGTCTGGTAGGTCATGCGACAATGCTAAAGCGCGGGCATGCAAAATCTAGATGTTGGCTAGTATTTGCATGTCCACGCCTTAATTTCTGCGTCGATGATGGCGAGCGAGCGCGACGTGCAGGTTGAGACCGACGGACTTCCCGAACCAGTCCGCCGCTGGAGTGTGGCTTGGGCGGGGGCAGCGCTGCTCGCCGTTGGCGCCGCCGCGCTGTTCTGGGGCCTGTCGAGTTTCGTCGCCGGCGGGAAAGCGCCGTGGTATCAGGCGGTGCTGGGCACCGGGCTCTTGAGCGCCACGTATGGACTGCTGGTGCTGGACCGGCTTCCCGATCGGGCCATGGCGCGGTGGTGGGTCGCGGCGGTTCTGACGTTCACCGCGGTCGCGCTGCGAGAAGTCGGCGCGCCCGTCGCAGGCCTGGGGCTGCGGGATCGCCCTCCGGGCGTGTCGAACCGGGCGGTGCTTCAATGGCTGATCGGGGCCGGTACCATCCTGGCGTGCGCCGGCGTCGTCTGGTCGATCATGGTTGCGGGAGCGCGGACGCGGCCCGCCTCGCTGCGCCACACCGCGTTTCGCGTCGCGAGCGCGACGACTGCTGCGGCACTCGCGCTGGTGTCGATGGTCACTGCGGGCTTCGAGCAGGGGGCGGACTCGTACTTGGTGTTCGGCGCCGCGCTGTTGTGGCCGCTCGTTGCGGCCGTAGTGTGCCTCGCGCAGCTGGGTTCGACCGATCGCCAGGGGGCCCGCCGCCTGGGGCGGTTTATTCGAGGGTGGGGTTGGTGCGGTGTCGCCCTGGGCGTCCTCGCTTGCTTCTTCAGCCTCGTCGTTTCCATGGCAGCTGGCTACGCCGCGCCGGCATTCCTCGTCGCGTTGCTGCCCTTCGCGGTCGCGGTGCTGGCTGGCTACGGCGCCGTGGTCAGGCTCGGGGGCCAGCTGGCAACGTTGGGTGAACCGACAGTCCACGGGGCTTTGAGTGAACCGGCCGCACCGCAACGCGAGCCGAAGATTCCGCCGCTGGCCGTCCCGACCCGCCGGGAGAGTTACGCGTTGCTCGCGCTCGCAGTGGTCGCGGCGGCGGGCTCCGGCCTGCAACAATACGCCCGGCTTGAACGCATGGCCGCCGGGAAAGAGCTCTTACCGCACAATGTCCCGCTACCGGCGATCCCCCGCGCGCAGCTCGAGTCTCTAGCGGCCAGCAGCTGCGCGGAGGCGTTCACGCGCCGCGATCCGGTGGACCGCGTGGTGTACCAGCAGAACTGCGACTACTACCGGTGGGCGCTCCGGCATTCAGCGGCTCCGGCCGGCGAGCGCGCCAGCAACGGCGTAGCCCAGGGTGTGTTCGCGCCGCTGCGGGCGCTCGCCATGTTGCTCGGTCTGCTGGTGGTCGCGCTAGGCGCGACGGCCACCCCGGTTGCCCCGACATCGGTCAGTGCCGAGCCGCTGTGGGCTCGCGCCGGACTCGCCGCACTCGGCGCTGCCCTCGCGGTGGTGGGCGTTGGGCTGTGGGTCGCCGAGATCGCCCCCATCCTCACGGGCGAGGCCGTTACCGTCCTCTCGGCAGAGACCTCGCAGCCGGGTCGGGGGCTGCTCGGTGTTGCCGCGTATCTCGGCGGCATCGCGTTCGTGCGGCTCGGGCTTCCCGACGCCACGCTGCGTCGCCGGCTGCTCGCCGGCATCGTGGTGTGTGGGGTGCTGCTGCTGCTCGTGTAGTGAACGGCTTGCTTGCTGCTGCAATGCGGCGCCCCTACGTTCCCGCCCGTGCCCATCCAAGCCATCTCCTGGTCGCCCTCGGGCGCCGTGCGCATCATCGATCAGCGAGCGTTGCCCGAGGCCGAAATCACGTGCGACCTGGAGAGTGCCGAGTCGGTCGCGGAAGCAATCCGGCAGCTCCAGGTGCGCGGCGCGCCGTTGATCGGCATCGCGGCCGCGATGGGGCTTGTTGCAGCCATGCGTGAGCAGCGCAGCGCTGACCGCGCCGGCTTCCTGGCACGCGCAAAGGATTTCGCGGCGGTGCTCGGCGCCGCGCGCCCGACCGCCGTGAATTTGCGGTGGGCGCTGGAGCGCATGCTGCGCGTCGCCGAGGGAACGCCGGGCGAGGGGGCCGATCTCTGGGAGCGGTTGCGTCTCGAAGCGTCGGCTATCTGGGAAGAGGATCGCGCCATGTGCCGCCGGATCGGCGAGCACGGTCTTACCCTCCTCGCCGACGGCGCCAAGGTGCTCACGCACTGCAACACGGGAGCGCTGGCGACCGGCGGCATCGGCACTGCACTCGCGCCGGTCTATCTCGCGCACGAACAGGGACGCAACGTGCATGTCTACGTGGACGAGACTCGCCCGCTACTCCAAGGGTCGCGGCTCACGATGTGGGAGCTGGGGCACGCAGGAATCCCGTGCACTCTGATTACCGATGCGTCAGCGGCCGCGCTGATGCGGGAGGCCAAAGTTGACGTCGTCCTCGTGGGCGCCGACCGGATCTGTTCGAACGGTGACTTTGCCAACAAGATCGGCACATACGGGCTCGCGGTGCTGGCGCGCCATCACGGCGTCCCGTTCTACTGCGCCGCGCCGTGGTCCACGGTGGATGCGTCACTGGCCGACGGGGATCTGATCCCGATCGAACAGCGCTCGCCTGCCGAGGTTACCGTGATCGCAGGCCGGCCGATCGCACCCGAGGGAGTCACTGCACTCAATCCTGCGTTCGATGTTACGCCGGCGCGGTACGTGACTGGATTCGTCACCGATCGCGGGATCGTCCAACCACCATTGTCGGAGGGGGAAGGGGGGGTGTCGCTCCAATGACCGCTGTCCTTGCGCTGGATCAGGGAACCACTGGCTCGACCGCGCTCGTCCTAAGTGACGAAGGTCGCGTGCTCGGCCGCGGCTATCGTGAGTTCACCCAGCATTTCCCATCGCCGGGAGAGGTCGAGCACGACGCCGAGGAGATTCTGCGCGTGACGGTCGAAGCGGCGCGGGAAGCGATCCGCCAGGCCAAAGTGACGCCACAGGCCATCGGCATCACGAACCAGCGCGAGACCGTGTGCGCGTGGGAGCGTGAGAGCGGCCGCCCCGTTCATCGCGCCATCGTCTGGCAGGATCGCCGCACCGCGGCGCGTTGTGCGCAGCTCGAGAAGCAGAAGAAAGGCACGCTGGTGAAGTCGCGCACCGGCCTCGTGCTCGATCCTTATTTCTCCGCGACCAAGATCGAGTGGCTCCTCGAGCACGTGAAAGGGCTGCCTCGCCGCGCGGCAAATGGCGACGTTGTCTTCGGCACCATCGACAGTTGGCTGATCTTCCGGCTCACGAACGGCAAGACGTTCGCGACCGATCACACCAACGCGTCACGCACCATGCTGTACGACATCCAAAAGCGCGCGTGGGATCGCGACCTGATGAAACTGTTCGGTGTCCCGCGCGACGCCCTGCCGGACGTGCGCAATTCGAGCGGCGACTTCGGGACGGCTGCTGCCGAACATTTCGGTGCCGAGCTGCCGATCAGCGGGGTGGCGGGCGACCAGCAGGCCGCGCTGTTCGGTCAGGGCTGCTGGAAGCCGGGGCAGGCGAAGAACACGTACGGCACCGGCGCGTTTCTGCTGCTCAACACCGGGAAGCGCCGCGCCATCTCCAAGCGCGGGTTGCTCACGACTCTGGCCTGCGGTCCGCGTGGCGAGCCGGTGTTCGCGCTCGAGGGCAGTGTCTTCATCGCGGGTGCGGCAATGCAGTGGCTGCGCGACGGGCTGGGCATCATTAAGCAAGCGGCGGAATCGGATTCGATGGCGCGCAGCATCGACGATACCGGCGGCGTGTATTTCGTTCCCGCGTTCGTCGGGTTGGGCGCGCCGCACTGGGAGCCAAATGCGCGCGGCACCATCGTCGGCCTGACTCGCGGCAGCAGCCGCGCTCATCTCGTCCGCGCCGCGCTGGAGGCGATGGCGTTCAGCACCAAGGATGTGCTCGACGCCATGCTGGCCGACGCCAAACTCCGTCTCGCGAGTCTGCTCGTGGACGGCGGCGCCGCCGCCAACGACTGGCTCATGCAGTTCCAGGCCGACGTGCTCGGCGTGACGGTCGCCCGACCCGATCTCGTCGAGACGACCGCACTCGGCGCCGCGGGGCTCGCCGGCCTCGGCGCTGGGCTGTGGAAGACGGCCGACGATTTCCTCGCCGGCCGTCTGTTCACGAAGTTCGCACCGAGTGGGGGGCGCCGGGCGGTACAGGCGCGCGCCGTCGAATGGCACCGGGCCGTGGAGACTGCGTTGCACTGGGCTGGATGAAGCCGATCATCGCGGTGATTGGCGGGAGCACCTGCACACCGGAGGAAACGGTCGTCGCGGAGGAAACGGGACGGCTGCTGGCACACCACGGGGCGGTCCTGGTGTGCGGCGGCCTGGGCGGCGTGATGGAGGCCGCCGCGAAAGGCGCCAGGGCAAACGGCGGTACGACGGTCGGCATCTTACCTGGAGCGGATCCGCGGGCGGCGAACGCCTACATCGACATCCCGCTCGCGACGGGGCTCGGTGAGATGCGGAACTTTCTGATCGTGCGGACGGCGCACGCGCTCATCGCGATCGGCGGCGGCGTCGGAACATTGTCGGAGATCGTACTCGCCCAGCGCATCGGGAAGCCCGTGGTTGGCCTTCACGATTCCTTCAGAACCACGGTCGATATTCCACGTGTGGAGAGTGCGGCTGAGGCGGTGCAGTGGGCGCTAGGGCGCGCTCAACAGGAAGTGGTATAATCGCTCACAGGACGTGGTATAATAGGAATATGAAAGCAGGGACGAAGTTCGCACTGGGGGCGGTCCTGATCGTCGGCTCGGTTGGGTATTTGATGGCGTCCGGGATCCGGCAGACCGGACAGTATTTCCTCACGCCCAGCGAGCTGGCGCAGCGTGTCTCGGCCGATCCTTCGTTCTATGATCTCGGCCTGAAAGTCGGCGCGCGCGTCGTCCCCGGCACTGTGTCCAAAGAGACCGCAACCCAGACGCTGCGCTTTCACATCACGGACGGGACGGTCAACTACCCCGTCATCTTCAAGGGCCTACCTCCCGACACGTTCACCGATTCGGTCGAGGTCGTCGTCGAGGGGCGCCTCCAAAAAGACGGTGTAATCCACGCGACCAACGTGCTCGCCAAGTGCGGGTCGCGCTACGAAGCCGTCCCCAAGGCATAGATGCCGCTGCTCGGCCACCTCTCCCTCTGGCTCGCCTTCCTGGTTGGCCTGTGGGGAGCGATCACCGGTTTCGTCGGCGGTGCGCAGCAGCGCCCCGACCTGCAACAGAGCGCGCGCCATGCGACGTTCGCGCTGTTCGGCGCGCTGCTCGTCGCGGTGATCTCTCTCGAAATCGCAATCTTCCGCCACGACTTCAGCCTCGAGTACGTGGCTGCGTACACCAGCCGCAATCTTCCGACGTTCTATCTCTGGTCGGCATTGTACGCGGGACAGAAGGGGAGCCTGCTCTTCTGGGCGACCGTGCTGAGCCTGTTTGCGGTGCTGGCGCAAGTGCTCACGAGCCGTCGCCATCGGGTCTACCTGCCCTATGTCGCGGCGGTGACGTGTGCGGTGGCGACGTTCTTTATCTCGGTCATGCTCTTTTCCGCGAACCCGTTCGAGCGACTCGGCTTCACGCCGCTGGACGGCCGCGGCATGAACCCGCAGCTACAGAATCCCGGGATGGTCTTCCATCCACCCATGCTGTATCTGGGCTACATCTCGATCACGATTCCGTTCGCCTTCGCCATCGCCGCGCTGTTGACCAAGAAGCTCGACAGTGAGTGGCTCGTCGCCGTGCGCAAATGGACCCTCGTGTCGTGGTTGTTCCTCAGTATCGGCCTGATCCTCGGGATGTGGTGGGCCTACGTCGAGCTGGGGTGGGGCGGCTATTGGGCGTGGGATCCGGTGGAGAACGTCGCGCTCTTGCCGTGGCTGGTCATGACGGCCTTCCTCCACTCGGTCATGATCCAGGAAAAACGGGGCATGCTGAAGAAGTGGAACCTCGCCCTGATTCTGGGAGCCTGGCTGCTCTCGATATTCGGCACGTTCATCACGCGCTCGGGCGTGATCGCGAGCGTGCACTCGTTCACGCAGTCGCCGGTCGGCTATTTCTTCTCGGCCTTTCTTGTCGTCGCCGCCATCGCGACCGCCATACTCTATGTCACCCGGTTGCCGTTGCTGCGGGCGGAGGCGACGCTAGAGTCGATGGTGAGTCGGGAAGCGAGCTTCCTGTTCAATAATCTGCTGCTGATCGGCATCGCCTTCTCCGTACTCTGGGGCACGCTGTTTCCGATTCTCTCCGAAGCGATCAAGGGCACGAAGATCACGGTAGGCCCGCCGTTCTTCAACCAGGTGAACGTGCCGCTCGGTCTCGCGCTGCTCGCTATGACCGGGATCGGCCCGTTGATCGCGTGGCGCCGGGCGTCGCTGCCCAATCTCCGCCGCCAGTTCGCCGTGCCCCTGACGAGCTGTGTATTCGTGCTGCTCATTCTGTTGGTGGCCGGCATGCGGGACATCGGCGCGCTGATCGCGTTCAGTATCGGTGGGTTCGTGCTCGCGACGATCGTCCAGGAATTCACGCGCGGCGCGCGGGCCCGGCATCGGCAGTACGGGGAGCCGGTGATCGTGGGGCTCTTCCAGCTGTTGTCCCGCAACCGTCGCCGCTACGGCGGCTACATCGTCCACGTCGCGATCGTGCTGCTGTTCGTCGCGTTCGCCGGGATGGCCTTCAAGACAGAAACCCAGGCCACGCTTCGGCCGGGTGAGACGGCCACGCTGCAGGGCCCGGATGGATATGTGTACACCTTTACTCACCTGGGTATCTCGCAATACAACGCGCTCAATCGTCAGGTCACCGCCGCGCTCGTCGACGTTCGACGCAACGGCAAGGCCATCGGACGGGTGCGGACCGAAAAGCGCCAACATGTCGATGCGCTCGGCAACCCCACGTTTGAGCCTTCGACGGAAGTTGGCATCATGAGCGGCTTGCGAGTCGATCTGTACGTTGTGCTCGCGGGGCTGGTCAACGGCACCGAACAGGCGGTCTTCCGCTTCACCATCAATCCGCTCGTGTGGTGGGTGTGGTTCGGAGGATTGGTGCTGGTGGCTGGGGGCCTGATTGTGTTGTGGCCGGGCGGCGCGACGGTGGCGGTGAAAGGATCCAAGGCATCATCGGTGCAGGCGGGCTACGCCGTGAAGCTGGAGCCCGAGCGATGACGGACGGTAATCGCCGCGAATTCTTGGTGGCGCTCGGAGCAGCCTTCCTATCATTCCGTCAGACCGTCCAACAGTCCGACAGTCAGACTGCGGGACGCGTTTACGATCCACGGCGTGCCGGTCGCGGGCAGGTGCCTATCACGGCCGTCGATAATGACGCCGGCATACAGGCGATCGAAAAGAAGCTCCGGTGCAGCTGCGGCTGCGGCCTCGACATCTACACCTGTCGTACGACCGACTTCCAGTGCACATACAGTCCGGCGCTGCACAAGGACGTCTTGCGGCTCGCGGGGCAGGGGAAGAACGCGCAGCAGATCGTCGACGAATTCGTGAAGCAATACGGCGAAGCGGCGTTGATGGCCCCGCCCAAGCGCGGCTTCAACCTCGCCGGCTACCTCGTCCCGTCCATCGCGATCCTCATCGCCGCCGCGTTCCTCGTGCGCGCGCTGCGTCGCTGGACGCGCGAAGCGGAGTCCGCTGCGCCGGCGACTGCCGCGCCGCCGCCGGCCGCCACCCCCGCCGAGCTCGAGCGCCTGCGTCGCGAGCTCGACCGGCTCGATGTTTGAGCTGATTCTCGGAATTCTCGTGGCCGCGGGCGCGACCTACTTCGTCCTGCTCCCGATCCTCCGACCGCCCGTCGAATCAGCGAGTGACGCTGAGCCCGGCGATGAGGGCGAGGACCCCGCCGACGACATGAGCCCACAGACGGTCGCGCTCCGCGCGCTGAAAGAGATCGAATTCGATCGCGCCACGGGCAAGCTCTCCGACACGGATTATGAGCAGCTCAAGGCGAAGTACACCCAGGAAGCGCTTGCTGCGATGCGCGGTGAACCTCGGCTGACCCCGGGCGCAAGCCCGGGGATCACCAAAGCCCGCCCCGTAGCGTCTTGTCCCGAACATGGTGCTCGATCGGAGAAAGATGCGATCTACTGCTCGGAATGCGGAAAGCGGTTGGGGTCGGCCCCAGGCTACTGCGCGCGTTGCGGCTCGGCGCTGGACGATGATGCCCGCTACTGCAATCGCTGTGGAGCCCGCGTCGCCGCCTGACACTTGCGTTTTCCACTCCCGTTTCCTATCAGTCTGCATCCCCGAACTCTGGAGCGCGGCGTGAATCGATGGGTCTCGCGATTGTTGGTCGTGCTGCTGCTGGTGGCGTTGACAGCGTCGACGGCGGATGCGCAGCGGCGACGCCGGCGCGCGATCGCGACACAGTCCGGTCCGACGTACGGCGCGCACGTTGGCTACAATTTCGACGTGGATGAGCTGCTCATCGGTGCGCAGCTCGCCTGGCCGTTCACGCCGGATCTCGCCCTCTATCCCACGTTCGACTACTACTTCGTGAGCGGCGGATCGCTGTGGGCCCTGAATTTCGATCTGAAATACCGGCCGCCGACCCGCTACGGCGCGTGGTACGTCGGCGGCGGATTGAACTGGTCGCACACGAGCTCCGGCGGGGTCAGCGGGAGCGACACCAACCTCAACCTGCTCACGGGACTCGAGGGACGGCGCGGGCGCACTCGGCCCTACGTCGAGGGCAAATTCATCCTCGGCAACGGCAGCTCGTTTCAGATTGTCGGCGGAGTGAGCTGGCGCTAAGCTAGAATTCGAACGTCTCCATCTTTCGGAGCGCCATCCGCAGCGGAATGATCGTGGCCGCCGTGCACAGCGCGGCGGCCATGACGAACCAACCCATCATCTCCGGGGTGATCCCGATCGCTTGCCCTTCCCAAGCGGTGCGCACGTAGGTGTACACGGCCCGGGAGAGTATCCCGAGCACCGCCGCGAGCAGGGCGATCGTCGCCATCATGAAGACCAGGCCGCCGAACGACGTCGGAATCTGTGCGGCGTTCTCCGTCTCGAACTGCGGATACAGTGTTCCGAACGTCAATGCCATCGCGGCGATCGCCAGCGTCAGTCCTGTCATCGTGGCGAGACTCAAGATCATCATGAACGCCGTCACTTCGAGCAGCGCGTTCGTCAGCCCCGTCAGAATGAGGCCGAGAATGAGCAGCGGCAGTGTTCCGACCCAGTACTTGGACCAGAGCAGCGCCCGCAGGTCCAGCGGCGATGAGCGCAGCAGCCACATCTGCCGGCCTTCGAGCGAGACCGCGGGAAAGATGAAGCGCGCGGCGATCGAGGCGAGCACGAAGCCGGCGAGGCCGAGATTGAGGAACGATACCAGATTGACGTAGAAGAACCCGACCGGCTCGCCGCGATGCAGCGGCAGCGCCTGAATATTGAAGAGATAGACGACCACCAGGACGGCGAGCAGGATCAACTGGCTCCACTGCGTCGTGTCGCGGAAGAAGAGCTTGATGTCCTTGAGGACGAACTCCCGCTTCGCGACGGGCAGCCAGCCGAGCATCGACCCCACCGTCAAACGCCACAAGCCACCCCGAATGAAGCGCTCCGCCCCCTCCTGCGCCTTGGTGAACCCTTGCGCGTAGAGTGCGCGATGCAGCACGGCGCCGAGCGTGACGAATGCGGCGGCCGTGGTCCAGAGCAGCACGAGTGGGAGCGGATCCAGCTCGTGGCGCAGGAATCCCATGATTGCCTGCGACGCCCATTCGCTCGGCAGAAATGGCGACGTGGGTCCGCGGAGCAGGATCACGAAATCGAGCAGGTTGCGGAACCCTTCCGGGCGGGCCAGCTGCTCGGGCCGAATGACGCGGAAGAGCAGGATCACGCCGCCGGCGGCACCGAGCGCGATGATCGACAGCAGGTCGCGCGTGCGTCGAGCGGGGAAAATGTTGACCAGCACCAAGGTTACCGCGCTCCCGAGCACCGCCGGCAGAATCAGCATCGGCACGATGGCGATGAGCGCGTACAGCGCGAACAACACGCCGCCCTTGAAGACGACGCCGTACGCGGCCAGGATCGGCACCGCCATCAGCGCCACCATCCAGGACGAGTGCAGCAGCGTCTCCCCCAGTTTCGCAAGGTACAGCCGCAACCAGTCGACCGGCGCTGAGACGAGGAGGTCGAGGTCTTTCGCGAGGAAGAAGCTCGACAGCGCCGTGATGACGTTCGACAGTACCAGGATGGAGATGAACGAGAGGAGGATGAGTCCGAGGATTTTTCCAGGAATCAGCGGTCCCAGTTCCTCGACTGCGCGCAGGGTTTTCAGGATCCGATACAGGACCCCAAACACACCCGCCCAGAACCCGGCGCCGACGAGCGCCAGGACGATGAGCTTGCCCGTGCCGCCGCGGGCGCGTTCCTCGCGCAGCCGCTGTAACGCGGTGCGCCACTTGGGCTGCAGAACGTGCGCGAGCGACGGCTGCTTCACCGTGCCGCCCCCAGCACCTCGACGAGCTCACGGACCTGTGCGCCACCCGTCAGCTTGAGGAACAGCTCCTCGAGGCTCGCGTCGCCGGCTTGATGCTGGTGCCGCACGTCGCTGACCGTCCCGGCCGCTACAATTTTCCCGTGCTGGATGATCGCGATCTGATCGCACATCGCTTCGGCGACCTCGAGCGTGTGCGTGCTCATAAAAACGGTGCCGCCCCGGCCCACGAATTGCCGGAAGATGTCCTTCAGCAGGCGAGCCGCCTTCGGATCGAGCCCGACCATCGGCTCGTCCACGACGATGCACTCGGGGCGGTGAATCAGGGCGCTCGAAATGATCAGCTTCTGCCGCATGCCGTGGCTGTAGGCCTCGACCAGCTCGTCCTGCCAGCTCGTGAGCTCGAACACTTCGAGCAATTCCGCGATGCGCCGGTCGACGCTGACGCCTTCCTGCCCGTACAGGCCAGCGACGAACCGCAGAAACTCCGCGCCAGTGAGCTTGTCGTAGACAAACGGGCGATCCGGGATGAACCCGAGCCGCATCTTGGCGCCCAACGGATTGACGTGGACGTCGTCGCCGCCGAGCAGCACGCGGCCCTGCGTGGGCCGCAGGATCCCGGCGATCATCCGCAGCGTCGTCGTCTTGCCGGCGCCATTCGGGCCCAGGCAGCCGTACAGGACACCGCGCGGCACGTGCAGAGAGATGTCGTCCACGGCGACGAAGCTGCCGTAGAGCTTGGTGAGGTTCTCCAGGCGGATCATAGCACCTCGAGCTTCAGCCGGCCGATGAGCGGTACGAGCTCGACCTGCCGCGCGAGCCCGCCGGTCGCGAGCGGCAGATGCGCGGCGTCGGCGGGGAATTGGTCGAATGTGGGGTCCACCGCGATCCAATCGGTGAGGTAGACCTCAGCCCAGGCGTGGTAGTAGAACCGGCCATTCATGTAGATCAGTCCTGCGACCGTGCGCGCCGGCAATCCGGTGGAACGCGCAAGGGCGACGAATAGCGTCGCCGCCTCGTTGCAATCGCCGGTGGAGGTCTCCAGCACCTTCACGGCGCTCGGCGCGCTGCCCGGCTGCGGGGTGGCGCGGCGCAGCGAGCGGTGGACCCAATGGGTAAGCAGCTCTGCGACGCGCGCAGGACTACGTTCACGCTCGATGATGCGCCGTGCCTGCGCGGCGATCCGCGGGTCGTGGCTTTGAATCAAGGGTTCCGGCGTGAGCCATCGTGCGAGCGCCGTATCGCGCGAGGGGAGCCGGTAGGGCGCTGCGTGGGCGTGCAGCGCCCCGGCCTGGACGATGTCCAGCGTGTCTCGCCCGTTCCGTCGTACGCGCAGCCGCGCGTGCTGGGGGGGATCGCTGCGCAGCCCGGCAACCAGCGCCGTCACCGGCACGATCTCGCCGGGGGCTGGTGCGGCGCTGCTGCGCGCGACCCGTGCGGTATCGCGGTGTTTGAAGTTCTCGTAGACGATCTCGAACGCCGCGCGCTCCATCGCAAATCCTTGATCGTTGGCGCCATCAGTGGACGCAAGGACCACGCGTCCCTGCGCATCGATCCAGCTGCTCGTCGGAACCCCTCCCGCGTCGTGATCGATCCGGAACGCGCGCACCGTGTCGAAGTGCTCGGGCACCCACGTCATCGTTGTCGAATCGAGGTCGGCGCTGTCGGACACGACCAGCGTCGATTCCGCCGCCACCCGGGCGCTGACGTCCCGGCTGGTCAGGAGCAGCGGGTCGAACAGCCGCGCGGTGTACGAACGTCCCGACCGCAGCTCGCCGCCGAACGCGAGCCGGAGCGGCAACAAGGTCGGCAGCGTGATCGGACCACGCAGCGGAATGCGCGTCATCTGGGAGTCGCCCTCGGAGACGATGGCGACCGACAACACCGTATCACCGATCACTCGGCCGTGGGCCGCGAATTGTCCGAGATCGCCATCGAACGTGGCCTCGACGGTTTGCAGGCGCAGGGCGCGCGACAACACCGTAATGCTGCGCGCGGTGGTGCGATGCAGCGCGCCCAGCGCCGCCACGTCGAGCACGAACACGTTCTCGACCCGAATCGCGTCCGGGAGGGTGTCGATCGTCGTCGAGGAATAGCCGACCTGCTGGCCGCCGACCGCGAGCCGATAGAACAGCCCACCCGGGGCCACCGCCATCGCCGCCGCGGCGAGCCGGGCGCCGGTGGGGCGAAACACTTCGCGCTTCACGAGCCAGCCCAGCGACAACGCCCAGGCGGCAAGGATGGCGATCACCCAGCGGCGTCGATTCAAGAAACCGTCCGCTGCAGCGCGGCTTCGAATACCTGCTGATCCTCAGAGCGCTCGACGACGAAAGACACATCCTCGGGGAACTGCGCGCCCCCTCGATGCGCGTGCAACACCGTTGTCATGATTTCGGCGGCGTCCTCGAGGGTCAGATTACCGGCTCCCGTGCCCAGCGGCGGCGCACTGAGGTGCGCGAACTGCCATTCCTGCGCCTGATGCAGCGTAGACAGCCAGGCGCGCGCGACGTTGCCGCGGGTGACCGGCTCGGTTTCGCTGCGAATCACGGCGTGAATGACGAATTCCGCGGGCAGCTCGCCACCGGCGGCGGTTACGACGGCCGCCCCGACCGCGAGCTCGCGGTTCAGACGGATGCGATTCTGGAATTCCTCCCCACCGACGATTTCGAGGCGGCGCAGCGCGGCGGCCGTAGGATCGAGTCGAGTAGTGGCGGGACGGACGATTGCATCTGCGGCGAACGACGCGAGATCGTCCACGACTACGCGAATCACCTACCGGTCATTTCCCGGGAGCGACGGTACATCGCAGTCGCCTCATCAGGCCGATTCAACCGGTCGAGCACTTTGCCGATGCCGTACAGCGCCTTCGGGTTCGCGGGCTGCAGCTCCACGGCCCGCTCGTAGGCCCCCAGGGCGCCAGTGAGATCGTCCATGTGATTGAGGGCTTCACCCAGGTAATACCAGGCCGCCGCACGTCCCGGCTCGACTTCGACCGCGTGCCGCAGCTGATCGGTCCCCTCACGCCACATGCCGCGCCGCGTCAGCACGATCCCGAGATTGAACAGGGCTTCCACGTTGTTCGGGTCTGCGCGCAGGACGCGCTGCAGGTCTCGCTGCGCGGCGGCATAGCGGACCGTCGCGCCCAGGATCGCGGCCCGGTTCAGCAACAGGGCGGGATTGTCGGGCTCGCTCTCGAGCGCGCGGTCCAGCTCTGCCAGCGCGCCGTCGCGATCACCGCGGGCGTCGAGGATCAGGGCCAGGTTGTTGCGCGCTTTCACGTGCTTGGGATCGCGTGCCAGCAGGTCGCGATACGCCGCCGCGGCCCGCTCGATCTCGCCACGCTCGCTCGCCTCGCGGGCGGCGACGTATAACGGATCGTCGGACACCGGTACGGATGGCACCGGTGGGGCGGTGGACGATGGTGGAAGTGGTGGCGGCGCCGGAGGAAGGGCTGGAGGTTCCAGCTCGCCGTCGTCCAGCTTCGCCGTGATGTCCGTAGGACCATGGGTCGCGATCGGTTGCGCGACCCGGAGCGGCGGTGGCTGCTCGTCGCGGGCAACGTCCTTCGGGCTGGCGATCGCGCCGGTCTGGGTGAGCGATTCCGCCTCCTCGATCAACTCCGCCGCGACCCGTGCCCGCTCCTGCGAGGTCTGCCAGCGGCGCTCACGCCGGGGCCTGTGCGGGCCGGCGGGGCCGGGGGGGCCGGGGGGGCCGCCACGGTTCATACCTGGACCTTCGCGTGTGGGGTCATGAGGGATGCTAACGTAGGAAACGGGTGCGAGATAGGCAAGGCTCGGACGCTCGAGAGTTGACCGAAATACGCTGCACTATCTAGCCTACAGTTCTATGTCCGGTGACGCCCTGATCGTCCGCGGAGCACGCGAGCACAATCTCAAGAACATCGACGTCGAGCTGCCCCGGAACGCCCTCGTGGTGATCACGGGGCTGTCGGGCTCGGGGAAGTCGTCGCTCGCGTTCGACACGATCTACGCCGAGGGACAGCGCCGCTACGTCGAATCGCTCTCCGCCTATGCGCGGCAGTTCCTCGGGCTCATGGACAAGCCCGACGTCGATGCGATCGAGGGACTCTCTCCCGCGATTTCTATCGAGCAGAAGACCGCCGGTGCGAATCCCCGGTCCACCGTCGGCACGATCACCGAGGTCTACGATTACCTCCGCCTGCTGTGGGCGCGCACCGGCACGCCGCATTGCCCGAACGATGGGGCACCGGTAGAGCGGCAGTCCGCGTCACAAATCACCGACCTGGTGCTCGAATGGCCGGAAGGCACCAAGATCGAAGTGCTCGCGCCGCTGGTGCGTGGGCGCAAGGGCGAGTTCCGCGATGTGTTCGAGGCGATGCGCAAGCAGGGTTTCGTGCGCGCACGCATCAACGGCGAGACGTATGACCTGTCGGACGTCCCCAAGCTCAATCGCCGTCAGAACCACGACATCGCCGTCGTGGTGGACAGGCTCGTGGTCCGGGCGGCGGACCGGGGACGGCTCGCCGATTCGATCGAGACCGCGCTGAAGGCAGCCGAGGGCGTCGTCGAAGTCGTCCGCCAAACCGGCAGCCCGCGTTCTCGTCTGTTTTCCGAGCGCTATGCGTGCCCCAAGTGCGGATTGTCGCTGCCGGAGCTCGAGCCGCGGCAGTTCTCGTTCAATTCGCCCTACGGTGCCTGCCCCGACTGCTCAGGACTCGGCACGCGCCGCGAGGTGAACGCCGATCTCGTCCTCGGCGATCAGAGCCTGTCGATTCTCGAGGGCGTCGTGCTGCCCTGGGGTGAGCCGAGCGGCTATCTAAGGAAGGTGGTGCTGCCGGCACTCGCCAAGACGTACAAGTTCGATCTCAACGCCCCATGGCGCGATCTGCCGCCGGCCGTCCAAAAGACATTACTCAAGGGCGCGCCCGGAAAGACGATCACCTATCAATACGACAGCGAGCGTTGGCACGGCTCGTACGAATCAGGTTGGAAAGGCGTCCTCGATCACGTCGAGAAGCGCTACCGCGAAACGGCCTCCGAGGCGGTGCGTGAGCAGCTCGAGCAATACATGGTTGAGCAGCCCTGTCCTACGTGCGGCGGTCGACGTCTCAAGCCTGAGAGCCTCTCGGTATTGGTGGCAGGCAGGAGCATCGGCGACGTTGTGGCACTTCCCGTGCGTGAGGCGCTCGACTTCTTCTCGAAAGTCCCGCTGCGAGGGCCAAGCCGCGCGGGACTCGACCCGGAGATCTCGCGGCCGATTTTGAAAGAAGTGACGGACCGGCTGCGGTTTCTCGTCGACGTGGGCCTCGACTATCTCACGCTCGAGCGTTCTGCCGTGACCCTTTCCGGTGGGGAGGCACAACGCATCCGTCTTGCGACCCAGATCGGCAGCCGCCTCGTGGGCGTGCTGTACATCCTCGACGAGCCGTCGATCGGACTGCATCAACGCGACAATGCGCGCCTGCTCGCGACGCTCAAGGAGCTGCGCGATCTCGGCAACACCGTCCTGGTCGTCGAGCACGACGAGGAGACGATCCGTGCCGCCGACTATGTCGTGGACCTGGGGCCGCGCGCCGGCCGCCATGGCGGCGAGGTCGTGGCGGCGGGCCTGCTCGACGATGTGTTGCGCCATCGCGACTCCCTGACGGCGCGCTACCTGCGCGGCGAGCTCCGGATCCCCGTGCCTCCACGGCGCCGCATCGCCAACGCCGATCGGATGCTCCGCGTGCTGGGCGCAAAGCACCACAACCTCAAGGATCTTTCCGTCGAATTCCCGCTGGGCCTGTTCGTCGCCGTGACGGGCGTGTCGGGTTCGGGCAAATCGACCCTGGTCACCGACATTCTGTACCAGGCGTTGGCGCGTCATTTCTACCGCGCCAAGGTCGTTCCGGGCGCGCACGAGCGCCTGGAGGGGCTCGACTACATCGATAAGGTGATCGACATCGATCAGAGCCCGATTGGCCGCACGCCGCGGTCCAACCCCGCGACCTACACCGGCCTCTTCACGCCGATCCGCGAGCTGTTCACGTACCTCCCCGAGTCCAAGTTGCGCGGTTACGGACCGGGCCGATTCTCGTTCAACGTGAAGGGTGGCCGCTGCGAGGCGTGTCAGGGCGATGGACTGGTAAAAGTGGAGATGCACTTTCTGCCCGACGTGTACGTCCCGTGCGAAGTCTGCAAAGGCCGGCGTTACAACCGGGAAACATTGGAGGTTCGTTATAAAGGAAAGTCGATTGCCGACGTCCTGGATCTGACCGTTGCCGATGCGCTCGACTTCTTCGAGCATCAACCGCGTATCAAGACGAAACTCGAGTTGCTCAACGACGTAGGTCTGGGATACATCCACCTCGGACAGTCGGCAACGACCCTCTCGGGCGGCGAAGCGCAGCGCGTGAAGCTCGCGACTGAGCTCGCCAAGCGGGACACGGGCCGGACACTGTATATCCTGGACGAGCCGACGACGGGATTGCACTTCGAGGACGTACGCCTTCTGCTGGAGGTCCTGCACCGGCTGGTGGACAAGGGGAATACGGTCGTCGTCATCGAGCACAACCTGGACGTCGTGAAGACCGCTGACTGGGTGATCGACTTGGGCCCCGAGGGCGGGGAACTGGGCGGTCGCGTTGTGGAGGAAGGCCCCCCGGAGAAGATCGCGCAGTCCAAGAGCTCCTTTACGGGGCAATTCCTGCGCAAGGTGTTGCAGGCAGGAGACTAGACGGTAGGTTGAACAAGCAAAGGAGCGCGCGTGCTGAACGGCCCGGAAGTCCCGTTGATGGTTCTGTTCGTGTCGCTCGCCGCCGTGTTCGTGTTGCGCGGGCCCTTCGGACGCGCGCTTGCCGAGCGAATTGCGGGCCGGTCACCAACCGCGACGGAGGATCGGGAGATCCAGGAGCTCCGGGGTGAGGTGGAAGACCTTCGCCATCAGCTCGGGGAGGTCCAGGAGCGGCTCGACTTCGCGGAGCGCATGCTCGCGCGCCAGGACGAACGCGTTGGTGCGTTACCCAAACGCGGGAACGAGTGATGGGCGATGAGTGAGCTGGGCGAGCGGGTGGACTTCCTCGAGCGGTTGGTGGCGAAACAGCGGGAAGCCGCGCGGCATCCGCCGGCGAGGTAGACTCATGCCTGAAGAAGTCGTCTTCCTCTTCGTACTGACGATCGTCGGGTCGTCAGTGCTGCTGTACCCGCTGGTTCGTGCTCTGGCGGAACGGATCCGCCCGCGCCCTGTCGACGCCGCCGGGTTCAAAGAAGAGCTGCAGATTCTGCGCGAGGACCTGCTCGCCGAGATCCAGCAAGCGCGTCGGGAAATCGGCGATCTGGGTGAGCGCATCGATTTCACCGAGCGGCTCCTCGCCAAAAAGTCCGAGCGATGAACGGGCCGGAAGCTGTCGCGGCCTTCATGTTTTTCGGCGGGACGTTCTGGGTGCTGCGACCGGTTGCGGCGGCAGTCGCCAAGCGGATCGCCGGCGAGCATCGGCGGCCGGGCATGGAGGCGGCCGAGCGCGACGAGATCATGAGCGAGCTGCAGCAGGTGCGTGAGGAGGTGGCAGAATTGGCTGAACGGATGGACTTCGCGGAGCGGCTCCTCGCCAAGCCACGAGACGGGTGATGGAAGGGATTCTCGCATTATTCATCCCTATAGTCGCGGTCGGCGGGTTTTTTGCGTGGATGATTTCGTTGTCACCGGTGGGGAGAGCCTTCGCGGAGCGCCTGCGTCACGGCCCCGTGCCGCCGGGCGGCGGAAACGCCGAGGACCATGCCGAGTTAGCCGAAAGCGTGGAGCAGCTGCGCCGGGAGGTGGCGGAACTGGCGGAGCGAGTAGATTTTACCGAGCGGCTGCTCGGGCAGCAGCAGGCTGCTGGACAGCTCGGAAGGCCGCGGTCCTGATGTTGCCCGGTGAAACGGGCCGCGGACGAGCGGCGTAGGAGAGCACGTGATTCTGCAAGGTCCGGTTGCTCTGCCGCCACCGACACCGGTCATTCCGTTCGACCCGAATCAGCTCATTCCGCTGATCGGGCTGATCGGAGGGATGGTCGTGGCGGGCGTGGTGCTGTACGCGTTTTTCAAGTCTGATCTGGCCGCCGCGATGGCCGAGCGAATTCGGGCCGGTATACATCGGAAGCGACGGTGGAAGGGATTTGGCGGGGAGTGGTCCGACACGCCAGCCGAGGGCCTCGTGGACGCTGACCACGTCGCCGAGCTGGAGCACCGCGTGACCGAAATGCAGGGACAAATTGCCGAGATGGCCGAGCGGCTAGATTTTGCGGAGCGGCTGCTCGCGCAGAAGCGCGAGCGATCATTGCCAGGAGCCTAGGAAGCCATGGGGATCATTGATCGTCTGTCCACGCTGATCCGGTCGAACATCAACGATCTGATCTCGCGCGCCGAGAACCCGCAAAAGGTCCTCGAGCAGCTCATCGTCGACATGCGCAACCAGCTGGCAAAGGCCAAGCAGCAGGTCGCTGCCGCCATCGCCGATGAGAAGCGCCTCTCCGCGCAGGCCGAGCAGGAGAAGAAGCTCTCCGAAGACTGGGAGAAGCGGGCGGTGCTCGCCGTGCAGGAAGGCCGCGACGACCTCGCCAAGCAGGCCCTACTCCGCTACAACGAACATGTCCAGGGCGCCGTGCAACTGCAGGAGACGTGGGTCAAGCACCGTGAGGAGACCGAACGGCTCAAAGCGTCGCTGCGCCAGCTCAACGACAAGATCGAGGAAGCGAAGCGCAAGAAGAACATCCTGATCGCGCGTCAGAAGCGGGCCGAGGCTCACAAGCGCATTCAGGAGACGATGGGGGCGATCTCCGACAAGAGCGCGTTCGAGACGTTCGAGCGGATGGCGGAGCAGATCGAGCACGAGGAGCGGAAGCTGATCGCCGCGGCCGAGGTGAACGAGGATCTCTCGGGCGACTCCCTCATCAAGCAGTTCCAGGGCATCGAGGTGAAGGCCAACGCGGACGAGCAGCTGCTCGCGCTCAAGCGCAAGATGGGGCTGCTGCCCGGCGGCACGCAGGAACAGGCTCGGGCATTGGGCAAGGGCGCGAAGGATGCCGAGCTGCTCGAGGATGACGACGCGGAGCAGAAGAGCTGAACGGTTCCGAGGCTCCTTCCCCTAATAGGTTGTCGAGCGCCACGTTCGTGGCGCTCTTTGTTGCGGCCCTCGTCGTCCTGTTCATTCTCAAAGTCATCGATGTTCTCCTGCTCGTCTTTCTCGCGATCCTGCTCGCCGTCTATCTCTCGGCGGTCACCGACTGGCTGGAGCGCCGCTTCGGGATGCGGCGCTGGCTCGGGCTGACACTGACGGTCGTGGCGACCATCGCGGGTGTCGCGAGCATCGCGGCGCTCCTCGCCCCTCCCGTCATCGAGCAGACGCGGGCGCTCATCAGCGGGCTGCCGCAGACGCTCACCAACATCCAGAGCGTGCTGGCGCGCTGGGCGAGCCAATATCCCGTGCTCGACCAGACGGAGCTCGCGAATCCGTCGTCGGGCGTCGTGTCGGGTCTCGTGACCGACGCTTTCAGCTTCCTGAGCGGCTCGATCTTCGGCTACGTGCGCGGCGGCGGCATGCTGTTCATCGAAGGCGCGAGCGTGGTGGTGATGGCGCTCTATCTCGCCCGTCAGCCGGCCATGTACCGCGATGGTATGATCTCGCTGTTTGCGCCGCGCCATCGGAGCATTGCCGTTCAGGTGTTCGATGACACGGCCGCGACCCTGCGGGCGTGGGTCGTCGGCCAGCTCATCGCGATGTCGGTGCTGGCGATGTTGACCGCGATCGGCCTGTGGATCCTCGGCGTGCCCTACTGGCTGGCATTCGGGATCTTCACCGGTTTGGTGGCGATCGTACCGTTCTTCGGCACGCTCATCTCCACGATTCTCCCCGCGCTGTTCATGGTCGCTTCCGGGGACTGGTTGACGGTCCTGCTCGTCCTCCTGTTGGGTGTGCTCGTGCACGTGTTCGAGGCGAACGTCGTCGTGCCGCGCATCATGCAGCGGAAAGTCGATCTGCCCCCCGTGCTGACGATCTCGAGCGTGCTGATCATGGGCACGCTGCTGGGGGCGATCGGCCTGATCGTCGCCGTGCCCGTCCTGTGCGTCACGATGGTCCTGATCCGGCACATCCTGCACGGTGAGATCTACGGTGAGCCGAGTCGGTTCAAGCCTGCCGTGCTCCGTCCCACGGAGTCCTGGTCGGGGGTGGAGCGCCGGCAAGTCGCGGGCGCCAAGAAATGACGACGCCGCAGCACCGCTTCCTGATCATCGCCGATGGTGAATTCGGTCCCCTCACTTCGAAGACGGCCAACTCGTGCATTCGCTACTTCCCCGAACGGATCGTGGCGATCCTCGATCGGAAGCAGGCTGGGAAGACCGTGCAGGACGTACTCGGATTCGGCGGCAAGATTCCGGTGGTTGACGACTTCGAGCGAGGCATCGTGCAGGGCAAGGGCGCGACCGCGGTGCTGATCGGCATCGCGCCGGCCGGCGGCCGGCTGCCCGACGAATGGAAGCGGTGGCTCCGGACAGCGATCGAGAAGAAGCTCGAGATCTGGAGCGGCCTGCACACCTTCATCGGCGACGATCCGGAATTGGGCCCGCTCGCGAAGGCTCGAGGCGTTCGCATTCTCGACGCGCGCCGGCCGCCGCCGAATCTGCCGATCGCCGACGGCCGCGCGGCCGAAGTTGATGCGCTCGTCGTGCTGGCCGTGGGATCCGATTGCAACGTCGGCAAGATGACGGCTCAGCTGCAGCTCCGCGATGCGTTGGTGAAGCGCGGTCACCGGACGAGTTTCGTGGCGACCGGCCAGACGGGCATCTTCATCGAAGGATGGGGCATCGCCGTGGACGCCGTGGTGGCCGACTTCGTCGCGGGCGCCGCCGAGCAACTCGTGCTCCAGGGCGCGAAGGACAACGATATCGTGCTGGTGGAAGGGCAGGGCAGCCTGATTCACCCTGGATACTCGGGTGTCACGCTCGCTCTCTTGCACGGTTCCTGTCCCGACGCGCTGATACTGTGTCACCAGGTCTCGCGCGATTACATCGGCGATTATCACGGCCGCGAGCCGTGGGTGAAGATCCCCTCCTATGTTGAGATGATCGATATCTACGAAAGGGCGGCGCAGCCGGTGCACCCCACGAAGGTGATCGGGATCTGTCTCAACACCTACGATATGGAGGACGCGGCGGCGCGCGAAGCGGTCGGGCGGGCGGCGGAAGAGACGGGGCTGCCGGCGACGGACCCCGTGCGATTTGATTCGGACGTGCTCGTCGACGCGATCATCGGAGCTCGCGCGACGATTTGATACTAGCGGCGAGAAATCGGTACCATACGCCGTTCGTTCCTTTCTATCATGCTGCAATGCGATTCCTGCGCTGCGTGCATGCCGAATTCCTGCTCGTGTCACCGCGACTCACCCGGACTCGGCTCGGCATTGCCCTGCTGGCTTTGGGTGGCACGCTCGTCTGGCTCAGCGCACGTGGCTTCGATGCGCTGACGGTCGCCCTACAGGCCGGCGCTCTCGGAGCGATCCTCGGCGCGGCCGCGATCGTGGGAAATGAAGGGGACCGCGCTGCTCTAACAACCGCCCTCACCCATCCCACAACACCACTCGCTGTCGCGACGGGGCGCTGGCTGACCATCGTCCTGCCCGCGTCGGTGCTCACACTGGTGTGCACGGCTGTGATTGGTTGGCAATCCGGCGTCGCGCTAGCGGGCGTTATCGCTGCGGCCGCCGTTGGCAGCTGCGCGATGGCTGTCGTGGTCCCGCTGGGAAGCAGCGCGGCCCTAGCGCTCTTCTTCTTTATGGCGGTGGCGGGGACCGTCGCCCCTGAGCGCCTCGTCGATCTCGCACGCCCTGGTGCCCTGCGAGTGACCGCCGCGAGCGCACTCGAGCTCGGCCCCGCGCTCTGGCACTACCGCGATATTGCCACGGGCGATCCGCGGGCGATCGTCCACGCGTTTGCGTGGACCGGGCTCGGGATTCTGCTTGCCGGTGGTTGTATCGCGCGGCGCAGAGTTCGCTTCCACTGATGGCTGATGACTGACTACGCCCTGACCATGAGCGAAGTCACTGGCCGTAGGCTCGGCCCGGTCTCGCTCGCGCTCCTGCCCGGCGAGATCGCGGGGCTGGTCGGGCCGGCGGGGGCGGGGAAAACGAGGCTGCTGTGTGTGGCGGCGGGAGCGTTGCCGCCCAAGACCGGCGAGGCGCGCGTTTGGGGGATGCGCGTCACCAATCCCGCGGCGCGACAGCTCATCGGATACGCGGGCGACAGCCCGACATTTCCGCGAGCGCTCACCGTCCAGGAAGTGCTGATGTACTACGGGCGCCTGCACCGTGCGGCGAGCAACGAGCGTGCGCCACGCGGGTTGGTACGCGAAGCCCTCGAGATCGCCGGTCTCACGGCAGCTGCCGACCTGCGTGTGGAGTCGCTGGGGCGGGCGGATCAGCACCGGCTGAGCTTCGCGCAGGCGGCACTTGGTGGACGACGGGTGCTCCTGCTCGACGAAACGTTGTCTGGACTCGACGCCTGTGCGCGCCGTGATCTGCGGGGCCGAATCGCTAGGCTCGCGGCAGAGGGTGTCGCCGTACTGATCACTTCGCGCGATCCGGCTGCCCTGGAGCGGCTGGCGGCGCGCGTGCTGGTGCTGCGCGACGGGCGGATCGTGCGCGCCGGGCCCCTGGCCACGCTGCTGGGCGAACGCGTCCTCGAGGTGATCCTGGACGCGCCACCACCCGAGCCGCCACCTGGATTCCGGATCACCGAGGCTGGCCTGGAAGCGCCGCTTGCCGGCCGGACAGTAGAAGCTGCGTTGGCGCTGTGCCGGGCGCACAGATTGCCCGTTCGGGCGTCGCGCGTCCGCGTGAAATCGCTCGAAGAGATCGTGCTGGAAACACACGACGCGCACTAAGGAGATCTGCAGCGAGAGGTGAGGTTGGGGCGGAGGCAACGGGCGCTTCACGCGTGGGCGCTTCGGCGGCACAGTCATGCCTAGTATTCAGTGACATCCTTGGTTGATGTGCCCGCCGTGCGCCCACGCGTGTGCGCCCTAGCCTCCGCCCCAACCTCACTCACCTGCGGAGACTTTCCTTAGTACGTTTCGCCGCAATGACCGCGGCGCCGGTTTCGGCCTTCAATACGCTCACCCGTCGAGTCGAGCCGCTGCAGCCGCTCGCGCCGCCGCGCGTCACGCTCTACACCTGTGGCCCGACCGTATGGAACTACGCGCACATCGGCAATTTCCGCACGTTCCTGTTCGAGGATTTGCTGCGCCGGTGGCTGGAGCACTCGGGCTACGACGTCTTCCAAATCATGAACCTCACCGACGTGGACGACCGCACGATCAAGGCGGCGCGCCAGGCCGGCAAGCGCCTGGCCGAGCACACCGCTCCGTTTACCAAAGCGTTCTTCGAGGATCGCGATTATCTGCGCATCAGGCCGGCACACGTCTATCCCGCGGCCACGGAGTACATGCCCCAAATGATTGCGCTCGTGTCGCGTCTCCTCGAGCGGGGTGTCGCTTATAAAGGAGAGGATGGCTCGGTCTACTTCGCGATCGGGAAGTTCCCTACCTACGGTCGCCTGTCACAGCTCGACAAACGCGAGATCAAGGTCGGCGCGCGTGTCGCGAGCGACGAGTACGCGAAGGGCGATCCGAGCGATTTCGCATTGTGGAAAAAGGCTGACGCCGAGGATGAAGCGGTGGGCGCCGCGTGGGACGCGCCGTTTGGACGAGGCCGGCCCGGGTGGCATCTCGAGTGCTCCGCGATGTCATTGGAAGAAATTGGCAAACGCTTCCAGGTTCAAACGCTCGATATCCACGCCGGCGGCATCGATCTGATTTTCCCGCATCACGAGAACGAAATCGCGCAGTCCGAGGGCGCGACGGGCCAGGCGTTCGTGCGCCATTGGGTGCACGGTGAGTTCCTCAACGTGCGCGGGACGAAGATGTCGAAGCGCCACGGCAACTTCCTCACCGCACGCGATCTGCGTGAGCAAGGTGTGGATGCGGCAGCGGTGCGATTGCTCTTCTTTCAAACGCACTATCGCCAGCCGGTGGATTTCACGGACGAGGCGCTCGAGGCGGCGAAGGAAGGGGTGCGCAGGCTCGGAGAGTTTCACCAACGGTTGAAGGGAGCGGGGGGCCGGGAGCCGGGAGCGGAGCTCGAGAAGCTTGCCGCGCAACTCGATACGGATGTCGCGACCGCGTTGAACGACGATCTCAACGCCCCGCGCGCCGTCGCCGCGCTGTTCGACTTCGTTCGGGCCGCCAATCGCGAGCTCGATAAACCGGTGGCGCCGGCCGGAACCGCGCGTGCTCTCGCCGCCTTCGAACGCGTGGCCGAAGTCCTGGATGTCTTGCCGACCGCCCGAGCCGCGGACCCCGCGCTCGCGAGCTGGGTCGAGGAGCGAATCGCAGCGCGGGCGCAGGCCCGTAAGTCCAAGGATTTCAAGGCCGCCGACGCGATCCGGGCCGAGCTCGGCGCGAAGGGCATCGAGATCGAAGACACGCCCCTGGGTACCAAATGGCGACTCGCCTGACGAGGCCTAAGTCGTTCGAAGTCCGTCCCTTGCCATAGTTGCCAAGCCTGTCTAAGATACGAGTCTGTCGGATTCAGCCTTGACCAGCTGACGTAGCTCAACTGGTAGAGCAGCTGATTTGTAATCAGCAGGTTAAGGGTTCGAGTCCCTTCGTCAGCTCAAACCCGAGTTTGAGGAACCAACAAACCCCGCGCCAGCGACACGCGGGGTCTGTTGTCAGGGGAAGTTTCGAGGGCGAGGGCGCGGTGGGGTGCCCGAGCGGCCAAAGGGAGCAGACTGTAAATCTGCCGCGCTTAGCGCTACGAAGGTTCGAATCCTTCCCCCACCACTTTGTGGCGCGCGGGCGTAGCTCAGTTGGTAGAGCATCAGCCTTCCAAGCTGAGGGTCGCGGGTTCGAGCCCCGTCGCCCGCTCCTTGTCCTGAGGGCCGAAGGCCCGAAGGATCTGAGCAAAGGCTCGCGTAGCTCAGTCGGTAGAGCGCGTCCTTGGTAAGGACGAGGTCACCGGTTCAATCCCGGTCGCGAGCTCTGGGAACTGTGGGTTGTTATCTGTCATCGGTTGTCAGTCGGACAACAGATAACTGAGAACAAGGAGAATCGAAACCACAATGGCAAAGGCAAAGTTCGAGCGTACCAAGCCCCACGTGAACGTCGGCACGATCGGCCACGTGGACCACGGCAAGACGACGCTGACGGCGGCGTTGACGAAGGTCTCGGCCGACAAAGGCCTGGGGACCTACGTGAGCTACGATCAGGTGGCGAAGGCGAGCGAGAGCCAAGGCCGCCGCGATGCGACGAAGATTCTGACGATCGCGACGAGCCACGTGGAGTATTCGACGCCCGAGCGCCACTATGCGCACGTCGACTGCCCGGGGCACGCCGACTATGTGAAGAACATGATCACCGGCGCCGCGCAGATGGACGGGGCGATTCTCGTCGTGAGTGCGGTCGATGGCCCGATGCCGCAGACGCGCGAGCATATCCTGTTGGCGCGGCAGGTAAACGTGCCGGCCGTCGTCGTGTTCCTCAATAAGTGCGACCTGGTGGACGATCCCGAGCTCCTGGACCTGGTCGAGCTCGAGGTGCGTGAGCTGCTGAGCAAGTATCAGTTCCCCGGCGATGACGTGCCGGTGATCCGGGGCGCGGCCCTGAAGGCAATCGAAGGGGACAAGCAGTGGACCGGCAAGATCGAGGAGCTGCTCGCGGCGCTCGATAAGAGCATTCCGGTCCCCAAGCGCGAGGTCGACAAGCCCTTCCTGATGCCGGTCGAGGACGTGTTCTCGATCACCGGCCGCGGCACCGTGGCGACCGGGCGCATCGACCGCGGCAAGATCAAGGTCGGTGAGGAAGTGGAGATGGTGGGCTTCGGGACCGACAAGAAGACGGTCGTCACGGGCGTCGAGATGTTCCGCAAGCTGCTCGACGACGGCCAGGCGGGCGACAACGTCGGTCTGCTGCTACGCGGCATTGAGAAGGATCAGATCGAGCGCGGGATGGTGCTCGCGAAGCCGGGCTCGATCAAGCCGCACACGCAGTTTGAGGCTGAGGTCTACGTCCTGACGAAAGAGGAAGGCGGGCGGCATACGCCGTTCTTCAAGGGCTACCGGCCGCAGTTCTACTTCCGGACGACGGACGTGACGGGCAGCGTGGAGTTGCCGGCCGGCGTGGAGATGGTGATGCCGGGGGACAACACGAAGATGACGATCGAGTTGATCACGCCCATCGCGATGGAGGAGCAGCTCCGTTTCGCTATTCGTGAAGGCGGTCGGACGGTTGGTGCCGGTGTGGTCACCAAAATTCTGAAATAGGCCATATGCCACGCGAAAACATCATCATGGAATGCACGGTGTGCAAAAGCCGGAACTACTTCACGACGAAGAACCGGCGCAAGCACCCTGAACGAGCGGAGTGGCAGAAGTACTGCCCCAAGTGCAATAAGCAGCAAGCGCACAAGGAATCGAAGTAATGGCAACGGAGGTCATGACGGGTGGCGGGGGGAGCCCCGAGCTTCGCCCCCCCGGCCGCGTCGCCGGGTTCATACAGTTCCTGCGCGAGGTGCGCAACGAGCTGCGCAAGGTCACGTGGCCGACGTTCGATGAGCTGAAAAAGGCGACGACCGTGATCGTCATTTTCGTCACGGTGCTGGGCATCGCAATCGGGTTGATCGACTCGTTCTTCCAGTTCGTGTTCGTGAAGCTGGTGGCGAGGCTGTTCTAGTGCCGAAGCTGCGCTGGTACGCGATTCAGACGACCGCGGGGCACGAAAACAAGGTGCGCTCGCTGATCGCGCGGCGCATCACCGAAGACGCGCGGCCCGATGCGGAGAAGCCGATCCGCCAGGCCTTGGTCCCCACGGAGGCACAGGTGGAGATCAAGAACGGCAAGAAGGTGAACGTCGAGCGAAAGAAGTATCCGGGATACGTGCTCGTGGAGATGGACCTGAATCAGGAGACCATCCACACGATCAACGGCATCCAGGGCGTGATCAAGTTCGTGGGAACCGGCCGGCTGCCGATGCCGCTGCGTCCGGACGAAGAGAACCGACTCCTGGGTGTCGAAGAAGCGATCAAGGAAGAAGAGCCCGCCGAGACGATTCCGTTCCTGGTGGGCCAGGTCGTAGAGATCACGGAAGGGCCGTTCTCGGACTTCAGTGGCACGGTCCAAGAAGTCCTACCGGACAAGGGCAAGGTTCGAGTTTCGGTGGCGCTGTTCGGACGGCCGACGTCGGTCGAGCTCGATTATCTGCAGCTCAAGGCGCACTAGCGCCCCCGGACCACTGGGCATGTGGGAGTCCGTAGACAACGGACGCAAATAGAGGAATACGATGGCCAAACCGATCACAGCAGTCGTCAAGTTGCAGGTGCCGGCCGGACAGGCGACGCCCGCGCCTCCGGTGGGCACGGCGCTCGGGCCCCACGGCGTCAACATCATGGAGTTCGTGAAGCAGTTCAACGCGAAAACCCAGAGCGCCGCGGGTATGGTGACGCCCGTCGTCGTCACCATCTACAAGGACCGCACCTTCACGTTTGTGACCAAGACCCCGCCTGCCGCGGTCTTGCTCAAAAAGGAGGCGGGCATCGAGAAAGGGTCGGCGACCTCCAACCGCGAGAAGGTTGGCAAAGTCACGCGGGCCCAGCTCAAGAAGATCGCCGAGCTGAAGATGCAGGACCTGAACGCGACCGATCTCGAAGGGGCGATCAACATGATCGCCGGCACGGCGCGCTCCATGGGCCTGACGGTGGAGGGCTGATGCGCACCCATGGGAAGAAGTACCGGGCCGCCGTCGGCACACTCGAGCCGCGCAAGCTGTACGCGCCCGCGGTCGCGGTCGAGCAGGTGAAGCAGACGGCGTACGCGAAGTTCGACGAGTCGGTCGACGTCGCGGTGCGCCTGGGCGTCGATCCCAAGCACGCCGATCAGATCGTGCGCGGCACGGTTTCCATGCCGCACGGCACCGGGAAGAAGGTCCGCGTGCTCGTGATCGCGCAGGGTGAGAAGATCAAGGAGGCCGAAGCGGCCGGCGCCGACTTCGTGGGCGTCGAGTACGTCGCGAAGATCAAGGAAGGCTGGATGGACACCGACGTCATCGTGGCCACGCCCGACGTGATGGGGCAGCTGGGCGCGCTCGGCAAGATCCTCGGGCCGCGCGGGCTGATGCCGAACCCGAAGTCGGGCACCGTCACGATGGACGTGACCAAAGCGGTGAAGGAGTTGAAGGCGGGCAAGATCGAGTTTCGCGTGGACAAGAGCGGCATCGTGCACGCGCCGATCGGCAAGAAATCGTTTGCGGCACAGCAGCTCGCCGACAACCTGCAGGCGTTCATGGACGCGATCGTCAAGGCGAAGCCGTCGGCGGCGAAGGGGCATTACATCCGTTCGGTGACGGTCTCGAGTACGATGGGACCGGGCGTGCGGGTCGATCCGGCGGGGTATCACGTATGAACCGCACCAAAGCGCAGAAACAGGAGATGGTCACGGCTCTGGCGACGCAGGTCGCCGGGTCGCCGACGATCTACGTCACCGACTTCACGGGTCTCAACGTGGCGCACATCACGGATCTGCGCCGCCGCCTCCGCGCGGTCGGCGTCGAGTACGTGGTGGTCAAGAACACGCTGGCCCGTCGCGCCCTGACCGAAAAACAGTTGAAAGACGGCGGTCTGGAGTCGTTCCTCGCCGGTCCGACCGCGCTGGTGTTGGCGGGCGCGGATCCGGTCGGCGCCGCCAAGGTGCTGACCGACTTCGCGAAGGAATTCGAGAAGCCGTCGATCAAGGTCGGATTGGTCGAGGGCAAGCAAGTCACGCAGGCGCAGGTGAAGCACCTGGCGGCGCTGCCCTCCAAGGCGCAGCTGTTGGCGCAACTTGGCGGCGCGCTGCAGGCGCCGATGGCCGGATTCCTGGGAGTGCTGAGCGGACTGCTGTATTCGATGGTTGGCGCCCTCGAGGCTCTAAAAACTAAACGGGCAGGAGAACAGTAAATGGCAACTCAGACCATGAGTAAGGACGACATCCTCGAAGCCATCGGGAACATGTCGGTATTCGAGCTGGCGGAGCTGATCGAGGCCTTTAAGGGCCGCTTCGGCGTTACGATTGCGGCTCCGGCAGCTGCACCAGCAGGCGCCGCTCCGGGAGCAGCGGCCGCTGCGCCCGCGGCCGAGGAGAAGACGGAGTTCACGGTCGTCTTGAAGGCGGGCGGCGAGAAGAAGATCCAGGTGATTAAAGAGATTCGCGCGATCACCAGCCTCGGTCTGAAAGAGGCGAAGGATCTCGTCGAAGGAGCGCCCGGAACGGTGAAGGAAGGCGTGTCCAAGCAGGAAGCGGAAGAAATCAAAAAGAAGCTGGAAGCGCAGGGCGCCGTCGTCGAACTGAAGTAGCCTCGAGTCAGCCCTGGACCACGGGGGTCCAGAGGCCAACCCGGGTCTCGCTTCGGTCCTACGACATGCGCGGATTGACTACAACCTGCTCGCTTTTCCGAGCCCTAGGATCCTCCCCCGTACCGCAGCCGGGTACGGGGGTGGCAGGGCCTTTTGCATTACTTGAGGGTTCGAATGACCACTAAGACGTTACCGCTGCTTTCGTTCGCGAAACTGGAGACGGGCATGCCGATGCCCCATCTCCTCGACATTCAGACGCGCGCGTTCCAGTCCCTTTTGCAGCCGGACGGCAAAGAGGGCGCGCGCGCCGACGTCGGATTGGAACGGGTCTTCAAGGATCTGTTCCCCATCCAGGACGTCAACGGCAACTACTCGCTCGAGTTCGTGAAGTACGCGCTCGGGGAGCCGAAGTACACGGTCGAAGAGTGCATCGAGCGCGACATGACGTACTCGGTGCCGCTCAAGGCCACGCTGCAGCTCGTCGTCATGGAAGAGGTCGGCGAGGTCACCAAGACGAAGCGGCCGAAGAACATCATCGAGAAGGAAGTCTACCTCGGTGAGCTACCGATTCTCACGCCGCTCGGCACGTTCGTCATCAACGGCGCGGAGCGGGTCATCGTGTCGCAGCTGCACCGCTCGCCCGGCGTCGTGTTCGAAGAGAGCATCCACCCCAACGGCCAGCGTCTCTTCTCGGCGCGTATCATCCCGTTCCGGGGCTCGTGGGTCGAGTTCACGGTCGACATTCACGACGTGATCTACGTCCACATCGACAAGAAGAAGAAATTCCCGGCGACCGCGCTGCTGCGCGCATTCGGATACGGCACCAACGCCGACATCCTGAAGCTGTTCTACGCCGTGAAAGAGATCGACATCACGGGCAAGCTCGAGGGGCGCGCGCAGAAGCGCGAGGTGCTCGGCACACTGCTGGCCGCCGATGTGCCCGATCCCGAGAACAAGAAGGGTGAGCCGCTCGCCCGGGTCGGCGATGAGCTGGTGCTGGAGCGCTTCAACGCGTTCCGCCGCGCCGGTATCACGTCGGTCAAGGTTTTCGCGGGCTACACCTCGCTCGATCTGCGTGAGGATGCCCAGCCGACGACCACCCAGCAGACGCCGAGCAAGTACGTGCTCGCCTTCGACGTCGCCGATCCCGACACGGGTGAAGTGATCGCGGAAGCGGGGCGTGAGCTGTCGGATA
>WNGA01002285.1_pt1 | contig 49050 bp, 53 predicted proteins | sample 5400061 | NCBI WGS metagenome assembly WNGA01 (sample SAMN13153366, study PRJNA577476) | soil metagenome | isolation source: 100 cm soil or saprolite under grassland replicate 2 | place: USA:California | collected 2016-06-15
GCTGCTGCTGCTCGTCTACGCGCTCTCGAAGGCACCGGAGGTCGGGTGGGGAGCGGCTCGCACGATGGCGGAGCTCGCCGTCTCGGCGGCGTCGCTGCTCGCCTTCCTGGTCGTCGAGACGCGCGTCGAGGCGCCGCTGATGCCGCTGCGGATCTTCCGGCTGCGCACGGTGGCGGCCGCGAACGCTGTGGGGCTGCTGCTCGGCGGCAGCTTCTTTGCCTTCATCTTCATCGGCACCCTCTACATGCAACAGGCGCTGGGCTACTCGGCGCTCCAGACCGGGGTCGCGTGGCTCGCCGCCTCGCTCACCTCGGTCGCGCTCGCCGGCCTCGCGCAGATGCTCGTCACCCGCGTGGCGGCGGGGCGTGTGATGGCGCTCGGGATGGCACTGGTCGGCGGCGGGGCCCTGTGGGCGACGCAGGTCCCGGTGCACGGGCACTTCTGGAGCGCCCTGGCAGGACCGTTCTTCGTCGCCGGGGCCGGCACCGCCTTTTCTTTCATCCCGGTCGCGATCGCCGGCCTCGCCGGCGTCTCCGAGCGCGAGGCCGGGCTCGCCTCCGGGCTGCTCAACACCTCGCAGCAGCTCGGCGGTGCGATCGGCGTCGCGATCGCATCGACGGTCGCCGCCACACACTTCAAGACGCTGATCGGCGACGGTAAGACCGTGAACGTGGCGCTCACGGGCGGCTTCCAGTGGGCCTTCTGGGTCTGCGGAGCGATCGGCCTGCTCGCCCTGCCGACCCTCGCCCTTCTGCGCCGCCAGGGAACGGGCCCTCGGCTCGCAGGATCGCAGCAAGAAACACAACCGATCACATGAAGGAGGTCTCGAAAAAATGAAGCACGTCATCGTTCGCTACAGGGTCAAGCCCGAGCGGGGGGCCGAGAACGAGGAGCTCGTCCGCGCCGTCTACGCCGAGCTGCATCAGACAAGGCCCGCCGGGCTTCACTACACGACGTTCCAGCTCGACGACGGCGTGAGCTTCGTCCACCTCGCGTCGAACGACACCGAGGACGGACAGAGCCCACTGTCGGAGATGCAGGCATTCGAGCGCTTCCAGGAGAACATCGACGACCGCTGCGAAGATGGCCCGGTCGTGAGCTCCGTCCGGGAGATCGGCTCCTACCGCCTCTTCGGCGAGTAGAGCACGCGTCGGATGAACGTGAGTCCGGCGCTTTCCCGGCCGGACTCACGTCACGGATCGAGCCTCGGTGTCCGCGTCGCGCTGCGATCCGACCGCCGTCTGGCGTCTACGAGCGGGTCCGGACGCAGGCCGGCGGAGTTGTTGCCCTTCCTTCCACAGCGATGGATTTCGGGCTTGGCGCGGATCAAAGAGATATGCACATGACGCTGTCGGACCCGAGGCCGGTCGTTCACCTAGAGCTGCATACCGGGAATCAGGCACGGGCGAGCGCGTTCTACGCGCGGCTCTTGCGCTGGCGCCCGGAGCTGATCCGGGTCGCGTCTGGCTCCTATCTTGCGCTCGAGCTGGGCGGCGCTTTCGGTGGCGGCATCGTCGAGTGCGGCACCCGGCGGCCGTTGTGGCTGCCGTACGTCGAGGTCGACCGGCTCGAAGAAGTCACCGAACGCGCGCGCCAGCTCGGCGCCGCGGTGTTGCTGGAGCCGCGCGAAGGGTCGGCAGGATGGCGTAGCGTGGTCTCTAGCCCCGAAGGTGGAGAGATCGCCTTCTGGCAGCCGAAGCGATGACAACCGAGCCCGAGCGCGGGACGGGATCCGCCCGCACAGCCGTGACGGCGAACGAGCGCGAGCTGCTCGAAGCCGCCCGTCAGGGTGACGAGGGTGCGTACGGCCGGCTCGTCGGGCCCTATCGCGCCGAGCTACACGCGCACTGCTACCGGATGCTCGGCTCGGTCCCGGATGCAGAAGACGCGCTGCAGGACGCGCTGCTGCGCGCGTGGCGCGGGCTCCCCGGGTTCGAAGGCCGAAGCTCGCTGCGCAACTGGCTGTACAGGATCGCGACCAACGCCTGCCTGAAGGCAATCGAGCGGCGGCCGAAGCGGGTGCTGCCCATCGACTATGCGCCCGCGGCCGACGCCCACGACGGGCCCGCCGAACCGGTGACCGAATCGGTGTGGCTGGAGCCCTACCCGGATGAGAAGCTCGGGCTCGAAGGCGGCCTGCTCGGACCGGATGCTCGGTACGAGCAGCGCGAGGGCACCGAGCTCGCCTTCACCGCCGCGCTACAGCACCTGCCTGCGCGGCAGCGGGCCGTGTTGATCCTTCGGGAGGTACTCGGGTTCTCCGCGCGCGAGACTGCCGAGGCGCTGGAGACGACGCCGGTTGCGGTGGACAGCGCTCTGCAGCGCGCCCACAAGACCGTCGACGAGCGACTCCCGAAGCAGAGTCAGCAGGCGACGCTGCGCGCGCTGGGCGACGACGCGCTGAGCGAGGTCGTGGAGCGCTACGTCGCCGCCTGGGAACGCAACGACGTCGAGGCGGTGGTCGCGATGCTGACCGAGGACGCACGGATGACGATGCCGCCGCTGCCGACCTGGTACAGCGGCCGCGAAGCGGTTGCCACCTTCCTGCGGGGCTGGCCGCTCTCCGATGTGAAGCGCTGGCGCCTCGCGCGCACAAGCGCGAACGCGCAGCTCGCCTTCGGCGGCTACACCTGGGACGAGGAAACGGGAATCTTCACGCCGCACAGCGTCAACGTGCTCACCCTGCGTGGCGCCGAGATCGAAGAGATCACCGCCTTCCTCACTCCCGAAGCCTTCCGCCACTTTGGCCTGCCTGATGAGGTCGCAAGCCCCAAGGAGCTGTGATGACGCTGACGTTCGAGCTTGCGCAACGTTCGTCCGTGGAGAGGAGGAGCGCGTGGGGTGCACAAACTCGGGCATCGACTGGATCCGCCCGGCTTGCAGCGAGATCGTATTTAGAGCCCATTTCAGAATGACGCTTCGCCGTCGGGACGCGATGGGTGGTGCGTGACAAGGACGCAGGGAGCGCGCGTATCCGGAGGATCCGGGTGCGACTGAGGACGCAGTCCACGCGCCGCACAGCGCGGCCCGACGGCACAAGGCTTCATTTTGCAAGGGGCTCCTATGCACCCCCACGCGTTCGAGCTAGCCGTCGATCCGCAATCGAGCTGCCGCTGTGTACGAGTCGACGGTCGGCGTCACAGTTCGCGGGACTCCTGCGGCCGCGTACGCATCTTCCTCATCCAGGGTCTCGTGCTCGAGCAGCGCGGCCGCAAGCGAATCGAGCTTGCTGCGGTTCTGTTGCAGCAGCGCAACGACTTCCTGGTGCGATTCGTCGACGATGCGGCGCACTTCCCCGTCGACGAGCCGTTGTGTATCCGGCGAGACCTCGGCGGCACCCGGCAGGAAGGGCCCCGTCCCGTCGCGCGGGATCACCGCGACCGGGCCGACCGCCGAGCTCATGCCCCAGCGGCCGACCATCTGACGGGCAATCTCAGTTAGCTGCGCGATGTCCGACTCCGCGCCGGTGCTCGTCTCGCCGAACACGACTTCTTCCGCAGCGCGACCGCCGAGTGCGACCTTGACCTTTGCCCGAACCTCTGGCTCCAGGTAGTTGAAGCGGTCGCTCTCGGGCGCCGCGAACGTGACGCCGAGCGCCATTCCGCGGGGGATGATCGAAACCTTGCGCACCGGATCGGCGCCGTCGGTGAGCATGCCGACGATCGCGTGGCCGCCCTCGTGGTACGCGGTCCGGCGCCGGTCCTCCGCGCTCATCATCACCTGGCGCTCCGCGCCGAGCACGATTCGCTCGAGCGCGTCGGTGAAGTCGGATTCGTCAACGGCATCGTGGTTCCGCCGCGCCGCCAGCAGCGCCGCCTCGTTGACGAGGTTCGCAAGATCGGCCCCGACCATGCCCGGCGTCGTCGCGGCGATCCTCCGGAGGTCGATGTCAGGCGCCAGCGGCACGCCACGCGTGTGCACTTCGAGGATCGCCTCGCGGCCGGCCCGGTCGGGCGGTTGCACCGCAACCCTGCGATCGAACCGACCGGGGCGAAGCAGAGCCTGGTCGAGCACGTCGGGCCGGTTGGTCGCGCCGATCACGATCACGCTGGTGGAGGAGTCGAAGCCGTCCATCTCGGTCAGGATCTGGTTCAGCGTCTGCTCGCGCTCGTCGTTGCCGCCGCTGAAGCCGGCCACACCGGACGTGCGCGAGCGGCCGATTGCGTCGAGCTCGTCGATGAACACGATCGCCGGCGCGGCCTCCTTCGCCTGCGCGAACAGGTCGCGCACGCGGGATGCGCCGACGCCGACGATCGCCTCGACGAACTCGGAGGCCGCCATCGAGAAGAACGGGGCGTCCGCCTCCCCCGCGACCGCCCGCGCGAGCAGCGTCTTGCCGGTGCCCGGCAAGCCCGAGAGCAGCACGCCGTGCGGTATCCGACCGCCGAGCTTTCGGTACTTCTCGGGATGACGCAGGAAGTCGACGACCTCCGTCAGCTCCGCCTTGGCCTCGTCGATCCCCGCGACGTCCGCGAACGTGACCCGGTCGCCGGACGGCTGGTACCGACGTGCGCGCGAGCGGCCGAACGAGCCGAGCACGTTCTGAACGTTTCCGGCACGCCGCATCAGCCAGAAGAGCAGGCCGACGAAGAGGATCGTCGGCCCGAATCCGAGCAGCAGGTTCTGCCACCACGGCGCTCCGGTATCAAGTGGTTGGGCGTTGACCACCACGCCTTTCCGTTGGAGCAGGCGTGACAGAGCGTCGTTGTCGGCGAACGCGGGAATCTCGGTTCGGAAGCGCGTCGTCGGCTTCGACCCCGCGAACCGCTCCTTCTGCGTGAACGTGCCCTGAACCGCCGTTCCCTTCGACGTGATCTCCTTGACGTGGCCCGCGCTTACCTGCTTCAGGAAGAACGGGCTGTACGGAACCCGGACGCGGGACGGCGGCTGCGTGGCCCGCGAGCCAAGGTAGAAGTTGAAGGCCAGAAGCGCGAGCGCGAAGAGGATCCAGCGCCGGCTCAGGCGGAAGCGGGGCGGCTGCGGCGGCGTCTGCGACGATCCGCGCGGCGCCGGCGGCGCGCTCGTGTTCCTGCCACGATCTTCGCGCGTTGCGCTCACCGGCGCGGGCTCACGATCCTCACGAACCATGAAGACTAGCGCTGCTTTCTTTGCCCGCAGATCAAATGCACTCAAAGGCCGACGCTAGACATGTCGGCGTAACGCTGACCGGCGCTGGCGCCCTTCGGGAAGACCGACTCGATGTCGTCGATCTCGGCCGCAGTCAGCTCGACCTCGACGGCGGCGACGTTCTCCTCGAGGTAGCGGCGCCGCTTCGTGCCCGGGATCGGGACGACGTCGCCGCCGCGGCTCAGCACCCAGGCGAGCGCGAGCTGGGACGCCTGCCGAACGTAGTCGTGATCGCCGCGGATCCCGAGCCGCTCCCAGTTTGGGCCGCGCACATTCCCAAACTTCGTCGCCAGCACCACCTGCTCGCGCCGGCCTTCGATCGCGCGCCCGACCAGCCGCTCGTTCGTGAACGGCCCATACGCCTCAGCCGTGTCGAGCAAGGTGACCCCAACTCGAGTGCGCGGCGGATCGTCGCAATCGCCTCCGAGTCGTCTGTGCAGAACTCGGACATCCCCATACACCCGAGTCCGACCTCCGAGACGGCAAGCCCCTCGTTCCCCAGCATCCGCGTCCTCACGTCCGCTCCTTCCCGTCGCATGCAAGCAGATTGGTCACGCCGCGATGGGTTCGTCTACGTCCGCCCTGCGGCTGAAGATCGATTCCGCGCAGACCTCGATACGGCGGACTGTAGTCGCGGTGGCGCCGCGAGCTCGTAGGAGCGAATCTCGCTGATACCAAGCGTTCACGAACCCCAAGGCCGTCGTCACGCAAGGGCGCATCCTCGCCCGGAGATCCGGGAACGTCGTGCCCCCGTTCAAGACCGACCGGCAGCGAGACGTGATCCTTCGGCTCGCACACCTGCCCTTACGATGACAGGACAGATCACACGGTCCGGGTCACTGCTTCTCGCCGGAATCGCGTTCGCGACCCTATCCTCGTGGCATTCTGGGACCAAAGAAGGCTTGGTGGATCTTGCGTCCGCGTTCGCCGAGAGGAACAGGCCCGAGGCACTCAGGAGGCGAGGACATGACAGAGACTAGGCGGACGACGAGCGAAGAGGCCCGGCGCGTCGGCGACGAGATCGGAGTCGACTGGGGGCGCTTCGATCTCGAACAGTTCCGCGTCGGCATGGACGTCGAGTTCGAGCACGGATCGCACGATCCGCAGACGGACGTGACCGCCGACGACCCGATCCTGACCGGAAAGATCGCGCTCGCGCACATGAAGGAATTCCCCGACTACTACGAGCGCCTGGAGCGCATGGAGGCGGAGGCCGAACGCGACTGGGCCGCCAAGAAGTCCTGACGTGACGTAGGGGAAATCCGCTGACGTTGGCCAAGAGCCAGATGCCACGCTCCCGAGTGGACGCGTCGAATCCCTTGTTCAGCTGCCGAGCACCCGGACGGGACGCGTTGGGTGCTGGAGGCCGCTCGGCGAACGCAATCCCACACATCCGTAACTCGCTCCATGTGCCGCCGCCGGCTCGTGACGAGGATGAGCGTGCGAGTCTCTGCTTACGCGAGTGGCGCGTAGGCTGCTGCTTGGATGTCGCGGTGGACTTGGGGAGGCTCGGCCGTCTCGAACATCCGTTGGGTGAGCACGATCACGACGAGGTCGTGGTTGGGGTCGACCAGCCAGGATGAGCCGAAGCCGCCGTCCCAGCCGAAGGCGCCGCTTTCGAGTACCGCTTGGCAGAACGCCCACGATCGGCCGGTGAAGAAGTTCGGGCCGAGTCCGCCGTGTGCTTTCTGTGCTGGGGTGAGTTGGTCGGTGGTCATCGCGCGTGTGCTGTCGGCCGAGAGGACGGGGGCGCCGCCGCGGAGCAGCATGCGGGCGAAGGCGAGCAGGTCGTCGGCGGTCGAGACGAGCCCGGCGGCGCCGTCGGCGAAGGCCGGCGGTCGGCTCCAGGTGCCGCCCGGCTCGTCCCAGACAACAAGGCCGCCGGGTGTGGGCCGGTAGGCCGTTGCGAGCCGCTCCGGCTCGGCTGTCCAGAAGCCGGTATCGCGCATGCCGAGCGGCTCGAAGATCCGGGTTCGCAGCAGCTCCGGAAACGGTTCGCCGGCGGCACGTGCCACGAGCACGCCGAGCACGGAGGCGCCGGTGTTGTACAGCCAGCGTTCTCCGGGCTGGGCGAGAAGCGGTAGCGCTCCAAGATTGGCGATCCAGGTGTCGGGGTCGGGTTGCACGTCAGGGTTCGGCGGACCGATCGTCGACAAGTGCAGCGCTTCGACGGCCTCGACAATCGGCCAGGGAGTGGGCGCCGTGAACATCTCCATCACCATGCCGAAGCCGAACACGAAGGTGAGCAGATCACGGGTGGTGATCGGGCGGTGCGCCGGCACGGTCTCCTCGAGCGGACCGTCCATCCGTCGCAGTACCCGACGCTCGGCCAACTCCGGCAGCAAACGATCAACCGGCTCGTCGAGCCGGACCAATCCCTCCTCGATCACGGCGAGGGTGGCGGCGGCGGTGATCGGCTTGGTCGTCGACGCGATCCGAAAGAGCGAATCACGAGCCACCGGCCGTCCGCCGATCGCCAGTGCCCCGAGCGCCTCCACGTGGACCTGATCACCTCGGGCAACCACCGCGACGAGGCCGGGGACGCGCTCGGCGCCGACGTGCTGCTCGGCTACCGCGTGCAGCCGCTCGAGGCCTGCCACGCTGAGTCCCTCAGCCATCACCGGTGGGTCTACTGGCGTTCGACGATCATCAGCTGGTTCGCGTCGTGGTCGCGGAAGAAGAACAGGAGCGGCACCGTGCCGTCGCCGCCCATCAGCTCCGCGTCGACGTCGACGCCCTTCCCCTTCAGCTCGGCGTGATCGGCGCGCGGGTCGGCCGACTCGAGTGCGATGCCGGTCATGCGCCCGGGCTGGTACTCGCCCTGCGGCGGCGCCAGCGCGATCGCGGTCCCGCCGCCGGGCGGTGCGACCTCGACCCAGCGCTCGCCTTCGCCGAAGGCGACGTCGGCGACGAGCGAGAAGCCGAGCGTGCTCGTGTAGAACGCGATCGCTTCGTCCTGGTCGGAGACCGGGACGATCACCCTGCCCATCTGCGTGATCCGTGGCACGTTGTCTCCTTTCGAGAGGTCGAAGCTTATGACCGGCACAGCGGCGAAAACTCATCGGATTCTGTAGAGAGTCGTCGTCCGCCTGGTTGTCCTACCCAGGGACGTTGTGAATTGCCTGTTCGTGCGGTGCGAGCGGAGCGGGACACTCTCAGAGCACGAGTTGGCTGCGCGCTTCGGACTGCTTATTGGGTGTCGCGGCGGACGAGCAGGACGGCGGCGATCGCGACCACCAGCGCGGTGTAGCCGCAGAAGAGGGCGAGTCCGGGGGCGGGCGCGAGGCTGTGGGCGCCGTGTGTGAGCGAGAAGATCGAGCGGCCGGCGCTGTCCGGCAGGTACGGGTTGATGGCGTTGTTCCAGCTCGTCGGCAGGACGTTCAGGAGCGGGGGGATGACGAAGAAGATCGCGGCGAAGGTCGCGATCCCGCCGGCGGTGTTGCGGACGATCGCGCCGACCGCGAGCGCGAAGATCCCGACCAGCATCAGGTAGACGGCCCCGCCGATCACCGTGCGGGCGACGCCCGGGTGCGAGAACGAGATCTGCTCGATGTCGTGGCGGGCGAGGATCGCCTGGCTGGCGAAGAAGGCGATCACGACCGAGGGCAGCATCAGCGCGAACGCGACGAGCGCGTAGACGACGGTCTTCGCCCACAGCACCGGCAGCCGCCTCGGGACCGCGCTGAAGGTGGCGCGGATCATCCCGGTCGCGTACTCGCCGGTGAGCACGAGCACGCCCAGCACGGCGATCGCGAGCTGCGAGACGTTCACGCCGGCGAGGGCGACGTTGAGCGGCGCGTGGTGATGGCCGGCTCGCTCCTGCGGGCTCATGTGCCCCCAGCGCGAGGAGAGCACCGAAGCGAACAACAGGGGCAAGCCGATCGTGAGCACGCTCGCTGCGAGCAGCGACCAGCGGGTCGAGCGCAGCGTGTGCAGCTTCGTCCACTCCGACAGCACGACCCGCGCCTGCGTCACCTTGCCGTGCTCGGCGAGCCGCGGTACCGACAGTGCGGTCGCGGCGCTCATGCGGCGGCGACATCCTCGGACTCGCGCGGCAGCTCGCCGGTCCTGTACTCGAGCTCCTCCCGGGTCAGCTCCATGAATGCCTCCTCGAGCGAGGCCTGCAACGGGGTCAGCTCATGCAGGACGAGCCCGTGGGCAGCCGCGAGGTCTCCGATCTGCTCGGCGGTGAGGCCGCTGATGTCGAGCAGTCCCGGCTCGACATCGGTGATCGACACCTCGGGGCCGAGGACGAGCTCGCGCAGCCGCGTCGCCTGCGGCGAGCGGACGCGTACCACGCTCCCGGACGCCCGCAGCACGAACTCGTCCACGCTCGTGTCCGCGATCAGCCGGCCGCGGCCGATCACGATCAGATGGTCGGCGGTCTGCGCCACCTCGCTCATCAGATGCGAAGAGACGAAGACGGTGCGGCCCTCGGCCGCGAGTGCCTTCAACAGGTTGCGGATCCAGCGGATCCCCTCCGGGTCGAGCCCATTCACCGGCTCGTCCAGGAGCAAGGTCGCCGGGTCACCCAACAGCGCCGCCGCGATCCCGAGCCGCTGACCCATCCCCAACGAGAACCCGCCCGCCTGCTTGCCCGCCACCTCGTGCAAGCCGACCAGCTCGATCAGCTCGCGGACGCGCCGCTTCGGGATCCCGTGCGTCTGGGCGAGCGCGAGCAGATGGTGGTAGGCGGAGCGCCCCGTGTGCACCGAGCGCGCCTCCAAGAGCGCGCCCACCTCGTGCAGCGGCGCCGCGAACTCGCGGTAGCGCGTCCCGTTCACGGTCACGTCGCCAGCCGTGGGCGCGTCGAGACCGAGGATCAAGCGCATCGTCGTCGACTTCCCCGCCCCATTCGGACCCAGGAAGCCGGTCACCATCCCCGGAGAAACCACAAACGAGAGATCTGCGACCGCACGCGTGTCGCCATAGTCCTTCGTCAGACCATGCGCCTCGATCACCGCACTCACGATAGCCAGGCGTCCAAACAGCCGCTTCGCTCACGAGCCTGACGTTCACCTCCTTCGAAAGTCGTAGACCTGGGTCATCCGACCGCGCTCGACGGACTTGGGCGGGCGTTGTGGTGGCTGCGGGATGCCGAGGGGGCGGTGGTGCAGCGGGAGCGGGCGTACGCGGGCTTTCGCCGTGCGGGCCCGCAATCGCTGGGAAGTGACGGCGCTCGGCGACCACGGCGCTCGCGTGCCGGTGCGTCGGCGGGAGCATCAGCGCCTCGTGTCCGCGCAGCCGCGCCGACCAGCCGTTCGCGCCGTCCGTTCCCGGCGCGTGCGCCGCGGGCATCGGTTGTTCGTCGGCCGTTGCGGGGTCGGAGCCGGTGAATCGTCACCGAGGGGATCCGGGCCGTGGCCGCGCCGGTGGCTGCTGCGGACGGCTCACAGTGCTTGTGGGGCCCGGAGGTGGCGAAGGTGAGATCGTCCGCCTCGATCACCGTCGCGACCGCGAGCGGCTCGAGCGGATGCTGGATGCCGTTGCGCGCGCCGCCGCCCCGACGGGGCTTCCTACCGGGTGGTTGGCCCTGACCGTGCATTGTCCTTCTCCTCGGTCGAATGCCCGCTGCCAGGCGGAAGGCCGTGTGAGTCCGACTGCTGTTCGGACGCTGCCGCCTCGCGTCTTTGCCGCCATCGCATCACGCCGAAGGCCACGAGAGCGATGACTGCGACCACCCCCAGGAGGAGGATGTGCCGGCTCCTCCGGGGTGGGCCGCAACCAGCTCGGCTGCCACGATCTCGCCGCTCACGATCTCTCCCTTCGTGTGGACAGCTCTGCGCGCTGGGGATCGCGAGCGGAGCTGACGGTTGTCGTGGCTGGGGCGCTCATGCGACGTCGCGGCGCATCGTTGCCACCCAGCCGGCGGCGGATACCGCCGCCGCGTAGAGGACGAGTAGGAGCACGGCGACGGCTACCGAGAGCTCGTCGTTGTTTCCGGCGAGCGCCAGTCCAGCCCCGCCGGGCATGAGGCGGGCGGCGCCGGGAACGAACCCCTCGGACACGCTTTCGACCAGGAACATCCAGGCGCAGAGCCCGACCAGGGCGCCGACCTGGTTGCGGACGAGCGCGCCGACACCGGCCCCGATCGCGGCCCACAGCGCTGCCGCCGCCGCGCCTCCCGCGAGCACCTGCAGGTAGTCGCCGCCGGTGAGCTGGTTGCTAATCCCGCGCGCGGCGAAGGCGACGCCGGCGTCGCCGGCCATCAGGCCCTCAGCAAGCAGGCCGAAGACGATCCCGGCCAGCCCGCTGACGGCCAGCTTGGCGGCGATCACGGGGCCGCGGCGTGGGGTGACGAGGAAGGTCGGCCGGATCGTGCCGTACCGGATCTCGGCGGTGATCGCGATCGCGCCGACCAGCCCGGCGAAGAGCATGCCGGCTCTGGTGCCGACCTGGAAGACCTCCAGCTGGTGGGAGCGCGTAGAAAGGTCGGCCGCGCCGAGTGCGAGCACGTGCATCGTGACCGCGAGCGCGACCAGGCCGAACATCGCCAAGAAGAGGAAGAGCGTCGTCTGGGTCGAGCGCTGTTTGAGCAGTTCGGCACGCAGTTGGCCGATCACGACGCCTCACCCGCCGTCAGCTCGAGGTAGACGTCCTCCAGGCTTTGGTGGTTCCGCGGGTGAGCTCGTCGAGGCGTCCGCTCGCAAGCAGTCGCCCATGGTCGATGATCAGCACCCGGTCGACCGTTTGGGCGACCTCGGCGAGCAGGTGGCTGGAGACAAGCACCGTGCGGCCCTGCGCGGCGAGCTTCTGCAGGAACGTGCGCAGCCAGCGCACCCCGGCCGGGTCGAGCCCGTTCGCCGGCTCGTCGAGGATCAGCAGCTCCGGGTCACCGAGCAACGCTGCGGCCAGCCCGAGCCGCTGCCGCATGCCGAGCGAGTAGGTCCTCACCCGCCGCCCGGCCGCGCTGCGCAGCTCGACCAGCTCCAGTTCCGACGCGGCTCGGTGGGAGCCCGGCGGCGAGCGCAAGCGTGCCGAGATGGTTGCGGCCGCTGCGGGCGGGGTGGAAGTCGGCCGACTCGAGCACCGCGCCGACGCGCCGGATCGGCTGTTCGAGCTCGCGGTAGCGGTGGCCGAACACGAGCGCCTCACCGGAGGTCGGCTCGGCCAGTCCCAGCAGCAGCCGGAGCGTCGTCGTCTTGCCGGCGCCGTTGGGGCCGAGAAAGCCGGTGACCGTGCCGGCCTCGAGCGAGAACGTCACCTCGTCGACCGCGACGAGCTCGCCGTAGCGCTTCGTCAGCGAGCGGCAGCTGATCACCGCCTCGCGCCGCGAAGGCTCGGTCACGCGACGCGCCTGTTCCTCGATCGTCTCTCTCCTCGGCGAGTGCATCCAGCGCCATCGTCGCCGCGTGCGTCCGCGTCGGCGTCGGCCTCGAGGAGCAACTTGAATACTCCAGCGGGAGTATGCGCCTGGCCCGGCGCGGAGCTAGATTCGAAACGTGAAGCGCGACGGTTCACGTCTGCTTGATGCCGCCGTGCCGCTGCTGGCGGGTGCCATCATCGCGGTGGGGGTCGCCGTCCGTGCGGACGCGGCAACGCGGCCGCTCGCGCTCACCCTGGGGCTCGCGGCCGCCGCGGCGCTGATGCTGCGCCGGCGCGCTCCGACCGCGACGCTCGCCGTCTCGGGCGGCTTGGTGCTCGCGCTGTTCGCCATCGATGACGCCGCCGCCGCGATCGCCGTGATCGCGCCCGCGACAGCGCTCTACTCGCTGGCGCTCACGCGCGGCCGCATCCACCGCTCGGTGCGGCTGCCGCGGCGGCGGCGGTCGTGGTCGCCGACACCTTCTTCGCCGGCCGCCACCCCCACAGCGTCACGCTCCAAACCGCCGCGCACGTCGGGCTGGTCGCCGTTCCCTTGCTCGCCGCCGAGGCGCTGCGCAACCGCCGCTCCTACGTTCAGCTCCTGCGCGAGCGGCTCGAGCTGGCCGAGCGCACACGCGAGGAAGAAGCACAGCGCCGGGCCGAGCAGGAACGGCTACGGATCGCGCGCGACCTGCACGACGTCGTCGCGCGCACGCTCACGACGATCAACGTCCAGGCCGGTGTCGCCGCCCGCCTGCTCGGCCGCGACCCAGGCCTTGCGCAGAGCGCGCTTGCAACAATCGAAGCCGCAAGCCACGAGGCATTGGACGAGTTGCGCACGATCCTCGGCGTCCTCCGCGAGCCCGATGGCGCAGACGCTCCGCTCCAGCCGGCCCCAGGGCTCGAAAGCGTCAGCGAGCTTGTCGTGCGCACGGGCGACGTGGGCGTCGACGTCAGCTACCACGTCGATGGCCGGCGGCCCGAGCGGGTCCCCGACGCCGTGCAGCTTGCCGCCTTCCGCATCGTGCAGGAATCGCTGACCAACGCCCGGCGTCATGCTCCCGGAGCCGCCGCACGCGTCAGCCTCTCCTACACGCGCGACCGGCTGCTCGTCACGGTCGAGAACGGCACCAGCGTCGTGCGCAACGGCCACGGCGGCGTCCGCGGCGTAGGCATTCTCGGCATGCGGGAACGCGCAACCGCGCTGGGAGGCACCCTCACCGCCTCGCCTTCCGCGCACGGGTTTCGGGTGGCCGCCGAGCTGCCATACCGCCGCAGCGCGTGATCCGCGTTCTCGTCGTCGACGACCAGGCGGGCGTCCGCGCCGGCTTCGCCGCCCTCGTCGCCGCCGAAGACGGGATGCAGGTCGCCGGCGAGGCAGCGAATGGCCGCGAAGCCGTCGACCTCACGCGGCGACTGCTCCCGCACGTCGTGCTGATGGACATCCGCATGCCACAGCTCGACGGGCTCGAAGCGACGCGACTGATCTGCACCGACCCAAACCTCGCGAACACGCGCGTGCTCATCCTCACCACGTTCGACCTCGACGAGTACGTCTACGCGGCGCTCCGCGACGGCGCCAGCGGCTTCCTGCTCAAAGACGCAGGCCCCAGCGAGCTTCTCGACGCCATCCACGTATGAGTTCAGACGAGCCAGGTGCGAAGAGACTCGCTTGACGTCAGACACTGGTGTCTGGTTTGCGCCGACGCCGCTCGCTCTTTGCGGAGGCGTTGCGGGTTGCGCCGACGCCGAGCGGAGCGTCGCTCGGATCCTGGACGCCGCCCTAGACGCGCTGGCGAGCGATCCCGAGGCCAGCATGGCCGAGATCGCTCGCCGCGCCGGCGTCGTGCGCGCAACGATCTACGTCCACTTCCCGACACGCGAGTCGCTGCTCGAGGCGGTCACCGAACGCGCGATCGCCGAGGTCACGCAGGTGATGGCGGCCGCCGAGCCCGACCGCGGCGACCCCGCCGAGGCCCTGCAACGGGTGCTCAGGGCCGCCTGGCGCGAGCTCGGGCGCTTCCACGCGCTCGTCGGCATCAACATCCGGCTGCCGCAAGCGGAGCTTCGACGCCGCCACCGCCCCGTCCTCGCGCTCCTCGGGTCGCTGATCGAACGCGGCCAGCGCGCGAGCACGTTCCGATCAGACATCCCGGCCGCGTGGCATCTCTCGATGCTGCTCGCACTGATCCACGCCGCCAGCGGCGAACTGCAATCCAAACGGCTCCCCGCTGCGGAGATCGAGTCTGCGCTCGCGACGACGGTACTCGGCGCGCTCAGCGCAACCGCCGCTAGTGACGATGAGTGAGAGCGAAACGCTCGACGGCGTAGTCGGCGAGACCGTGCTCGAGCGCCGGGACGTTGCCAGTAGAGGACGCGGCCGATGCGGCGCGCGACAGCATACGCCCCGAGAGGCCGGTCCCGATAGCGACCCCCCGGCACACGACTTCGAAGTCGCGCGCAGGCGCCGGCCGACGTTGCGGGAAGTGACGCGCGTGTAGCGCTGGGTGGAGTCGAGGTGCTTGCGCCCGAGCAGCTCCTGGATCTGGCGTAGGTTGGCGCCCGAGCGCAGCAGCTCGGAGGCGAAGCGTGCCGGAGCGCGTGCGGGGTGACCAGCGGCACGACGCGCTGGCGGCCGCCCTTGGCCTTGCGTACGCGGAGCAGCCGCCGCTCGAAGTCGACATCGTCCCAGTCGAGCCCCAGCAGCTCGCTGCGACGGAGGCCGGCGTAGGCGAAGAGGGCGAGCAGGAGACGGTCGCGCTCGCGCTTGCCCGCGTGCATGGACGTCGACGCCCACCAGATGCTGCAGTTCGCCGGACCGATGCATCTGCGGATGGGCGGCCTGATGATGATGAACCACGCCTGCGCGCCGGAATCGGGCCGAAATTACGCGTTCTCGTCAGGGGTTTGCCGCAGGCTTGCCGCTGCGGCGAGCGCCTCTCGGAAGGATCAGTAGTTACCCCTACCCGGTATGTGGCTGCAACCCGATGCGCGCGGTCGCTCGCAGCGGGACACTCGGCGCAGAGTCAAGAGAAAGGAGTGGAGATGCACGCCTGGATCAATGGATGGGACTGGCTCTGGATGACCTTCATGATGGGCTTCTGGATTGTCCTTCTCGGCGCCGTCGTGTACTTCGCGGTCCGCTTCGCGCAACGGCCGCCGACGAAGCCGAGGGCTGGCTCATGAACACGCCGCCGACACAAAACGCAATCGGCCGGCCACGGCAACGCTGAGCCGGCTGCCTCTGGCGGGCCTGCTGCTAGTGCAGCTGCTTGTCGGCTACGAGTGGTTCATCTCCGGGCTGACGAAGATCGTCCGCGGCGGTTTCCCGAGCGGCCTCGCCAAGGAGCTGAGCGACAAATCAGCGGGCGCACCGGGCTGGTACAAGAGCTTCCTCGACGGCTCGATTATCCCGCACGCTTCGACGTTCGGGTATCTGATCGAGATCGGTGAGCTGCTGGTCGGCCTGGCGCTGATCGTGGCCGCCCTCGTGTGGCTCGCACGCTGGGAGCGTCTGCCGGACCGTGGTCGCCTCGCCGTGCTCGCGACGACGATCGTCGCCTCGCTCGGCGGCATCTTCATGGCCGTCAACTTCCACCTCGCCAACGGAGCCCCGCATCCGTGGCTGATCCCGAAGAGCGGCTTCGACGAAGGCGTCGACCTGGACAGCCTGCTGCCGGCGGTGCAGCTCGTCCTGCTCGCAGTCAGCGCCGGGCTCGTGCGGTCGCTGCGCCTCGGCGCAACCGCGAACAAATCCCGCAGGCCGCGCCGGCGCCTGCGGCAGAAGACGGAAAGGAGCCTGACATGACAGCTTCGACGGTGTTTTTCCTGCTGCTCATTGTGGCCTGCCCGCTGATGATGATGTTCATGATGCGCGGCGGCCACGGCCATGGCCACGGCGGCCCGGCCCACGGCCACGGTGACAGCGCGTCCGAGCAGAAGTCGCCCGAGCCGACCTCGGCCGCGGAGCTCCGCCGCCGACGCGACGAGCTCGACCGCTTGGTCGACGAGCGCGAGGCGGAGGAGGAGTCGCCAACTCGGTTCGGCGGCGGCTGGCGATGAGTTCGGCCGCGCGCCGCCTCTCAGCTCGCGGCCTCGGCGGCCGCGCCTGGTCGGGCCGCCGGTCGCACCAGGTTCCCGTCGCTGGTGCCGAGTGTCGTCATCTCGGTCATCGCGCGCTCTGGTATGGGCCACCTACGAGGCTCGGGCGCGACGGCGAGACGCTCTTCTTCTGCGCCAACGGCTGCCGCGACCAGTACCAGCGGGAACAGCACGACCACTCCGCTAACATACCCCCCAAAGGTATCACGGCGATGGAGGAGCGGGAATGAGCGAGATCACCTACAGCGTGCCGGGCATGAGCTGCGGCCACTGCGAGCGAGCGGTGACCGAGGAGCTGCGCCAGGTCGAGGGCGTCGACTCGGTTCAGGTCGACCTCGACACGAAGCTCGTCACCGTCCGCGGCGGCCCGCTCGACGACGCGTCGCTGCGGGCGGCGATCGAAGAGGCCGGCTACGAGGCCGCCTAATAAGGGACGAGATGGCTACCACGAGAGAAAACAACGCGACGGCACTGCGGCTCGACCTCGAAGGGATGACCTGCGCCTCCTGCGCGATCCGGATCGAGAAGAAGCTGAACAAGCTCGACGGCGTCGAGGCGACGGTCAACTTCGCGACCGAGCAGGCGACCGTGCACGCGCGCGCGGGCGTCGCGGTCGAGGAGCTGGTCGCGGCGGTCGAGGCGACCGGCTACGGCGCCCAGCTCGCGAAGGCCGCGTATGAAGCGGAGGACCGGGGCGACGATCATCATCACGACGAACCGCTGGCGCTGCTCACGCGCCGGCTCACGCTTGCCGTGGCGCTCACGCTGCCGGTGGCGCTGTTGGCGATGCTGCCGCCGCTGCGCTTTTCCGGCTGGGAGTGGCTGGCGCTCCTCCTCTCGACGCCGGTCGTATTCTACTCCGGGATCGGCTTCCACCGCGGCGCCGTCAAGAACGCCCGCCACCTGGCGGCGACGATGGACACCTTGATCTCGCTCGGGACGACCGCCGCCTGGGCCTGGTCGACCGTCGTTCTCGTCGCTGGGATCAACACCGACACCTACTTCGAGGTCGCCGCCGTCGTGACGACGCTGATCGTGCTCGGCCGCTACCTGGAGGCCCGCGCGAAAGGCCGCTCCTCGGAGGCGATCAAGAAGCTGTTGGAGTTGGGCGCCAAAGAGGCGCGCCTACTGCGAGACGGGCAGGAGATGCTCGTACCCGCCGCCGCTCTCCAGGTCGGCGACCTGTTCGTCGTCCGTCCGGGCGAGAAGATCGCGACCGACGGCGCCGTCGTCGAAGGCGAATCGGCGATCGACCAGTCGATGCTGACCGGCGAATCGGTACCGGTCGAGGTCGAGCCCGGAAACGACGTCGCCGGTGCGACGGTGAACAGCTACGGCCGCCTGGTCGTGCGCGCTAAGAGGGTCGGTGCGGACACGGCGCTGGCACAGATCACGCGCCTGGTCGAGGCAGCGCAGTCGGGCAAGGCTCCAGTGCAGCGCCTCGCCGACCGCGTCTCGGCGATCTTCGTCCCGATCGTGATCGTTCTCTCGCTGCTCACCCTCGCTGGCTGGCTCGCATTCGGCGCGTCGGCGGCGACGGCCTTCACCGCCGCCGTCGCCGTCCTGATCATCGCGTGTCCCTGCGCCCTCGGTCTCGCGACACCGACCGCGCTCATGGTCGGTACCGGCCGCGGCGCCCAGATCGGTGTGCTGATCAAGGGCCCGGAGATCCTGGAGCAGACCCGCCGTGTCGGCACGATCGTGCTCGACAAGACGGGCACCGTCACCGAAGGAAAAATGGAGCTGGCCGAGGTCGCGCTCCTGAACGGTTCCGACCGTGCCGAGGTGCTCCGTTTGGCTGGCGCCGTCGAGGCGGCCAGCGAGCACCCGATCGCCCAGGCGATCGCGAATGCGGCGTGCGCCGAGGTCGGCGAGCTGCCGCTGGTCGAGGCCTTCCGCAATCAGCCGGGCGTCGGGGTCACCGGCGTCGTCGCCGGCCACGAGGTCTTCGTCGGGCGCAAGAACGGCCGCATTCTCGTTACCTGGGACGGCCTCGAGCGTGCGAGCCTCGAGGTGCGCGACACGGTCAAGCTGACGAGCCCGGCGGCGATCGGCGAGCTCAAGCAGCTCGGCCTGACGCCCGTGCTCCTCACCGGCGACTCGCGCGAGACGGCCGAGCGCGTCGCCGCCGAGGTCGGGATCGAGCGCGTCCTCGCCGAGGTCGATCCCGACGACAAAGTCGGCGAGGTTCGGCGCCTGCAGCAGGACGGCAGGGTGGTGGCGATGGTCGGCGACGGCGTCAACGACGCCCCGGCTCTGGCCCAGGCCGACCTCGGCCTCGCGATCGGCACCGGCACCGACGTCGCGATCGAAGCCAGCGACCTGACGCTCGTCTCCGGCGACCTGCGCGCGGCCGCCGACGCCATCCGCCTGGCCCGCAAGACGCTGCGGACGATCAAGGGCAACCTCCTTTGGGCCTTCGCCTACAACGTCGCCGCGATCCCGCTCGCGATCGCCGGCGTTTTGACCCCGATCATCGCCGCGGCGGCGATGGCCGCTTCGTCCCTGTTCGTCGTCAGCAACAGTCTTCGTCTCAGGCGCTTCACGAGCGCCCGCGAGACCAACCAAGGAGCGACCACATGAGCGAGATCGTCGATCAACACACGTACGGCTACACGAAGGACAAGGACGCGCTCGTCAAGCGCCTGCATCGGATCGAGGGGCAGGTGCGCGGGATCGAGCGAATGGTCGAGGACGACCGCTACTGCATCGACATCCTCACCCAGATCTCGGCGGTGAATACCGCGCTCGAGTCGTTCGCGTTCAAGATCCTCGACGAGCACGTCCGCCACTGCGTCGCCGGCGCCCTCACCTCTGGTGACGAAGCCGACGCGCAGACGAAGACCGAGGAGCTGCTCGAGGCCGTGCAGCGCTTCGCCCGCACGCGCTGATGCGCGCGCAAGAGCAGCACCACGGCGTGACCGCTGCCGGCACCGACCAGCGCGCGCGGGTCGTCCTTCACGTTGGGGGCCTCCACTACGCGACCGAGAAGGCCGTTGTCGAGCGGAAGCTGGGCGCACAGCTGGGGGTGCTCGCCGTGGAGGCGAACCCGGTCGCGCAGACGGCCACGGTTGCGTTCGACCCAGAGCGGACGTCGGTTGAGTCGCTCCGTCGCTGGGTCGAGGAGTGTGGCTACCACTGCGCCGGCCGCTCGGTTCCCGGCCACGTCTGCGATCCGCTCGCCAAGGAAGAGCCACTGGCGCCCGCACCCGACCAGGCGGCTGTCGAGCGCGCCGACGAGGCGCACGGGCACGGCGGCCACGCGGGCATGTCGATGGAACAGATGGTGCGCGACATGCGCAACCGCTTCCTGGTCGCGCTCCTGTTTGCGATCCCGATCGCGATCTGGTCGCCGATCGGGAAGAGCATCTTCGGCTCGACCCCGCCGACGCCGCTCGGCATGCGCGAGAGTCTCTGGCAGCTGCTGCTCAGCCTGCCGGTCGTCTTCTACTCGTCGCAGATCTTCTTCACCGGTGCCCGGCGTGCGCTCAGGGCAAAGACGCTGGACATGATGGTGCTCGTCGCGGTGGCGATCGGGACCGGCTGGCTCTACTCGCTCGCGGCGACGTTCTGGATCGGCGGCGACGTCTTCTACGAGGCATCCGCCTTCCTCGCGACCTTCGTCCTGCTCGGCCACTGGTTCGAGATGCGCGCTCGCGGCGGTGCCAACGACGCGATCCGCGCGCTGCTCGACCTGGCGCCGCCAAAGGCGGTCGTCATTCGCGAAGGGCAGGAGCTGGAGCTGCCGACCGCGGAGGTTGCCGTCGGCGACCTGCTGCTGATCAGGCCGGGCGCGAAGGTGCCGGTCGACGCCGAGATTGTCGAGGGCGGGTCGTCGGTGGACGAGTCGATGGTCACCGGCGAGAGCCTGCCGCTCGCGAAGAAGCCGGGCGACAAGCTGATCGGCGCGACGATCAACAAGCAGGGGACGCTGCGGGCGCGCGCAACCGCGGTCGGCTCCGACACCGCGCTCGCACAGATCGTCAAGCTCGTCCAAGAGGCCCAGAACTCGAAGGCCCCCGCGCAGGGGCTCGCCGACCGAGCGGCGTTCTGGCTCGTTCTCGTCGCCCTTGTCGGTGGCCTTGGCACCTTCCTCGTCTGGCTCGGCCTCGGCAGCGCCACCACGACCGCGCTGCTGTTTGCGATCACCGTCGTCGTGATCACCTGCCCGGATGCGCTCGGGCTCGCGACGCCGACCGCGATCATGGTCGGCACCGGCCTCGGCGCCAAACGGGGGATCCTGTTCAAGAACGCGGTCGCGCTCGAGCAGATCGCCTCGCTCGACACGGTCGTGCTCGACAAGACCGGCACGCTCACGAAGGGCGAGCCGCAGGTGGTGGCGGTCGAGACGGACGGGTTCGGCGAGGGCGAGTTGCTCCGGCTCGCGGCCGGGCTCGAGCGCGAGAGCGAACACCCGCTGGCCGAGGCGATCGTCCACGCCGCCGGCGAGCGCCGCATCGACCTCCCGGCCGCTTCGGGCTTCGAGGCCGTCGCGGGACACGGGGCCGTCGCGACCGTCGAGGGGCGGCGGCTCGCGATCGGCAACGCGCGCCTGCTCGAGCGGGAGCAGGTCTCGCTGGACGGACTCGGCGACCGCGCCTCGGTGCTCGCGGACGAGGGGCGCACGGTCGTCCACGTCGCGATCGACGGGAGGGCCGCGGGGCTGATCGCCATCGCCGATGCGCCGCGGGAGACCGCCGCCGCCGCGGTCGCTGCGCTGCGGGAGCTCGGCGTGCGCCCGGTGATGCTCACCGGCGACAACCGCGCCACCGCCGCACGCATCGCCGGTGAGGTCGGCATCGACGAGGTGATCGCCGAGGTCCTGCCCGAGGACAAGGCCGAGAAGGTCAAGGAGCTTCAGCAGCAGGGCCGGAAGGTGGCAATGGTCGGCGACGGCGTCAACGACGCACCCGCATTGGCGCAGGCGGATGTCGGGATCGCGATCGGCGCCGGCACGGACGTCGCGATCGAGACCGCCGACGTCGTCCTCATGCGCTCCGACCCGCTCGACGTCGCGACCGCCGTCAGAATCGGCCGGGGCACGGTCAGGAAGATGCGTCAGAACCTTGGCTGGGCGATCGGCTACAACTCGCTCGCGCTGCCGATCGCCGCCGGCATCTTCGAGCCGTTTGGACTGACGCTGCGACCCGAGATTGCGGCGATCTCGATGTCCGGCTCGAGCGTGCTCGTCGCCGTGAACGCGCTCGAGCTCAAGCGGCTTCGCCTGCCGACGAGAACGGCGACGAATGGGCGAGCCGCGACAGGCCTCGAAGCTCGCGCGGCACGCGGCTAATCGCCGGGCACGGCCGCGATCGCGTGTGGGCCGGCGCCGACGGGGAGTGAGCCGAGCAGCTTCCCCTGGCGGGAGACGATCGCGATCCGGCCGCTGACCCTTTCGCATCGCGACTCGAGCGGCAGCCGTCTCGGCTTTGGTGGCGCGGCTCGCCACTTCGACGTGCCGATCGAAAGATCGCCGGTTGCCACCTGTTGCGCCCCCTCTGTTCCAGCTGTTCCATCCCAATCGGCCCCAACCCCGCCTCTTTGACGCTAACCCGAATGCGCGGCTGATCCCTTTCGTACAGAGAGAGGGCGATTCAGAGTTGTCGTTCGACTCGCCCGCGTGCGTATCGCACGCCGAGCCAGCCGGCGATGACCACGACGGCGACGGCAGCGCCCGCGTAGAGCCCGTAGCGCTGGATCGCGCCGGCCGCTGCTTCGCCGGCGTAGTAGGCGGTCAGTCCGACCGCCGTCGCCCAGGCGATGCCCCCCGCGGCATTCCAGAACAGGAACCGCCACCATCGCATGCGCGACAGGCCGGCGACCCAAGCGACCGTGTAGCGCAGAATCGAGACGAAGCGGCCGAAAAAGACCGTCTTGCCGCCGTGGCGCTCCATGAGCGACTCGGCGCGTGGAAGGACGCGGTCGCTGTACCGGTTCAGCCAGCGCCAGCGCCTGAAGAGCGCCCGACCGCCGAGGCGGCCGATCAGCCAGTAGCCGAGGTTGTCGCCGACGATTGCGCCGGCCGCGGCGATCGCGATCACCGACGCGATCGAGTAATGCCCCTCGGCGGCGAGCACCCCGAACGCGATCAGCGCCGTCTCGCCCGGCAGCGGGATCCCGAACGACTCGATCATCACGACCGCGAACAGGAGCGGCAGTCCATGGTCGGTGACGAAGTGCGTCATCTCGGCTCAAGGCGGCAAACAGCCACGGGGATCATCTTTGCGTTGCAAGGCGGCTCGGGATCTAATGTTCGCGCGCGCGCGTCTTCCATACGTGTGCTCCATCCAAGTCGAGCGAAAGCGGGCGGTCTCTGGACCTTGGCTAGCAACCGAATAACCGGTCACTCCTTCCGCACTGCCCCGGACGTCTGGACCCTCGCGGTCGTCGCCTGAATTTGCGCGGCGCCCCGGTCGGGGCGGGCGAGCAGGATAGCGCCGAGCGTGACGGCTGCGAACGCGACGACGCGGACGCCGCCGAACACGCCTGACGGCACGGGCTCCCCGAGCACGACCGTGCCGGCGGCAATCGGCAGCGCGTTCGTCAGCAGCGTCGCCAGACCGGCGACCGTGAGCGCACCACCCTTCTGATAGCCGAGCTGCAGGAAGCCGGTACCGAGCGAGTAGCCGACGATCACACCGACCGCGAACGCCGCCCGAGCCGCTCCCTGGGTAGCGACCTTGACCGAGATGTCACCGATCGAGAAGAACAGTCCTCCTGCGACGCCTTCGGCGACCGCGAGCGCGCCGAACCTCCGCCCGAGCGCGAGTGCGACGACCGCCGCTCCGGCCGTGGCTGCGAGCCAGAGAAGGGTCTCGAAGGTCGAGCCGCCGGTGCCCTCGCCGCTCCCGCCCGCGAGCGACACCGCCAGCGCGAGCAGCCCGAGCATCGACAGGAGCACGCCCGCAAGCTCGTGGCGACCGAGGCGGCGCCGCCTCATCCGAGCGGAGACAAAGGCGAGGATGCCGATCCCGCCCGCGGAGACGCTCTGGACGAGCGTGAGCGGCGCGAGCGCGAGCGCAGCGACGTAGAGCGCGAAGCCGCCGCTCTCGAGCGCAAAGCCGGCCAGCCAGCTGCGATCTGTCAGGAGTGCTTCCGCCGAGTGAAGCGGTCGCCGAAGCGAAAGAGCGGGCAGGGCGGCCGCAGCATCGTGCTCGCGCAGGTACGCGACGTTCGTCAGCGCGGTAGACGCGAGCGCCAACAAGAGCGCAATGGCGGTTTGAGCATGCACAGGCGTTAGGCGCCACGACGGAGGCTACGGCCTCACGACGCTTTCGAGAATCGTTCGCGAGGCGCTACGACCTCTGTCGCAGTTCCTCGACGAGCGGCGAGTCGTCCTTGGCCGGCTCCCCCGCTCAGCCCTCGCACGCGACGGTGACACTTCCGTCGAGGAGGCGATGACGCCCGGGCCGAGTATGGTGCGCCCCAGCTTCGGCCTCAACGACGCCGTACACCGGATGTAGGCCCAGAACCTGACCCAGTCTGCCGGTCACTCGCTCCGACGGCGTTCTCGTTGGACTGCTCCAACGCGACGACGCCGAACAGGCGCTCGCAAGATCCGGCGGGAGCTGACGAACCCGCCGGCCCTAGACCTGGCACGGGTGCACAGTTTCGGAACGACTGGCCGGAGTCGCCTCGCAGCGGCCGCGTTGGAAGACGCGCGTCGGGAGGGCATCGACGTCGTCCGCTGCGTCCCTTCATCGCCCACTACATCGAGCGGCACCCTGAGTACGAGCAGCGTCGTGGCCTCCGGCTACCGCGACCGTCGAGCGGCGGTCGTGCGACGAACATTCGGGCGTTGAAGATGGAAGACGAGGGGATCCACAATTGCATCGAGCAGTTGCTGGTCGAGGAGCACGAGCTCTACGAAGGCGGCGCGCAAGGCGCTTTGAGCGAGAGCGAGCACCGCCGGCTCGAATCGATCGCATGTGCTGCGACTGCAGCGCTCCCCTACGCGGGGTAGGCCTCGGTCTTGGCGAAGGTGACGTCGCTGACGGGCAAGGCTTTGTTGGCTTCGTCGAGGAAGGCGACGCGGAGCGCTTTCCGGCGCGCGATCGGCGAGCGACGGTGGGGCCGTCGGGCGGGACCTCTGGGCATTGGCGCGCGAACTAGAGTGATAGCCGGCCCCCGCGCGGAGGAGGTTTTCTTCGATATGACAAACGCGACTCTCAACGATCGTGTGACGCCGCTGGCGTCCGGGACCGAGGCACCCAACTTCGAACTTCCCTCGACGCCCGACCAGACCGTGTCGCTGGCGGAGTTCCGGGGTCAGCCCGTGATCCTCGCCTTCTACCCGGAGGACTGGAGCCCGGTTTGCTCCGATCAGATGGCCCTGTACCAGGAGCTGCTCCCCGAGTTCCAGAAGTTCAACGCAGCGCTCGTGGGCATCTCGGTGGACGGGGTCTGGTGCCATCTGGCCTTTGCGAAGGATCGGAACCTCCATTTCCCCCTGCTCGCCGACTTCGAGCCCAAGGGTGAGGTTGCTCGGTCCTACCAGGTCTATCGGGCCAAAGAGGGCACGAGCGAGCGGGCCCTGTACGTGATCGATGGCGACGGCATCGTGCGGTGGAGCTACGTGTCTCCCGTGGGTGTGAACCCCGGCGCCGACGGGATCCTCCGCGCTCTCGAGAACCTGGGGCAGGAGGGGGCCCCATGAGCACAACCCAGTGGGGGGCCATACTCACGATGCCGGTCACCGAAGACCGCGACCACATCCAGGGGTTGGCGGACGTGGCGGTAACGCTCGTCGAGTACGGCGACTACGAGTGTCCGTACTGCGGTGCTGCGTATCCCATCATCAAGGAGGTGCAGTCCCGGATGGGTGAGAGGCTCCGGTTCGTGTTTCGCAACTTCCCAATCACGACCTCGCACCCCCACGCCGAACAGGCCGCGGAGGCCGGCGAGGCTGCGGCGGTCCAGGGTCGGTTCTGGCAGATGCACGATCTTCTCTACGAGAACCAGAGGCGCCTGCGCGACCAGGACCTCCGCGCCTACGCCGAGAAGCTCGGGCTCGACGTCGAGCCGTTCGACAAAGAGCTGGCCGAGCACGTCCACGCCGCGCGGGTCCACGAGGACTTTATGAGCGGCGTGCGGAGCGGCGTGAACGGCACGCCGACCTTCTACATCAACGGAACCAGGCACGACGACTCGTACGAGATCGAGACCTTGCTCGCCGCTCTGCAGCGAGCGGCGGCGTGACCCCGGTCCTCAAGAGCGAAGCAGCGGGCCGCCGCGTCATCCATCCCCACCTCGTTGCAGACGGCGGGCGGCGTAGGGATCTCGCTGACGAGGTCGCACTCGCGGCCTGTCGGCGTTGGCCGGAGTCACAGGCGTTCGAAAAGCACTCATTAGGCGGGCGTTCCCGCGTCGACCCAGCCCTGAAAGACAGCGATCTGCTCGTCTGGCCAGGCGCCGTCGCAGGGCATCGTGCCGTCGTGGAGGCGTTCCAGTATGGCGTCGCTGTTCCCGGCAACCTCGTCGTGTGACCACAGGTCGAACGCCCATTTCATCGATTGACGGTCGCCCTCCCGGAAGAGCGGCTTGATGTGCCGTTCGAAGCTGATCGACTCGTTGGTGGCGGACAAGTGACCTCCTCTCTCCGTGATCCTCACGCAAGAAACCGGTTCGCGGTCGCCGGAGCCTGGCGAGAATCGATCGCTCGACTCAGTGGAGTGAGCATCTTCGAGATCACACTCTCGATTGTTTCGTGTTGGCGCGCAAACGCTGAGGGGAGATGATGCCGAGATGGCCCGCACGGTCGAGGTTCCTGAGTACGAGGTGCACGAAGGGGTGCATGTCGATCCCTCGCGCACCGCGCTGCTCGTGATCGACATGCAGAACGATTTCGTCAAGGAGGGCGGCAAGTTGCTCGTACCGGACGCCGAGGCGACGCTGCCGCGGATCGCTCATCTGCTCGAACTCGCGCGGCAAGCCGGGATGAAGGTCGTCTTCAGCCAGGACACGCACGACGAGGGCGACCCCGAGTGGAAGATCTGGGGAGAGCACGTCCGGCGCAGTACGTGGGGCTGGCAGATCGTCGACGAGCTCGCGCCCCGCGAGGACGAGCTCGTGATCCAGAAGGTCCGCTACGACGCCTTCTACGGAACCCCGCTCGATCACTTTCTTCGCCTGTGGGGTGTCGACACGCTGGTGATCTGCGGCACCGTGGCGAACATCTGCGTCCACTACACGGCGGCGAGCGCGGCGCTGCGCTGGTACGACGTGATCATCCCTCGCGATGCGGTGTCCGCCCTCGAGACCTTCGATCTCGAGGCGTCGCTGCGCCAGACGGCCTTCCTGTTCGCCGGCAAGGTCACGACGACCGATGCGCTGGAGGTGAGCGAGCGAGCTCCGTGACCGCCCGGCGATGAGCGACGCGGGGAGGATCGAGGTCAATGAGCCCCTGCTCGAGTTCCTCGCCGATTATCGACACGGCAACCGGAGACACGAGGACCACCTTCCAAGCAGACCTCGCACAGACGCAAGACGACAATCCCGTGCAGGTCGTCTGTGTTGGCTGTCCGGCCGCGTCGACGGCTAGGTGAACGGTTCGCCGATAGCGCTGCTGTACGACATCCACGGCAACCTCGCCGCGCTCGAAGCCGTGCTTGCCGACGCGGAGACCGGGGGAGCGACCTCCTACCTGCTTGGCGGCGACTACGCCGCGTTCGGGCCATGCCAAGCCGAGCTGGACGGCATCCTCGTCTGCCACGGCTCGCCGCGCTCCGATATCGAGAGCTTCGCGCCTGAAGCGCAACCGGGCGAAGAGCGGATGCTCGACGGTGAGGCGCAGCGGACGATCCTGTTCGGCCACAGCCACCAGCAGTTCCGGCGATCCGGACCGAACGGGACGCTGCTGGTGAACCCCGGAAGCGTCGGCGCGCCGCTCGACGGGGATCCCCCGCGTGGCCTGGGCGCTGCTCGAAGACGGCGAGATCCGCTTCCGCAGAACCGCCTACGACGTCGAGCGAGCGGCCGCGCAGATGCGCTCCTACGGCGACTGGGCCGAGCCAATCGTGCATCGAATCGAGCACGGATCCGACTCAGGAGGTGCGAACGATGGACCTTGAGCTGACGGAAAACGCTCCGCTCGGGAATGGCAGCTCGGGCCAAGACGTTTGAGCGATCAAGTAAATCGTCCAGAAGGAGGTCTGACCGTGAATACGGCCCTACTCGTGCTCCGTCTCGTGCCCGGGCTCCTCCTCATCGGGCACGGACTGCAGAAGCTCGTACCCGCCAAGTACTCGCCGGCGCTGCTGAACGCAATCGGTCCCCGGGCCGCGGCAGGCTTCTTCGAGCAGCTCGGTCTGCGGCCGGCACTCGCCTCAGTCTTCGTCGCGGCGCTCGCCGAGCTCGGCGGCGGCTTCCTGATCGCGGCGGGACTGGTGACACCGGTCGGCACCGCGCTGCTCGCCGCTGTCATGACGACCGCGATCCTGAGCGTGCACATCCGCAAGGGGATCTGGAACTCGGACGGCGGCTTCGAGCTCCCGCTCGTCATCCTGACGATGAGCTTCCTCGTGAGCGCGCTCGGACCGGGCTCGTTCTCGATCGATTCGTGGGCCGGGATCGGCAACTGGACCGGTATCCATTGGGTCGCCTCCGACGTCGTGCGCGCCGGCGCCGCGGTCGGCATCGGCGCTGCAGCCGGTCTGTTGACGCTGGCGAGCGCACTCGCGCGCAAGGCATGGGACGCGCAGCGGCATGCTCCCTCCGCGGCGCACTGATCCTGAGTATTTTCAGGTGACGCCGCCTGCCGACGGCACCACCCGAAGCGCCAGGGCCCGCGCTTACGGGATGACCGACGCGACGCTCAACTTCCTACACGAAGATCGCGATGCCCTCGCCGAAGGGCACGTGCCGGACGTCGGCGAGCAGCAGTTTCAACGCTACGCAGACGAGGTCAAGACGCCCTGTCTCGTGTCGCGCCCTGGTCGGAATCCCCGAGATCGTCGTGACAGCCAAGCCGGCTCGATCTTTGATGGACGTTGATCTCGCCGTTCTCGGGGGCGCCCCGGAGGCACACCGCCGGCGTTGCGCTGAGGTGTCTTTTGAGCGGAGAGGCGTGTTGAGCGCCGCGGGGGCTGCCGCGGCGTTGACCGAGCCGGCGGGCTGGCGTCCGCCACGCTGGGTTGTGCCCCTGTTCGGGCTGGCGGCGCTGTTGCTCGTGCCGTGGGTCGTCCTGCTGGTTGTCGCGTTGCCTTCCGCGCACCGGGCGGCGCACTGGGACATCGCCTGGGCCGGCTTCGACGTCGCGCTGGCGCTACTTCTGCTCACGGTCGCGGTCGCGGCCTGGCGGCGCTCGCCCTGGCTCGAGGGCGCGGCGACCGCGAGCGCGACGCTCTTGTTCGTCGATGCCTGGTTCGATGTCCTCACCTCTTCGAGCCGGGCTGAGTTCGTCGTCTCAATCGGCGAAGCGGCGTTCGTCGAGCTGCCGCTCGCCATCCTCTGTCTGCTGCTCGCCCGCGAGGCCGAGCGCCGCCTGCGTGTGCCGCCGCTCAGTCGTTCGACATCGGCTCGGCCGCACTTGCGGCTGGTGGATGAGCGGCCGCCCCGCGAGCCGTTCCCAGGCGCGGATCGGGTCGGCGGCTGATGCTGGCGGCGGTCCTCAACGTGCCGGCGAACGTCGGTTACCCGCTGCTCTTTGTCCTTGTCGGTGCCGAGTCGGCCGGGGCGCTTGTGCCCGGGGAGACGGCGCTGATCGTCGCGGCCGCGCTGGCTGCGGAGGGCCGGCTTTCGCTTCCAGTCGTGATCGTGGTCGCGGCGGGCGCGGCGATCCTCGGCGACAACATCGGCTACCTGATCGGTCGCCGCGGGCTGCGCCGGCTGCTCGACCGTCCCGGTCGCTGGGCGGCAGGCAGGCGCCGGCTGGTCGCGCGGGGCGAGGCGTTCTTCGTGCGCCGCGGCTCGGCCGCTGTCTTCTTCGGGCGCTGGTTGCCCGGCCTGCGCGTGGTCGCCTCTTGGCTTGCCGGCGCCAACCGGATGCGCTGGCGGCGGTTTCTGCTTTGGAACGCGCTCGGTGGGATCGGCTGGGCAAGCACGGTCGGCGCGGCCGCCTACCTGCTCGGCCGAAGCGCGTCCGGAGCGCTGGGCGCGATCGGCTTCGCCGGCGTTGCAATCGCCGTCCTCGTCTACCTCGTGAGCCGCATCCGGCGGCGGTACGGGCGCTTGCTCGAAGAGCCGGCGTCGCGGACACTGGCTCGACCGGCGGCGTATCCGGTCTGCCGGCCGCGCGGCCTCAACCCGACCCGACGCGCGCGGCGTCGTTTGCACGAGCGAGAAGACGCGGGGTGCGGGGGGTACGTAAGCGGCCGGCACGGGTGAGGGGCGCCCGGAGCGGCCGGCGCTCGCTCGCGTCGTCGAGCGGCTCACGCACGGCCATGACCGCCACGGCCAGCGCTGGCAGCTGCAGGTGCCCTGCGAGGGCGAGCCGTTCACAGCGGCGCGGCCACTGCTGCTTTTGCTCGGGCTGCCAACCTTCGGGTTGGCGTTCGCGATCAGTGTGCTCACGACCTACGGGCCGGTAGTGCTGATCCACCTGACCAATTCGACGTCGCAGGTCGGTGCGTTGATCGGCGGTGAGGGCGCCTTCGCTCTTGTCATCCCGCTCGTCTCGGGGGCGCTGTCGGATCGGCTGCCGGGCTCGCCGGCCGCGCGCCGGCTCCCGTTCGTGCTCGGCGGCGCCCCACTGATTGTCGCCGGGCTCGCCCTGTTGGCGTTCAGCGGCTCCTTTGCGCTCGCGGCCGCCGCGGTGCTTGCCTTCTTCGTCGGCTACTACCTCTACTACCCGCCCTACCGTGCGCTTTATGCCGACCTGCTGCCACGGCGCTTCTTCGCTCGCGCCCAGTCGAGCCAGGCGATCCTGCGCGGCGCCGGGCTCGGTGTCGCCCTGCTCGCGGGCGGATTGTTGCTCGCGGTCTCGCGGCCGCTCCCGTTCGCGATTGCCGGCTTCGCGGTCGTCGCCACCACGTTCGCGCTCGCGCCGCTGCTGCGGCTCGAGAACAGGTGCCCAAACCCGCTGCTGCCCTACGAGACCGTCTCGGTCCGGCGGCTGCTGCTCCACAATGGCGAGCTGCGCGCGTTCGCGAGCGCGAACGCGCTCTGGGAGTTCAGCTTCAGCGGTCTGAAGAGCTTCATCGTCCTCTACGTCGTGCGCGGTCTCGGCCGCTCGCCCTCGCTCGCCTCGGCGGTGATCGCGGTCGTCGCCGTCGCCTACATCGCCGGCGCGCCGCTCGCAGGCCGGCTCGCCGACCGGCACGGGATCGTTCCCGTTCTGCGCGTTACCGCGCTCATCTACGGCACCGGCCTCCTCGTCGGCGTCCTCCCGCACACGCTCACACCGATGCTGATCGGACTCCCGTTCGTCGCGCTCGCCGGCGCGATCATGATGACGCTGCCGCAAGCGCTCGCCTTCACGCTCGCCCCGCTCGGCAGCGAGGGAGCCGCCGCCGGACTGCAGGACTTCTCGCGCGGCCTCGGCCTCGTGCTCGGACCGATCGCCGTCGGCGCCGCCATCGACGCCTTCCACAGCCAGCTCAGCTCGACGCACGGCTACGCCGCCATGTGGCCGGTGATCGGAATCCCGGTACTTGCATCGCTGCCCTTTCTACGCACGCTGCAGCCGCGCCGCGAAGCCGCATCCGCGACCCGGTAGCGGTCGACAGACTCGGCCTACCAGCTACCTCGCGTGGATGGGGCTGATGATCCGCTTCGCCTGGACGACCGAGCATGATCTGGCCGACGTAGCAGTTACGTGGTTTCACGCGCGCGTGCGAATACCAAAGATCCCGTTGTAGCGCAAGTAGCTTGTGGCGCAAGGGGGGAGCATTACCGTTGCCGCACTCGCGCCGATTAGCCTCGACCCGCTGTGCCACAGCTACGAGCGCGTTACTGCGGTAGACGCCGCCGCCGTGGCGACGTCACGCGGGTAGGTGCGCATGGCCTTGTACAGGAAGTACGCGCTGGCGGCAAGCGGGAGGAGCATGAACGCGAAGGTCCACTGCAGCGCCGACCGGCCGCCGCCGAACACGTAGTCCGAGACCGCCCCGAACAACAACGGTGCAGTGGCCTGCGCGAGCGTGCGCAAGGCCGTGCGGATGCCTTCGGCGCGCCCCCAGAGGAGCGGATGAACGATGTCGAGGCGCGCGGCATCGATCGGCGGGTTTTGCGCTGAGAGGGCGAGCGCGGCGAGCGAGATGTAGGGCAGCGCCGTCAGCGGGCTTCGCGTGAGGATCGCCGGCACAAAGAGGATGACGGCCGCAGTCGCAGCGATCGCACTCACGAGGATCCGGCCGTTGAGAAAGCCGCGGTGCAGGAGGAAGTCGCCGAGCCCGCCGCCGACGAGCACTCCGATGACTCCTGCCGCGCCGACGGCGAGGAGCACCAGCGTGCTGAGCGCCTGAGCGATTCCGTACTGCTTCGTCACGAACTCGACGCCGAAGGTCTGGACTCCCGAGAGGAAGAAGTAGCCACCGGCGCTCGCCAGGATGAGTGCGACGTTCGTCTTGATCGACAGCACGTAGCGCGCGGCGGCGAGCAGTCCCAGCCGGCGGGGGTTCCGCGTCAGGACGAGCTCCGGATCGGGCTCGATGCCGCGTTCGCTGGCAAGGCGCTGCGCGTCGGTCGCCTGCTCCTCGCCGTCGTCGCCGGCGGCGGCCGCGACCGGCCTCGCCGTTGGGGAGAGAAGCGGGTTCCGGCCGCCGCGGGTCGGCTCGGGCAACTTCATCACGAGCCACGCGAGTGCGAACGCCGGCAGTGCGAGGATCACGAACGAAGCCCGCCAGGACAGCGTCGCGATTCCGCCGGTCACCGCGAAGCCGAAGGCGGCACCCACCAGCTCTCCCGAGATGATGTAGCCGTAGATGCGCCCCCGCTCTGAGGACGCGAACCAGTCGCCGACGAGCGACGCGACGATTGGCCCGGCCGCCGCCGTGACGCCGCCGAGGAAGAGCCGTGCGAGTAGCAGCTGACCGAACGTGGGCGCGGCGGCGCTCCAGATCATTGCCACGCCCCAGAGCACGATCGCGCCGCCGAGCAGTCGTGTCCGCCGCACGCGGTCGGCGAGGACGCCGAAGGGAAGGCTCGCCGCCGCTGCGACGAGCGACGTAACCGTGACCAGCAGCCCGACGTCGGTGTTGTTGATGTGGAGGTCGTGCCTGAGTTGGATCGCCGACGCTCCAACGGTGGCGGAGTCAGCACTCGCGAGCGCCAGGACCGACGCGAGCAGGAGGATCACGCGGGTTCGCTCCCTGCCACCGAGGGCGGTCGTCACAGCATTCGAGCCTGCGCGCGCGAGCCGGCCGGCCGCGGCCGCGGCGACATCGATCGGCCCGCGGCCGGCGCTGGCGTCGCCTGTCATCCAAGCACCGTCACTGCCAGCGATCGTAGGCTTGACCCCCTCCTTGTGCAGCGGTGGCAACGGATTTGGCGTGTTTTTGCGTTTTGCGGGGGGTCTCGATTTGCCCCCGATTGCCGCCGGTTGCAACCCCGGGGTTCCACAAGGGCTCCATCGAGGCGCTGACTAGGTTCGGACGACAGGGCATTCCGAGAGCGCGACGTTCCGCCGGGACACCTCGGCATCCCCGCCGGCCCGGCGCCCGACGGCAGGACAGTTCGCCAGGCGGCCGAAGCGCAGGATCAGAGTCTCACCGGGAAAACTGGCGCGTTGAGCGCTCGATGGCGAACGCCTCGTCGGCTGTGTCCAGATGCGGACTAGGGCTGCTGAGCGGCACAATGTCTGAGATGGCGTATTCGCCGCTGCCGACGCGTCGGGGAGAACGACCGCGGACAACTCCGACGAACCCGCACACACAGCTCGACCAGCAACCGGTCGATGCCGCACTCGTAGAGGAGCTGAGCCGGCGCCTGTTCGCGCTCCCGGGGGTGGTTGAACGGCCGAGTGGCATCTCCGTCCCGGGCGCTCGCGCGCTGACCCTGGCTCCGGGGGAGTCGGCGGGGCCGCCCGAGGCGTTCATGATGGACCGGGAGTTCGCCCACCTGCATCCCTCACCCGATCACAGCCTTCACGCGATGCTGCCGGCGGATGTGGCGCGAGCTGCCATCGACGCCGGCTGGGCGGAGCTGCACCCGGTCGCGCGCATGGGCCTCTTGCCGCCGACAGCCGTCATGCTGTACGCGCCGCGAAACGAAACGGAGCTCGCCGTGATAGAGCAGCTCGTCGAGGCATCGCACCGATTCGCCCGGCCCATGTGACCGCGGTCCCCCGCCGCCGACGATCCCGATAGAGCTCGACCTGTGGGGTCGTAAATCCGGTTCTGGCTCGCGAACCTGGTGATTTGCAGGCCAGAACCCCATCAGGCATACCCCCCCGGCGCGTCGGGCGCGCCTCCAGAGTTTCTCCACAGGGTTATCCACAAGGACCTGCCGCGGGAGACTCGCGCGCGAGCCCCGTCGGCGAGGACCGAGGGGCCGAACGCGCCTCCTGTCACGCGCACTGCGCTCAGCGGCGGAAGAGCCCGATCAGCTCGTGGCGTTGGCGTTCGGTCAGCCCGGCGACCGTCTTTGACGGCGCGATCCGACACTGGGTGAGCGAGCGCGCCGCCTTGGCAGGACCGACCTTCGGCAGCGCGAGCAGGAGGTCGTAGACCTTCGCCGTCTTTGCGAACTCAGGTGGCTGGGCGATGATCTCGTCGATCCGCGCCCTCCGCGAAGCGAGCTCCCTCTTCAGCCGTGCCCGTCGGATCCGGATCTCATTCGCGTGCCGCAAGGCACGCATCCGCTGATCGAGCGTTCTCCCCGGAGCCGAATTGGTCGTCTCGCCCGACACGGATGGATTCTAGGAGACCGTCTGTGACCGGTGTGGGGTGCCAAAATCCGCGTCCACCGGCGAGCCGAGTTCGATTTGCAGGCGGAACCGAGTTTGGCGCCCGCACGACTAACGGGGGCGCCTGGCGAAGGGGCCGTGCGCGCGGAGGCCGGCCCGGGCCCAGGACGGCGTGCGCCGGCGGGCGAGCGTGACCGCCTCCCGAAGGGCTGCGGCAGCATCCTCGTGGATCCCCTCGCCGTGACCGACGAGCACGTGGTCGGGCTCAACGGCGAGCAGCCGCCGCGGCGGCGTCAGCCGAAGCAGCGGCGAGACGCCAAGCCGCTCTCCCGGCGCGCGGTAGTACTGGGCGGTGCCGACCGCGTCGGCGCAGACGAGCGTCCGCTCCTCCGGGAACCAGAGCGCGACCTCGTGCCACCAGCGGCGCCGCAGGAGCGGCAACACCTCGAACGGCGCTCCCGCCGGGGGCTGCTCGGGAAGCTCGTAGTGTGGGACGCCGAGCTGCTCGGCGACGGCACGGCAGTCACGGCGATGCCGGTCGAGTAGCTGCACAACGCCGGCCAGGTCGCCGAGCTCACGCGCGCGCCCCAGCGCGCTCTCGTCGGCCACCGGATCGATCACCCAGACGCGCCCGTCCGCCGCGACGGCGTGCGACGCCCGCTGCATGAAGCGTGGCTCGGGCGCGATCCATCCAAACGCAAAGCCGATCTCGTCGACGAGGCGAGCGCCCTCCACGCCACCGACGGTACCGGCCGCGACCTCTTCACCCGCCAGCAGCGCGCGGTCGGTCAGGCCGCCTCGTCCTCGTCGCGTGATCGCGGGTTCCAGATCGGTGCGGTGGGTGAGGATGGTCGCCGCGCTGACCGACAGGGCGTGGCGATCGCGGCGGGCGTCGCCTGCTGCGCGCAACCGCGTTCCCAGGAATCGCGCCCACGCGAGATCTGGACGGCTGGCTGCAGCGCCGGCTCGACCGCGTCGGCGCCCTCGTCCTCTTGCCCCGGCTCCCCGAAGACGCTGCCACCAGACGCGCGGCCTTTGGCTGAGCCAAAGCGGAACAACGATCGCCCCCGACGGAGCGTGCCTGACCGCCGCCGGGCCCGGCCCGTGTGGCTTCGCTCGGCAGACGGCGACCAGATCGTCGCCACTGCCGCGTGGTGTTGACGAACTCGATCCGGCGCCGAGGGCCGGCACCGAATCCCTTTCCAGCCAGCCCGCCCTCCGGCACCGCACCCGCCTCACGACCGACTCTGTGCACCCCACGTGCCCCGAGACCGCTACCGCTCGACCTCAGCCAGTGCTAACGGCAGCGCCCCGGACGCCTTCGGTGGCAAGTAGGAGGTCGGTCTGCTCGTGTCGAGGTGCGCGGCTGTCGCCCTTTGGCGGAACTGGGACACCGCGGAGGCCGCACTTCTGGTCCCCGTGGGAGTCGGTCATGCGGCGAGCGACTCCGGCAGCGGCGCTATCCGCCCGGCGGCGAACAGAACCGGCGTTGCCGCCGCCCTTACTGACCGGGCCGCGAGCGGAAGCGCGAGCTCGTGCACCGGCGTCCAGCGCAGCCCGTACTCCTCACGCAGCCGCGGTGGCAGCAGGCCTGCGGTCGCGAGCCGATGCGCCGGCACCAGCACCCGCATCGGCGCAGGCAGGTCCGCCTCATGGATCACCGTGGCCACCGCACGCGCCGGCCCGGTGACCGCGAGCGTCGACCCCGCCAGCTCGGCCGCGACGTACTCACCGAAGTCGACGAGCGAGCGTGGGATCACCGAGGCAGGCATGCCGAACAGCTCGGCGACCAGCGCCATCTCACGGTAGTAGCGCTCCTCGTCTTCGGGCTCGAGGGGCCGAACGAAGCGCTCGTAGACCTGCAGCGAGCAGCGGACGAGCGTCGCGTGCACCCAGAGCATCAGCTCGGGGTCAGACGCCGAGTAGCGTGTCCCCGGCGGGAAGCGGCCGAGCTGGGCCTCCGTCGTTCCCGCAATGCGAGCGTGCACCGCGCGCACGATCTCACCGGCGCGCTCGGCCTCGGCCTTCGTGCCGAACGCCATGAGATAGAGCGCCCGCAAGGTGCGGACGAGCCGGCGCCACAGATCGCCCTGGTAGTCGGAGTGCTGGACGACGCCGGCGGCCACGAGCGGGTGCGCTACTTGGAGTAACACCGCCGGACCGCCGCCGAGAAACGGCGTCAGCGGGGAGTTGCCGACTCGCCGAATCACGCTTTCCGGCGCGAAGTAGCCATCCCGACTCGCGAGCCGCTGTGCGTGCGTGCGTGTAGCAGGCACACTGAACCACTCCCCCGAAGCGGCGATCCCGAATCGGTCGGTCCGGGTCGCGTTGCAGCGCTCGTAGGCGTTCGGCTCGCCACCTGGCCCCGAACCCCGGTCGCGCTCGCCGACGACCTCAGCAAGAAGGTGCACGACTCCTACTACCAGGATCGGGGGTGCAGGGGGTCGGGCGTGGACTTCCCGCCAGCAACGACGCTGCGACCGTCCAGTAGACCCTTCTTACACGAGAAGGACGTCGACAGTCTGCCGACATTCTCGCCGTCGGCGGCCCGCACGCGCTAGCTAGGGAGAGTGCCGAAGGCTGCGGCCCTCGCCGAGGACAATCGCAGTGTTGACAAGCGCGAGGTGGGTGAAGGCCTGCGGGAAGTTTCCCAGCTGGCGGCCGGCGACGGGGTCGTATTCCTCCGAGAGGAGGCCGACGTCGTTGCGCAGATCGAGCAATCGCTCGAAGAGCTCCCGGCCCTCGTCGACCTTTCCCTGGAGCGTCAGTACGTCGGCGAGCCAGAACGAGCAGGGGAGGAACACGCCTTCGCCAGGCGGCAGCCCGTCCACCCTGCCGTCCTCGTGAGGCCGGTATCGGAGCACGAGCCCGTCGACGGTCAACTCGCGCCGGATGGTCGCGACGGTTGAGACGAGTTGCTCGTCCGTCGCCGGGAGGAAACCCACGAGCGGCATCAGGAGGACGCTCGCGTCGAGCTCGTCTGAGCCGAATGACTGTGTGAAGGCTTGCTTCTCGTCGTTCCATGCATTTGCAAGGACCTCGGCGCGGATCTCATCTCGGAGCGCCCGCCAGCGCTCCACCGGCCCCTGCCATCCGAACTCCTCGTGGAAGCGGACGGCGCGATCGAAGGCGACCCAGGCCATCACCTTCGAGTGTGTGAAGTGACGGGTCGGCCCGCGCACCTCCCAGATGCCGGCGTCCTCCTGGCGCCAGCCGTCCTCGAGCCACTCGAGCAACTTGCTCACGAGCGACCACGCGTGGTCGTCGGGCGGCGCACCGTGCACCCGCGTCTGGTACGTAGCCTCGAGGACGTCTCCGTAGACGTCGAGTTGGAGCTGCGCCGATGCCGCATTGCCGATGCGTACCGGCATTGACTGCTCGTAGCCGGGCAGCCAGTCGAGCTCGCGCTCATCGAGCCGCCGCTCGCCCGCCAGGCCGTACATGATCTGGAGGTCGGCAGGATCGCCCGCCACCGCGCGGAGCAGCCACTGGCGCCACGCCTCGGCTTCTTCGCGGTAACCGGCGTTCAGCATCGCAAGGAGCGTCAGCGTTGCGTCACGGAGCCAGCAGTATCGGTAGTCCCAGTTGCGTACGCCGCCGAGGCGTTCGGGAAGCGACGTCGTTGGCGCTGCGGCGATCCCGCCCGTCGGGGCATAGGTGAGCGCCTTCAGCACGAGCAGCGACTGGTGGATCTCCTCGTGGTAATCACCCCCGTGGTTGCAGCGACCGGCCCAGTCGAGCCAGTACTCCTCGGTATCGCTCAGCGCCTGCTCGGGGTCGATCTCGTCGGGCAGCTCCTCGTGCGACGGGAACCACGTGAGTACGAATGGGATCCGGTCGCCTTGGGCGAGCGTGAACTCGGAGACGCTCCTCATGTCCTTGCCGCGCACCTCGACGGGCGTGCGGAAGCAGAGCGCGTCGGGGCCGGCGGTTGCAATGCGCGCGTGGTCGAGCCTCCTCACCCAGGGGACAACCTCGCCGAAGTCGAAGCGGATCACGAGCTCCGAGCGCATCGGGACACTGCCGTCGAGCCCTTCCACGATCCGCACGATGTCGGGCGCCTCGCCCCGCGGCGGCATGAAGTCGATCGCCCGAACCGTGCCCACGTCCGTCTCATAGATCGATTCGAGGATCAGCGTGTCGGTCCGGTAGCGGCGGCTCGACCGACGCACCGGCGTGACCGGCGCCAGGAGCCAGCGCCCGTGATCCGTGTCGCCCAGAAGCGCGGCGAAGCACGCGCCGGAGTCGAAGCGGGGAAAGCAGCACCAGTCGATCGAACCCTCACGGCTGACGAGCGCCGCCGTCTGCAGGTCGCCGATCAGAGCGTAGTCCTCGATCCTCGGCACAAGACGACCCTACGCTGCCGTGCGTCCTTACATGGGTCAATGCTCCTAACGTGTGGGGTGCGAAAATTCCTTCCGTCTGGAGGTCAGGGTTGATCAACCCCAGCTCGACTTCGCGCATCCCAAGCGGGATCGGTGTGCATTCGACGTCGACGCGGCTGATCTCACGCGGCTGATCTGATACTCGCGCGCGCGTGCACCTGTGAACGCTTCCGGTCGTCGGCTGGACGCGCGGGTCTGGGGTTTCAAAACCTGCGTTCCGTCTGCAATCCGGGGTTCTTGGCGCGCGAAGCGAGTTTTGACACCCCCAGCACATGCGGCCGTCGACCGCGAGTTCAACGTGCGACAGCTACGCACTTCGACACGAGCAAAACGAACGACTGCTCGCCGCGGCCGCGCTCCGCGGAGCCCGGACGGCGGATCGCATCGAGGGCGATTCGGGACCGCTACCTGCAGGCACAATGGCTCGGATGGCGCGATACCCCCACGAATGGCGCGATTACGAGCCGATTCAGCCGCGGAGCGGCTGGGATTGGCGCGCGAGGCTGCGGAAGCTCTGGGCGCCGCTCGCGGCGCTCGGCGCCTTCCTCGCCAAGTTCGGCGTCGTGCTCCTCAAGTTCAAGTTCCTCTTCTCGATGTTCGTCTCCGCCGCCTTCTACGTCTGGCTCGGCGGCTGGTGGTTCGGGATCGGGTTGATCGTCCTCCTCTTCGTGCACGAGATGGGGCACGTGGTCGAGGCCAAGCGGCAGGGCCTACCCGTTTCGGTCCCCGTCTTCATCCCGTTCATGGGCGCGCTGATCACGATGAAGCAGATGCCTCACAGCGCCTGGCGTGAGGCACGGCTCGCGATCGCCGGACCGCTGCTCGGCTCCGCGGGTGCACTCGCCCTCTACCTCCTCGCCGTCGCCTACGACTCGCGGCAGCTGAAGGCGCTTGCGTTTCTCGGCTTCCTGATCAATCTCTTCAACCTGCTGCCCGTGATCCCGCTCGACGGCGGGCGGATCTCCGCAGCGCTGCACCCGTCCCTGTGGCTGGTGGGCTTCCTCGGGTTGATCGCGCTCGTCATCTACATGGCGAACCCGATCCTGATCATCATCCTGCTGCTCGCCGGCTCGGAGCTCAGGCGCCGCTGGCAGCTTCGCCGCATCCCTCAGATGCAGGACTACTACCGGGTGCGTCCGCACCAGCGGCTGATCATCGGGCTCCTCTACTTCGGGCTCGCGGCCACGCTCGTGCTCGGAATGCACGCGACGCACGTGCCACACAGCTTCTAGTGGACGGCCGCCAGATCCTGGCCGCACGCGACGGCGCGTGGGATATCGGGCGCCGCCTCGCCGTCATCTCGGAGGAGTTCCGTCAGCGCTTCGAGGCGTCGACGGGATCGACCGTCCCGCGGTGACGACGATCGCCGCTCGCGATCGGCGGGCGCTTCGGCGGGGGCGAGTGCTTGCCAGGCGGCCGGGGTAGTCCGAGCACGCCGTCCAAGCCCGGTATGGCAACCGTCCGACAGGAATGGGGGGCAGAGCCCGTTGCAGATCGAGATCAACGAACCTGAGCTCTTGCACGACCTCTGCGACTACCTCTCGCGGCACGGGCTCATCGCCGTCGCCGCCACCCAGGAGCGAGCGAATGTGCTCGTTCCGGAGGCGCGCAGCGACTTGGCGGCTTTCTTGCTCCTGAAAGCGAGGGTCGGTGCCTGGCGTATGAGCCACCCCGGGATCAAGGTGCGGATCGATCGAGAGGCGTAGAGCCGAACGCAGTGGCTGAGCGGCGGCGGAGACTCGCGCGTGTCCTCGAGCGGCGGCCGTCTGAGCTGCACCCCGCAGTGGTGAATCGAAGCGAGTTGACGGGAACTGGCCCTCGAGTACGACCGCCTGCGCGGGCCTTGGCGCGTGACGCCGGGCGAATACGTACGCCGACGGCTCGGCGGTGCGCTTGTGCAGGCGACCGGCGAACCGCACCGCTCATTGGATTGCGGCACTCGAAGAGCAGCCTCCAACCACTTGAAACGCCGAGTCAGCCAGCTGATTCGGCTTCGCGAGCTCTTGATGCGTAGCCGTTAGGGGGAGCATCTGGACCGCCAGGCCCAAGGCCTCCGCAGAGCGCCGGCCCCAGCAAGCGGCAATTGGCCTCCCCGCAGCTGGCGAACAATCGCTCAGTCTACTTCCGCGGCATGGCGTGCGAGCCGCCGCCGCAGCATCCAGGCGAGGTAGGCGACGATCGCCACGTTGACGGCGATCCCGCCCGCCTTCAGGCGTAGGCGAGGCGCGAATGGTCGTCGACGATCGCGTGCGCGAAGTCGTAGCCGACCAGCGTCTGGGGATGCGCCCTCTTCCAGCGCGGCGAGCGATCGCCGGTGACGGCGTGGCCGGGCCGCTCGAAGCGGGCGTGGCGGCTGACGTCCATGTGGAGCAGATCGCCCGGACGGGGCCACTCGTCTCCCGGCGGCAGGCACAGCTCCGCTCCTGCAGCTCGCCGGCGAGCTCGCGCGGGCTGTGGTGGGGGCGGCTGGAGCGATCGAGCAGACAGCCCCGGCTCGAGCGGGCTTGCTCGCTCGCCTCGCGCCAGCGATGCCACCAGCGGTGTGCCGTCGCCGGCGAGACGCTGAAGGCCGCCGCGGCGGGCCTTCATGCTCATTCCCCCTTCGATTGCCCTGGACGAGCCGCGAGGCGGGCGGCCGGTCCGAGCTTGGCGTTACGGTGAAGCGTCATCCAGGTCCCTCCTTGGGGCGCGAGTCGTGGCAGACCCACACCCTCAAAGGAGACCCGGATGTCCTCTCAGCCGTTCACAACCTCTGTGGGCGCGACAACTAGATGCCTGCTGAGCGTGGGGACAGAGTCGGGCGGGTTTGAGCCGTAGGAGCGGCGTCAGCGGCAAGCTCGATCTCCCAGCGCCTGACGACAGCGGGCGCGGCCATCTACCCGCTGCGCGAGCCGGAGATCGGCTGGGCGCCGGTCGAGGTGACGGAGGTTGGCGGCAAAGATCCGCTGCTAGGGCGACTGCCTCGCCGCTTTGACGCCTTCCAGTGGCACTACTACAAGTACGAGCCGCCTGACGGGGCGGTGGAGCTTGCGCGGAGCCCGAACTGCACGCAGGCCCTTCCGCTCGGGGAGAGCACGTGGGGGATCCAGCTCCACGTCGAGGTCACGCTGCCGCAGATCGAGCTGTGGGCCGACGACGAGGAGGACGAGCCAGTATCCGGGGACCTCCGTGCAGAGTCGCGCCGGAGGATCGGCGAGTGGAGCGGGTTGGGACGTAGGCTCTGCGGTGCCTTCCTCGAGTGCGCTCAGCGGGCCGCCGAGTCCGCCTGACCTCCACAGCCCACCTCGTCCGTCGTCATCCGGCACACGATTGCGGCGTGGCGCCAATGGCCATGACGTTGGGATTTCCCTGGAAATCCGCTGCGACCGAGTTTACGAACCCCACGCGCTTCTGGAAGTTCCTGCCTGATCGGACACTGCCGACCAAGCGCGCAGGTGTCCACCAAAGCGGGGGCACTCCAGCGATCTGCTTGACACGCCGAGGCCATGTCAGGAAGATGAGCCGCCGTTTCGGTTCGATCCGATGGAGGTGCGCCATGAGGAAAGGCATCCCTCGAGCGGCGGCCGTGGTTTCGGCCCTGATGATTCTTATTCCGCTGGCCCCCGCCGCCGCGGGACCATATGTGACCACAGTCGTGCACCAGGCGTCGGGCACCCCTAGCCCGCCAGCCAATGGGGACAGCCCCTTCGCTTCGTGCGACATCTCCGGGTTCTTGATCCCCGGGGAGACCAACTACGTGAACACCGAGCTGGAGCCCTGGGTCGCGGTGAACCCCACGGACTCCTCCAACATCATCGGTGTCTACCAGCAGGACCGGTACACGTTCGGCGGGGCCCGTGGGCTGGGGGCGGCCGTCACCCACGACGGCGGAGCGACCTGGAGCTCCACGTATCCGGCCTTCAGTACCTGCGCGGGCGGAACCGAAGCGAACGGCGGGGACTTCCAGCGAGCCTCGGACCCCTGGGTCACGTTCGCCCCCAACGGTGACGCGTATTTCATCAGCCTCTCGCTCAGCTTCGTCGGTCCCGCCTCGACGACCGGAACCGGGGTGCTGGTGAGCAAGTCCACCGACGGCGGGGACCACTGGAGCGACCCGGTGACGCTCGTGCGAGACGTAGGTGACGCGGATGTGGCTCCCTTCTTCTTCAACGACAAGGAGTCCATCACTGCCGATCCGTTCGACTCGAACTACGTCTACGCGGTGTGGGACCGGCTCCGGAAGCCGGGCGAGGCTGAGAGCATCAACGCCGAACACTCGTTTGCCTTCCGCGGCGACACGCTGTTCTCTCGCACCACCGACGGCGGCCAGACCTGGGACCCGCCCCGGACCATCCTCAAACGGACAAAGCTCACAGGCACGATCGGGAATCAGATCGCTGTGCTCCCCGATGGGACGCTCATCGATATCTTCGACTTCCTCCAGGGCTCGGGGAATAACTTCCCCGGATTCGACATCCAGCTGCAGCGCTCGACAGACCATGGGGAGAACTGGTCGGAGCCAATCCAAGTGGCCCCGGAGCGGGCCGTGCGGGTGTTCGACCCGGACACCGGTAGGTCCGTGCGGGCCGGTGGCGGCTTGCCAGACATCGCGGTCGACCTCAACCCGACGAGCGCGGGTTACGGCAACCTATATGCCGTGTGGGGGGACAGCTTCGGCAGCGTGGGGGCCAAGTCGAAGCTGCACAGCACCATCGTCTTCACGGAGTCCACCGACGGCGGGCTCACCTGGTCGCCGCTGTCGCGGATCGACCAGTCGCCCGGCGACGTCCAGGCCTTCACGCCGTCGGTTCACGTGGCGAGCAACGGCACGGTGGGAGTCACCTACTACGACTTCCGCCACAACACTCCCGACCCGGGGCTCCCTACAGACCAGTGGTTCATCCACTGCCATCCCACGTCTGATTGCACCGACCCGGCGAATTGGGCGGAGAACCACGTGGACGGACCATTCGACATCGAGAACGCGGCGACCGCCGGAGGCTACTTCCTGGGCGACTACGAAGGGCTGGACTCGATCGGCACGACGTTTACGTCGTTCTTCTCCGAGACGACGGCGTCGGACAAGGACAACGCCTACCTTGCGACGATCTCTCCATAAACCGTGACGGAGCGTGGCGGCCCCGGCCGAGGCCGGCCGGGGCCGCCACGCTTCACCGAAGGCGCGATGGTCGGCCCACGTGGCTCGCCCTGTTCGGCGGCGTGGTGGGGATCTGCTCGGCGGCGTGCCGGGGATCTTGTCGGTGGCCTTGCTGGCCCTACCGGACGGCCTGAGGTTTGCACGAACCTCGATTCTCCCTGCAAACCAACCGATTCAGGCGTCCGGTCCGAGCTTTCGCACCCTACGAGCGACAACTATCTCGGAACGGGCCTCGCCGCGACGTGAACTCAGTTTGACGCCGGCGGCGCGAGAGTCGCGCAGCGCGGCTCGTGCTTTTCGGCGAGGCGGAGCAGGAGCGCGTGCAGGGTCGCGCGTTCTTCGTCGCTGAGGGGAGCTCAACGTCACGGCGCAGTTCATGGTCATTCTCGACGTCGCGATCGTGAACGTGGCGCTGCCCTCGATCAAGACGGATCTCGATTTCTCCCAGACGAACCTCCAATGGGTGATCTCGGCCTACGCGCTCCTCTTCGGCGGCGCCTTGCTCCTGGGCGGCCGACTCGCCGATCTGCTCGGGCGCCGCAGACTGTTTATCGCCGGTCTTGCGCTGTTCGTTGCAAGCTCGCTCCTGTGCGGCCTCGCCTGGTCGGAGGGGTCGCTGATCGCCTTTCGCGCAGTGCAGGGGCTGGGCGGAGCGTTGCTCGCACCGGCTGCACTCTCGCTTCTGATGACGACGTTCGCAGAGGCCGGGAGCGCAATCTCGTGCGCAGGTTCCACGAACGACGCGGCGCGGACGCCGGCGCGCTTGCCATGTCGCGGAGATCGACCGCGTGCGTGACCAGCTTGCGAGCCTCGTGAAGACCGGCGGCTTAGGACGAGCCGTCGCCTAGGAAGGGAGCCGACGATGAGCAAGCTGCAGACCGCGAGCGAGCAGATTGCCGAGGAGGTCCCCCGCATGACGGCGGGCCCGGGCAGGCGCGGCGAGTTCGCGTACAAGGTGGGCGGCCGCGAAATCGATCACCTGCACGGCGACCGAGCCGCCCACTTCGGCTTTCCGAAGCGAGTCTGGCGCGAGCTGAGGGAGCAGGGCCGAATCGAGCCGCACCCGGTCTTTCCCGACGCCGAGGGGCCGGCCGCGCGGCGGATCGCCGACGACGGCGACGTCGACGACGTCATCGAGCTGCTGCCGCTCAACTACGAGCGCGCCGTGGCGCGCCTACCCTGAAGTGATCCGGGACTGCGTGAGTCGCGCTTGGGCGAAGACTGCGTCGTGCGCGCCGCCACTCGAGCGCGCCACGTCGGGGTCGGATCGCGACGGCTGCAGCCGCACAAGCGCCGCAGCTTGCCGGCCGGAGGGTCCTCGCCGAGCGAGGTTACGGACCCTCGATGTTGAGCTGAGGGTTCCACATGATCTCCCACAGGTGTCCGTCGAGGTCACGGAAGTAGCCGCAGTAGATCCCCCAGGGGCGGTCGTGGGGCTGATCGGTGAGCGTTGCACCGGCTTTCTCGGCCTGGACGAGCAATGCGTCGACATCCGCCTTACTGGCGACAGCGTGCCCGATGCTGAACTCACCGGTCTTCGGCAGGCCGAGCGGGACATTCGCGTCCTTCGCCAGCTCTGTCCGCGGGTAGAGCGCAAGGATGAGCCCGCCTTGCAGCTCGAACATCGCCACGGCGCCGGCGGGATTCGTGTCGTCACCAGCGAATTCGGTACCGATCACACCAGGAGAATCCAGCCCGAGGCCGTCGCGGTAGAACTCGAGCGCGGCATCGAGGTCGCTTACCGCCAGGGTGATCACATGTATGCGAGGTTGCATCTGTTCTCCTCTGTGAGGCATCTGGTGTGCAACTCGTGTCGCAGAACCAGGATCTCCAGTCTCGAGCGACGCGACCGCGCCAGCAGCGGCACGAGCGCGAACAGGTTCCTGGCGGCGAGATACGCGAACGACCACAGCAAGCGCGAGCCTCCCACTCGATGGACGGCAAGAGCGCGACAATTAAGTACCGGGGCCCGCTCGCACCCTCGACGAAGCCCGCGTGTGAGTTTGCGAACCCTACGCAAACTCGGACACCTGCTCTGATTCGTCGAATTTGCAGCGGGATCGAATTAGCGGACCCTATGCCATCGGCAAGGCGCGCTTCTTACACCCCGGCCTCGACGGCAGTCTTCACGGGCACGAGCAGGACGGGAATCGTTCCGCGCCGAAGCGTCTCGCGCACGATGCTCGCGCGCCCGGGCGCCAGTTCCTGCGCCCACGCGAGCGCGATCAGGTCGCAATCCGTCTCCCGCGCAACGGGGAGGATGTGCTGGTCTGGCCGGCCAACTCGGGTCTCCAGGCGCACGTGTTCGACCGGCCAGGGGGCGTAGCGGGCGAGGAACTCGCGGCCGAACGCTTCCCACTCGTGCTGTGGCTGGTCGCTGAACGCCGGCAGCGTGTGCTCCTCGAGCACGTGCAGGATCACGACGTCGACGTGCTCGGCACCGGGCACGTCGAGCGCAGCGTACGGCGCATACGAGGTCGATAGTGAGCCCTCGAGCGGCACCAGCACGCGGCGAACGGCGAAGCCCGCCGGCAGCTCCGGCGGGATTGCGAACACCGGCTTGTGCGCGGTCGTGACCACCTCGAGGACCGTCGAGCCGATCTCGCGCCCGCCCTGCGGTTGCGCCCTCGCGCCGACGACGAGCGCGACGGCGTCGTCGTCGTCCTCCAGCGCCTGCGCGAGCCGCGCTCCGGGCGGCCCTTCGAGCTCTGCCAGCGGCACGCGGTCGTCGGCCGCGAGTTCCCGCACGCGCTGGGCGCCGTCCTGCAGCACATGCGCGGCCGAAACGTCCGCGGCGAACAGGCGTGCGATCTCGTGGCTGGCCGCGAGTACGGTGCGCGCCGCCGCGGTCTGGTCGAGCGCCGCCAGGACCTTCATGAGGAGACCTCCCAGGAGTCGTTCACCCGGGCCCAGCGCAGCCGCTGGCCCGTGGCCGCCGGCGCGTCGCCGACGCGGATGTGCACCGGCGCGCCGGCGTCGACCGCCACGAGCTCGTGCTCGGCACGGAGGTGCAGCGGCACACCACGGAAGCGCAGGCGCAGGTCAACCCCGTTCCAGGCTTCTGGCAGCCGCGGGTCGACGGCGAGCGCGTCGCGGTCTGGGCGCACGCCGGCGAAGCCCATCGTGAGCGCCTGCCAGACCCCGCCCATGGTCGCGAGGTGGAGCCCGCCGGCGGTCGTGGCCGTCAGGTCGTCGAGATCGAGCCGCGCGGCCAGCTGCAACGGCGCCAGCGCCTCCTCGGGACGGCCCGCCCGGGGCAACAGGGCTGCGTGGACCGGGGGCGACAGCGAGCTCCCGTGCGCCGTGCGCGGCTCGTAGAAGTCGAGGTTCGGCCCGAGCGAGCCGGGTGCGACCTCGCCCGGGACGAGGTGGTGCATCATCAGCACGTCTGCCTGCTTGACCACCTGGGCGCCGGCGACTCGCTCGGCACCGAGTAGCATGTCGGCGGCGATCGGCCGTCGCGGCGCCACCTCGGCGATGATGAGCGGCTCGAGGCCGAAGAAGCCCGCGAACTCCTCGTACAAGCCCGTGCGCGGGTCATAGCCATCGACGAGCGCGTCGGCGAGCTGGAGCCAGCGCCCGCGCTCGGGTTCTCTCGCCAGCGCCGCCGCCCGGCGCAGGTTCCAGCGCGCCATCACGTTCGTGAACGCGTTGTCGTCGACCGGCTCGTGGTACTCGTCCGGCCCGATAACGCCGTAGATGTGCGCGCGTCCTTCGCCGTCCACTCGGATGCGCGAAGCCCAGTAGCGCGCCGTCTCCAACAGCAGCTCGCGCGCTCTCGGCTCGAACAGGGCGTCGCCGGTCCAGTCGAGGTAGCAGGCCGCCGCCCAGGCGACGTCGGCGGTGATGTGCTCCTCGAGCTCGCCGGTACGGATGGGGACGACGTGGCCCGCGGGCAGCCGCGCGAGCCGCGGCGTGACGTCCTCGCCGGTCGCCGCCGACTCCCACGGAAAGCGTGCGCCGGCGCGCTTCAGCTCGCGGGCGGCGGCCCGCGCGGCCGGAAGCCGCCGTAGCCGGTATTCGAGCATCGCCCGGGCCGCGGGCGGGTGGGTCGCGGCTAGGCAGGGGAGCACGAAGACGTCGGCGTCCCAGAAGACGTGGCCGCGGTAGCCGGGCCCCGCGACCCCGCGCGCGCCGACGGCGGCCTCGCCGTCGTCGTGGACGCTGGCCATCAGGCTGAAAAGCGCGAAGCGCACCGCGCGGGTCAGCTCGGCGTCGCCGTCGACGACGAGGTCAGCGGTCTCCCAGCGGCGCGCCCAGGCGGCGCGGTGCTCTGCAAGCAGCGTCTCGAACCCCGCGCCGTAGGCGGTTGCGAGCGCGGCGAGCGCCTCCTCGGGGCGCGGAACGCGCTCAGCGTCGGTGACGTAGGCGCCGAGGCGCTCGACGCGGGCGAGGCCGTTTGCCCGGCGGCGCGTCGCGCGGGCCGCGGCCACGCCGCCGCGCGTTCCCTCTACGGAGAGCGCGGACGGCCGCGCCGTCTCCGCGGGCGCGAGCGCGTCCGGGCCCGCGAGCCGGAGCGCCACCGTTCCGGGGTGCGCGAGCGACGAGAAGAGCGCTGCCTCCGCGCTGCCAACGTCGTTCACGAGCACCTGACGGAGCACGCCGGTGTGCAGGTCGAGTGTGCGCTCGAGCCGCCCCGGCGGCAGCACGCGACCCTCGACCTGCTGCCAGATCGGAGCTTCGACCAGCGTCGTCTCGGCGCCGCTGCCCGTGTAGACGCCGGCCGCCAGCACGCGCGGCTCGGCAGCCGGATGCGTCCAAAGCGGCGGCCCGTTCGAGCCGATGCGGCCGTCGGCGAGCCCGAGCAGCGCCTCGTGGGCGCGTTCGTGCTCGGGATCGAGCCCGGCCTCGGTCACGGTCCAGGCCGCGTCCTCGTCGATGCGGGGCACGTCGCCCTGCTCGCGCCTGCGAATCTGATCGTCGAGGAGGGCGACGAACGCCGCCGGCCCGCCGCCGACCGGTATCACACCGTTGGGGACGCCGTCAGGCTCGCGGCCGACCGAGACCGCGGCCCCGCGCGCCGCCGCGGGGACGAGCAGCAGCGAGTCGCTGCCGGGCAGGCCGCCCAGCGGCCCGAACTCGTCGCCGCCGACGAGGACGAGACCCGGCCCGATGCCGTGGCGCCAGAGCTCCGCGAACACCCACCGTGCCGAGTCGGCCTTGTCGGTCAGCCCGATCTCGACGTGCTTGGCGTCGCTGGTCACCTTCGGGTC
>WNGA01000785.1_pt1 | contig 49046 bp, 47 predicted proteins | sample 5400061 | NCBI WGS metagenome assembly WNGA01 (sample SAMN13153366, study PRJNA577476) | soil metagenome | isolation source: 100 cm soil or saprolite under grassland replicate 2 | place: USA:California | collected 2016-06-15
ACCAGCGCGACAAGGTGCGCTACCTCATATCTGACTGAGTCCGCGATAACTGCGGCCTCACGGTCCGCGACACCAGTTTCAGATACGAACTGCGATAAGAACTCGTCTCGCAGCGACCGTGCCAGCTTCGGCTCGACGCGCGGTGTAGGTGTAGGTGTTGTTGTCGGTGGGCACCCCGGTGGAGGTCACCGAAGTGAGCTGGTCGGCGTTGTCGCGGCCGTAGGTGAAGCTGGCAAGCGTCGTCGGCGTCTTCGTGTAGGCGATGCCCATGACCCGATCTGCGTCGTCCACGGTGAAGGTCGCGCTGACACCGTTGGGCGAGCTCTGCGAGGTGAGGTTCGAGTTCGGGTCGTAGCCGAAGGTGGTCTGATGGCTCAGCCAGTCGGTGACCGATTGGAGTCGTCCCGCGTCGTCGTAGCCGCGGGTGACGGTCCCGGTGGTACCGGGGTAGGTGATGGTGGTGAGCTGGCCTTTGGGGTCGTAGCCATAGCCCACGGTCTGGTTCGCGCCGTTCGTGGAGCTCCTCATGCGACGCAACCCGTCCCAGGTCCACGATGACGTGCCGGTCCCGTCGGTCATAGAAATGCGGTTCCCGTCAGCGTCGTAGCCCATCGTGACATTCGGGGTTGTGCCGCCGCTGTAGCTCATTGAGGTGAGCTCGTTGTCAGCGTCGTAGCCAAGCGTGGTTGTGAGGTTGCCGGGCTGCACGATCGATGTCCGGTTCCCCGCTGGGTCGTATCCGTAGGTGGTGGTTCGATTCAGCGGGTCGGTGATGCTTATCAGTTGGGCTTGCGCGTCGTAGGCGTAGGTAGTTGACGGTCTTGAGCTGCTGGTTCGCGTCGTAGGTCCAGACCGTTTGATGGCCGAGCGGATCCTTCGCGGTCAGTGGGTGACCGAGCGCGTTATACGTGAAATAGCTCGTGAATGGCGCGGGTGCGCTCGAAGCGCACGTGACTCCCGCAGCAGTACCCTTCGGGCTGATCTGCGCGGTTTTCAGGCCGATCGCGTCATAGCACGACACGGTGGCGTTGCCGAACGGGTCGCTGCTGCGGGTGAGGTTCCCGTAGGTGTCGTAGGCGAATGTCCACGTTTTGTTGTTTGCGTCGGTGATCGCGGTGACGTCTCCCGGATGAGCTGCGTCCCCGTAGGTGAAAGTGGTGGCGGGATCGCTTCGCGACAGCACATTCCCAGCGGCGTCGTAGGTGAAGTAGTTATAGCTGTAGCGGGCGCTCACTGTCTGAGTGACGTCGCTGAGGCTGTCATAGGTCGCGGAGGTGAACCGGCCGCCGATGGAATCATTCGTGCCCGTGACGTTGCCCGCGGCGTCCAGATACCGGGCCGTTGTGTGCCCGTTCGGATCGACCACCGCTGCCATCGCTGCGGTGTTCTGGTCGTAGAAGTATCGCCAGGTCGCGGCTTGTTGAGTGCCGTAGCCGCGCGTCTCGGACGCGAGCACACCGAAGTCGAACGTGTCAACCGTGATATTGCCGTTCGGGTCCGTGATCTTCGTCGAGTTCGGAATCGACGTGTAGTCGAACGAGGTCTGGCGATTCAGCTGATCCTTCTGCCAGTCCACCCGACCAGAGCTGTCGTAGTGGTTCGTGACAACCGGCGGGTTCTGCACACCCGCCTGGTTGGGGTCCCGCATCGTCAGCATCCGATGCGCGCTGTCGTAGGTAAACTTCCAGGTACCGTCGGCGACGTCAGTGATGTCGGTGAGATTCCCGTCCCCATCGTACGCGAATGCCACCTGCCGGGATCCCGCATCGTCGGACGCGCTAGTGATGTGTGGCCCCGCGTACGTCAGCGTCAGCGTTCGGCCTGCCGGGTCGGTAACGACCGTCGTGGACGCGTCGGGATACGCCAGCGCGGTGGTATAGCCATTCAGATCCTTCAACGAGAGAAGCTTGCCGTTCGAATCGAAGATGAAGACCTCACGGGCGTTCCGCGTGAAGGTGTAAGTCCCGTCCCCGTTGTGTACCAGCGTCGCTAACATCCGGGGTGCCGCCGGCGTATAGGTCGATCCTGATAGCATGAGCGTGACGTGACTGGCGTTCTCTTGGTTCACCGTCACGGCACCCGTCACGGGATCGGTTGTCAGTGACATCCCATAGTTGAACGACCAGCCGAACCCCAAAGGTCCGTCCACGGCCGCCTGCGCAGAGTTGTAGGTGTGCGAGAACCGCAGCGGGACGCCACGCCCGGGGATCGTGAACTCGTCGAATGTGTGCCAGAAGTTCCCGGTCGACGCAGTCACCGGGTAGTCGGTGAACTGCTCGTCACATGGGTAACACTCTCCAGGGTTCTTGCCGCCAAGCAGCTCGCCTGGCTGCAGGGCACCACCCGCGAGCGCGTTCGACGGGACAGTGAACGTCGTGGTGGCAGTGGATTCGCCGTCGGACTGCGGGACACGGATCGTCAACGTGTAGCTGCCCACACACGCGTTCGCGGGCATCCGGTCTTCCCACCACAGCCAAAACGGTGAGGACCACCCCGTGTAATCAAAAGTGGTCAAGCGCGTCCAGGACGTGCCGCAGTCGCTCGTGACGATCGCGTAGATCGGCACCACCCCGCCGCCCCCCACATGACGGAACACACCCAACAGGGCAATCGGCTCGCTCGGATAGAAGAACGGAAGGTCCCCAGAACCGGGGAGATAGTGATCAAGCCCCCATGCCTCGGCGTGAGCGAAGTCCACGTAGAGGTCACCGATCGCATCCGGGGACACCCCGCCACTATCCGGTACCGCGCCGCCCGGAATCTCTGTGCTCCGACCAGACGACTGGTCCCGAGCAACGAACACCCTCACCGGTTCGTCATTACCCGACGATGCCGAAACCGCGGAACGCGACCTCGCGGGCGCCGCAGGCACCTCGGTGGCGACGCCCGCGATTCCTCCGAGCCCGAGCGCCAATCCGATCAGCACGGTACCCGTCCGACGACAAGCCACGGCAACACGATTCGCCGGAGGAGCCCCGCGGTCATGCCACCGCCAGCAGGCGAATCCTGAACCCTGCCCGTTCGTTCCCCGGCCACGTGCACGCACCATGGCGGACTCCCGCTCGCGCACGGATACTCCATCGGGCATCGGCCAAATCCAGCACCAAACTTGAGCAAGCCGAGATGGCGTCGGCCCAGACCTCACCGCGCCCACGACCCACATCACCCGTCGGTGACTGGCCTCACGGGCGATCGCGAGCGGGTTCAGCCGACCGGATTCCTGTGCCAGCATCGTTGGGCATGGGAATCTGTCAGGGTCGCCACCGGTCCCCTGTGTCGGTTGACTCCTCGAGGGACGTTCGTTGACTTCGGCGCACTACGACGAGCGGACCGCCCTCGCGGTCGTCGACGTCCAGAACGACTTCGCGCATCCGGACGGAAGCCTGTACGTCCAGGACGGCGAACAGGTCATCGACGTCGTGAATCGGGAGGTGGAGCGTGCACTCGGCGCGGGCGCCTTCGTCATCTACACGCAGGACTGGCATCCGCCCGACACGCCGCACTTCGCGAAGTACGGCGGCAAGTGGCCCGTGCACGGCGTCCGGGACACGTGGGGGGCGCAGCTCCATGCCGACCTCGACGTGCGGGGTCCGCAGCTGCACAAGGCCCAGGGTCACGAGGACGGTTACTCGGGGTTCACCGTCGAGCACGTGGAGACCGGCGAGAAGGCGAGCACCGGCTTGGAGGATGTGCTCCGCGAGCACGGCATCACCGACATCGTCGTCGTCGGGCTCACGACCGACTACTGCGTGAAGGAGACCGCGCTCGACGGCATACGCCTGGGCTTCGGCGTGACGGTCATTCGTGATGCCACCCGCCCGGTCGATCTCGAGCCCGGTGACGGTGAGCGCGCTCTCCAGGAGATCGAGGCTGCGGACGCAAAGGTGATCTAGCGGATGCCTCGCGAGCATCGCGTTCGCGACCTCGCGCTGTTCACCGATCTGTACGAGCTCACCATGGCGGCCGTCTACCACGCTCGTCAGATGAACGCGCCGGCGACATTCGAGCTGTTTGTGCGCGCGCTGCCGCCCTCCCTGGGATATCTCGTCGTGAGCGGCATCGAGTCCGCGCTCGAGCGTCTGGAACGCTTCTCGTTCGACGCGGACGGGCTCGAGTACCTGGACTCACTCGAGATGTTCAGCGACTCGTTCCTCTCGCTGCTCGAGAACCTGCGGTTCTCGGGCGAGGTCTGGGCGATACCGGAGGGCGAGGTCGTGTTCGCGACCGAGCCACTGCTACGGGTCACCGCGCCGCTCGTGGAGGCGCAACTCGTCGAGACGATCCTGCTCAACGCGGTCGGCTACGAGACGTCGGTTGCCACGCGGGCAGCGCGCATCGCAACTGCTTGCGAAGGGCGGGCGTTCGTGGACTTCGCCGCTCGACGTAGTGACGGTATCGACGCGGCGCTGCGGGGTGCGCGCGCGGCGCAGGTAGGTGGGGCCAGCGGTACATCGTTGGTCGTCGCCGGCCAGAAGTACGGGCTCGACCTGAGCGGCACGATGGCGCACTCGTACGTGATGAGCTTCGACGACGAGCGGGACGCGTTCGCCACGTTCGCCCGCGCGTTCCCAGGCCGCGCCGTGCTGCTGCTGGATACCTACGACACGGAGGAGGCGGCAAGGCGGCTCGTGGACATGGCACCAGATCTACGGGCGGAGAACGCGCTGCCCGTGGGGGTGCGGCTCGACTCCGGTGCCTTGGGTGAGCTCTCCCGATCGGTCCGACTCCTCCTCGACGAGGCAGGGCTCACCGACGTGCGCATCTTCGCCTCGGGGAACCTCGATGAGCACCGAATCGCCGAGCTCGTCGCGCAACATGCGCCGATCGACGCGTTCGGCATCGGAACGCACCTGGTGACCAGCACCGAGGCGCCCGCTCTCGACACGGCGTACAAGTTGGTCGACGATACCGGCGGAGCCAAGATGAAGCTGTCGGCCGGGAAGGCGACCCTCCCGGGACGCAAGCAGGTTCACCGCGTCACGTTGGATGGCCGGTCCGCCTACGACATCCTGGCACTCGACGACGAGCCGGTCCGCGACGCAAATCCGCTTCTCGAGCAGGTCATGGCCGGCGGCACACGCACACGAGCGCCAGAGCCGCTCACCGCTGCGAGCTCACGCTGCCGGGAGGCGCTCAGCAAGCTCCCCGGCGACGTGCGCGCACTGCATCCCGGCCCGGAGCGATACGACGTCCGCGTGTCAGCCGGGCTCGCCGCGCTCCGTGATCAGTTGCGCCGCGCTCACGTGTCCACCACACGTGAGGAGTGAGCCGTGCGTGTCCTGTACTTGATGCGGCACGCGAAGTCGGACTGGACGACGCCGGGTCTCCCGGATCGCGAGCGTCCGCTCGCGTCGCGCGGCAAGCGAGCGACCGACATGCTCGTGCAGTACCTGCGCCGCGAGGGAATTGCCCCCACCCTCGTACTGTGCTCGAGCGCAGCGCGCGCCGTCCAGACACTCGACAGGATCGCGATCGCCCTCGCGCCGGAGACCGCGATGTCGATCGAGGAAGACCTCTATGGCGCCAGCTGCGAGGACCTCGCGCACCGGCTTCACCAACTGCCCGATACCGTGCCCTCGGTGATGCTCATCGGCCACAATCCGGCGCTGCAACGCCTCGCGGTGATGCTCACGGGGGAGGGCGATGCGCAAGCGCTGGCTCGACTGCGCGAGAAGCTCCCCACCGGGGCCCTGGTCACGCTGGCCCTGACGACGGGCGAGTGGGGCCAACTCGAGACCAGCGGTGCTCGCCTCCTCAGCCTGATCACGCCGAAAGATCTGTCCCGCCGTCCCGGGCGGAATAGCAGGCCCGCTCGGGGGGAAGAAGGATCGTGAAGGAGGCGCCTCGTGACCGCCCACCTCAGGTGACGGAATCCTCCAAACCCGGGACCGGTGATCCGAACCTCGAGGAGCTCGAGGCGGAGCACGGCTTGGTGCGCGGGATCATCATCGGCGTCGTCGTCGCCGTTCCGGTGTGCGTCGCCCTCTGGATCGGGCTGATCGCACTGGCCCTCAGCGACACGAAGACGGGCTTGGTGGCACCCCTTGCGATGGCCGCCGGGATCGGCATCCTCACGGGCCTGTTCTTCGGCACCTGGGCAGGATTCGTCTCCAAGACGCACACGCTCGAAGATCTCGATCGGAGAGCCAACCTTCACGGCACCGACTCCGTCTCAGGCAATCGGCGGTGAACCGCGCCGCCGGCAGCCCAGATGTCCCACCGGAGGTTCTCATGGCAAGCGAGCACACCGTCGCAGACGACATCGTCTACGACCTGATCAGCATCCAGTATCACGCCCTCAAGGGGGCGGAGGTCTACGACCGGTTCCTCGACGACGCGCACTCCGCCGAGCACGAGGACGTGATGCAGTTCGTCCGCCAGTGCAAGCAAGAGGACGAAGCGCGAGCGCTACGGGCCCACGACCTGCTCGGAAAGCTCACGCGCAACCATGGGATCGGATGACGTTCTCTAACGAGCTCATCGAGAAGGATCGAGCGCCCAACACGTAGCTCTGCACCCATGGTCGCGGCTGCGCCGTACCGCCGCGGGGCGCCGCGTCCTCGCGGAAAGAGCCGAAAGAGTTGCCTCCTTCCTCGCGCACCGTTCTGACCGTGGTCTTCTGCCTGCGTTGTGACGAGCAAGTGGAGCTCGCTGCCGATCCGAGTAGCCACGCGCTGCGTTGCCCAGCCTGCGGCGAGGCCCGACGACTGCCTCGGCTGCCGCTCTTCGTTGTCACTGGTGCCAGCGGGACCGGAAAGACCACGATCGTCGATGCCCTCACGGCCCGGCTATCGCACTGCGAGGTACTCGAGACCGATCTGATCCTCCACGTCGCCGAACTCGGTTGAGAAACCTGGCGGAACACCTGGCTCCTGGTCGCCTACGGCGTCTCGCTCAATGGTCGAAGCACGGTCCTGTGCGGCTCGTTCCTGCCCGAGCACTTCGAGGGCCTGCCGGCGCGACCCCTGGTAGGGGGGATCCACTTCTGCAACCTCGACTGCCCGGACGAAGTCCTCGCGCGGCGACTGCGAGACCGGCCGCACTGGCGCGGATGGAACACGGACCGGATCCTCGAGCACCAACGCTTCGCTGCTGCCGTGCGCACCCAGATCCAACCGAGCTACGACACGAGCGAGCTCTCGGTCGACGAGATCGCCGACGCCATCGCATCGTGGGTAAGCCATCGGCTCGACGCACAGACCGCGCCCCCCTGATCGCGTCGGCGTGCCCACTTGGTCACGCCAGCTCAGCCGCGGACGCCAGAACGCGCAGACCTAACAACGAGTCCTGCGAATTGAACAGCCACGCAGATCGGCACGTCGGTGTCGTGGGAGCGCAATTTCGCTGCTCGGTACTTGTCGCTGGGCCATCCTGAGCACATCCTGGGAAGCGACGCGGTCATCGATGCGGTGCGCCAGTTGATCCGATTGGAGGGTCCAGGGGCTCTCGTGGTCGACGAGTTGCGCCATGAGGATCTCGAACAGATCGGGTGGTCCGGAAGCCGATCCCACCTCCGCGCTGTCGCGGAGGCACTCCAACGCGTCGTTTCTGGTGACGTCGAGTATCTGGCCGTGCGGGCGCCGACCGGGGAGCCGGTAGCCAAGGGAGCCATCGACTACACGTCACACGACGGGGCAGGGACTCTCTGGCAGCTCGCGACGCAGCCCGAACTGCAGAGCCTTGGGCTTGGGAGCTACCTCGTGCGTGAGGCCGAGCGTCGTATCCGGCTGCGCGGCCTGCGATGGGCAATCCTGGGCGTCGAAGACAACAACCCTCGGGCGCGTCGCCTTTACGAGCGTTTGGGCTACCAGGCCTACGGGCGAGAGGCGGCTTCCTGGGAGCAGGAAGACGAGCGGGGAACCGTGACGATGTACGAGACCGAGGTAACGCTCCTGCGCAAGCATCTCTGATCGACCGGCGCGCGTTCGAGCATCGCCGCCGCCTCTGGCGGCACCGCCTGGACGGGATCCTGATGGGATCGAACCTTGACTAGCCGCGTCGGGCCGACGGCGGGCTCCCTCAATCACCGCCGCGGGACGGCGCAGCGGTGCGCCGCTGACACGCCCCGAACGCACGGTTCAGTGTGCGAAGGGGTGGACGCAGGTAGATCGGGTAGACCAGGGCCGCTCGCAGTCGCGCACCGTTAGGCGACATCTTCTGTTGACGGTACGCTTCGCTCGCTCGCGACTAGAGAAGGCACGGCGTGTACGTCAACGGCAGGTACGTGCCGGAGCGGCGGCACAACGTCTTGGTGCGCTCGCCCGCTGGCGGTCGCGTCCTTAGTGCGCTGCAGCTTCCATTCTTTACGGTTCTTCCGCCCTCCGGATTCGGCGTGATCACAACGACGGGTCGTCGAACCGGAAAGACGCGCCGCAAGTGCGTTCGGGTGATCCGCGACGGCAACAAGGCATACATCGTTTCAATCCCCGGTATCCAGGCAGCCTGGTTGAAGAATGCCCGCGCACAGCCTCACGTGCGCTTACGAATCCGAGGCGGGAGATTCCACGGTGTCGCGCGCGAGTTGAGACCCGCGGAGACGCAACATGCGATGGCCGCGTACTGCGAGACCGTCAACCCGTTCGACTATGCCGAGTGCGCCGTCCATCGAAGAGGGCGCCCGACGCGCTCAAAGATCAAGGAGCTGCATCGCAACTGGTTCGAGGGAGGGATTCCAATGATCATCGAGCTGCCGGAATAGCGCTCAGCCGTCACATCCCTTCTGCTACCAGGTGCTGCGGGATCCACGAAGACGACCGTTCTCGCCCATGCCGGAGCTCGGGTGGCGCGCCGGAACCCGCGCCCAGATCTGTGCAGTCGCCGGCACCGCCGTCCGCGACAGATCAGCAGTTCGTCGTCGCCGCTCGCTGCATTCGGTACTGGGCCGTCTTCGGGACTGACGCCCGAGCGGGCATGCTCTGCTCATGGGTGATGAGGGAGCGGAGGGATGGGTCGTCGCCGAGCAGGGCCGTTACGCAGGCCATGTGCGCAACGTCGAGAGCAACCCGCAGGTACGCGTCTGCGTGCGCGGGAAATGGCGTCGCGCCCGCGCCGAGGTCATGCCGGATGATGATCCACAGGCGCGGCTCGAGTCGTTCGGCCGGCCAGGCCACCCGTCGAACGTCCGTCGATTTGGTACCGACCTTCTGACCGTCCGCTTCGACTTGACGCAGACATAGCTGTCGCTCAGCGCTCAACGCGCCGTGGAAGCGCATCGAACGGGCGCACTAACGGCCATCGAAGAACTGCTCGCTTGAGCGCAGATCGGCACCTATGCGAAGTCGAGAGACGCCACGTCGAGGCGATTTAGACGCGCCAGTCGATTTGTGCCTCGGGAACGCCAACCGACCGCGCATAGTCTTCGGCCTCCTCACGAGCGGTCTCGCCGCGGGTAGCAAAAGACGCTGGCCGCACACGCTCGACACCGTCGCGCCTTCGCGCCGCTCCTGACAGGTGAGGAGCTCGACAAGGTCGTGCGCGGCAACGCGCGCTCGCTGCTCCGGTTCGCGTAGCGAGCGACAACCGCGCTGGTCAGGCACGCCAGTCGAGGACGGTTCGACCGACGGTTGCCCGGCTCGCGAGGCGAGCGAGCTCGGCCGGCAGCTCGGTCCATGGTGCAGTGCGGCCGACGACCGTGCGGATGCTCCCCGCATCGAGCAAGGCGACGAGGTGCGCGTGCACCCGCTCGCCTTCGGCGCGGGAGAACAGGTTGAAGCCCGACGCGCGCTTCGCCGCGGCAGGGTCGCTGCGGTACGAGAGCATCACGCCGCAGAGGTCAAAGTTCCCGAAGATGATCGGTCGCGGCACGATGCCGATGTCTTCGGCCGCGATGCCGCCGGAGAACCCGGCGAGCACATACCGCCCGCCGTGCGCGACGCAGGGGAATGTGCGAACCGTCGTGTCGCCACCGACGAGATCGCACACGACGTCGACGCCACTGCCCGCCGTCGCATCGAGCGCTGCGTCCGCGACGTCGTCCGTCCGGTAGTTGACCGCGAGGTCGGCCCCGAGCTCTCGGCAAAGATCGAGCTTCTCGGCGCTTCCTGCCGTCGCGATCACCCGGGCACCGAGCGCGGCGCCGAGCTGGATCGCGGCCGAGCCGACTCCTCCCGCTCCGGCATGGACGAGCAGCGTCTGCCCGGGCTGGAGGTGGCCGCGCTCGACCAGCGCGAGGTGAGCGACGTGGAACGGGAAGAAGAACGCAGCGGCCTGGACGTCGTCGAGGCGGTCCGGGGCATGGAACGTCATGTCCGTGTCGGCGAGCACTTGCTGCGCGTGCGCTCCGAACGCGCCGACGGCGGTCGCGACGACGCGCCTTCCGAGCCAATCCGCGGATCCCTCGCCGGCACGGATGACCTCGCCGACGGCTTCCATCCCGAGTGTGTACGGCAGGGGCGGGTCGATCGTGCGATAGCGGCCGAAGCAGCCGTCGACCTCGTTGAAGTTCAGCGGCGTCGTGGAGGTCCGGACGACGACCTGACCGGGACCGGCCGGTGGCTCCTCCACCTCGTCGATCTGCAGGGCGTCGCCCGGCTCGCCGTACCGATGCACTCGCCAGGCGCGGATCGTCACACCGACAGGATGTCAGGCGTATAGACCTCCGGCACGACCGCGATCGTCGGAACGTAACATCGAGCGCGTGCCACCGGATGCTTCTGACACGCGGCAGAAGCTCCTGGATGCCGCCGCTCGTGCATTCGCCGAGGATGGCGTATTCAATGCGTCGCTCATCGAGATCACGCGGAAGGCCGGACAGCGAAACCGGGGTGCGCTGCACTACCACTTCGGGTCGCGCGACGGCGTGTTGTGCGCGGTCATCGACCGTCACGTGGCGTTTCTCGCGCGCCGTGAGGGCGAGCTGCTCGAGATCGCCTCGGGTGCCCCGGATGACGACGTGGCCGTGGTGATCGAAGCCATCGTGCGTCCCGCGGCGGAGCTGGCGGAGAGCGGGTGGAGGGGACGGTGCTGCCTGTTGATCGTCGCGGAGCTGGCGGGTGAAGACCCTGCCCAGTACAGCGACGAGCTGCAGGCCGTGCTCGCCCGAACGGGAGGCAACGAGGTGTACGCGCTCCTCGCGACCCGCATGGCCGACGTCAGCGACGACGTCCGCATCGAGCGGTTCGCGCTCATCACCACCTTCATCCTGCGGGCGGTGGCTGACCGCGCCCGCTTGCTCGGCCGGCGCGGCCGCAAGGGGCGTCCCCAGCTGGAGTACGAGCCTTTCGTGCGGAACTTGGTGGAGATGGCGGCCGCCGCGATGTCCGCACCGGGCAACCGCTTGACGTAAGCAGGGGTATTTATTACCGTTCCCCTGTCCGCGTCCAGCCACGCACTCCGGGGGGCGTGCCGTGAAGGCAGTTCGAGTCGTGCGGCACGGCGCGCCCACGGACGCGCTCGAGGTCCAGGACATCCCGGTCCCCGAGGTCGGTCCCGGTGAGGTGCGCATCGCCGTCTCCGCCGCGTCCCTGAACTTCGGCGACATCGCTCGGTGCCGCGGCACCGTCGCGAGCGTCATGGGGCAGGTCCCGTTCACGCTCGGCATGGACGTCTGCGGGGTGGTGGACGCAGCCGGCGACGGCGCAGAGGAATGGATCGGGCGTCGCGTCGTCGCGATGACCAACCAGTCGTTCGGCGGCGTGGCCGAGGCAGCCCTGTCGTCGCTGACGAGCGTGTTCGATGCCCCGCCGGAGCTCGACGACATCGAAGCCGCCGCGTTCACGCTGCCCTTCCATACGGGCTACCTCGCGCTGCACAAGCGGGCACGCTTGATCGCCGGCGAGACCTTGCTCGTCGTGGGTGGGGCCAGCGCGGTCGGTACCGCGATGATCCAGCTCGGCGTCGCGGCCGGTGCCGAGGTGATCGCGATCGCCGGAGGTCCCGAGAAGGGTCGGCTCTGCGAGAAGCTGGGGGCGACCGCGATCGACTACACGACGGACGACATCTTCGATCGTGTGATCGCGCTCACTGATGGCCGTGGGGCCGATGTCGTCGTCGACCTCATCGGTGGTGAGCAGACCGAGACGATCTGGACGTGCGTCGCGCGTGAGGGTCGATACCTGCCGGTTGGGTTCAACAACGACCCCGAGTCCGGACTGACCGGGCGTCCCCTGCGCAAAGTGGCGATGGGCAACTTCTCGGTGCTCGGCGTGATGCTCGGCTACAACGAGATGCCGATCGAGCTGCGCAAGTTCGGCATCAACACGTTTCCGCCTGAGGTCGGTCGCGAGGTACACGGCGCGTTGCTGGCGCTCGTCGCCGCCGGGGCGATCCGCCCGGTGATCGGACGGCGCATCTCGATGCAAGAGGTGGCTGGAGCACTCGACGACCACGAGCAGCGTCGAACGTCCGGCCGTACCGTCGTCGACGTGTCGCGCGCCTAGGGACGGTCGGGACGGATGTCCGGGTTGGTCGTCGACGACGTCGTCGCCGAGGCGTGCGAACAGACGGGCTTCGACGACTTCGGCCCCGACGACTTCCGCGAAGGGCTCGCCGTCCTGTGCGAGTCGATCAACGACGAAGCGCGGTTGAACGACCTCGGCGACGTGGCGGTACGGGACAACATGGTGAACAGCCTCGGCAACCGGCTGCGCGTCTTCGACTGGATCCGCCGACATCCCGAGGTCGCCCGCGAGCGCATCGAGGCGCCCATCGTCGTGATCGGCATGTTCCGAGCCGGCACCACCTTCTTGAGCCAGCTTCTCGACCAGGACCCCCGCAACCGCGCGCTCCTGCGGTGGGAAGCGAGCGACAGCGTCCCGCCGCCGTGCCACACGAACCTCCGATCCGGACCCCGGGTCGAAGCGGCGCGGCGGAGCAACGACATGCTCGAAGATCTCAATCCGCGCATGAAGGCGATCCACCACGAGGACGCCGCCGGCGCAACCGAGTGCATCGCGGTCATGAGCCAGGACTTCAAGAGCCTGTCGTGGGAGGCGATCACGAACGTGCCTGCGTACAGCCGGTGGCTGCTCGCCACCGATCAACGCTCGGCGTACGAGTACCACCGCTCGACGCTCAAGGTCCTCCAGAGCGGCGGTGTTCGGGGCCAGTGGACGCTCAAGAGCCCGCATCATGCGATCGCCCTCGACGCGCTGACCGCCGTCTACCCCGACGTGCGCCTCGTGCTCCTGCACCGCGACCCTGTCGTGCTGTGCGCGTCGGTGTGCAGCCTGATCACCACCCTTTCGGGCACGTTCACAGACGCGGATCACACCGCGTACATCGCCGAGCACTGGACCGCGATGCTCGAGGAGTCGGTGAAGCGCATCGACGCGTTTCGAGCTGAGCATCCGGAACACCCGATTGTCGACGTGCAGTACGCCGACCTCGTCCAGGACCCGCTCCGGACGGTCGAGGATCTGTACACGGCGTGCGGCGCGGAGCTCGATGGTTGCGCGCGTGACGCGATCGCTGCGTATGTGAACGACCACCCGAAGGGGAAGTTCGGCACGCACGGTTACCACCTCGCGGAGTTCGGGCTCAACGCCGGCGAGCTGGCAGAGCGCTTCGCGGGATACGTCGACCGCTACGACGTAGCGGTCGAATCGAACAGCTTCACGGCCTCCTAGGGAGAACTCGATGAGACAGATCGACCGTCGCACGATCCGCGGGGGGACGGTGAGCAGCATTCGCTCGCTCGCACTCGGTCTCGCAGTCGCCATGGTCGTCGCCGCCAGCGCGACGACGGCCATCGCCCAGGGGGGAGATCAGGCTCCCGAGGCGACGGACGTCGGGATCACGGCGGACACGATCCGTATCGCCGTCATCGCCGATGTCGACAACCCGATCCGCCCGGGGCTGTTCCAGGGGTCCTTCGACGCCATGGCGGGCTTCGAGAAGTTCATCAACAGCAAGGCGGGTGGTGGTGGCCTGGCCGGGCGCAAGGTCGTCGTCGACCAGATCGACTCGAAGCTCAGTGCCAACGAGACCCGCAACGCGATCATCAAGGCATGCGGGGAGGACTTCGCCATCGTCGGCACGAGCGCGCTGTTCGTCAACAACGTCGACGACATGACAGGCTGCGTGAACAAGGCTGGGGAGGCGCTCGGCATCCCCGACTTCCCGTTCGTCACCACCGAGCCGGTGCACCAGTGCTCGGCCGTGTCGCACTCGATCAACCCGCCGTCGCTCCAGTGCGACACCATCAACAACCCCGGCGACGAGACCTACGTCGTCAACATGGGCCCGACGCTGTACTACGGCAAGAAGTTCAAGGACCTGCACGGCGTGTGGGTGTACCCGTCCGACCTGAAGTCGGCCAAGGACGCACAGGTGCCGGTCTTCACCGCGCAGCAGATCAAGGGCCACATCCGCCTCGACCAGCAGTTCGATGTCTCGAACGTGGCGCCACAAAGCGTCTACACGCCGGTCGCGCAGGCGATCAAGAGCCACAACTCCACGTACGCCCGCAGCGGTCTTGCATCTGACGGCAACGTCGCGCTCCGTAAGGAGGCGAAGCTCCAGGGTGTGACGAGCGTCAAGGTCTGGGATTGCGGGCTGCAGTGCTACAGCAAGGAGTTCCTCGCGCAGGGTGGGGCCGACGTCGAGGACTTCTACGTCTGGATCGGATTCCTGCCCTTCATCGGCAAGAGCAGCGAGGTCAAGCAGAACAAGATGCTCGAGACCTTCGTGAAGTACACCGGCAAGAGCAAGACCAATGGTTTCGGGCTCCAGGTCTGGGCGTCGGCGCTCTACTTCCGTGACGTGGTCAACGCCGTTGTCGGCAAGGATGGCGTCAACGGCCTCACCCGGAAGGCGGTCATCGCGGCGGCGAACGACGTCAACGGCTTCGACGCCGAGGGCATGCTCGCGCCGACCGACGTGGGTAGCCGCACGCTGTCCGACTGCTTCGTGCTCATGCAGGTCAAGAACGGCGAGTTCAAGCGTGTCTTCCCGAAGAAGAAGGGCACCTTCAGCTGCAACGAGAAGAACCGCGCGACGGTCAAGCTCGACCTCATCCACTAGTGCCCTGACCGGCTACCTCCTCTGACACGCTCCTTGAGCCGGGCGCGGATTATCGCGCCGATCTCGCTCCCCGGCTCCTCGACGAAGGTTGTTGCGCGGACCGCGCAGGTATCCGCCCTTGTTCACCGCTTCGGCCAACTGCTCGGGTCGAGACGCCCATCTAACCCTGGGAGGTAGCCGCGAGCACGTCATCTAGTGTCGCTAGAGCTGCACGCTCGTTGGTGGAAGTCAAAGAGCCGTACCCGATCACGATCCCGTTGAGGGTTGGCTGGTCGATCGAATAATCCCCGACGGCTCGCAGATCGAGTCTTCGTTCCGCGGCCGCGGCGGTGATCTTCTCGTCCGCCAGTGCAAGCAAGAGGACGAAGCGCGAGCGCTACGGGCCCACGACCTGCTCGGAAAGCTCACCCGCAACCACGGGATCGGATGACGTGGATCTGGACCACGCTCGGCCTGGTCCTGCGGACTCCGAACTCGGTCCAGATCGCCGGCCTGCTGGTCCTGTTCCCCTGACCTTCGCCAGCAACGTCTTCGTGGACCCGCAGACCATGCCCTCCTGGTTGCGGGCGTTCATCGACGTCAACCCGATCACCCACCTGGTGACAGCGGTACGCGGCCTGATGCACGGCACGGCCGCGGCCGGACAGATCGGCTGGGTGCTGCTGGCTGCCGCGACGCTCACCGCCGTCTTCGTATCGCTCATCATGCACCTGTACCGCAAGATGCGCTGACAGTCCGCCGGCGCGACCGGAGGGCGATCGCATGAACCAAGCTCGTTTCGAGGTGATACCGATCGGGGAAGTCGAGTCTCCTTTGACGGATCGGGCATCGGCCCCCAGGCAAGGCCATGAGGGGTCACCGGACGCCTGGCTGGTATTCGAGCCAGCCGTGCTCGAAGGCCTCCACGGTATCCGACCGGGGGATCAGGTGATCGTCCTCACGTGGCTCGATCGCGCTCGCCGTGACGTCTTGCGCGTGCATCCGCGCGACGACGTCGCCAATCCCGAGCAGGGAGTGTTCAGCACCCGCTCTGCTGACCGGCCGAACCCGATCGGTCTACATCACGTGGAGATCGCGTCGATCGACGGCCCGAGAGTTCGAGTACGGAATCTCGAAGCATTGGACGGCACGCCGATCGTCGACGTGAAGCCGCTACTCAGCCGCACGTGTTGAACAACGTTCACGTTTCAGGATTCGACGTGGATCGCCGCGCAGGCGTATCGCCTCCTCAACGCCGTGTGCGCGATCGCCGTTAAGGAACGGCTGCTCGGGGCGAACCCCTTGTCGCAAACGGCACTCCGCTGTATCGAGAGTGCCCGCCGACCCGATCGCGATCGGTTGATTGGCAGACACGGACCGGACGCCAGGAGCCAGCCCCTCCCCCGCGTAGTACTTCCCATGGGTCTCGTCGGGTTGTGGGCCCGGAGAGCACGAACGCGCGCACTCCTTGTCGGATACCCCGCGGTTCGCGCCGCTCTCCCTTTCGGCGCAGGCAAGGATTGGCTACCGTCACATCGGGCTGACCACCGGCAGGGAACGGAACGAGGGGGCGGTCCTGGGTCAGGGCAACGCCGCCCACGCGGCAGCGGGATCAGAAGTCTTGGTCGTGGTCTGCACGGACCTCGTCGACTCGACCGGGCTGAGCCTCCGGCTCGGACAAGAAGGCGCGGACGCCCTGCGCCAGCAGCTCTTCGCGGCGACGTACGACGTGGTCCAGAGCACCGGCGGACAGCCGGTGAAGTGGATGGGCGACGGCATCATGGCCACCTACCGGTCTGTGGTCGCGGCGATCGACGGTGCCGTCTCACTCCAGCGGACGGTCGACCGCCTGAACCGCCGCCGTGTCGGTGAGGACATCGGCGTCCGGGTCGGTGTGAGCGCCGGCGAGGCCACACTCGACGATGGCGACTGGTACGGCGTGGCCGTCGTGGAGGCAGCGCGCCTCTGCGATCTCGCACTCGGCGGCGAGGTCCTTGCCAACGCGATCGTGGTCACCCTCAGTGGCGAGCGAGGCGGTCACGAGTTCCATAGCCGGGGCACGCTTGTCCTCAGGGGCTTCGAGGATCCGATCTCGGTGGTCGAGATCGCGTGGTCGGGCTGGGAACCGGCCGGGTTCACCCTGCCCTTCGAGCTCGACCGCCGCGCCAAGCAGCGATTCGTCGGACGGGAGCGAGCGTTCAACGAGCTCCACAAGGCATGGGCGACCGCACGCAATGGCACGCCGCGTGTCGCCCTCGTCAGCGGGGAACCCGGGATCGGCAAGACCGCGATCGCCGCGCGACTCGGGGCCAAGGTTCGCTCCGAGGGTGCCGTTGTCCTCTATGGACAGTGCGACGAGCAGATCGTCGCCAGCTTCCAGCCGTTCTCGGAGGCGCTCCGCCAGTTGGTCGCGGACAGCCACGCCGACGTCCTGGCCGCGCACGCGGCGCATTGCGAAGGAGCGTTGCTTCCATTGGTACCCGAGCTCCGCCAACGCGTCCGCAATCTCGATCTTCCCGCAGTAACCGACTCGGAAACCAGCGAGCTCCGACTCTTCGAGTCCGTCGTGGATCTCCTCGGACGGGCCGCGGAGGAGTCGCCGGTGCTTCTCGTCGTCGACGACCTCCAGTGGGCAAACGCGCCGACGTTGCGGCTCCTCGCCTACCTCGCCCGGCACCTACTCGCCAGTGGAACTCGCGTTCTGGTGCTCGCGTTGTTCCGGGACACACCGATCGCATCGGGAGCGGACCTCCGATCGTTCCTCGCCGACCTCCGGGCCGATCCCGAGGCGGCCCGCGTCGAGCTCGCGGGCCTCGACGCCGAGGAGATGCGCCTGCTCACGGAGGAGATCGTCGGGCCCGGTCCGGATCAGTCCATCACCGAGCTCGCCGACGCCGTTCGTGCCGACACCGGTGGCAATCCGTTCCTGGTGTGTGAGGTCTTGCGGCATCTCATCGAGACCGGCGCGTTGCGCGAAATCGACGGACGGTTCGTGAGCCAGATTCAGCGCGACGACCTGGGAACAATCGACAGCATCCGAGGGGTCATGACGCAGCGGCTCGAGCGCTTGTCTCCTACCGCGAGCCGGATGCTCACCGTCGCGTCGATCATCGGCGACGAATTCGACTTCCGGGTGCTCGAGCGAGTCGCTTCGGCCGGAAGCGATCGCAGCGAGCTGGCTGGCGCCCTCGACGAGGCCGTGGCGGCGCGACTGCTCGTCGAGCTGCCGGACACCGTCGGGCGGTACCGGTTCGCGCACGCCCTCATTCGTTTGGCGATCGCCGATGGGCTCTCGTCGCTCCGCCGCGCCCAGCTCGACGGTGAGATCGCGGAGTCGATCGTGGCTGCCTACGAAGGCCACCTCGAACCGCACCTCCGCGATATCGCATTCCACTACTGCCGGGGCGCACCGGTCATCGATCCCACGCCCGCGGGGCGCTTCGGCGTCCTCGCCGCACGGCATGCCAATGACCAGCTCGTGTACAGCGATGCCGTCGAAGTGACCGCGCAAGTACTCGCCGCACTCGAGGCCGGCGGCCACGGCGAGTCGGACACGCGTGTCGAGCTTCTCGCCGAGCGCGCGTACGGACTCCGACAGTCCGGCGACTGGGACGCGGGCGCGGCGGCCCAGCTCGAAGGCGTCGCAGCCGCCCGTGCGCTCGGTTCGAGCGGGGCATTGGCTCGCGTGCTCGGACGGGGTCAGAGCCCGACCACGCCATTGATCGGCACCGACGACCCGTCGCTCTTGGCGACCGTCGACGATGCGCTCGCATCGGCCGACGAGGACGACGACTGGACGATCGCCGCATTGCTCGCATGGTTGGCCATGCACAGAGCCGCCAACGGCCTCGGTGCCGTCTCCGCGCCGCTCGCGGCTCGGGCGGTTGAGCATGCGCAACGGACGGACGACATCGAGCTTTATGCGAGCGCGCTCCACGCGCAATGCCTCACGCTCCTCGGAACCTCAGCCGTCACGAGGCTCCTCGAAACAGCCCGCGTTCTACGAGATCTCGACGGAGCAACCCGCGCCACGAAGATGCACGGTCATCGGTTCGTCGCGCTCGCAAACCTGATCATGGGAGACCGCGAGGGCTTTGCGCGTTCCCTCACGAGCGTGGAGGACCTCTTCACCCAGACACCATCGAAGTTCTGGCGGGCACAGATCGACATGTGGCAGCCGATGCTGGCACTCATGGACGGCCGGTTCGGCGACGCCGAGGCGCTGATCGATCGCGTCCTCGAGAATGCAAGCGCCGATCCAAACCAACTGCTGGCCTGGCTCTCGCAGGTAATCGCCGTGCGTCGTGAGCAGGATCGCCTCGTCGAGCTCACGCCCACGATCGACGCCACAGCCGCGGAGCGCCCGGGGCTCGTGGGGATCAGGTGTGTGCAGGTGTTGTGCCGCCTTGCTGCCGGCGACCGGGATGCCGCCAACGCGCTGATGGACGGATTGGCGCGGGACGCGTACGCGGCGATCCCGCGCGACTGGCTCTTCCCCATGGCAGCGGCCCAGTTGAGCGTCGCCTGCTGGGAGCTCGCCCGGATCGATGATGCGACGTCGCTCTACGAGATCTTCCTGCCCCATGCGGGCACGATCGCCGTGTGCGCGACTGCGACGTACGTCGAAGGTGCCGCCGATCGGTTCCTCGGGATCCTCGCCGGAACCGTGGGGCGTCTCGATCTGGCCGTCCAACACCTCGACGCCGCCTTGGCCCTCGAGGCTCGGGCCGGCTCCGCGCCGTTGATCGCGCATTCCCAGTACTGGCTGGCCCGGATGCTGCGCCTTCGTGGCGCACCGGGGGACGAGGAACGCGCCGAGACCCTCGTGAACCAGAGTCTCGCCACTGCTCGGCAGCTTGGGATGAGGATGCTCGAACGACAGATCGCTTCGTTGACGACCGAAGCGTGAGAGGGCGTCATGGCCGTCGGTCAATCGGCGGGCCGTCGTCACCATCCTCGGGCAAGGCGCCTTGGTGCGTGAAACCGATTCGCTTCGTCATGGGACTGTCGAACACGCCGGTCGCATTGAGCTGACGGTGGATCTTCTGCCAATCCGCGAACCTCGGGTACATCGCGATGAGCATCTCGTGGCCACCAGAGATCCGGTTGAACTGACCCCAGTGGGGTCGGCCGCCGAGGTCGGCGAGGGCGTCCTCGTAGGCGGAAAGCAGCTCTTCGTTCCCTCTGATCGGATGGAGGATGAAGAGCTCGATCATCATGGTGAGTGGGCGCCCGTACATCATCGACAGGAACGCCGGCGACTCCCGCACAAAGCGCAGCGACATGTGGCCCGCGTGGTAGATCCTCCCTTGGCTGCGCCAGAGCTCCGCGACCTGGAACAGCCGATGTACGGCCTCGATGTGCGTACCGCGGTCGTCGACCGGGACAGCGATCTCGGAGCAAACGACGCGGAGCAGGTTGGCGCTGCCGACGTTCAACACGCGGAAGCTGTGACTGGTGAACTCGGCGCGCTCCAGATTCCGCAACGCTCTGGCGAGCAGCTTGGGTCCCCAATTCGGCCAGGTGGCGAACAGGAAGACGATGATCCGGCGCACGAGCGGGATCGTCAAGCCGAACTCCGTCAGCGCGTTTCGTCGCCACCGTTCGAGCGCTAAACCCTCGTAGGGACCAACCTCGTTCTTGTCGCGGGTCGTGACGAGGCACACACGATCGCTGTGCCCGCTCGTCGGATATGGATCGATGTAGATCTCGTAGTGACGATGCTCGTTCAGCACGCGGCGGTCACGGAGCTGCGGCTCGAGCTCGGTCCAGTTGTGGATCTCCCTACGCTCCGTGAGCCAATACCACGGCGCGACCTCGATTGTCACCGCATAGATGATGCCGAAGCAGCCGATGTTCACCTGGGCCGAGTGGAACCAGTCATCGTCCTGCTTGAGGAGCCACGTCGGATGCTTGGCATGGAACGCGTACGGATCGGTGAGTCCATCGGTCGGCTCAATGCGGATGCACCGGCCCTCGCTGGCAACCAGGTCGATCGACGCCACAAAGTCGCACATCGGCCCGAATCGGACACCCGAGCCGTGAGTCGACGTCGAGATCACGCCGCCGAGGGTCTGCTCGTCATAGCCACCCATGTTCAGGAGGGCCTTCCGGTGCCCGTAGAGGAGCTGTTCGTTGAAGGCCCGGAGCTTGATGCCGGCCTCGACACGAATGAGGTTCTCGGTCGAGCTGTCTGCTTTCGCGTCGTCGATCTCCAGAAAGCGATCCAGGCCGTGCGTCTCGATCACGTAGCCGGCGCTGAGCGCGGCGTCGGACCACGCGTGATGCGATCCGACCGCACGCACCGTCACGCCCTCGTGCTCGGCACTCTGCACGATGTCGATGAGCTCTCCGAGCGTCGACGGCTCGTAGATCTTCAACGGAAGAATGCGCTGGTTACCGGCCGCGTTCTCCCAGTACCGAAACGACTTGAAGCGGCGGATGCTCGCTCGCGCGCTCCTGAGCGGCGGAGCCGCTCGACTTCGGAGCGTCACGCTCGACTTCGGGGCGTCACGCTCGCCCGGAACCGGCGGGGAGGAGTGGCAGACGAGAAGCCGTCGCCGGCCCGAGGATCCGGTTCGCCGCGTAGTCCGCCATCCCCATCACAGTGAGCTGCGGCTGCACGTGGACTCCGGTGGGGAACACGCTCGCGTCGCATACGTAGAGGTTTTTGAAGCCGTGGACGCGGAAGTGGTCGTCGACGACGCCGCCGTTCTTCGGATCTCCGACGGGATTGCCCCCCTGAGGGTGCGCGGTCGACAACAAGATGTCGGTGCTGTCCTTGATGTACCGGTTCAAGGCTGAAAAATCAGAGCCCTTCCGCAACTCGATCGACGCGTACGTCGTCGGCATCACCCGCGTTGCCCCAGCCTCCAAGAAGATCTTCGCGGTGTGCGTCAGCCCTTTGATCAACCGATGCATGTCGGCGCGGGATGCATTGAAGTCGATCACCGGCGCGCCGAAACTCGAGACGATCTCGCTGGGACTCGTCGTGCCAACGACGATGCCGACCGATGCCATGTTGCGGTACCGCCGCATGTTCTCGAAGTGCTCGCGGAACCACCCCGGCATCGATACCGCTTGGGTCGCGGGCGGGTTGAACCAGGTCTCCAGGAGGAAAGCCGGCCGCCCCTGCGGGTAGGGACGTTCACCCTGAGTGACGCTCTCGGAGGGGTGGTACGCGTGCGACATCTGCACGCCGTCGAAGGCGTCGACGTCGTCCTCAAACTCCGCAGTGAGCGGCGACCCAAAGGTGAAGTGCACTCCCTTGCCGACGTTGTCGGTCGCGATCCCGCTCTTCCGAAGGATCCAACTCGAATGGATCGCGCCCGCGGCGACGAACACCTCCTCCCATGCCGGGATGAACACCCTCTCGTCGGTCGGTGAATAGGTCCCACACACACCCAGGGCCTTGTCGCCCTTGTAGACGACGTTCGCAACCTCGAAGTCGGCGAGGATGTCGAGGCGCCCTTCGTATTCCTTCTGGGCCCAGGGCAGCACCCAATCGAGCATGGACATCTTGGCGCCGTACGCGCAGCCGATGTTGCAATAACCGCAGCCCACGCACGCGTCCGAGATATTCGCCTCCATCGGCCAGACATGACCGGTTCGTTCCCGGTCCTCGAGGTCACGAGCTGCTTTCTCGAAGCGGCGGGCTGCCTTGCTCGCGGTCCGCTCTCGGACGGGCGTGACCCTGAGCATCTCGTGTACGCCCCGGATGGATGCCTCCAGGTCATTGCGATCGATGTCGTGCTTGCCCCACTCGTCCAGGACACTCGCGGGCGGCTGGAAGCACAGCGCGTTGTTCACGGTCGTTCCACCGCCGACACACATTCCCTGGAGGACTTGAAGGCTGAAGTCCTTCGTGAGTTGGAGCGCACCCTCGTTGTAGAGGCGGAGGTACTGCCGCGCCTCGTTCTCCCCGAAGTCGCGCGGGTCGACGTACGGTCCCCGCTCGAGGAGCAGCACACGCCGACCTGCCGCGGCCGACCGATAGGCGAGAATCGACCCGGCCGCGCCCGAGCCGATGACGAGGGTGTCGTACGACAGCTGTGATGTTCCTGGCGGGCCCGCCAACGTCTGAAGGGACGCGTGGTGCCGCGGCGCGTGCTGCGCGACGTCGGGCCGGCGCTCGTGGAACGGCTGGTAGCGAATCGACTCCCAGCTGCGGCGGTCGCCGTAGTACCCCAGGTATGCCAGCTGAGAGCTCATGCGAATCATGGCTCTGGTCGTCGCGCGCAAGAACCGCCACGACGGTACGTGATCGACGAAGTGCTTCTCGAGATATCGCCGACGCCACCCGTGGGGCATCAACGGCAGGGGTGGACGCAAGGAGAACAACGGCCAGATGCAGAGGAGGACCAAGCCGACCTGGAGAACCCATTTGTTGCGCGCTCGGAGGTCAGCGAGATATCGATCGACGTTCGTTGCCACCTCGTCGGCGGGGACGGCCTCACGACCGCCCTCGATGACGACGTCAGCCACCTTCTCGAGCGTTAGGAACGCGAGCCGCCACAGGTAACGCGGCTTCGTCGATGCCGTCGCCATGGTCGCCCCCTCGCGTGATTCCCAGAGCGCCCGTTCGAGCCCGATGGTCCCGAGCGGAGATCTTCGCGGAGCGCCGGACGGCCGTCCAGCGCCCCTGACGACCGGGACTCGAAGCCGTTATCGGCGGTATGTGGTACGCCTCAGACGTGCAGTTCGAGCGCGACGGTCAGTTGCCGCGGGTGCACCCCGACGCGCGAATCGCCGAGACGGTCAACGCTCGTCGGCAACATGACAATCGCGCGGGACTGCGACATCGATCACGGTATGCGCGCCCGCGCCGTGAGCCGGCGGAACTTCTTGGGCCCGAGCGCAGGGCCGAGCCGCGCTCGAATCGCCTGGCGGTACACGTCGACGGTCGACGGTGACAGCGAACGCTCCTTCAGGTCGATCCACTCCTCGAGGACAGCAGCGAAGTCCTCTCGAAACTTGCTCTTCACGGCTTCTCCTAACTTGATGGGATGCTGATGGGACGCGATGGGCGCCGGCCGGGTGACACCGCTCCTGACCTGCACGAACGCCCCGACGGCATCCAGGCCGTCCTCCTCGACTTCTACGGAACCCTCGCCAGGTCGACCCGGTGGATCTCGATGGACGAGGTGCTCGCGGAGCACGGCTACGAGCTCGATGACCAGATCCGGAACCGCTGGTGGAACGAGGGCATCGACGGGATCGAGCACCTCGAGCACTCGCGCAGCCGCGACCACTACGTCGCGTGGCAGCAACAGCGGGTGCTGGCGATGCTGGCCGAGACCGACGTGCACCCCGGCGAGTACGAGGTGATCGTCGAGAAGCTCCGGCAGGGCAACGCCGCGCGCGTCCTCGAGGCCTACGACGAGGTCGCCGAGGTGCTCAGCGCGCTCCGAGCCCGTGGCCTCCGGCTGGCGATCTGCTCGAACTGGGACTGGGACCTGGCGGAAGCCGTCGAGGAGGTCGGGCTCACCGAGTGGGTCGATGTGATCGTCAGCTCGGCCTGGGCGGGCGCGCGCAAGCCCCACCCGAGGATCTTCGAGCACACGCTGGCGAAGGTGGGGGTCCCGGCCGGCGAGGCGGTGTTCGTCGGCGACACGTGGGGCCCCGACGTCGTCGGACCGCGTGCGATGGGGATGACACCGGTGTACCTCCAGCGCGAAGGTCATTGGCCGGACAACACCGCGCCGGCCGATCCGGGCCGCGAGGCGGCTCTCACCGGCGACCTGTGCGGCGTCCTCGACCACGTGTGAGCGCGCCGAGCGGGGTGACGAAGAGAGGCGAGGAATGAGGAGGATCACGACGTGACGGCCACAGCACCGACTCCCGGCACGACGGCGGCCCCGCCGGCGACGCCCGTTGCCGGCGTGCCCGCGTTGGCCGCCCGGCTGCGCGCCTCGTTCGCGTCCGGTCGAACCCGTCCCCTCGCTTGGCGCCGCGAGCAGCTCGGGCGCATGAAGGCGATGCTCGTCGAGCGGGAGGCCGACCTGCTCGACGCGCTGCACGCCGATCTCGGAAAGCCGCCCACCGAGGCATGGGCGACCGACATCGGCATCGTCATCAGCGAGGTCGAGTACACGCTGCGCCACCTGCGCAGGTGGACACGGCCAGAGCGCGTCTGGGCGCCGGTCGCGACCCGTCCCGGCCGTGCCCGCATCGTGCGAGAGCCGCTCGGCGTCGTGCTCGTGATCGCACCTTGGAACTACCCGGTACAGCTGCTGCTGTCGCCGCTGATCGGCGCGATCGCCGCGGGCAACTGCGCGGTGGGCAAGCCTTCGGAGGTGGCGGCACACACGTCGGCGACGCTGGCGCGGCTTGTCCCCCAGTACCTCGACCAGGAGTGCATCGCGATCGTCGAGGGGGGTGTGCCCGAGACGCAGGCGCTGCTCGACGAGCAGTGGGACCACATCTTCTACACGGGGAACGGCCGGGTCGGCCGGATCGTGATGGAAGCGGCAGCCAAGCACCTCACCCCGGTGACGCTCGAGCTCGGCGGGAAGAGCCCTGTGATCGTCGACGACGACGCGAACCTCGAGGTCGCGGCACGCCGCGTCGCGTGGGGCAAGTTCCTCAATGCCGGCCAGACCTGCATCGCGCCCGACTACGTGCTCGTCACGAGAGACGCGGAAGACCGGTTCGTCGAGCACGTGCGACGCGCCATCTTCGACTTCTACGGCGACGACCCGAAGGCGAGCCCCGACTACGCCCGGATCGTCAGCGACGGGCACTTCGAGCGTCTCGTCGGTCTCCTCGACAGCGGTCGCGCCGCAGTGGGCGGCGACCACGACGCGTCGCAGCGATACATCGCACCGACGTTGCTCCGTGGCGTCGAGCCGGAGGCGGCGGTGATGCAGGACGAGATCTTCGGCCCGATCCTCCCGGTGATCCCCGTTGCAAACGTCGACGAGGCGATCGGCTTCGTCAACGAACGCGACAAGCCGCTCGCGCTGTACGTGTTCGCCAAGTCGGGCGAGGTACAGCGGCGCGTGCTCGAGCACACGAGCAGCGGCGGCGCCGGCGTGAACGCGACGATGTTCCACGTCGCCGTGCCCGGGCTGCCGTTCGGCGGCGTCGGGGCGAGCGGTATGGGCGCGTACCACGGCAAGGCGAGCTTCGACACGTTCAGCCACAAGAGGAGCGTCCTGCGAAAGACCGCACGCCCCGATCCCGACCTCGCCTACCCGCCGTATACGAGACGCAAGGAGAAGCTCCTGCGCCGGTTCCTGTAGCGCAGCTCACCCGATGGCCGACCGGCTCCCCGACGCCCGACGCGGGCGGCACCCCGTTCCTCGTGCTGAGCGCCACACCGCTGCCGTCGCTCGAGCACCGGGGTTGGCAGCTGATGGGCCACCCGCCGCTGATGCTCCGGCCCGCGGGCTCCGCCGCCGTATCGAAGCCGGAAGCGCTCGAGGTCGTCGAGGTCGGTGACGAGGCCACGCTCGCCGAGTTCGACCGCACGATGGTGGAGGCCTATCCCGTGCCACAGATGCAGGGCCGGCGCCAGTTCCTCCCGGGCGTGCTCGACGCGCCCGGGTGGCGTACGTGGGTCGGGTACGTCGACGGCGATGCTGTTCGCGAGCGACCTCGGGCGGCCCACCTACGAGCGGATGGGCTACCTGCGGCTGTCGCGCCTCACGTTGTGGATCGGCACCGGTGGCGCCGCCCCGGGTTAGCTAGGCGGGGCGGACGTTCTGGGCTTCCTCGCCCTTCTTGCCCGGGCCGACGTCGAACTCGACGCGCTGGCCCTCTTCCAGGGTCCGATAGCCGGTCCCCTGGATGTTGGAGAAGTGCACGAACACGTCCGGCTCGCCCTCGCGGGCGATGAAGCCGAAGCCCTTCTCGGCGTTGAACCACTTGACGGTGCCGGTTGCCACGGATGGCGCTCCCTTGCTTGGTAGCCATCGAGGGCGCGTCCCTGACGCACCCCCGGTCGTACAGGGCGAGACCGTAACACCGTGCCGGCCGTGACCCGGCTACTCGGCTCACTCCCTCGCCTCAGTCCTCGTACTGGCGGAGCTCGACCGTGTTGCCGTCGGGGTCACGGACGTAGAGCCCTCGACCCTCGCCCCGGGCACCGAAGACCCGGGCCGGACCGCCAACGACGTCGAAGCGGCCGGCCGCGGCGAGCGCGTCGAGGTCGGTCGGCTCGATCACGAGGCAGACGTGATCGACGTTCGTGCCGGAGCGGTCGGTGGCGAGGAGGTCGATGATCGTGTGGTCGTCGATCCGTACCGACGGGAACAGCACCTCGCCCCGCCGCCACTCTTCGACGCGTACACCGAGGAGTCCGAGCGTGCCGCAGTACCACGCGAGCGAACGCTCGACGTCGGTGACGTTCAGCACGATGTGATCGAGGGCCGTCACTCGTACCGCCGGCGTGTCGCGCTGGTCGCTCATCTGCCTGCCATCAACCGCGCGGAAGGCCGAGGAGCCGCTCGGCGATGATCGTCCGCTGGATCTCCGAGGTGCCGCCTGCGATCGACGCGGCCTTGCTCCAGAGCCACTGACGCTGCCACTTTCCATTCGCAGGAACCGAGTGGGCACCGCGCCAGAGCGGCGCGGCTTCACCGGTGAGCGCGACCGCGCGTTCCGAGAGCTGCTGGGTCATGTCGGTCCACGCGAGCTTCACCCAGCTCGACTCGGGCCCGGGCTCGATGCCCTTCGACAGGCGGGAGAGGGTCCGCCAGTTGTGCAGCCGGAGCACCCGCAGCTCGACGAACGACTGCGCGAGCGCGTCCGCCGTCTCGACGTCGCCGAGCAGCTGCCGATCACGGGCGAGCGCGTAGAGCTCGTCGAGGTACACCTCGTGCACGACCTGCTCCTTGAACGGGAACGCGGTCCCTCGCTCGTGCGCGAGCGTGGTGTTCGCGACCGACCATCCCTGGTGGAGGCCGCCGACGAGATGGTTCTCGGGCACGAACACATCGTCGAAGAACACCTCGTTGAACTCGGCCTCGCCGGTGATCTGCACCAGCGGGCGGATCTCGATGCCACGCGCGTCCATGTCGATGACGAGATACGAGATGCCGGCGTGCTTCGGCGCGTCGGGATCGGTGCGAGCGAGGCATATCCCCCAGCGCGCGTATTGCGCGTAGCTCGTCCACACCTTCTGCCCGGAGAGCATCCACCCCCCTTCGACCGCGGTCGCGCGCGTCGACAGCGCCGCGAGGTCCGAGCCGGCACCGGGCTCGCTGAAGAGCTGGCACCAGATCTCGGCCGCGTCCAGGATCGGGGGTAGCCACCGCTCCTTTTGCACGTCGGTGCCGTGTGCCAGCAGCGTCGGGCCGGCGAGGTTGATCCCCACCCGGTTGACCGGCTGCAACGCGCGCGAGCGCGCGTACTCCATGTTGAAGATCGCGACCTGGACGGGGGACGCACCGCGGCCTCCGTACTCCTCGGGCCAGTGGATGCCGATCCAGCGGTCGGCTGCGAGCCGCGCCTGCCAGCGCCGGCCCCAATCGATCTCGTCGTCCAGTGAATCGAACGCCGGCGGGAGCTCGAGGTTCGCGGCGAGCCAGGCCCGGATCTCCTCGGCGAACGCCTGCTCCTCGGCCGTGAAGGACAGGTTCACAGGTCCCAGAACCGCTCGCGCTGGTAGCGCACGAACGAATCGTGCAGCTCCCGCTCGTCGTCGTCTGCGAACAGGCGGTACGACGCGTCGCCCCGGCCCCGCACGAAGACCGGGTCGCCGCCCGTGCGGTCGGAGCGCCACTTCTGGTGCACCAGCGTGCGCTTGACGACCTTGTTCGTGCCCGTGGTCGGCGGCTCGCGAAGCACCCGCACGTACCGGGGACGCCACTTCGGCCCCACCGCTTCCTGCGCGTCGAGCCATGCCGCGAAGTGCTGGGGGTCGAACGCCACACCGTCGCGCAACACGAGCCCGGCCATCACCTGGTCGCCGGCCTGGTCGTCGGGCACGCCGTACACCGCAGCGAGCACCACGTCGGGATGGCGGGCGATCGCGCTCTCGATCGGCTGGGCCGGGAAGTTCTCGCCGTCGACCCGGATCCAGTCGGCGTTGCGGCCGGCGAAGTAGAGGTAGCGGTCGTCGTCGAGGTAGCCGAGGTCGCCGGTCCAGTACCAGCCGAAGCGCCGGGTGCGCTGGTTGGCCGCTTCGTTGTTGTAGTAGCCCTCGAACGGACCGGCCCCGGCCGTGTTGACGATCTCGCCGACGCACTCGTCGGCGTTGAGGAGCCGTCCGCCGGTGTCGAAACGCGCCCGTGGCTTCTCGCGGCCCTCCTCGTCGACAACCTGGACGTCCTCGCTCACCTGACCGAGCGCTCCGGGCCGCTCCTCGGCATCGCGGTTCACGGCGACACCACCTTCGGTCGCGCCGTAGGCGTCGATCACGTCAACGCCGAAGCGCTGCGCGAACGCATCGACGACCTCGGGCGATCCCTCGTTGCCGAACGCGACTCGGAGGGAGTTGTCGGCGTCGTCGGAGCGCTCGGGCGTCGAGAGGATGTAGGCGAGCGGCTTTCCCGTGTAGTTGAAGTACGTCGCGCCGTAGTGACGAACGTCGTCGAGCCAGCGCGACGCACTGAAACGCCGCGCGAGACCGACCGACGCACCGCACACGACCGACGGCGCCCAGCCGACCATCAGCGCGTTCGAGTGGAAGAGCGGCATGCAGACGTAGCCGACATCGTCGGGACCGAGGTCCATGATGATCCCCATCCGGTTCCCGGTGACGAGGACCCGGCGCTGGCTGCAGATCACTGCCTTGGGGGCGCCCGAGGTACCCGAGGTGAAGATCAGCGCCCAGAGCGTGTCGGGACCCGGCTCGATCCCGGTGTCGTCGACGCCGACGCGCGCCAGCGCGTCGTCCAGGTCGCGGCTGAGGTCGCGTTCGCCTTGTTCCGCATCGCGGTCGGGGAACCGGTACGAGACGAGTACCTCGGGGAGTGACGCCGCGATCGGTACGAGCAACGACTCGTGGCGCGGCTCGGTGAGCACGAGGGCGCAGTGCGTGTGGTCGAGGTCGCGCAGCAAGTGCTCGTCGCGCCGCGTGTGATTGAGGCCGACCACCGCCGAGCCCGACAAGGCGGCACCGCCGAGCGCAAAGAGGTAGTCGGGCGTGTTGTCGAGCAACACTGCGACGTGCAGCGGACGGCCGCGCGCGCGATCGAGGAACAGGTTGGCGAATCGGTGACACTCCGCGACGTACTCGGCGTACGACCACAGCCGGTCGCCGAACTTGACGGCTGGGCGGTCACGTATGGTCGGGTCGGTGGCGTTGCGCCGCAGCAGCGCCGCAGCGTCGGATGCCGGCATCGGCGCCTCGCCGGGCGCGGGTACCGAGCGGCTGCGCAACGCCGACATCGACGTCAGTTGTAGTCGACGACGTCGGCTCGCTCGTTGCGGACCGGGATACCCGTTCCGCGGCCCTAGCGGGGACCGCCACGGTCGGCGCGGAGCCGCGCCAGCAGCGGGATCGCGGCGATCTTCTCCTCGCTGAGCTCGCTCCAGCGCAGTGTCGGCGCGCGTGTGCCGCGCGGTCGAGGACAGCGGAGCGCTCGCTCCGGCGTGACGACGACGTCGACGTGGACGTCGTGGCTGGTCGTCGGGATCGTGCCGGCGGACTTCACCTGGAGCTCGTGCACGGTCGTCACGACCACTGTGCGCGGCCCCACGAGCCCGGCTCCGGCGGCGATTGCGAGCTCGAGATCGCTGAACCCCCCGCCCTTGCCGAGACGCGCACCGTCCTCGCCCACCGCGACGCAGCCGGTGACGACGAGGTCGACCGGTTCGAGCTCGTCGACGTCGACGGGCTGCGCGTGCTTGCCGGCGCCCTTGATCGACGAGGCCATGCGCGGCGACTCCCGGATCGCAGCCGGATCGAGCAGGAAGAACGGGTGCGTATCGGCCAGACGCGGTACCGCCATGTACAGGGTCTTGCCGTCCTCGAGCGCTCGTTGGCGGACCGGCCACTGCGGCGAGTCCGGGTTGGACTTCACCGTCGCGGCCCGTTGCCATTCGTCGGTAGCGCGCAGCCGCTCGGCCGCTGCCTCGGCACCGACGAAGTTCGGGATGCGCCCGTCGGCGCCCGGGAAGCGCGCGACGCGGGCCGCCGTCAGATCGCTCCACACCTCTTCGCGCAGGGCGGCCTTGGCGTCGAGCAGCGCGGGATCGCCTGCCGCGTCGTGGTCGTGGCGTCGTCGAGCCGTGGTCAGGAGCCAAGCATGGCGCACGCGCGTGCGCCGTAGACTGCCGCGCCGTGGAGGACCGCTTGACACCGGCGCTCTACCTCGAGATGACCGATCGCGATGCCGACGAGTACGCGGCGGGCCGGGTTCCCGAGGTGCTGGTGCTCCCGGGTGTCGAGCGTGCCACGTGGTGGGCAAACGTGATGCGCGACCGCGACGACCTTCCGCGCGCGCTCCCCGAGTTCGACCTGCTCGGTGTCTACGAGGTGGGCCGTGACTTCGCACCGCCGGAGGCGCCCGATGACGTGCGCGGCCACTTCTTCCGGCGTACGCCCCGACCGGGGCAGGGTCGTATCACCGGCAACCCCACGATCGGGCTCTCGCTCGTGCTGATCAGCCCGAAGCGTCCCGAACAAGCACAGGCGCTGCGCGACTGGGGCGACTTCGTCCACATCCGGCACATCGCGGAGGTGGGCGTCCCGGGCTACTCAATGATCACCCCGTACGAGAATGCCACCGGCCGCGACCCGCGGTTCATGCACTTCTACGAGATGGACACCGACGAGCCGGAAGTCGCGTTCAAGTCGATGACGCCGCTCGTGGGGCAGCGGATCGGCGCGTGGGGTACGCCCGGCTTCGAGCGCTGGGCTCGCCACGAAGCGCTGCGGATCATGTACGTGAACACGTTCCGCCGCCTCGGCGAGCGCACCGCGTGATCGATTTCTTCGAGGTCGTCGGCAACCAGCGCGCGTGTCGCGACTTCGAGGATGCGCCCCTTGATGACGATCTGATCGCGCGCGTGCTCGAAGCGGCCACGCACGCGCCGAGCGCGGAGAACCGCCAGCCGTGGGTGTTCGTCGTCGTGCGGGACGAGGCACTCCGCGTCCGCATCCACAATGTCACCGAGCGCGCGTGGGTGGATGGCGGGCGCGACTATGCCGCCGCCCGGGTGTCGCCCGACCTGCTCGCCGACGTCGACCGCGGCATCACCGGCGGTGGGTACCGCGCCGCCCCGGTGCTCGTCGTCGTGGCGGCCGACACCGAACAGGCGCACCCGGCCACGATCGGCTCATCCATCTTCCCGGCCGTCCAGAACCTCCTACTCGCAGCGAACGCGCTCGGGCTGGGCTCGGCGCTCACGACGCTGACGACCACGTTCGCCGACGAGCTGCGCGCGCTGCTCGATCTGCCCGCGCACGTCGCGCCGCAAGCCGTCGTGCCGCTCGGCCGCCCGGCCCGACGGCTGGGTCCGCCGCGACGCGAGTCGTTCGCGCGGCACACCCACCGCGACCACTACGGCACGCCCTGGTAACCACTCCGGGGACGGGTCACAGCTCGATGGTCGCCCCGTCGGCCGCACTCGACGCACGGATCGCGTCGAGCACCCGCATGCTCGCGAGGCCGTCGGCGAACGTCGGTATTGGGACCGCGTCGGGTACGGCGGTGCCCTCGACGCCCGCCCGTAGCACCTCGCACAGCCGGGTGAACGGCCCGAGCTCGAGGTGCGTGAAGCGGTGCCTCGGGTCGTCGCTCTCGCGGGGCGGCGCCGGCAGCGCGAGATCAGGCGGGACGTCGAGACGACGCGAGCCGTCGCGGTCGGCCAGCCACGGCTCGGTCCCGTCGATCCACACGGTGCCATGACTGCCGGCCACCCTCGTGAGGCCGGCCAGCGGACCCCACGCCGAGGCGGTCTGCTGCAGCACACCCTCGACGTCGCCGCGCAACCGGAACCTGACCGTGAAGCTGTCGTCGGCCACGCCCTCCCGCGCCGCGGTGATGGAGAGGCGCGCGCTCACCTCGGTGAACTCGCCGAGCCAGACCCGGATCTGGTCGACGACGTGCGAGCCGGACGCGCCGAGCCACCCACCGCCAGCCGACGGGTCGAACCACCATTCGGGCGTGCGCGCCGCGGGGTCTGCGACGAGCGGCACGTACTGGACCAGCGACGCGAAGCGCGGCTCGCCGATGCGGCCGTCGGAGATGGCGCGCCCGATCGTCGCGCGCTCCGTCGCCCACCGGAACTCGTGACCGACGAGATGTGTGACGCCGGCAGATTCGGCGGCCGCCAGCATCGCCTCCGCCTCGCGGGCGTCCATGGCGAACGGCTTCTCGCAGAGCACGTGGCGACCCGCGCGCGCGACTGCGATCGCGAGCTCGGCGTGCGTGTGCGGAGGCGTTGCGATCGTGACCGCTTCGACGCCCGGGAGGTGCAACGCCTCGTCGAGATCGACGAGGGCATTCGGCACGTCGAGACGCTCGGCGCGCCGCAGGGTCCGCTCGAGATCGCGCCCGACGAGCGCGGTCACCGTGAACCCGGCCGCGCGCAGTGCGGGGACGTGCACGCGGGTGCCGAACCCGGTGCCGACGACGACCGCACCGGGCGCGCCCGGCATCAGAACGGTCGCGTCACCGCGCGGGTGGGCCCGAAGCTGTGCAACGCCAGCGCATGCAGGTTGCCGAGCCCGCCACACACCATCACGAGCATGTGCTCGGGGCTCTCCACCAGATAGACCTTGCCGTCACTCGCGACACGGCCGCTCTCCTCGGCCTTACGGCGGTGCGGTTCCGGCCACCATTCGTTCGGGAGCGCGGCATGGGCATGGAGGCGCTCTTGCACGTCGATGATGTCGGGATACGACTTCGCGATGAGATCTGCCCATGGTGGCGCGATGCAGACCATGATCTCGGCGCCGTGGTGACCGGCGATGAAGGCGTTCGTACCCGGAAACGCGAGGGACTTGCCGATGATCTCGAGGAGGTCACGCCCGTTCTGGGCGACGATGTCGGCGACGTCGATGGTCCCGGTGCAGCCGTGAATCGTCACCGCGTCACCTGCCACGCCGCGCCGTTCGGCGAGCGGTGCCCAGGGTGATCGTTCCTCCCACTCCCCGACGACGATGCCGGCGACGCGGCCGGGCTGGCCGAAGACACTCTTCGACGTGACCCCGACCACCTGACCCGCGACGTTGCGCATGACCAGCCGCGTGGCTCGTCCGATCGCGGGACCCGGACCCGCGGCGCCACCGAAGCAGCCCGCGTCGTACGGGATGCCCAACCGGTCGCGCGACGGACCGTTGACGAACACACCGGGCACCACGCACGACGTCGTCGTGTTCAGGGCGAAGAGGTTCAATGCCGGCGCCGCCATCGCCTCGATCGCCGCGCACAGCAACGGCATCGAATCGGCGGGGGCGCCGGCCATCACCGCGTTGATCGCGACTTTCTCGACGGTCGCACGCCCGTTGCGTGGCGGCAGGTCGGCGAGGCACTCGTCGGGAAATCGACCGGACGCCGCCACGTGTGCGCGCACGCGCTCCTCGGTAGGTGGGATCAACGGGAGCCCATCGCCCCACCCCGCGTCGGTCGCCAGCTTCGTGAATGCGGCCGGGTCGTCGTCGACCTCGAGCCGTTTGCTCGCGAGCCATTCGATCGTGCAGCCGTCGGGACCGCAATCGACGCGCGATGCGATGCTGCTCTCGTGCGTGCTCATGTCCGATCTCGAGAGGCGTATCCGAACCCGAAGTACGACGGTGAGGTACGCATCACGTGGTTGCGCCGATCGTCGCGAGGAGCTTCGGCCAATGGTCGATCGCGATCTCGCGGACCTCGGCTTCGGGACGGGACTCGAGCGGGTACGGAAGCACGTGGACGCGCAGGCCCGTGCGGCCCGCGTTAGCCGCCATGGTGTGGGCGAGTGCCTCGAACTCCGCTGTCACGACGACGACCGCCGTCTTCCCCCGCTCGGCCGCGACCACCGTGTCGTGGACGCTCCAGGAGGTGCAGGAGCCTCAGTTGCCCAGTCCGACGATTGCGATGTCGACGTCGGTGGCGAACGTCTCGAGCTCCGCGAACGTCTGATCGCCTTCCTCCCCGATGCGGTTGCCCGCGCACCAGGTGCGCACCTCCGCGCCGGTATCGCGGAGTCGCTGTTGCCACTCGTCGATCACCCATTCGAACGACTTCCACGCGTCGTCGTAACGGATCCCGACGAGGCGGCCGCGGAGTGATCCTGCCTCCGGACCGGGCTCGGGCGTGACCTCCGGCGGCGCCGCGGTCGGGTCGAGGACCGTGATGCGACCCATATTCCCCCTTCATTCCCCCTTCGCTCGTTGCGAGCCAGGGTACCTGGCTCGCGGGCACTCGGTCGGGTGTGCCTCCGCTCGCGCTGTTCCCTGCGGCACGCGCGACGCGCCAGGATGGGTCCGTGACCGACCTCGGTTATCGCCTCTTCGATGCCGACAACCACTACTACGAGCCCCGCGACTGCTTCACCCGCTACATCGAGCCCTCGATGCGCGAGCGCGCAGTGAGAATGGCGACCGACCACCGCGGCCGCGAGGGCGTGCTGGTCGGCAACCGACCGTTCACGTTCCTGGCCGACGCCTTCCGCGACGTCGCGGCGAAGCCCGGCGCGCTGCGCGAGCTCCTCCGGACGATGAGCTCAGGCCGCATCGCGGAGAGCTCGGTCGTAGAGCCGGTGCAGCCCGAGTACGTCGACCGCGACGCACGGCTCGCGCTCATGGACCGCCAGGGCATCGAGAGCATCCTGCTGTTCCCCACGCTCGGAGTGTGCGTCGAGCACTTCATGAAGGACGATCCCGAGCAGCTGTACGCGAACTTCCATGCATTCAACCGCTGGCTCGACGACGACTGGGGCTTCGACCACGAGCACCGCATCTTCGCCGCGCCAATGCTCTCGCTCCGCGATCTCGGGCGCGCGGTCGACGAGCTCGAGTTCGTGCTCACCCACGGCGCGCGCATCATCGGGCTTCGCCCGGGACCGGCCTATGGGCGATCCCGCCGATCCGTACTTCGATCCGTTCTGGGCCCGCGTCGACGAGGCGCGCATGCTCGTCGCCTTCCACATCGGGGAATCGGGCTACAACGAGATGATGGCTCCCTTCTGGGGCGAGGAGCCGAACCCTTCGTCACACCGGCAATCGGCGTTCCAATGGACGAGCTTCTACGGTGACCGGCCGATCATGGACACCCTGTCGGCGCTGATCCTGCACAACCTCTTCGGGCGCTTCCCGAACGTGCGCTGCCTCAGCGTGGAGAACGGCTCGCTGTTCGTGCCGTACCTGCTCGCAGCCATGGACAAGATGAACGGCATGGGCCGCAACGGCCCGTGGATCGGCGGCCGGATCAACGATCGCCCGAGCGAGATCTTCAAGCAGCACGTCTTCGTGTCGCCGTACCACGAGGAGAACATCGTCGCGTTGGCGGGGATGATCGGCGACACGCAGGTGCTGTTCGGTTCCGACTTTCCTCACCCGGAGGGGCTCGCAGAGCCGCGCGACTTCGCCGAACCGCTCGCGCCGCTCGGCGACGACGCGGTGCGTCGCATCATGCGCGACAACCTCTCTGGTCTCCTGTTCGGCGAATTGGCCCCCCTATAGAGGAGGTCTCTCGCCGAGCAAGGGGCGGAGGTGCGCGGCGAGGTCGGTCGCCCACCCGACCGGGTCGTCGAGGGGCCAGCCGTGCTCGGGCAGGTCGAAGTACTCGACGGAGAGCAGGCCCGGGTAGTCGAGCTCGTCGAGCCGGCGGAGCACGGCGGCGAAGTCGACCACGCCGGTCGGATCGTCGATGTGCACCTGCGTCGAGCCCGGTCGTCCCTGCCGGAGTTGGACGTGGTCCGCATACGCGAGCAGCTCGAGCGGGTCGCCACCCCAGTCGGCGACGTGGCCGGTGTCGACGAGCAGGCGCAGTCCAGGGACCTCGTCCATCATCGCTCGAGCCGCTTCCAAGGAGTTGACGACCGCACCCGCCCACGGCTCGAGGAGCGCACCCGGCGACGCGCGCCAGTGCTTCACGGTCCACTCCCACATGCCCTCGCCGTCGCGGGGTGCCGGCGTCGTGCACCAACCGGGCTCGGGCTTCGGGTACGCCGTCGGGCAGCCCACGGGGAGCGCGAGCGACGCCGGGTCGACGCTCGTGAGCACGTCGATGTGCTCGAAGCCGAGGTCACGTGCACGTTCGGCGCAGCGGGCGGGCTCGTCGGGCCAGAACACGACGTCGACGACGCCCAGCTGGTATCGCACCGTCGCTACTTCTGGCCTTGGTACTCCATACCCGACGGCATGACCATGCCGACGGTCTGCAAGTGCTGGCCGAGCACCTGATCGAAGTGCTCGGCGACGAGCTCGGGCGTCCAGCCGCCGTCGCGCCACATGAACGCGATCTGCTTCGGGTGCTGGAACAAGGTGTACGCGTAATCGGTGCGCCCGAGGATCTGCCCGTTGACGTGCCCAGCGCGATCAGACGCGAGAAAGGCAACCAGCGGCGCGTTGAGCGACGGGTCCTGCTCCGGTGGCGGCTCCTCACCCGAACGCTCGAACAGCGACGCCGTCATGCGCGTCGCGCCCGCGGGTGCGACGGCGTTGACCGTGATCCCGTAGCGGCCCAGCTCGAGCGCCCAGATGAACGTGAGCCCCATCAGCGCGGCCTTCGCCGCTCCATAGTTGGTCTGACCGAAGTTGCCTCGAATCCCCGCCGACGACGTGATGTTGATGATGCGCCCGTACCCGGCATCCTTCATCAGCGGGGCGGCGTGGCGGGCGCAGTTGAACGAGCCCTTGAGGTGCACGGCGAGCACCGCGTCGAAGTCTTCTTCCGACATCTTCACGAGCGTGCGGTCGCGCACGATGCCCGCGTTGTTCACCAGGATGTCGATCCTGCCGAAGCTGTCGACGGCGGTCTGCACGATCCGCTGCGCGGCGTCGAAGTCGGTGACCGAGTCGTAGTTGGGCACCGCGGCGCCACCGGCCTGCTCGATCTCCTTGCAGACCTGCGATGCCGGGTCCTCTTCCGTGCCCCGGCCGTCGAGGCTCACCCCCACGTCGTTGACGACGACGCTTGCTCCCTCGCCCGCCATGCACAACGCGAACGCACGCCCGATCCCGCGGCCGGAGCCCGTGACGACCGCGACGCGTCCGTCGAGCAGGCCCACGGTGGGCTACTCGGCGACGGCCGTGGCGCTGCCGGTCAGCACCTCGACACCGTCCTGGTTGGTGACCTTGCACTCGAGATCGACGAGCCTCGCTCCCCCTTCGTCGCGCTTACCGGTGACCGTGGCCGTGCACGTGAGCGTGTCGCCCGGCCACACCTGCTTGGAGAAGCGGACCTGGAAGCGCCGCATGGCCTCCGGACCGCACCAGTCCTTGACGACGCGGGCCATGAGTCCGGCGGTGAGCATGCCGTGACCGAACACCGACGGGTTGCCCACCTGCGTGGCGATCGTGTCGTCGTGGTGCATCGGGTTGAAGTCACCGGACGCGCCGGCGTACCGCACGAAGTGCGTGCGCGTGAGGTTCTCGACGACCAGCGGCGGCGCCTCGTCGCCGACATCGACGCCGCCGTAGGTGATCGTGCTCATCTTCATGGTCGCGCTCACTCGGCGGCAGGGTACCTGCCGCCGCCCTTCGGGACGCTCGGCAGCTCCGAGCGCGGAGCGTACCCCGAAATATGACACGGCTGTCAGCCGAGCCCTACCCTCGTCCGATGCCCCGTTCGCGACGCGCGAGCACCGACGGTCAACGGAGTGCCAGCGCGGAGACACGAGCCGGATTGCCCGCACAAGGCCGTGCGCTCCGTGCGCGCGGCCGCCGCACACTCGAACGACTGCTCGACGCCGGCGCGCGGGTGTTCGCCGAGCGTGGGTACCACGCCGCGCGCGTCGACGACATCGTGAAGGCAGCGCGCACCTCGCACGGGACCTTCTACCTCTACTTCGCGAGCAAGGAAGACCTGTTCCGCGCCCTGGCGCTCGACGTCGCCGACGGGATGCTCGAGCTCGCTCGCGACCTCCCGCCGCTCACCCCGGACGGCACCGGGCTCTCGTCGCTGCGCGACTGGGTCGACCGCTTCGCCCGCCTCTACGAGCGCTCCGGCCCCGTGATCCGCACGTGGACCGAGGCCGAGATCGTCGACACGGAGTTCGGGCGCATCGGGGGTGACCTCGCGCGACAGTTCACCGAGGAGCTGACCCATCGCGTCCGAGACGCACGCGCCGCCATCGACGCCGATGTCGCCGCGCTTGCACTCGTCGCGATGATCGAGCGCGCCAACTACTACGTCACCGCGAAGCAGATCCAGGTCGGGCGGGCCGAGATGGTCGACACGCTGGCCGTGGTCATGCACGCGAGCCTCTACGGGGCACCCGTTCATGCCTGACATCGGCGGAGCGCTCCGCCGTTGTCTTCCCTGACACGGACGTCACCTCCGGAAGCTCGGGAGGACCATGCGCACGCGACCACTCGCCCTGGCAGCCGCGGTCTTGGCGGCGGGAGCGCTCGCACTCGCGTTCACGAACGGAGCGGCTGCGGCTTCGGTCGGCGCCAAGGCGAAAGCACCCGTGTGCGCCGGCAAGACCAAGAAGAAGGCCGTCAAAGCGATCAAGAAGGCCTACGACAAGGTGCTGAACGGCAGCCTGACGCTCACGCTCGACGAGAAGTTCAAGTTCGTCGAAGGGTCGGAGGACCCGGCGTTCATCGCCGTGCTCAACAACACCGCGACGAAGAACGCGGCCATGCTCAAGACGACGAGCGAGAAGGTCAACAAGGTGACCTGCACGGCCAAGAAGACGGCCGACGTGCAGTGGGACCTCGTGCTCAGCGGTCAGCCCGCCCCCGGTCTCGCACCGCCGGGATCGGCGGTGCTCGACGGCAGAGTCTGGAAGGTCAGCCAGAGCACGGTGTGCGACCTGTTCGCGCTGGCCGACCCGACGCTCGTGCAGAGCGGCCCGTGCGCCGACGTCGCCGCCGGTGGCGGCGGGTAGCGCGCCTTCCCCCGCCGGGGGTCCCCGGTTATATTCCTGACGCCATCGTCAGAGTGGAAAGCGGGGGGACCATGCGGAGACGAGCACTCGCCCTGGTGACCGCCGTCGTGGCCGCGGGTGCGCTTGCGCTCGGGACCGCCACGGAGGCCGGGGCATCTGTACGAGGGGCCAAGGCGCCCGTGTGCGCCGGCAAGACCAAGAAGAAGGCGATCAAGGCCATCAAGACGGCCTACGACCACTTCCTCAACGGGGCGAAGTACCCCGACGCGGTCAAGGACAAGGAGCCGTACATCGAGCTCCTGAGCGGGAGCAAGGTCAACGCCGACCTGAAGGCCGACTTCGAGGCGAGCTCGGCCAAGAACGCGGCCGCAGCCGCGACGACGAACGTCGACGTCGACAAGGTCACCTGCGCGGGCAAGAAGAAGGCGGACGTGATCTTCACGCTCGTGATCGGCGGCTCGCGGGCCGAGGGCCTCGCCCCGCCCGGCGCGGCGGTGCTCGACGGCAAGACGTGGAAGGTCACGGCCGACACGCTGTGCAACCTGCAAGGGCTGGGTGACGCGACGATCCTCGAGCGTGAGCCCTGCGCGTCGGTGGTCGCCGGCGGGTAGACGCCCGACGACAGCACGACGAGAGGGGTCGCCTACGGGCGGCCCCTCTTCGTTCTCGAGGAGCGAGCGCGACTGCCCCCGTTCCCGACCGGGGTCTCGCCGTGCACCACGGGAAGGATGCTCTCCGAGACGTCGCCCAGATCCTTCGTCGCGCCCGACAGCGCCACGCGACCTTTCGCCATCACGACGACCGTGTCCGCGAGCTTGAGGGCCTGGTGCACGTGCTGCTCGACGACGAGCAGCGAGGTGCCCGCGTCGTGAATGGTCGCGAGGGTCCGGTACACCTCGTCGATGATGAGGGGCGCGAGGCCGAGTGAGAGCTCGTCGGTGATCAGCAGCCGGGGCTCGCGCACGAGCACGCGAGCCAGCGAGAGCATACGTTGCTCGCCTCCAGAGAGCGTGCCGGCGAGCTGACGACGACGCTCGCCGAGATGCGGAAACAGCGTGTACGCCTTGTCCAGGGCAGCGCGCGACCCGCGCCTGCCGAACGACTGTCGAAAGGTGAGCGCCAGGTTCTCGTCGACCGTCAGCGTCGCGAACACCGAGCGGCCCTCGGGTGCATGGAAGATGCCGATGCGCGCGAGCCGGTAGGTGCGCTGGCCCGTGATCTCCCGGCCCTCGTACAGCAGTGATCCCCCGATCGGCGCGAGCAGCCCCGAGCAGATCCGCACGACGGTGGTCTTGCCCGAGCCGTTCCCACCGAGCAGCGCCGTCACTGAGCCCTCACCGACAGAGAACGACACGCCGAAGAGCGAGCGGAACGGCCCGTAGCTCGCCTCGATGTCGCGAAGCTCGAGGATCGGCGCGCTGTTCGAAGACGTCATGCTCATATGTCCCCGAGGTAGGCCTTGCGGACGGTTTCGTCGCCGAGAACCGTCTTCGTCGGTCCGGATGCAATCAACGTGCCGAAGTCGAGCACGAAGAGCCGGGTGACGAGGCTCGACACCATCTCGACGTCGTGCTCGACGAGCAATACCGCGAACTCGTGATCGCGCTGCACCGTGGCGAGCCGCTCGGCGAGGCTTCCGGTCTCGCGCACGTCGAGACCGGACGACGGCTCGTCGAGCAGGAGCAGCTTCGGACGCGTCATCAGGGCCCGGCCCAGCTCCACGAGCCGCCCCCGGCCCAGGCTCAGCGATTCGACCGGCGAGTCGGCCTCGGCGCGGAGCCCGAGGAGCTCGATCATGCGCTCGGCCTCGTCCTGCTCGTCCGCGCTCGGGGCCGACAGGTTCAAGAGATCCTTCCAGAGCCGCCCGCTGCGGTTGCGCTGCCGCTCGGCGACCAGGAAGTGCTCGCGCACCGTCATGCCGGAGAACAGCTCGAGCCGCTGGAACGTCCGGCCGATGCCGAGACGCGCGCGCTCGAAGACCGGGAGACCGCTCAGCTCACCCCCGTCGAAGAGCACCCTGCCCTGCTCGGGCGTGAGCATCCCGAGCAGGCAGTTGAAGAGCGTGGTCTTGCCCGCGCCGTTCGGACCGATGAGACCGACCATCTCGCCGTGCTCGACGTCGAGATCGACGCGGTCGAGCGCGGTGATGCCGGCGAACCGCTTCGTGATCCCGCGCGCCTCGAGGAGCGGCCCGCGATCGCGAGTCGGAGCGTCGGCCTCGCGGACGGTCGTGCCGGTCATGTCGCACCCCCCGCCGGGGCCGGCACGCGCTCGCGCGTGACGGGTCGGTGCACCTTCTCCTCGGGCAGCTCGTAGCTCTCGCCGCCGATCGCGAGCTCGTTGCAGGCAGCTTGCACCGCGGCGACCCACTGCACCCAGACGATCACGAAGATCGACACGATGAAGAAGACCGGCCAACCCGCGGGCGGAAAGCCCTTGTCGACGAAGTCGAGGAAGCCGAAGCCGGTCGGCTCGTTCACCGCGGTCGTGCGGAAGAACAGGAACGCGCCGGCCAGCAGGAAGCCGAACGGCGCGCGCCCTTCGCGCCAGGTGATCGGGCTCGCGAGCCAGCCGCGACGCTTCGCGATGCGCTGGATATGCACGGGCAGCAGGAAGAAGGCGACCCCGGCGATCCCGGCCGGGATGCCCACGAGCACGCAGTCGAGCAGGCTCGCGCGCGCGACCCAGCCTTGCGAGTCGAAGAGCACTCCGCCGAGCGCGCCGGCTCCGGCGCCCGCGAGCAGCAGCACCCGACTCTCCGCTACCCCACCGGCGCGGCGGAGCAGCCCGTCCGTATGCAGGATCCACACGAGCGCGAACACGAGGCTCGGCAGGATGAAGGCGAGCAGCGTGGTGCTGTGGACGGCGACCCAGTGGCCCTGGATCGGGCTGCGCACGAGGATGTACAGGAAGTACAGCGCCGGCCCGGCGAGCACGGGCACCGCCACCTTCCAGACCGGCCGGTACTGCGCCGGCAGCTCGCCCGCGAGCGCGTCGGCGCGCTTCTTCAGCGCCCGCTGGCGAATCGTGGCGAGCACGCTCTTTCGTGTCTGGAACTCGACGATGCCCTCGGGGTGGCGCGCGTACGTGATCGCCCCGAGCCCGAACCCGATGAACGCGAGCTGGAGCGGAAGGCTCAGCGCGTTCTGGATGAGCCAGGTGAACACCACGAAGCCGAGCGCGGCGTTCACCGCGCCGTCGACCGTGCGCGACCCGAGCGTCACCACGAGCACGACCCAGATCGTCCCGTAGATCGCCGGATAGCTCGAGATCGGGTTCACCGTCCCGTCCTGTATCGCCAGGAGCGCGCCACCGAGGCCGGCAACGCCGGCCGACAGGGCGAACAGCGTGATGCGCAGCGCGGTCGCGTTGATGCCGACCGAAGCTGCCGCCGTCTCGCTTCCCCGCAGCGCGCTCAGGTAGCTCCCGGTCGTCCCCTTGCGAATCAGGATCACCGCGATGCCCACGACCGCGAAGACTCCGAACACGACGAGGAACCAGATCCGGTCGCTGTGCGCGAACTCGGGACGGTGCACGTCGATCCCGAACTGGCCGCCGGAGATCGCCTCACGTTGGAAGATCACGTGCTCCGCCATCAGCGCGGCGGCGAGCGTCGCGAGCGACAGGTAGAGCCCCGAGAGCTTGGGGACGGGCCGCCCGACCATTCGGCCGATCAGTGCGGGCAGGCCGTCGATCACGAGCACGAACAGCGCGCCCGCCGCCGCCGCGACGGCTGCGCCGATCACCATCCCCAGCAGCACCGGGATATGGAGGTCCTCGGCCGCGTTGGCAAGGGTGAACCCGCCCGCGGCGGCGAAGCTCGCCTGGGCGAGCGAGATCTGACCGCCCAGACCGGTGAAGATCGTGATCGAGAGGAAGATCACCGCGAGCACGAACGCGTCGGTCAATTGGCGAACCCAGAACGGACTGACGAGGAACATCATCGCCAGCAGGAACCCGATGATGAACACCGGGAACGCGATGCGCGATGCCCGTTGGAGCGCCTCGTCCTTGTACTCGTGGGCCATCGCCGGTGGCGGCGGGTCGACCCCCGCCAGCGGGTCGGTCACCGTCTTCGTCTCGCGCAGCCGGGGCCAGAAGACGAGGAGCAGGAAGAGCAGGAGGAACGGGAACGAAGGACGGATGTCCTTCGCGATCTCGCTGCTCGGACCGACGATGTCGGGCAGCGCTCGCTCGCCGACTCCCATGAGCAGGCCGCCGAGGAGCGTCAGCGGGATGCTCTGGAAGTACCCCACCGCGGCGGCCGCAATGGCGGCCACGATGAGCAAGATGTAGATGTTGCCGTCGAGCACGAAGTAGAGCGGCGCGAGCATCACGCCCGCGAGCCCGGCCAGCAGGCTCGAGAGCATCCACGCGACCATGCTCACGCGGTCCGAGTCGACACCCGCGAGCTCGACCATCCTCGGGCTCTCGACCACCGCGCGCATCTGGAGCCCGGTCGCCGTGTAGCGGAACAGGATCCCGAGGAGCAGGACCGCGACCACGGTCACGAGCATGTTGGTCATGCGATCGGCGGAGATGAAGTAGTCGCCGATCTTGAAGCTGCCGAGCGCGGGCTTGAAGCCCAAGCTCCTCCACAGCGACCATCCGCCGGGCTTCATGCCGATCATCTCGGCGACCCGCGGCGGGTTCTCCCCGGGCTGGTAGCCGAACAGCGCGCGCACGATCTCCGGCATCGCGACGAGCAAGCCGAGCGCGGTGACGAGCTTGACCACCCACGACGCCGTCCGCATGTAGCGGAACAGCGAGCGGTCGAGGAGCAATCCGACGAGCGGGCTCACGACGAGCACCGCCACGATGAAGGCCGGCCACAAGCCCCAGCCCGAGTTCTCGACGAGCTGATAGAACAACGCGCCCGCGAGGAACGCCTGCGCGCTGAACGCGAGGTTGAAGACTCCTGACGTCTTGTAGGTCAGGACGAGGCCGACCGCGACGAGCGCGTACACGCACCCGACCGGAATGCCCTCGATCAGCCACTGGATCTGCTGGTCCACGCCGACCTACGCCCGCGGGCTCGCCGTCAGGATGCTCGTGCTCCTCTCGCTAGGGCGCCGGGGGCGTGCTCTCGGTCGGCGCGGTCTCCCCCGGCTTCAGCGGCCGGTAGTACGGGCTGTCGAGGTTGTCGGGCTGCCGGTTGTCGGGGTAGCACACGAACGGCTGGCCCGGCTTGCCGAAGCGAGGGACGAACTTCCCGTTCTTGGCTTCCACGTACGCGTTGCATGCTTCCTTGGCAGGCCCGTGGCCATCGGTCGGCCAGTTGATCGGCGGCAGCATCCCGTCGGCCGTCCAGCCGGTGATGCCATTGATCGCGGCGATGACCGACTGCTGCGTGAAGTTCTCGCCCGCCTTCTTGATGCCCTCGACCAGCAGCGCCGCGTTGATCCACCCGGCCTGCGACTGCTCGCTCGGCTTGATCCCGCGCTGCTTCATCGCCTTGAGGTACGCCTTCGTGCCGTCCGGCAGCTGCTTGCCCTGCCAAGGCGCGAAGGCGAGCCCGAAGATCCAGCCGTTGAGCTGGTCGCCGTACTTCTCGATGGTCGACTGCCGGTAGCCCTCCGGCGCGTAGAACTTCACGCCGGTGATGCCGGCCTGGCGCATCTCCTGCGAGATCTTGAACGCGCCGCCGAAGTCCATACAGGTGGTGACGTACTTCACCCCGGCGTCCTTCATGGATTGCACGTCTGCGCTCGCGTCCTGGAACCCGAACTGGAGGCTCCGGTCCTCGAACGCGACGTCGATGCCGTACCTCTGGAAGGTGGCCTTCGTGCCGTCACCGCAGGCGGTCGAGCTCGGGTGGCTGTACGTGAGGATCGCGCCCTTCTTGATCCCGAGCTCGTGCGCGATCACCGCGGGGGAGAGCGCCGGACACTTGAAGCAGAGGTAGGACCCCTTCTCGCCGAAGATGCTCTTGCGCGGGCACTGCTCGAACGTACCGCTCGGGCCGGCGACGTTGGGGGAGGCGTCCTCGATCGCGTTGACCTCGGCCTGCGTGCCGCAGTACCCGGCGTCGATGTTGTAGCCGAACGACGGGATGTTGTTGTCGGCCAGGTACTTGGCACCCGCGAACGAGTTCGTCTCGATCGGGAGGACAGCAAACACCTTCTTGTCCTCGACGAGAGAGCGTACGGCCCGGATGTTCCCCGAAGGCGCGCCCTGGTCGTCGAGCTGGGCGACGAGCTTCAGCTTCTTGCCGAAGACGCCGTCCTCCTTCTTGTTGACGAGGTCGAAGTAGGCCTTCGCGCCGGCGAAGCCGTCCTGATACGGCACGTTGAGGACGCTCGGTGGGCTCGCAAGGCCGCCGACGCGGACCTCCTTGCCCGTGACGCCGGGGCGACCGCCGTCCTGTGCTCCCACCGGGGAGACGCTCACGAGACCACCGGCCACCACGGCCGCCGCCACCAGTGCCCCGATCCGCCGCATCCGCCATCCCCCCTCTTCGGGCCGCCGCCAGGACGGCGCGCGCACTCTAGCGAGGAATTCCCTGACGCTCACGTCAGGAACCGGTACCGGGCTGCGCGCGACGATGACCGGATGGCCGATGACCGGGTGGCGCGAACGCTGGTGACGTTCCACGCGCACCCGGACGACGAGTCGATCGCGACGGGCGGCGTGATGGCCAAGGCAACCGCCGCGGGCCACCGCGTCGTGCTGGTGGTGGCGACGAAGGGCGAAGTCGGCGAGGTCGACGACGGTGTCCTCGCCACCGGCGAGTCACTCGCCGACCGGCGCGTGGCCGAGACACTCCGCGCGGCCGACATCCTGGGCGTTGCCCGGGTCGAGTTCCTCGGCTACCGGGACTCGGGCATGGCGGGAACCGCCGACAACGACGTCCCCGGGTCCTTCTGGTCTGCAGATCTCGACCAAGCCGCGGCGCGGCTGGCCGTGCTGCTCGAGGAGGAGCACGCCGACGTGTTGACGGTCTACGACGAACGTGGCGGGTACGACCATCCCGACCACATCCAGGTGCACAACGTCGGAATCCGGGCCGCGCAGCTCGTCGGTACCGCGCGGGTCTACGAGAGCACCGTCAACCGCGACTACATCCGCGACCTCATGACCCGCCGCCGGGAGGACCTCCTCGCCGAGGGGATCGCGATGCCCGGTGGCACAGACATCCCCGATCCCGAGCAGTTCGACGTGGGCGTTCCTGCCGAGCGGATCACGACGACTGTCGACGTCCGCGACTTCGTCGAACGGAAGCGCACCGCGCTCGCCCAGCATGCGAGTCAGGTCGACGAGAACTCCTTCTTCCTGGCGATGCCGATGGACGCCTTTCGGGAGACATTCGGGTGGGAGTGGTTCATCCGTCGCGACGCCCCACCCGGGCTGCGCGAGGCGTCGCTGTTCGACGGGCTCGACGGAGCGCGGTCGTAGCGCCATGGACTGGGCTTTGCTCGCCCTCGGCGCGGTAGCCGTCCTGCTCGCGGCCGACGCGCTCCACCCACCGCGCGTCTGGCTCATCTTGTTCCCCGCGTTCCTGGTCGGCCTCGCGGTGTGCGAGGGCGCCGGCTGGGCCCTCGCCATGCTGATCGCCGCGGTCGCGACGCTGGCGTCGATGGGGGCGCTCGGATCGTGGCCCGGATGGATGGGGCTCGTGCTGGCCGGGATGGCGGCGGCGGCGCTCGTCCGCGCGCTCATGCTGGCGCGGCGCGCGCCGGCGGTCTTCGACGAGGCGCTCGGGCAGCTCGATGGGGGCCCGCCGTCCGTGTACACGAGGACATGGCGCGATGTGGTTGCTCCGCTGTGGTTCGCCGACCCGCACGTGGAGCGGATCGCCAACATCCGGTACGCGGAGGGAGCGGGCCGCCGTCACCTGCTCGACGTCTACCGCTCCAGGGACGGCACGTCGGACGCGCCGGTGCTGCTCCAGATCCACGGCGGCGCGTGGATGTTCGGATCCAAGCGCACCCAGGGGCGTCCGCTGATGAACCGCCTCGCCCGACACGGCTGGATCTGCGTCGCGATCAACTACCGGCTCAGCCCGCGGGTCCGCTACCCCGAGCACCTCGTCGACTGCAAACGTGCGATCGCGTGGATCCGGGCGCACGCAGCCGAGTACGGCGGCGACCCGGATCGCGTCGTGGTGACCGGTGGTTCGGCAGGTGGGCATCTGGCCGCGCTCGTCGCGCTGACCGCGAACGAGCCGGCGCTCCAGCCGGGATTCGAGGAGGTCGACACGTCGGTGCTCGCGAGCGTACCGATGTACGGGGCGTACTCGCTCGCCGAGCTCTTCACGTTCGCCGGGACCGGCCGCCGCGTCGGCGCGTGGATGGGGCGGCTGGTGACCGGCGGCAACCTGGTGACCGAACGAGAGCTCTTCGAGCGCGCGTCGCCGATCTTCGCGGTGCGCCGAGACGCCCCGCCGTTCCTCGTGGTGCACGGCACCGCCGACAACATGGTGCCGGTCGAGCAGGCGCGGCACTTCGTGCTCTCCCTGCGCGAGCACTGTCCCGAGACGATCGTCTACGTCGAGCTGCCTGGCGCACCCCACGCGTTCGACGTGTTCCACTCGGTGCGCGCCGACGCTGCCGGTGTCGCGATCGAGCGGTTCCTCATCTGGGTCCTTGCCGGCTCACCCGGGGACGACGAACGATCCGCAGTCGCCGGTACCGGAGCGAGCGGTCGGACGACCATGGCGCGTACGGCGCCATCGTGAGGGCGGCGAGTGCCAGGAGCACCGCGTCGTAGTTGACGCGCCAGCCGTTGAAGTCGTGCCAGGCCTGGTCGCGGTCGTCCTTGAGCGGCAGCCTCGCGTCCTCCAGGACGCGGCACGCCTCGTCGAACTCTTCCCGAGCGATGCTGATCGGGTCGGTCGGCGCGGGATCAGGGTCGTACTGGATCCCGAACACATCCCCGACTGCACGGAGCGCGGTAAAGCCACCGCGCACCAAGGCGCCGGCATTGGGCGACCAGGGCACCGCGCAGACCGAATTGTAGAGCGACGCCGCGTCGAGCACCGCGCCGGCCGCGGTGACCCACGAGCGGTCGTGGCGTGGGGATCGGAAGAAGGTGAGAATGGCGAGCGACGTGTGTGTCTCCTCGAGCTCGGCGAACCAGGTCGACCACTCGACCCACAGCTCGTCGAGGAGGTTGAAGCGCTGCATGCGCTGCGCCCGGGTCAGGATCTCCACCCCCGACGGCGGGTTGCC
>WNGA01004203.1_pt1 | contig 49001 bp, 40 predicted proteins | sample 5400061 | NCBI WGS metagenome assembly WNGA01 (sample SAMN13153366, study PRJNA577476) | soil metagenome | isolation source: 100 cm soil or saprolite under grassland replicate 2 | place: USA:California | collected 2016-06-15
CGTCGAGGGACAGCTCCCCGGTCGACAGGTCGGAATGGACGTGGAGCACGACGGGCACCCGCTGAAGCTCCTCGCCCGCGACGCCGACGGCGCTGCCGAGAACGAGGAGGCCGAGGCCCGCCGCCGCGAGTGACTTCATGCCAGACCTTTCTCGCGCACGACCTCGTCGTATAGCTCGAGCATCTTCGCCTCGGCGACCGAGGTCGAAAAGGCCTCGGCCCGGTCGCGCGCCGCCGCCGCGAGCTTCGCGCGGAGCCGGCGGTCGCTCCCGAGCTCGACCAGCGCCCCCGCCAGCGCCGAGGCGTCCTCGGCGGCGATGAGACGCCCGACGTCGTCGTCCACCACCGACGGAATGCCACCGACGGCGGAGGCGACGACGGGGACACCGAGCGCCATCGATTCGACCAGCGCGCGGCCCATGCCCTCGTTGCGCGAGGGCGCGGCCAGCACGTCGGCGGCGGCCAGGAGCTCGACGACGTCGGTGTGACTGCCGAGCAGGCGCAGCCGTCCGGGAACCGCCAGACGCTCGGCCAGCGCCATCAATCGCTGCTGTTCCGGCCCCTCGCCGGCGATGAGGACCTGGCTGTCGGGGACACCCCGAAGGAGCGCCGGGAGAGCCTGGACGAGGACATCGAAGCCTTTGACCGGGACCAGCCGCCCGACCGCGGCGACGACGAAGGCGTCCGCCGACAACCCCAGGGCTCGTCGCGCCGCCGCGCGCTCCGGGGCGCGCACGCGGAGCTCGTCGGTCGGCACGCCACTGGGTACCGTCACGAATTGCGAGCGCCGGCCGATCCCCAGGGCGAGATGCTCCTCGATGCCCCGATCGGTCAGCGTCACCAGACGGTCGCTCCAACGCGCCGCGAGGCGCTCGAGCGCGACGTAGAGCGCCGTCCGCGTGGAGCCGTAGTAGGCGTAGAAGATGTGCCCGTGAGGCTGATGGATGACGGCGGGCACCCCGCCCAGGCGCGCGGCCAGCCGGCCGATGAACCCCGCCTTCGACGTGTGGGTGTGGACGATGGCCGAGCGCTCTCGGCGCATCAGACGGACCAGCATCGCGAGCGCGCGGAAGTCCCGGCCCGGCCGGGGCTCGCGATCGAGCGACGGCACGTCGACGAGACGACAGCCCTCGTCACGCGCGCGCTCGATGAATCGTGTGTCCGACGCGCCGATCCCCACGGCGAGGGTCGGCTCGTACCCGCCGCGCGTCAACGCCTGCATCTGACGGAGGGTATTGTCGGCGGCGCCGCCCAGGGTGAGCCGCGTGATGACGTGGAGCACCCGGATCATGGGACAACGGGTCGACGGGCGTACAGCTCGAGAGAGGGACCGAGGAGCCAGCGGTGGGCGGACGCCGCCGCCAGTCCCTCTGCCGCCGCGGCGATGAGGACGCGGAGCAACGCGGCCGCGCGACGGCCGCTGCCATTCCCCTCGCCCGGCTCCGCCGCCGGCGGCGAGTTGCGGATCGCCACGACCTCGAAGCCGCCGCGCTCGGCGAGCGTCCGTAGCCCGCCCGCGTCGAACGCGAACACGTGGAGCACGGGCTGCAGCGGCACCGCCCGGCCCAGCCAGCGCGCGGCGCCGAGGGCGCGCGCCAGAGGACGGTGGAATCCCGCGTTGGTCACGCGGATGACGAGCAGACCGCCCGGGGCCAGGACGCGGTACGCCTCGCGGACGGCGGCGAGGGGATCGGTCGTGAGGTCCACGACCCCGAGGAGCGCGACCGCGTCGATGCTTCCGTCGCGCACGGGCAGCGCGGCGCCGTCGGACTGCACCGCGGCACAGCGGACGCTGGCGAGGGCCACGGCGCACGCCTCGTGGGACAGATCGCTGCCGACACCGCGCCACCCGCACCGCGTCGCTTCGGCCAGGAGATGTCCGCCGCTGCAGCCGACGTCGAGCAACCGGCCCGGGCGATGCAGCCTCGTGAGGGAGGCCGCGATCGACCGGAAGAGCCGCCGACGGGGCTCGGCGGCTCGCGCGTGGTCGAAGGCGCGCGGATACTCCACGTCGTAGAGATGCCGGACGCGCGGCCGCGCCGGTAACACGTCGCGCACGGCCGTCCGGCAGGCGGCGCACACGTGATACCGCCGCGTTCGGAACGTGAAGCCCGCGCCCAGCGGACCGCCGCACACCCGACACGGACCGTCCGCGACGCGAGGCCCGGAGAGCTGGCCGAGCGTGTCCTCCAGGCGGTCGACGGCGCGCTCCCACCCGAACTGCGTCTCGGCGTAGCGCCGACACGCCTGCCGCAGCGCCTCGGCCGCGGGCGGGTCGTTCGCGCCGTCGTCGAGGAAGCGGGCGAGGTCGTCGGCCATCGCCGTCGCCGTCGTCCCGGAAAACACCAGCGACGTGTCGAGCGGTCCGAGGATCTCCGGGATGGCCCCCACCGGCGTCCCCAGCACCGGCGTGCCGCACGCCAGCGACTCGACCGTGACGAGCCCGAATCCTTCGAGCGCCTGGGTCGGCAGCACGAAGAGATCGGCGGCCTGATAGCAGCGGGCGAGCCGCTCCTCCGGCACGAAGCCCAGAAAGCGAACGTGGTGGGCGAGACCGAGGGTCGTCACGAGCCGCTCGAGGTCGGCGCGCAACGAACCGTCGCCGCCGATCATCAGCACGGCGTCGGGTACCCGGCGGCGGAGGCGGTCGATGGCGCGGATCAGCTCGTCCAGTCCCATCCGCGGCTCGAGGTTACGCAGCGTGAAGAGAATGCGCCGATCCGTGGGCCAGCCGAGCTCGACGCGCACGGCGTCGCGCGGGGCTTCCGCGGGACGGAAGCCTTCCAGGTCGACGCCCCCCGGGATCTTCACCACCCGCTCGCCGGCGATCCCGTAGAGCGTGCGCAGGAGCTCCGCCGAGTAATCGCTGAGGACGTGGATCCGCGTGACGCGGGCCAGACACCATCGCTCGAGGGTGCGGAGCAGCGCCGCCGCGGCGCCGCCCGCCGCGCCGGGACGGTGCAGGCCCGTCGTGCCCCGCCGCGCGAGGTACTCCAGCGGCGCCGGCGAGTGGAACGTGTAGAGACTCGGCAGGCGACGCAGGCCGCGCGAGGTCAGGGCCCCGAACGCCGAGAGCGGCTGGTTGAAGTGAAGGACATCGACGCCGTACGCGTTGGCTTCCTCGACGACGGCGCGGCGCGCCCCGAGGATCGAGCCGCGGATGAAGCCCGCGGCCGAGCGGCGACCGACGGTGAAATGGCGGACCCCGACACCCTCTCGACTGACCGAGAGCGGTCCGCCGCCGTCGGGCGATCGACTGACCACGCGGACCCGATGGCCGCGCGCGGCCAGGCGTCGGGACTGCTCCCAGACGACTCGCTCGCTCCCGCCCAGGACGACGGCCGGCGAGACGTCGGCGACGACGACGACCCGGAGGGGCGTCATGGCCAGGAGGCCGGCTCGCTCGCGAGGCCATCGCGCTGTTGACGCATCCAGAGCTCGAGCACCATGAGCGCCCACAGGCGGTCGCCGTGATTGCGCCGCCCCGCGAGGTGCTCGCGCTTGAGCGTCTCGACGACGCTCGGCACGCAGAGTCCGCGGGCCCGGACACACGCGGGCGCGAGCAAGTCTTCCATCGCCTCACGCAGGTCCGTCCGGAGCCAGCGGGCAAGCGGGATCATGAAGCCTTGCTTGGGGCGCCGCAAGAGCTCGCGCGGCAGGACGTCGGCAAACGCGGCCTTGAGCAGCGCCTTCAGTCGACCTCCACGGAGCTTGACGCCCGGGGGGATCCGGAGGCTCAGCTCCACCAGCCGGGGGTCGCAAAACGGGGCCCGCACCTCGAGCGAGTGCGCCATGCTCATGCGGTCCGCCATGACCAGCAGGTCATCGGGGAGATAGGTCGCGAGATCGATCCGGAACGCGCCGTCCACGACGTCTCCACCATCGCGAGTGTCGAACGCGGCGCGCTGGCGCGCCGCGACATCGCCGCGCCACCGGGCGCGCAGCGCAGCGCTGGCGAGACGCTCCAGATCGGCGGCGCTGAAAAAGCGCGTCCAGGCGAGATAGCGATCGGGCAGCGGGACCTCGGCCGCGACGAACCGACGGGCGCGGGCCCCCCAGTCGACGCCCCCCTCCGATTCGCGCGCGAACGCCCGGACCGCCGCGCGCGTGAGGGAGCGGACGGGCCCGGGCAGCCGCGCATAGGTCTCGGAGAGCCGGAGCCCGAGGTAGCGCGGGTACCCGGCGAAGGCCTCGTCGCCGCCGATGCCCGACAGGGCGACCTTGACGTGGCGCGCGGCGGCCTGGGCGACCACGAACGTCGCGACCGCCGAGGAGTCCGCGAAGGGCTCGTCGAAGTGCTGCACGATGGTCGGCAACAGGTCGGCCACGCGCGGCTCGAGCATCTCCTCGTGGTGATCGGTGTCGAAGCGCCGGGCGACCAGGCGGGCGTAGGGCAGCTCGTCGAACGACGGGTCCGCGGCGCCGAAGCCGACGCTGACGGTGGTGATCCGCTGGCCCGTGACCCCGCGCAGGCTCGCGACCACGGCGCTCGAATCGATACCGCCCGAGAGGAAGACGCCGAGCGGGACGTCGCTCTCGAGGCGCCGGCGCACGGCGTCGGCCAGCTCCCGGCGTACGAGCACCGGCGCCTCGGCCACGGAGACGGCCTCGGCCCGCGCCGCCGCGCCCCGTGGCGGCGTCCAGTAGCATCTCGTCTGCAGCCGGTCGCCGTCGGCGATCGCGAGGTGAGCGGGTGGCAGGCTCGCGATCTCGGCGAAGATGGAGCGATCGCCGGGTGAGTAGCCGAAGGCCAGGTAGTGATGGAGCACCTCGGCGTCGACGTCGCGGCCGACATCCGGATGGCTGAGCAGCGCTTTGATCTCGGAGGCGAAGAGCAGGAGCCCGTTTCGGTGGCGGTAATAGAGCGGCTTCTTGCCCAGGCGATCCCGCGCGAGGAGCAGCCGCCGGCGGCGCCGGTCCCAGACGGCGAAGGCGAACATCCCACGCAGATGATCGACGCACGCCTCGCCGAACGCCTCGTAGGCGCGAAGCAGCACCTCGCTGTCGCTGCGTGTCCGGAAGCGGTAGCCCCGGCCCTCCAGGAGCGGTCGCAGCTCGCGGAAGTTGTAGATCTCCCCGTTGAAGACGAGCCAGACCGACTCGTCCTCGTTCGTCATCGGTTGGCGGCCGCCGACCGCGTCGATGATCGCCAGGCGGGTCATCCCGAGCCCGAGACCGGGCTCGACGTGCAGGCCCTCTCCGTCGGGGCCGCGGTGCTTGAGCAGCGGCAGCATGGCCGCCAGCGCCTCCGGGGGCGTCTTGCCAACGTACCCGGCGATGCCGCACATGCTAGGACAGGGGGGACAGGGCCTGACCGCTCATGCCGTCCGCCCAGTATGCGGGAAAAGGCCTTTCGGGGCCATAGCTTCCGGCCAGACCCGTCCTACGAGGCCAGGACCTCCAGATAGAGCTGCTCGGTCCGCCGCGTCATGCGCTCGGCGCTGAAGCGATCGGCCACGCGGGCCCGCGCGGCGGCGCCCATCGTTCGCGCGCGCTCGGGATGTCGCAGCAGATCGAGGACCGCGCCGGCGATGGACGAGGGGTCGCCAGGCGCCACGAGAGTTCCGCTGACGCCGTGCTGCACGATCTCGATGACGCCGTTGACCGTCGTGGCGACGACGGGGCGGGCCATCGCCATGGCCTCGAGGAGGACGAACGGGGAGCCCTCCGAGACCGACGACAGGACGAAGACGTCCATCGTGTCGAGGAGCGCCGGGACATCCGAGCGAGCTCCCGTGAACACGCAGTGCGCACCCAGACCCACGCGCGCCGCCTCGAGCGCGAGAGCGGCACGCAGCGGACCATCGCCGACGACGAGCGCCATCGTCGACGGCAGCTCGCGTCGTATCGCCGTCACCGACCGCAAGAACGTCATCGGATCCTTCTGCGGCGTGAGCCGTCCGACGAAGCCGATCACGGGTCCCGCTCCCAGACCCAGACCGCGGCGGATCTGCCGCGTGTCCCCGCGCGCGGCGTCGAGCTCGTTCACGTCGACGCCGTTGGGGATGACCGTCACCCGCGCGCGATAGTCGCGGGCGAGGGCGTCGGCCACGCAGAGCACGCGCGCGGTCAAGGGCAGCGTCGATCGATCCATCGCACGGTAGACGGCGCGCCGGAGCGTCGAGACCGGATAGTCGCCGAGCGCATTGTGGACCGTGGACACGTGGCATGGACGCGGCAGCAGCGCGACCGCCAGGCGCGCATAGAAGTTCGAGCGCGCCCCGTGCGACTGCACGATGTCCGGCGTGAGGCGACGGAGCGTCGCCGCGAGCCGGACGACGGCCGACGGCGCGACGAGGCGTCCGAGGTCCACGACGTGCACCGGGATCTCCAGACGCGAGAGGCGCTCCCCGAAGGGGCCCTCGCCCGGGAGCACCACGGTGAGGGCGAAGCGGGCGCGATCGAGGTGCCGCGCGAGCAGCTCGAGATAACGCTCACCGCCGCCCCAGTCGGCGGAGCCGGCGACGTGGACGACGCGCACGACGGGCTCTCGCGCGGGGAGCGCCGTCACGCGCGCACGCCGGCTCCGGCCGCGCGACACCGCACGATGACGTTGTACGCGAAACGGAGGCCGCCGACTCTCGGCAGCGCGTATTCGAAGACGTTCCCCAGCCACGGATAGAGCCGCCGCGTCCCCGGCAGCATCTCGAGATAACGGAAGTACCGCCACCCCCGGATCGCCTCGATCTCGAGGCCCGCGCCGCGGATGAGAGCGAGGATCTCGGCGAAGCCGAAGCACGTGTCGATCGGCTGCTCGGTGTTGAGGGGATGCTCGTACGGGAGGAGCTTGCCCCTCAGCCACCGTCCGGGAAGCGCCGCGCCGAATCGATGAAAGGGCGCGAATCCCGCGGCGTTCGGCACGCTGACCACCGCGCGACCTCGCGGGCCGAGGAGTCGAGCGATCTCGCGCAGGCAGCGCTCCGGCCGCTTGAGATGCTCCAGGGTCTCCAGGCAGAACACGCAATCGAACGACGAGGCGACGAACGGCCCACCCAGGACGAGATCGGCGGCGACGATGGTCGCGCGCGCCGGACACCGGGCGACGGCCTCGCCGGCGCGGGCGGGCGACAGATCCAGCCCGTAGAGGGAGGCGTCCGGCCACCGCCGGCCGATCTCGCCGAGCAGCTCGCCGCGACCGCAGCCGAGGTCGAGGACGCGGAGCCGCGACAGGTCTCCGGCGACGTCGAGCACACGACGCAGGAACTCGGGGCCGAGACCGCCGAGGTTCGGGAGCCGGTCATAACGCGCGCGGATCTCCCGGTCGGTGAGGTCGTGACCGGTGCGCAGCACCTCAGGTCGGTTCCACGCGGCCGACGATGCGACCGTCGGCGTACTCGACACAGTACCGGCGTTGGTCGAGGTAGGGGCGGAGCATCGCCGGGTGGGGTCCGCAAACCACCGGGTCGTACGGCACGAGCCCTTCACAGTAGCGGGCGACCAGCGCCGCGGCCGCGGCATCGGGATCGGAGGTCCTCCAGCGCGTGGTTGCGCCGACGTGCGCCCAGGCTTCGAGGGCCGGGTGGCGGCCGTCGGGGGTCGCTCGCAGCCACTCGAGCCAGAAGTGGCGGAGGAGCATGTGCCGCCGGCTCTTGACGTCGACATGCAGGTAGCTGACCGTGGGCCACTCGTGAACCCGATAATACGGAGGGAGCTGGATCGACTCGAACCGCACGGGCAGCGTCGGTCCTTCCCGCAGCACGCGGTCGGCGTGAGACAGCGAGTCGAGCGGGATGTCCCGTTCCACGGCGACGTAGCGGGCCCGCGACGAGGCCGTGTGCACGCTGCCGTCTCGGCGGACGCGTCGATCCGGAAACTGATGGACGAGGTCGCCGGCCACTTCGGCCGCGGGCAGGTACACGACGTGGTAGCGGCGCCGGTCGAGGGCGAGCAAGAACTCGCGCAGGCGCCGGATGTCACGGTCCCCATCGGTGTGCGCCACGAAATCCGCGTCCCATCGGATCACCCAGCGCTGGCGAGCGCACTCGAGGCCCAGGTTCGACAGCGCGAACAGGTCGAGATCCGGGCAGCGCTCGACGCGGAGCCGCGTGCCGAAACACGGCGCGAGGCGTTGGATCGTGTCGGCCGTCGCCGGAGTCGCGCCGTTGTCGAGGACGACCACTTCGTCGGCGAACTCCTGGATCGAGCGCAGGCACGGTTCGACCCACGGCTCGGCCCCGCGCACGCGCACCATCGCGGTGATGCCGTTCGGCCGATCCGGGGGTCCGGGCACCAGGCCCACGCGTGGGGCGACCGAGCATACCCGCCGCCACCACTCATCGAGCCGCATCGAAGCCGCCACCCGAGGTCAAGTCACCAAGCATCCGCTCGGTCGCGGTGACCTCGTCGAACCGTTCGAGAGCGAGCTGCCGTGCCCGACAGCCGAGTGACGCCGCCAGCGCGGGGTCGTCGACCAGTCGCAGGATCGCCGTCTCCAGCGCCCGCGCGTCCCCCGGCTTCACCAGCAATCCGGTGACGCCATGCTCGATGGCCGAAGTCATGCCGCCCCGGGCCGAGGCGACGATCGGCAGCCCTGCGGCTGCGGCCTCGATCACCGTGAGCGGCAGGCCCTCCATGCGGAGGGTTGGCGCCACGAACACATCGGCCGCGGCATAGTACGGCGGCACACCGGCGCACGTGACCGCGCCGGCGAGATGCGCCCGTCCTCGGCGCAGAGGGTCGGCGAGCTGCCGCCGGATCGCGGGCAGATCGGAGCCGTCGCCCACGAGGACAAGGTGCAGTCGCGGATCGCGGGCGGCCAGCGAGGCGAAGACTCGCGCCCCGAGCCACACGCCCTTCTGGCGATTCACGGTGCTGACCATCAGCATCACGCGCGCATTTTCGGCGATCGCGAGCCGGCGACGCATCGCGGCGCGTGTTTCGCCGTCGGGAGCGAACGCCTCGAGCGCGATCCCCGTGTAGGCGAGACGAGCGCGATACCCCAGACGACAGAGGCGCCGCCGCAGTCGCTCGTCCGTGGCGACCACGCTGTCTACCCGCGACCACAGGCGCCGTTCGAGCCAGGCGTAGTAGAGCGTCGCGAGCGCGTGCTTGGGGTACGCGCTCAGGCCCCGGAATCCGTGAGCCTCGTGCCATTCGCTGACGACGTGGGCGAGCACTTCACCGTAGGCGATGACGTGGTGGGGAACGCCGAGCCGGGCATCGGCCAGCCCGCAGCCGGAGAGCCCGAGGCTCAACACGAGATCGACATCGGCGGCGCGGACGAGATTCGCAACCGCACGGACGCTTTCGACGCGCCACGCGTGCGTATAGACGGCTGGCGGTGTCCCCGGCAGATATCGATACCAAGCGCCGTCGCGTTGCTCTTCGACAAGCCCCGAAGGATGCGATGTGCTCAGGACGATGATCTCGTGACCCAGGCGTGCCGCCCCGCGCGCGAGGCTGGCGGCGTGCGTCTCGATGCCGCCGAATCGGTGCGCCGTGGTGCTTCGGGCAAGGATCACGATCCTCATCGCGCGCCGTCCCTCACCGTGGTGTCGCCACGTCGGCCAGGCTGCGGCCGAGAGCACCGGCCAGGACCTCGCCGATCCGGGCCCAGTCGTGCCGCGCGCAGACGAACGCCCGGCCACGGCGTCCCAGCGCCGCACGACGTTCGGGATCGGTGAGCAGCACGCCGAGCGCGTGCCCCAGCGCCTCGGGGGCATCGGGCGGCACGAGCGTCACCGCTCCGCTGGCCTCGGCCAGCGCGCGCAAGGAGGCGATATCGGAGGCGACGACCGGGCGCGCGCAGGCCAGCGCGTCGAGGATTTTGAACGGCGACGTCTCCCCGCGATTGGCCGTGAAGGGCGCCACGACGACGTCCATGGCGTTGACGTAGAGCGGCACGCGCGCGTACGGCACCTGGCCGGTGAAGACGACGATGTCACCAAGGCCGAGTCGTCGGGCCTGATCCTCCCACGCTCGCCGCATGACGCCGTCGCCGACGATCAGCCCCCGCATCCCGGGCGACGTCGCGCGCAGCGCCGCAAGGGCGGCGAGCAGCGTCGGAATCCCTTGGTGACGGTAGAACAAGCCGATGAACCCGACGACGAGACCGCCGGGGTCGAGGCCCAGGCGCCGCCGCGCGTCGCCGGCGTCGATGGGGGTGAAGTGGCGGCAGTCCGTCCCGCTCGGAATCACCTGCACCCGGCTCGGGGGCAGGCCGTACCGCTCGACGATCATCCGCGCGAGTCCCGGAGTCAGCGTGACGACGAGATCGCTCATGGATGCGTTCAGGCGCTCGGCGTACGCGAACAGCCGGCGCCGAACGGCGCCCGCGCGCTCGGCGCGGAGGAACTCCTGGACATCGGCGTTGACCTCGAGAACGATCCGCGCCCCCAGGACGCGGCGCAGCAGCGGCGGCAGCACGTTGAGTCCACTGCGGAAATACACGACATCCGGCGGAGTGCGCCGACCCGCGGCGATCGCCGCCAGCAGCATGTTCAGGTAGGCGGTCAAGGGCCGGAGGATCTCGACGTCGACGATACCGTACGCCCGCGCGGGCACGTCGAGCAGGACGCCCTCTCCCGGCAGCCGCGGATAGAAGACGGTCACCTCGCAGCCCTGCGCCGAAAGCGACCGCGCCAGCTCCCAGAGCTTGCGAAAACCTCCGGCGTCGCCCCGCAGACCGCGCTCATGCGCGTAGTGGAGGAAGAAAGCGCGCATCAAGCGACCGCGGCCTCGTACGCCTGCACCGTGCGGTGAGCGGTCGTCGCCCAGTCGAAGGCGCGCGCCCGCTCGCGTCCACGCTCGGACAGCTCACGGCGGAGCGCGCGGTCCTCGATGACCCGCCCGATCTCCTCGGCGAGGGCGTCCGGCGTCACCGGGCAGTCGAGCAGGCGCGCGGCGTCGCCCGCGACCTCGGGGAGCGACGCGGCGTTGTAGGTGATCACCGGCGTCCCGCACGCCATCGCCTCGAGGACCGGCAGGCCGAAGCCCTCGTAGAGCGACGGGTAGACGAAGACCGCGGCCGCGCGGTAGAGCGCCGGGAGGTCACGCTCGACGACGTAGCCCAGCATCTTCACCCGGTGCTCCAGCCCCAGGCGGCGGACGGTCTCGGCGAAGTCGGTGCGGCCGGCGATGACGGTCCCCGCGACGGCGAGGCTGATGGCCGGGTGCAGCCGCTGCATCGCGGCGAGCAGGGTTCGATAGTCCTTGCGCCGGTCGATCGTCCCCACGTAGAGGACGAACGGCTCAGCGAGCCCATAGGCCCGCCCCATGTCCGCCGAGGACCCGGTGAGGTCGAGCGGCACGCCCCACGGGGCCACCACGATGCGCGCCTCCGGTATCCCGGTGAGCGCCACGAGGTCGCGCTTCGTGAACGCCGATGGCACGAGCAGCCGTCGGGCGAATCGCGCGGTGAACGGCACCCAGCGACTCCAGTACCACCGACCGCGTCCGGGCGGCAGCAGCTCGGGATGGCGTGTGGGCGCCAGATCGTGCACGGTCATGACGACGCGAACGCCGGGCACGATCGCGGCCGCGGCCCCCGACGGGACGTGCAACACGTCTGCGCGAGCCCGCAGGGAGCGCCACGGCAGCCCGGCCTGCCCCCAGAGGATCTGCCGCGCGAGTCGCCAGGTCTCGGCACCGTCGGGAGCGCAGGGAACGTACTGGTGGCCGGGGAAGTCCGCGTGCAGCTGACGGAGCAGATACGCGAGGGCTTTGCCGGCCCCGGTCGGATGCCGGTGCACGCCTCGCGTGTCAATGAACACGCGCATGAGCGGTGATCATCCGGAAACCATCTCACCGATTATCGCAGCCGTCTGATCCATGCTCCCTCGCCGGGCTCGTCCGCGTCGCCGCTGCCGCACGTGCGGGCGCGGCCGTCGGGGCCGAGCTGCGGCCGCCAGCGACCTGCCGCATCGCGGACGTGCCAGATCGCATTGTCGCAGAAGACCTTGTCGCCAAGGAGGTTCGCCGGCGCGCCGTTGCCGTCGATCAATCCCAGAACGAGCCGCTTGAACTCGACATGTTGATAGCCGGCCGCCACGACGCCGGGCGAGATCCCGGGGGCGCGGAGGATCAGCGTCACCCGGGGACGGGCCGCGGTGACCTCGAAGCCGCCGATCCGCTCGGGCTCCGCGAAGGGGTGCAGCGATTGGAATCCATGATCGGAGGTGACGATGACGATCGCCTCGTCGGCCAGGCCCTCTGCCTGCAGGCGGTCGAGAAACCGCCCGAGTAGCCGGTCGACGAACCCGATCTGCCTCCGGTAGGCGGCCAGCGCCCGTGCGTACTCCACCGGGTTCCACTGGTAATTCTGGTACTCGGGTCGGTGAACGACTCCACCGGCGTCGAACACGTAGGGGGCGTGTGGCAGGAGGACGTGCACCCAGGAGAATGTCCCGCGCGCGTCCGCCGCGCGCACGCTGCGCAAGAACTGCTCGAAGACCGGCAGGGTATAGGTGTGATCGGAGAGGCCGAGCATCTGCTCGCTGCCCGTCATCGTCCGGACGTCGTCGGGCACGTAGTGCTGGAGCAGCGGAAGCAACGGAGCCCGCGCCTGGACGTACGCCGTGCCCCGGCACCGGAAGGCGCCATCGAAGCAATACGAAAGATACTGCGTGTGCAATCGCACGGTCAGCCGTCGCGCGACCGCCGTCAGGAGGTTGTTGTCGTCGAACCCCGGCAATTGCCACAGGCATTCCCGGGAGACCGGCGGTGTCCGCTCGAAGACCTGTCCGGTGAGGAGACTTCCGACCGAGGCGCAGGTGTGGGCGTAATTGCCGGTGGCGTCGGCAAACACGCGGCCGCGCGCCGCGAGCCGGACGAAATTCGGAAATTCCGGCCGCACCCGGCCGTTCGACATGACGACGTCCCGGTCCAGCTCGTCGAAGAGGAGGACGAACACCGCGGGCGGCGGAGGCGACGACGCTTCCTGGGTCGCCCGGGTCGCCGGGGGCCGGAGCCCGTAGCCCATGAGGATGGTCCAGACGAGGAGGGCCGGCCCGAGGGCGGCGAGGAATCGCCTCGCCGCGAAGACATACCGGCCGGCGAGGACGCCGACGAGCCCGACGATGGCGGCGGTCACGAGAAGCATGGCCCCCGAGGTGCCTGGCACCGGCATCCGGAAGGAGATCTGGGCTTGTCGCGCGACCGTGAGCAGGCACGCCGCCGACACGGCCGTGGACCACGCGCGCCACGCGCGAGGCGATCGCCGCTCGAGCCACAGGTCGACGATGAACAGGACCACTGTCGGCAAGATCTGCAGGAGCACGATGAGCCGCAGCGTCGCCACGAGCCCGGGACTCTCCGCCATGCGCACGTAGACCGGGGTGGCCAGCGTCAGTGTCGCCGCACTGCACATCGACAGGGCGCGCCCGGTCACCGATCCCGTCACGACACCTCGGGGCACGGGCGTGGCGCCGGGGACACGATGTGGGCGGCGCGCATCCAGCTCGCGATGGCGTCGGCGGCGAGGGCATGGGCACGGGGCGTCCAGTGCGCACCATCCAGGCGATAGAAGAGCGCGGCGCCGTCAGGAGCGGCTCGGCGAAAGGTCGCGGACAGGTCGAGCGTCGCGCCGACCGCGGCACGCGCGGCCGCCGCCTTGGTCGACACCGAGTAGAAGAGATCCGGCAGGATCACGATCGCGAACGCGCTCCCGTCGCCCGTCACCCTCGCGGCCAGGCGCCGGATGAGCGCGGCGGTCAGATCGAGCCCGGCCGGGGATGGCGGAGGCGGCGCCGCCGTTGCGCTGCCTCGGAAGGCCTGACGGACCATCGCCAGCGCCGCCCACACCCTGACGTGGCCGCGGATCCAGTCCCGCGGACGCACGTGATCGAGGCCGCCGGGCTCCCAGTCCGAAACGCGGGGCACGGGAACGTGCGTGAGCGTCAGGGCACCGTCGGGCGTTAGGCGAAAGTATGGCTTCGGATAGCGCCCCTGGAAGGCCAGCGCGTTCTCACGCACGTCGTTTTCGTAGAGACCGAGCAGCACGAGGTCCGCGCAGTAGCTACGCCCCTCCCGCTCCCAAAGGAGCAGCTCTTGGTCGGTGCCGTACCCGCTCACCGCGAGGTTCACGACCTGCACCGCCCGGCCCTGCAGGTGCAGGTCCTCGGTCAAAATGTCACCGTACCGTTGTGACTGCTCGACCCCATGGCCCCACGTGATCGAGTCACCGAGCAGGACGACGCGGAAGACGCCCGGTGGCTTCGCGACCGCGACCTCGGTGTCGCGAAAGCCGCGCGCGTTGAGTCGGATGTCGCTCGTGAACTCCCAGCCCGAAAGGACACCATGCGCGCCCGCTCGCCCCCGCCAGCCGAGCTCGGGGTCATAGTCGAAGAATCCGGAGGTGTCGGCCGGAGCGCGCCGGTGAATCTCGACCGCGGGGACGGGGAACACTCGTAGGACCACTTCGAGTAGGACGAATCCCGACAGGAGACCACCCAGCAGCAGGAGAAGCCGACCTCTCACTATGCCGTCAACCGACAGGACCGCATCCCGCGAAGCTCACGAATTCAGCCGATAGACGACGGCGGCCGTTCGGGGATCGCCCGAACATCCTGCTGAACATACCGTCTCTCCGTTCGCGCCAAAGCAACACCTCGCGGTCGCGCCACTCACTGCGAGCAGACCAACAATGAGGAGTTCGATCCGCCGCGATCGCAACGACGCGATCCGTGGCTGCAGCCTTGGCCGCCCGTTACGTTATCATGTGGCGAGTGACCTCGACACGGTCCTACGTGCCGCCCATGTGCCTTCGGCGCATTGACGAAATGCCCGCCGCGAGACGAACTTAGTCACGTGCAACGTTCGCGAGCTCAATACGTCCTCAAGCCGGATCGGCACAGCAGTCATTCGATCATTCTCAATTGGTTCGGCGAGGGACGGGACGCCGCCTCCTCGACGTTGGCGCCGCCGACGGGTCCCTCAGTCAGCGCCTCACGGCGCAGGGTTGGCGCGTCACCGCCATCGAAGGCGATGCCACGGTCGCTGAAGCCGGCGCCCAGTACTGCGAGACCATGATCACGATGGATCTCGACCGAGACATTCCGAAGCTCGCGGAACCGTTCGATGCCATCGTCTATGCCGATGTTCTCGAGCATCTGGTCGACCCGCTGCACCTGCTCGTCGAGCTGAACCGCTTGCTCGCCCCCGGCGGGACCGTCGTCATCTCCGTGCCCAACATTGCCCACCTCTACATCCGTCTGTTGCTCTTGGCGGGCAGATTCGACTACATCGACCGCGGCATCCTCGATCGCACACACCTGCGGTTCTTCACCGATCGCTCGCTCCGCGAGCTGATCGCGGAGGCCAGACTGCGCGTCGTGCGTTTGACCGCCACGCCAGCGCCACTGTACCAGGTACTGCCCACGCGCTGGCACAAGCCGTGGGTGGCCGCCACTCATTCGATCAATGCGGTGATCGCGCGCAGATTGCCGCGCCTCCTCGGATACCAGTTCGTGGTGCTCGCCACACCGTCGCATCCGGCGCCCCTGTGATGGAGGCGCGCTGAATCCGAAGGCTGTCACGGAGCGTTCTCCTCTCGTCGGTCTGGCGCTTCTCCTCGGCGCGGCCCTCGCGCTGCGCTTGATATTCTTCGGCGGTCTCCTCGCCGAGGATGACGCCCTGTACTGGGGCGCCGCCCAGGGCCTGAGGCCCGGCGACTATGCGCGCGGGGGCCCTGCCTACGCGACGCGCCACGGGCTCGTGCTCCCGCTGGCGCTCGCACAGGCGTGGTTCGGCGAGACCGAGCGCGCGGCGGCGCTGGTCTCGCTCACCTACTCGCTTGCCCAGCTCGTGCTCGCCTACGCGCTCGGGCGGCTCTACGGCGGAGCCGCCGTCGCGCTCACGGCCACGGCGCTGCTGGCGATCCTGCCGCTCGATGTCGTTGCCGCCACGGATCTGCACCGCGATCTGCCGCTCGCGGTCTGGCTTGCCGCGGCCTTCTACGGGGTGAAGCGTGGTGAGATGTCCGTCCGGCGGTCCGGCGTGTGGTTCCTCCTCGCCGGCCTCGCCCTCGGCATCGCCTACGTGACGAAGGAGACGGCCCTGGTCTTTATCTTCGTCCTGCTCCTCCGCACGTGGTGGTTCGGGACCGGACGTCAGGGCTATCCATGGCTCGCGACCGGCTTCCTGACCGTGTTCGTCGCGGACGTCGTCTGGTTCTGGTCGGCGACGGGACTCCCCTTCTATCGTTATTCGTCGCCCGTGCTCTCACAATATCGGTCGGAGGGCGCTCTGCTGTCCGTGCCGTCGTACACCTGGATGGCCGGCTATCCGGCATTACTGCTCTCTCCGCTCAGTGGTGGCTTCCCGTACTTCGCGGGGATCTTCCTGCTCGTGGTCGGCGCGCTCGTCTGGGGCCGCCGGAGTCCGGATGTGCAGGAGCTGTTCTTCTGGTGGTGCCCGTTCCTCGTCGTCCTCTGCGTGCTGCCTCTCGATCTTTCGCTGACCCGGCCCGCCGCGCCTCATTTTCCCCGTTATCTGCATCCCCTGCTCGTGCCCTTCGTGCTGACCGTCGCCATCTGGCTCAGGGGGGGCCTCGCCCGGCGGCCGGCGTGGCGTGCGGCGATATTGGCGATCTTCTCTGCCCTCGTACTGGGCGGGACGTGGAGCGCCAACTTCGACTACCGGATCTGGGCGGCACCCGCTCGCCAGGCCGCCCCGCTGATCGCTCGTCTGCCGCCAGAGATGGTGGTCGCGACCGACGGGACGAGTGCATGGTTACTCCGCGCGCTTGCTCCCCGCACCCGCGAGCGAGTCATCTCCTACGTGGGGCTCGACCTCGACTCACCACGCTCCCTCCTCGTCCTGCGGGATCCGGCGTTCCTGCCGATCGAGCTCCGCTACGGTCGAAGGGTCCCGCCGGCCGTCGCCTCCCCGCCGCCGGAATGGGAAAGGGTGGCGGAGTTCATCCGGCCCAGCCGGCCGGGTCTCCGGTCTCTCGTGCTCGCGTGGTTACGTGGAGGCAACGTTGCTGCGGCAAAGCCGACCATGGAGCCGGTCGTTCTCTGGAGGCCGCACCACGAATCGCGGCGTCGGTAGCCCGAGTGGAGTGCTGTCGACGGTTCCGGACCGCTCATGGATCACGGTGATACGACACGCCAGAGTGTGGCCCTCATGGTTTCAGTGGTCGGGCCTCGGTCCCTGCCAAGCGATCGCGTGAGGATGCCTCGAAGGCTCACACGTTGGTCGCGGTCGAGCTCGGCGACACGCTCCCAGGACGCGGGGGGCGTCGTCATCGCGTCCGGCGGCACAAGACCCTCCCGTCGCCCCTGCGCGATATAGGTTGGATCGGCCAGGACGAACACGGGGCCACGAGTCGCGCCGATCTCTCCCTCCGAGTACGAGATGATTTGGGGGCTCGACCTCGGTAGAAGGAATTTCAGTTGTGTCGCCGTCAATGGATCGGTGATCACACGGGCATTCGAGGGAAGGCGCTCGATGATCGGCGCCGCTTGTCTGGCGACGGCCGCCCACGCGCGGTAATCACGGTGAGTTGCCAGGATCCCTACCGCCGCCAGCCCTACGACCGCGACCATGACAGAGATCCGGAGCACATGCCGGCCTGCGAGGCCGACCTGAAGCCAGAGTGCCGAGGCCAGCACGAAGGGGATCAGCAGCGGGTGCAGCGTCCGCGCGAAGTGGTGAAACAGTGGCCAGCTGAAGGTCCAGTCGAGCGGGGCGAAGTTGAAGGCCAGGAGGAGTCCCCCCCACCAGAGCGCGAGCCACTCGATGGCGCGCCGGCCGCGCCCGAGTCCCCAGAGCGTCGCCGCCACGACCAGGTAGAACAGACCCGCGAAATAGCCGAAGGCGCCGCCGAGAGGGTCCAGCAGCATCGATGGGTATCCGAGCATCCAGCCGTACCCCGGCGCCATCGCTGACACGGTCCCCGCGTGCAGGGCCGCTTGACCGCCGTAGCGGTACAGCGGATCGCCGGTGAGCGCGGCCAGCCAGATCGTCTCCGCCGCCGCGATCCCGAGAAACCCGATCGCCGCCCAGCCATACCCGCGCGGCCGGCGCCGCGCCAGCGCCCGACGAACGGCCAGGAACGGCGCCAGCGCGAGGGCCACCTCCTTGGTGGCCACGGCGAGCGCCAGCATGACCCCGGCCGCGAGGAACCAGAGTCGCCCACGGCTCGTCGACGCCTCCCCGCGCATGACCGCGTACACCGTGGCGGCGAGGAGCACGGCGAGCGGTAAATCGGCGTGGAGATCGGTGGCGGCGATCACGTCCAGCGGAACGATCGCGAGCAGGGCCGTGGCGGCGGTGGCCACGGCCACGCCGCCCCAGAGGAGACCCAGCGCATAGGTCAGGACCAGGTGTGCCATCGAGTAGGCGAGCGGGACGAGGAAGGGCGCCCACTCGTGCTCACCGAACCACGCCTGGCACAGCGCCAGCGGCACCGTCAGCGTGTAGCGCAGGTGGAAGGTCGAGTGCGGGGCGTAGTCGCCGGCGCGCAGAGCACGCGCCGCCTCCCAGTACGTGACGTCGTCCCAGCCGAGCAGGCCGCCGAAGAACGCCAGCCGGAGCGCGAGCGCCCCGCACAGCAACGCGGGCAGCCACGCCACGTTCCCGAGGCGCCGCCACCGCGGTGAGGCGTCGGGATCGCTCGGCGTCATCGCTGCCGGCGCCAGTCACGGTAGCTCTGCCAGCCCTGTCGCGAGCCGACGATCAGCGCGCGGTGGCGCGCGGACAGGAACCCGAGCCCCTCCTGGGTGTGGGGGCGGTTCATCACGTGGCTGCGATAGAGTCCCCAGGCGACCGCGGGCCAAACGCGGCGGGGCAGATGCTTGAACGTGAGGTAGAACATGTTCCGGAAATACATGGCGTACCAGCCGTGCGACTGGGGCTCCCGTCCCAGCAAGTGCCGATTCTCGCATCCGCCGGGGCTGGCCGAGGGCGCGTGGATGACCTTCGCGTCGGGCTCGAAGACCACGCGATACCCCGCGCGCCGCACGCGCAGACACACGTCGTTCTCCCAGCGGACGGCGTTGCCCGTGAACCGCTCGTCGAAGCCGCCGATCTTCTCGAGGACCGCCCGCTTGAAGGAGACGTTGCATCCGGGCGCCGTGACGACGTCCGCCCGCGTGCCGTGATCCCACGCCGTGTAATACCACCCCCACACCGGGTCGGCGGAGCGCGGGTCGTAGCGACTGCCCTCCGGATGGCGCGGGTCGGACTCGTACCCGGCGACGCCACCGACGGTCGGATCCGCGTGCGCGCCCTCGTGCCTCTGGAGGAGCGCGGCGTCGTCGATCCGCACGTCGTCGTCGGTCAGCCAGACCACCTCGCCGCGGGACAGTGCCAGCCCTCGGTTGAGCGCGGCCATGAGGCCCGGCTCGGGAATCGTCACGTGCCGGATTCGCTCGCCGACGTCCCGGAGAAACGCGCGCGTCGAGGCCGTGTGCTCGGGGGTCTGGTCGAGGACGATCGTCTCGAACGACGGGTGTCGCTGCGCGAGGATGCCGGCCAGCGCGCGGCACAGCAGGTCCTCACGACGGTAGGTCGGGAGCAGCACCGAGAGCCGGACCGGTGCCGGATCGGGCATCCGGCTCATCGCCTCCGGCCCCGGGCGATGGCCCGGTTCAGGAGATCCACCAATCGCGGGACGACGACCGGTGCCGAGAACTCCCGCTCGACGCGCTCGCGACCCGCCCGGCCCATCGCCGCCGCCCGCTCGGGATCCTTGACCAGCGCCGCGAGGGCGCCCCGAAGGGCCGGGATGTCGCCGGGTGGCACGAGACAGCCGGTCAGGCCGTCGATGATCTGATCCCGGGTGCCGTTCACGTCGCTCGCGACGACTGGCCGTCCGGCCGCCATCGCCTCGAGCACGACGTAGGGAAAGGCCTCCTCGCGCGATGGGCACACCACGGCATACGCGCCGCCGAGCAGCCCTCGAACGCGCTCCCGCGAGCCGATCCATCCGAGAAGGTGGACACGCGGGATGCCTTCCGCCGCCGCGCGCACCATCTCGAGCTGCGGGCCGACCCCGACGATCACGAGGTGAAGATCCGGAAAGTCGTCACCGAGCGAGCGGAAGGCCGCCACGAGCACGTCGGCGCTCTTGTTGGCATCGAGCCTCCCGACGAACAGCAGATACCGGTGCCCGGCGGGAATTCCGGCCGCCGCGGCCGCCGCCTCTCCTGACGCGATCTCGAACACCTCCACGGGATTCGGAACATGCAGCGCTTGGCGGTCGGCAAGCCGATGCGTCGCACGCACCCGCCCGTGCTCGGTGCGATTGGGAGCGAGCAAGAAGGTCGCGCGCCCGAGGGCCCAGCGCCGGAGCCCCTTGAGCGGCCAGCGCGCCGGCGAATGGCCGCCGTGGAACTGCCCGATCACCGGGATGCCCAGCGCGACGCCGAGCACACTCACCACGTCGAAACGGCCCGACTCGTAGTCCTGGACGTAGAGCACGTCCGGCCGGCGATGCCGGAGCTCCTGCACCAGGGCCCAGGACATCGTCGCCAGATGCAGCGAGAAGTGATGGATCCAGGGCAATCGCGCGGTCCACCAGTTGTACAGACGGCCCGCGGGCAAGAAGCGAACCTCCGCGCCGGTCGGCACGTGAGCCCGGCTCTCCGCCGCCGTCACGTCGCGCGCGAACACGTACCAGCGCAGCCGGAATCCTTCGCGCGCCAGGAAGCGCGAATAGTACGCGATCCAATCGTTGTCGTAGGTCTCGACGTACGCATCGCGCGAGATCCCGAGACGCGCAAAGACCTCCTCGAACACGCGAGCGCTGACGACCAGGCCGATGGTCGGAGGAACGCTCGCCGACAACTCACCGGGTCCGTGGCGCCCGCATCGTCACGATGCCCCACGCCGTACCGAGCTTGCGGGCGACCTCCATCAGCGCGCCGAAGCAACGCCGGCGCGCGGCGTGGAGCAGGTAGAACGGCAACGGCCAGAGCGTCGCCCAGAGCGAGAGCCGTCGGCCCTGGAAGCGGGCGTAGACCACCGATTCGAGCCCCTGGCGAAAGCGGCGCCTCAGCAGCACGTGCCGGCGGAGCTGCTCACGCGTGCGTCGATGCCACAGCCACGCGGACGGCACGTAGACCGATTGAATGTTCGCTCGGGTCAGCCGCAGCCCCCACTCCGCGTCGTCGCCCCACCCCGAGAGCAAGGGCTCGAAGGCGCCCACCTCCTCGAGCGCCCACCGCCGGATCGCAAGATTGCCCCCGGTGACGTGCTCCACGACCCGTTCCTCGGTCCCGAGGTCGAACGCGTTCTCCCAGCGCCACGATTCCATCTCGCAGATTCTCGGCGCCGGCGCCTCGAAGCGCAGGCGCACGGGCCCGCCGACGCAGCCGGCGGCCGGATGGCAGATGCGCCCGGTTGCGAGTGGGGATCACGACGGACACGAACGGCAGAGCGGCGGGATCGTGGTCAGGGGGAGAAGACCGACTCATCACCCGTCTCGGCCCACGCGATGATCTGTCCCACCCGCCGCTCCACGGTGTGCAGCCGTCGCACCTTCTGCGCCGCGTTGGCGGCCATCGTGGCGGCGAGCGCCGGATCCGCCTGGAGACGTCGGATCGCCGCCGCCAGCGCGGAGGCATCCGTCCCCGGGAAGAAGACAATCTCGCGGCCCTCCTCGAAGAGGGCCCGATTGCGCGGGCGCTCCGGAACGTCCCACGAGATCACGGGTCGGCCCACGGCCATGGCCTCGACGACGCGGCCCGGATACGCGCCAACGAGGTGCGGCAGGTTGACGACCATCGCGGCCTGGCGCAGCGACTGGAGCCACCGGCGGAATATCCGCCGTCGTAGTCGCCGCAGCGCCAACAGATAGAGGTCGTTGGCGGCTCCCGGAGCGGGCAGCTGTCGCTTCACCCATCCCGTCGCGATCATGTGGAGGCGTTCGAACAGGCGCGGGTATTGGGTGCCGGCCTCCGGCGAACGCTGGGCCACCAGCAGATCTGCGAGAGCCGGATCTTCCAGCAGCGTCGCCCGCTTGCCGTAGAGGCTTCCGCTGAAGATCGCGGGTCCCGCCGACACCGCCTCGACGGCGCCGACGACGAAGCGCTGGGGCACGGCGGAAAGCCACCAGGCCGCCCGCACGTCGCCCTCGGCATCGACCTCGGCCGCATCCGTCTCGTCGACGAGCAGGGCGTGCGTGAGGAACTTCAACCGCTGTTTGACTTCCTGCTTGCGGGCACGGTACCGGGGCCAGGTCGCGTAGGCCTCCTCGTCGTACGCCAGCGACTCGGGAGCGAAGCCGATCCGGACCGGGGCCCGCTCCGCGATCCACGACAGCGTGTCGGCGTCGAGGATGTCCTGGTGGACGATCTCGACCCACACCTGATCGAAGCGCTGGTCCCCGCACAGCTCCCGCACACGGGGCAGCCAGGGCGTCGTGATGGTCGTGTACCGGACCCCGTTGGCGCGGAGGCCTTCCTCGAGGCCGAGCTGGGCGCAGTACGTCCACGAGCGCGCCCGGTGCCACCGGTTGAACTCGAGAAAGAGGCACAGGACCCGCAGGCTCATCGCGCGTGCGCCGGCCGCGGCGAGCCCGGAGCGACGGGCGCGTCGCTGGCGACCGCACGCACGCACCAGTACAGGGGACGAAAGCCCCAGCGCTCGGGGAGCTTCCAGACCACCGGCCACTTGGAGACGTAAAAGGCGAGCCGTCCAAGGCCCTTGAGCCGCCACACGCCCCGACGCACGGGCAGGCGCCAGTACTGTCCCCAGACCCCGGTGAGCTGGAATCCCGTGGACTCGAGCTTGGCCGAGAGCTCCTCCAGGGTCATCTCGTGGACGTGATACGGGTTGGTGTTCCCCGTGAGCACCACGTTGGGGGACGACAGCGCGAGCACGCCGCCGTCCCGCAGGCCGCGCCGCAGCTCACGGAGGAACCCCTGTCCGTCGAGGACGTGCTCGATCGTCTCGAGCGAGACCGCGACGTCCACGGAGCGGGCCCGCAGGGGAAGCGCGAGCGCGTCGGCGCGGACGTACCGTGGGCCCGCATACGCCGTCCGGGCGAAGTCCAGCGCGGCCGCGTTCACGTCGACGGACCACACGCGGGCCGCCCCCGCCTCGCTCAACATCCGGCTGCCATACCCCGTCCCACAGGCGGCGTCGAGCACCGAACGGCCGCGGATCCGGGCGATCCGCGCCGCCCAACGATAGCGGGCGACGTGCTCGGCCTCGCGGTGCTTCGCAAAGAACCCCGGAGCGATTCGCTCGACCGCGTCCGTGGTCTCGCCGAACACCCGGTACCGGTCGACGTCCGTCATCACGCCGGCCGGGCGCCGAACGAGATCACACGGACCCTCCCACGAGACGGTGTGCCGTCATCTCGCGGACACGCTCCGCCGCGGCGGCGCCGAATCGCTGCCCGGGCATGGCGAGGTACGCCGGGACCTTCAGCCAAGCTCTTCATGCATACCGACGCGCGAGGCGATGGGCCGTCATGTGCCGGATGTCGTCAACGGCGGCGGGACCGAACTTGTGTGCCACGAGGTCGAGATAGCGCGCATCGGCGAAATACGACATGAAGGCGTGATCCCGGAAGCGCAGCACGTCCGCCGCGGACAAGTGCTTCGTCGGTAGCGGCGAGGTGTCGACGGCATGTTGCGAATATCCAGACCATCGCTCGGGCAGCGCCCAGCCCACCCGCTGCGCCAGCTCGTACAGCGGCGATCCCGGGTAGGCCATCGCGCAGTAGAAGTTGGCGAACTCGCAGTTCAGCTCGAGTGCCAGGTCCAGCGTCGCCTGCATGCTCGTGAGGTCGTCTTCGGGCAGGCCGAAGATGAAGTTCGCGATCACGTTGATCCCCGCCGCCCGCACCTCCTCCACCGTCTTCAAGACCAGATCCTGATCGAAGCTTTTGCTCACATCGTCCCGGACGCGCGCGCTGGCCGCTTCGATGCCGAAGGCCAGCCAGGTCACCCCCGCCCGGCGCAGGCGGTCCAGCAAGGCCGGCTTCACCGTGTCGACGCGGGCGTAGGCCCAGATGTTGAGATCGTGGCCGCGCTCGATGATCGTGTCGCAGATGCCCAGCACGTGGCGGGCATTCAGGACGAACATCTCGTCGGCGATCTTGATGTTGCGCACGCCGTAGTCCTCGACCAGGCGATCGATTTGGGCCACGACGGCCGTCGGGCTCCAGAAGCGGTAACTGTTCGTGCCGCTACGATAACCGAGCGTTTGCTCGCCGCTCTTGAATGGCGCCTGGATGCAGCAGAAGCTGCAGTGATATGGGCAGCCGAGCGTCGTGTACAGCGCGGCATACGGCTTCCGGCTCGGCTGGCCGAGCGCGTGCCAGTTGTGCGCCCGGTACTTGGCCATCGGCAGGAGTTCCCACGCGACGGAGGGCATCTCGGTATCCAGTTCGCGGACGAGAGGCGGCGGCGCGGTCGTCCGCGGCTGTCCATCTTCTCGGTACCAGAGCCCGCGGACCTTGGCGAGAGCGCCGTCTTCGCCCGTGGCCAGGGCCTCGAGCAACTCGACGACGGTATACGGACCCTCGCCACCACAGACGAAATCCGCGGCCTCCTCGCGGAGCGTGCACTCCGGAAGCGCCGCGACGTGACCGCCGACGAGCACGATCGGCTGAGCGGGCTCCCGGCGTTTGATCTCGGCGCACAACGCGCCCGCCGCGGGCATGTTCTGCGTGGAGGCGGAGGGCTGGTGGCCATAGACGACGACGGCGGTGAGGCGCGGTCGCAGAGCGATGACGCGCTCGGCCGCCGCCCCCGCGTCGAGTTCATCGGCCTCGGCATCGACGATTTCCACCGAGAAGCCTCGGCGGGCGGCAAAGGTGGCCAGCAAGCCCGCCCATACCGGAGGTTCGACGGCGGCGAGCGACGTGCCGAGTGCCTGGTAGACAGCCGAGCGGCCGCCCGGATTGACGACCACGAGGTCGAGCGGTTTCACGGATGAGCCCGCTCTGAGAGCGCCACGTCGCAGATGTGCTCGATGTCCGCCGGTGTGAGTCGGGGATGATTGGGAAGCTGGAAGCTCGCGTCGTGGATGCGATCCGCCACCGGGAAGTCCTGCACGGCAAAGCGTTCCCGCCAGAACGGCTGGCGCGACATGTTGCCGCCGCCCAGCGGGCGCGTCTCGATCCGCGCCGCCCGGAGCGCACGCGCGACCCGGTCGCGGTGCTCGGCGGACGCCGCGAGGCCGGCGAACGAGATACTGCAGATCGCGGCGCGCTCGTTCCGCTGGTAGCCGAAGTCCGCGCAGGCCGCGAAGCGGGTCTGATAGATTCGGTGATTCTCGACACGGCGTTTGACGACGTCGTCGATCTTCCGCATCTGCGAGAGACCGATCCGGGCGTTGAGATCGGTGGAGCGGACGTTGAAGCCCGGATAGTAGAACGTGAACGGGCGATTGAATTCGAGCGCCCCGTGCGCGCGCGCCTGGGCCGCCTCCTTTTCGGGCGGCAGATCCTTGGGCCAGCCGTGGCTCCGAACCTGGGCCAGGACGTCGCGCAGATGCTCTTCGTTCGTCGAGACCATCCCGCCCTCGATGGTCGAGATGTGATGGCCATAGAAGAAGGACATCGTGCTCAGCTCGCCGAACGTCCCGACCGCGCGGCCGTCGTAGCGCGAGCCGAGGGCGGCGCAGCAGTCCTCCATCAGCACGAAGCCGAAGCGCTCCTTGAGGCGCAGGAGTGGCGCCATGTCGGCGGGGACGCCGAGCACGTGGACCACCACGACCGCCCCCGGGCGCTCCCGCTCGACGATGGCCTCCAGATGGTCGGGGGCGAGCCCGAACGTGCGGGGCTCGGCCTCGCACATGATCGGCTCAAACCCGAACTGGATAGCCGGCGCCACCGTCGTGGCCCAGCTGATGGCCGGCACCACGACCTTGCGGTTGGCCAGGCGCCCGGAGGCGAGGAGTGTGTAATACATGAGGAGATTGGCGGATGACCCCGAGTTCACGAACGTGGAATGTCGTACGCCCAGCCAGTCGCTCCAGGCCTCCTCGAACTCGCGCACCAGCGGCCCCTGCGTCAGCCAGGGATTGGTGCCGAGCCATCCGATCAGATCTTGGAGATCGTCGGCGTCGATCGTCTGGTCGGCGAGTCGATATTCGGCGGGCATCAGAAGGGTCCCCGGAACGCCACGATCTCCGGCGCGTCGGCCCCGGTGGGATGCCAGGCCGGTCCCCGCTCGTGGACGAGCCGGTGGGCCGCCGACGCGATCCTCGGGGCATCGGGATAGAACAGACGCTCGAGCGCCGGTGTCGTAGGGCAGGTCACGGGCTCGAAGCCGAGACGGCCCACCCGGACCTCCCGTTCGCCCTGGAGTCGCTCGACGACCCGGGTGACGATCTCCGCGCTCGCGCCACAGGACAGCCACGCTGCGTCGACCACGAGAAGCCGGCCGGTCTTCCGGACGGACTCCACGATGCCCTCCGTGTCGAGCGGGGACAGCGAGACAGGGTCGATGACCTCGGTGCTGATCCCGACGCTCTCGAGGTACTGCCGGGCCCGGAGGCACTCGACCGCCATGTGCGAGATGCCGACGAGCGTCACGTCGCGGCCCGGCTCCAGCACGCGCGCGCGGCCGAACGGCACCGTGTACTCGGCGCTCGGGACGTGGCCGCGCAGACCGTGCACGATGCGGTGCTCGACGAAGATCACCGGGTTGTGATCGCGGATGGCCGCGATCAGGCAGCCCTTGGCGTCGTAGGGCGTCGTGGGGGCGACGACCTTGAGACCGGGGATGTGCATGAACAGCGACTGGAGCCCCTGAGAGTGCTGGGCGCCCTGTCCCCAGCTCCGCCCAATGATCGCGCGGACGACCAGCGGCACCGAGACCGCTCCCCCGTACATGTAGCGCATCTTCGCCGCCATGTTCACGAGCTGGTTCATCGCCAGGAGCAGGAAGTCCATGCGGATATGGACGTGGACGGGGCGCAGCCCGCCGAGGGCCGCGCCGATCGCCATTCCGGTCATCGCGTCCTCCGAGAGCGGCGTGTCGAAGACGCGATCGGCGCCGAACTTCTCCTTGAGTCCCTTGGTGGTGCCGTAGATCCCCCGGAAATCGTCGACCCCGAGACCGAGAACGATGACGGACGCGTCGCGTGCCATCTCCTGCTCGGTGGCTTCGTGGATCGCCTCGGCGTAGGTCAAGAGCCGGTCCACGTCAGCCCTCCCCAAAGACGTCCGTGTAGAGGTCGGCGGCGTCGGGGACGGGGCTCAGCTCGGCGAACTCGAAGGCGTCGCGGATCTCCGCGTCGACCGCCGCTTCGATCTCCGCGCGCACCCGGGCGCCGAGGCGGGCGCCCACGCGCGCGACCTCGTCGCGCGCGAGCCAGGGCTCCGCTTCCCGGCTCGAGCGATAGCCGGCGTCGAAGTCCTCCCGCGGGCCGACGTGCTCCTTCCAGCGATAGGTGAGGCACTCGAGGAAGCGCGGGCCGCTGCCGGCACGAATGTCGGCCACCGCGGCGGCCGTGTGCTCGTAGATCTCCCGGACGTCTCCACTCTCGATGCGCTCGGCGGGGATCCCGTAGCTCCGCACGCGGCCCACGAGGTCGAGCGCGGCCTGTCGCGTTCGCTGGTGCGAGTGGATGGCGTAGAGGTTGTTCTCGCAGACGAAGAGGACGGGGATCTTCCGGAGGGCCGCGACATTGAGGCTCTCGTGAAAGGCGCCCTCCTCCACCGCCCCGTCGCCGAAGACGCTGGCGACGATGTCGCTCCGCCCGTTCACCTTGAAGGCGTAGGCGTAGCCGACGGCGATGGGAATCGTCGTGCCCACGACCGCCGACGTGCCCAGCACCCCGGCCGCGGGATCGATCAGATGCATCGACCCGCCCTTGCCCCGCGCGCAGCCCGTGACCTTGCCGTAGAGCTCGGCGATCATCCGGCGCAGATCGCCGCCCTTCGCGAGGTACAGGGCATGGCTTCGGTACGTGCCCGACACGACGTCGTCCGGTCCGAGCGCGGCACAGATCCCGACCGACACGGCTTCCTGCCCGATGGCCAGATGCACGGGACTCTTGATCTTGTCCGTCGGATAGACGCGCGCGATCTCTTCCTCGACCCGACGGATGCGGAACAGCGACCGATAGAAGCGGTCGTCCACTACATTAGCCCTCGCCCCGTCCCTGACCGTCGAACCACTCATACGTGCGCGCGAGCGCCTCGCGCATGGACGTCTTCCGCTGCCATCCCAGCGCGGCCAGGCGCCGGCCGTCCAGCACCTTGACGGGCGCGCCATCGGGCCGCGTGCGGTCGAACCGGACCTCGCCCCGGTAGCCCACGACGTCGCGGATCAGCCGGGCGAGATCTGCCACGGAGAGTTCGCCGCCGCCGCCCAGGTTGATCGGGCCGTATTCGTCGTAGTGGTCCATCACCCAGAGGCAGGCGTCGGCCAGGTCGTCGACGAAGATGAAGTCACGGCGGGCCGTACCCGTCCCCCACAGCTCGACCGCCGGCGCGCCCGTCTGCTTGGCGCGGTGCATCTTCTCCATGAGCGCGGCCACGACGTGGGAGTCCTCCGGACTGAAATCATCGCCTGGACCGAAGCTATCGGCCGCGATCGCGGCCACGAAGGGACTGCCGTGCTCGCGACGATAGGCTTCGCACAGCACCACCCCGGCGAGCTTGGCCACGGCGTAGGGCGCGCTGGTCGGCTCGAGCCGGCCGGTCATCAGCGCGCTCTCCGGCATCGGCTGGGGACAGGCGCGAGGATAGGTGCACGAGCTCGCGAGGTAGAGGAGCTTGCGCACGCCGCATCGCTGGGCGCTCGCCAGCACGTGGGCGGCCACCAGCAGGTTGTCGTGCATCAGGGTGGCGGGCTGCCGCTGATTGCGACCGATCCCGCCCGACTTCCCGGCGGCCACGAACACATAGGCGGGCTTCGACGCCGCGAACGCGGCGTCGACGGCGCGGGCGTCCGTCAGCTCGACGTCCTCCGTGACGCCGACGACGGCGGCGTACCCCTGCCCCGCGAGCGCACGCACCAGGGCCGCGCCCACGGGCGTGTGGGCCCCCACGACGCAGATGGGCGCCTTCTTGTCCATTCAGTCGCCGCCCGCCGTGATCGAACCGCCGCCGCGGCGGTCCTCCCACGTTCGCTCCTCGAGCGGATACTCCGCCTCGGAGTCGAAGAAGATGATCTGGCTGCCCGACGAGTCGAAGCGAAACGGCACATAGATGAGCCGCCGCAGGCGTTCCTTCACGGCGGCCTGGCGCTCCGGCGGGACGAATAGCAGCATGAATCCCCCGCCGCCGGCCCCGATGAGCTTGGCGCCGATCGCGCCGGCCGCTGTCGCCTCCGCGTAGATCGTCTCCACCTCGGGGCTCGACACCGAGGCACTGAGGCTTCGCTTCGCCTGCCAGGCTTCGTCCAGCAGCTTGCCGAACTGCGTGAGGTCGCCGGTCCCACTCAGGATCTCGATCGCCTCGTCGACCATCTCGCCCATCAGCCGGAGCTGTCGCCGCCGGCTCCCGAGATCGTGGACGTACGTCTCGGCGATGTCCGACGCCGTCCGCGCGATGCCGGAGTAGAAGAGCATCAGGTGATCGTTGAGCAGGGCCAGGCGCTCGCGCCCGACCGTCGCCGGCATCACCACCGGATCCCCCTCGACCGGGAACTCGATCCGGTTGAATCCCCCGTACGCCGCGAGTACCTGATCCTGGGAACCCACGTTCTCGCGCAGCCGCTGCTGCTCGACGTGAATAGCGTCCGCGGCGAGCTGGCGCTTGCTAGGCATCCGTCCCAGCAGGCCGTAGAGGGCGTGCAACAGCCCCACCGTGAACGCCGAACTCGAGCCCATGCCGCTGCGCGCGGGCAGGTCGCCGTCGTGGTGGATCTCGACCCCGCGCTCGAACCGCAAGTGGCGCAAGACCTCACGCACCGCGGGATGCTGGATGTCTGCGACCTCCTGGCAGTTCTCGATCTTGGAGTACACCACCCGGATCCGGTGCTCGAAAAAGGGAGGTAGGACGCGGCAGGTCAAATAGCAGTACTTGTCGATGGTGGTGGCCAGTACGGCGCCGCCGTGCTGACGATACCAGCCCGGATAGTCCGTGCCTCCGCCGAAGAACGAGATCCGGAAGGGTGTCCGGCTGATGATCATCCCGACCGCACCGTCAGGCGTTCCTCAGCGGCGAGCGCGGCAGCATGCGGTACCCGCGCAGCAGCTCCTGGATCCCGTCGTCGAGGGAGCGACGCGCCTCGAAGCCGGCTTCGCGCAGTCGCTGATTCGAGACGAGGTAGTTGCGCTTGTCGGGATCGCTGCCGACCGCCGCGTAGTGCAGGTACAGACGGGGCACGTGCTGCTTGACCTTGAGCGCCAGCTCCTCCTTCGAGAGGTTGGCGGCGTCGAGCCCGACGTTGTAGGGGCGTCCGACCATGGCCCGCGCATGCTCGATGGCGAAGACGAAGCAGTCGGCCACGTCCCGCACGTGGACGAAGTTGCGCTTGAAGTCTTTCTCGAAGAGCACGAGGTAGCCGTCGGTGACCGCGGCGTGGACGAAGTGGTTGACGAGCAGGTCCAGGCGGAGCCGCGGGGAGATGCCGAACACCGTGGCCAGCCGCAGCGTGATGGCGTTCGGGGAGTCGAGGAGATCGGCCTCCGCCTCGACCTTGCTCCGGCCGTAGACCGAGATCGGCTCCAGCGGTGTGCCGGTTCAGTGTGCGCACGGCGTCGCGATTGACGGCCCACGCGACCGCAGGCTCGCGATCGCAGGCCGGAGCGCCCACGAGGGCGGCCAGGGGAATCGCCACGTCGGCGGTCTTGAGGAGCCGGGCGACCAGGGCATCGTCACGCACGTCGCCGTCCACGAACTCGAACGCGGGATGTCCGCAGACGTGGAGCAGGCTGGGCTGGCCGTGCACCAGGCTGTCGAGCGCGGTGACTCGATATCCGGCGGCGAGCAGGCGATCACACAGGATGGACCCGAGATAGCCGGCTCCGCCCGTGATCAAGACGTGCATTTACCGTTCTCCGCTCGATGGCAGACGCTTCTCGCTATGCTACGTCCGGCGCCGGCGGGGGCGCCACCCTTTTACCACGGCCCCGAACCGCCGTCGCCATCTCGCGCAGTCGCACGTAGCAGCGCGGCGGGAGGACGTCACGAGCGGTGTTCTTGCCTCGTCGCAGGACCGCGCGCGCCAGGCCGACGAGCGGGCGACTGCGCCGCCGGGGGATTGGCGGGCTCGGGCGGGGGCCCTGCCCCGCGCGCACCCGCTCCACCAGATCGGCGAGCCGGGCCTGCGGCCCGCGATACCGCGCGTCCTCATCGTGACCGCCGGCGGCGACCGCCGACGCGCGACGGACGAGCGCAAGACAGCCCTCCTCCACGATCTCAGCCGCCGCGGCCGACCGCTCGAACACCTGCGCGTACCGCTGGGCGATCCCGCGACCCACGCCGCTGCCCGCCGCGGTGAAGCCGACGACGGGAGCGCGCGCGAGGGCCAACCCGACGTTCCAGGCGCGATGCAGGTGCGGCTCTCCCGATTGTCCGCACGTCACGACGGTGTCGGCGAGCGCCCAGGCCGCACACCCGACGTAATCGTGACACTCGACCCAGATGACCTCGACCGCATCACGCACGTCGCCGCGCTCCTCGCGCGACCGCGCCGCCGACAGCGCGTCCGTCCCGTCGGCGACGATCAGCGAAAGCTGGGGCGTGGTCCCTCGCCAATCCCGCTTGCGGACCAGTGGCGGAGCGCTCGACGACGTGATCCACGGCGTGTCGCCCACGCGGTCGAAGGCGGCGATCGCCTGCCGCGCCCGCGCGCCGACATGAACGACGTGCTCCCGTGTCGTCGCGTCCAGATCGGCGAGTCCGCCACACGTCTCCAGGACTTCCAGCGCGGGCAGGACCAGGGCCGACTCCTCGACCAGACGCCCGAGCTCCGCGAGGGCACGCGGCCGCCGCCCGGGATCCGCGTCGTCCAGCGCACGACGGGCCCACGCGAACGCGTAGTACGGGAAGCCCGGATCGAGACGCGCCGCCACCTCGAGGTGTTCGACCGACCCCGTCGCGCGGCCGACATAGTGGTGGAGTGCCGCGCGGACGAGGCGTCGGAGGTCCGCCGCGGCCGCGGGGTCGGCGGCGAGGACCCGGACGATCGCATCGAAGTACGCACGGTAATCGAATCCGTCACTGGCAAAGTCCCACGGAAAGACGTCGTCCAGCGGGTCGACCGACCAGGCGTCGTCCGACGCGAGCGTGTCCTCCGCCATGCGCACGGCGGCGGCGCGCTCGCCGGCGTCGCCGAAGTACACCGCCGCGCGCAGCAGATTCAGACGCACCACCAGCGAGGATGGCATCGCCTCGAGGCTCGCCCGGAAGGCCCCGAGAATCGTTGCGACCCGCCCGGCGTCCGGCGCGCCCCCGGCCATGAGATGGTCGGCGTACCCGAGGGTCAGCGAGCGCGCCAGGTCGAGCGTGTTCCGCGCAGGCATCCCTCGCCCGACGCGGCGGGCCGTCGCCTTCTCGAGAACGCGGGCGGGGGCCGGCAAGAGGCCACGGTGCAGGATCGTCCGCAGCTGGACGAGCGCGGCGGGGTCCGGAGGGCGACGCGGCGGGCGGAGCCGCGCGGCCAGGACGGTCAAGTATCTGAGGTACTGCGAGCTGACACGCGCTCGCGAGAACTCGCGGCGGACCACCTCACCGCCTCGGCGAGCGGCCGCGGCGGACCCGGGCCACTCGGCGAGGACACGACGCGCGGCGGACGCGACGTCCTCGATGCCCGCATACTCGACCACGCCCTCCGTCGGTCCCGCGAAGAGACCGAGCGCACAGCCGCCGGGCACGAGCGCGACGCAGCCGGCGGCGAGCGCTTCCAGCCCACGGGTCGGCAGCGCGCTCAGGTGGCGAACATAGCCGAGCGACATCTTCGTGCGAGCCAGGAGGCGGTGGTACCGGTCGTCAGGCAGGTGGCCGTTCACGACACAGACTTCGAGGTCGGCAGCGCGCAGGAGGACCTGAGCGAGCTTGGCCTTGTCCGGATGATAGGGGTGGAGAATGGTCCCCGAGAGGAAGACGTCGATGTCGCGGACGCCGCCGGGGTCACCGGGCCCCACGTTCGACGGGACGACGAAGAGCTTGGGATACGTCGTGACCGGCGCGCGGACCAACCGCCGGACGTCCGCCCACTCGGACGTGTCGGTGACGATGACCTCGTCGAGGAGCTGGAGCCACGGGTAGACCGTCTGCACGTGGATGTCGTAGTCGGTGGTGGACCCGAAGATGGGACACGGCAGCTCGCCGAGATTCGGCGGCAACAGGTGCCATTCGGCCATGCCCGTCACGTAGAAGTCCGGCGGCCGACGCCGGTCGTAATACCGGTGGACGTCGGCGTAGGTTCGATTCGGCAGGTCTCGCTCCGCGAAGCTGATGTTCTCCACGCGGAACTTGGGATCGGCGGCCGCCCCGCTGAGCAGGTCCGCATAGCCGCCACGGAGCCAGACGAGCTGGGCGAGCACCCTGATGACGGGCTTCTCGATGAGAGCGGCGAGCCGCTGAGCGCCCGGCGTCCCCGCCAGGCGGAGCTCGCGTAGCGCCGTGTCCTCGTCTCCCTCCATCCAGTGGGCCACCCCGGCGTGGAAGCGAGCCTCGGGATGGTCGAATCGGGCCAGGCCGGCATGGGCGAGCTCCGGCCGCCCGACGAGCGCCCACGCCGCGGACGTCTGCCATGCTCCGGCGTCGGGGGCGCGCAGCACGCCCGTGTAGTCGCCCCCCGAGAAGCGCTCCGCGGTGTCACTCACGTCCACGGAATCTCCGCCAGGCCCGACGAGCCCGCATCGGGGCCATCCGGCGCAGCGCGCGGCCGACGGGCGTTGCCGTGAGGCGCGGCGGCCTGGGCGACGGCGCCGCGTGCCCCCACCCGCGCAGCAACGCCTCGTAGTGGTACATCTCTTCGAACGGCTTGCCCCGGGTCAGCGTGTTGAGATACTTCAGCATCAGCGTCACGTTGCGAGGGTTCGCGTGCAATCGGATCGACTCCCACAGCGCGAAGAGCGGACCCGTCGTCGTGAGGTCGGGCGCGAGCACGTTGTCGCGGAGAAGCATCGTGTTGTCGTCGTCGTAGTGGACGAGCCAGTCCTGACGGGCCACGGAGTCGGCGAGGCGGCGGCTGGACGCCTCGAGGGCGGCCGCCGGCGGAAGGACGGGCAGACGCTCGGCGACGACCTCCAGGTTGCGGGTCACGGTCGTCTCCAGCCACGGGCAGCGCGCGAACGGCGGCTCGAGCTCCCAGTGCAGCATCCGCCATCCCGCGTCGAAGGAGACCGAGCAGGCGTTTTCCTCAGCGCGATAGGCGTCGCGCCACGGGCGCATGGTGTTCAGGAACCGGTTCACGCCGAAGAAGTACCGGACGTGCATCCGCCGCTCGACCATGTCCATCCAGTACCGGATCACGGAGTTCCGCATCTCGCCGAGTGACGCCGTGTTGCAGAACAGCTCGAACTCGCGGCCGGTCAGCTCCCCGGCCAGCGACACGGGCACGAAGACCAGATCGTAGCTCAGCAGATCGGGTCCGAGCATCCCCGGCCTCGTCACGTAGGCGACCCGGGCCTGGGGAAAGTTCAGACGCAGGAAGAGCGACGAGAAGTAGAGGGTCTCGGGAATATCCACGACCACCGAGGTCAGATCGGGGCTGAACAGCCGCAGCGTGCGCGCCAGACCGCCGTACCCGGCCCCGAGCTCGAGGACGGCGACCCGCCGGTCGGCCAGCCGGCAGCGCTCGGTGATCTCGAGCGCATACGCGGTCGTGCGGAGAAAGTCCGGCGAGAGCCGGCGGCCCTCCCGGACGACGGCATGGTCGGGATTGGAGTAGAGCGACTCCTCCACGGCGGCGGGCAAGGAGCCGAGCGGCCATCCCCGTCGCTTGAGGTACTCCACGTACCAGTCGACCATGAGATTTGTGAGCTCGGCGTCGGTCGTGTTGAAGCCGAACAGGTCGGTGTCCCGGACCGCCGCGATTTGCCGGCGCGGGTCGTCCAGCCCGTCGATGACCTTCTTGAGCACGGTCATGTTCTGGTCGCCCCAGAGCGCGGTCAGCGTATAGCGCGGGCCGTCGGCCGCGGTCAGCGCGGCAATCGTCCGATAGAACGCGCGTGTTTCGGACGTGACGCCGGCGACGTGATCGGTTAGCGTGCTCACGGGGCGGGACTCCGCACGTCGGGCACCACGGTGAACGAGGCGCCAACACCGCTGATCAGCCCGGGGTTACCGCTCGACGCCATCGCACCGTCGACGGTGAAGTCGAGGATCTCGAGCGTGGCCGCGTCGATCGCGAACAGATTCTTGAGATGCGATCCACGCTGGTGGGCGCCGAAGTTGAGCGTGTACAGCCCGGGGCGGAGTGGATTGTGCACCACGATCTCCACGCGGTGTCGACCCGCGCGGAGCGTCCACGGCGGGCGGCCGTCGTCGTCGTTGTAGGTCACGAAGAGCCACGCCCCGTCGGCCGCCCGGAGGGCCACCGCGAAGCTGACCTCGTCGAGATCACGCAGGACGTCCAGCTCGAGGCCGAGGGCGAGCGGCTGCCGCCAATGGACGGCGAACGTGTCGGCGACGCCCTTGAGGAGGGTGACCCGACGCAGCCGGATGTCGCCGCCATCGCCGGCATCGTGATCGGCATCCGTGAGATCCTTCACCGCCCCCTCGGCGTCACGGCCGCGGAGGTAGTCGTTCACCACCACGTCGACGGCGCCATGGGCGCGCACCCGGCCGCCATCGAGGAGGATCGCGGACGTGCAGAGCGTCGCGATCGTGCTCATGTTGTGGCTGACCACCACGACGGTCCGGCCTTCGTTCGCGACGTGGCCCATGGTCCCGAAGCAGCGCCTCTGGAACTCGCCGTCGCCCACCGCGAGGACTTCGTCCACGAAGAGCACGTCGGACTCGAGGTGGGCGGCGACGGCAAAGGCGAGGCGGAGATACATCCCGCTCGAGTAGAACCTCACCGGGGTGTCGATGAACCGCTCGACGCCGGCAAAGGCGACGATCTGGTCGAGGCGGGCGGCGACGTCGGCCCGGCTCATGCCGAGGATGACGCCGCTGAGGAAGACGTTTTCGCGGCCGGTCAGGTCCCGGTGGAAGCCGGTTCCGACCTCGAGCAGCGCGCCCACGCGGCCCCGGATACTCGCCCGACCGGCGGTGGGAGGCGTGATGCGGGCGAGAATCTTGAGGAGCGTGCTCTTGCCCGCTCCGTTGCGTCCGATGATCCCCAGGACCTCGCCCGCGGGCACCTCGAACGAGACGTCACGCAGCGCCCAGATCTCTTCGGTCGGCCCCCCGTCGGCGTCCGCGCGTCGGAACGGCCGCCTCAGCGCGGACATGACCGCATCGCGCAGCGTCTCGGGCCGTGGGCCGGCGCGGCGGATGCGATAACGCTTGGCGAGGTTCTCGACGCGAATGGCCGACATGCGCGTACTCACACCAGATCGGCGAAGTCGCCCTCGACAGAGCGGAAGTACACGAGACCACCGATCAGGAGGGTCACGGCGACGATCGACGACAGGAGGACGAGCCACCATGCGGGAGGCGTGGCGAGCAGCGCCCAGCGCATCCCCTCGACCACCCCGGCCATGGGATTCAGGCCCGACAAGGTTCGCCACGGCTCGCTCAGCACGCTGCTCGGATAGACCACGGGGGTCACGAAGAGCCAGAGCTGAGTCATGAACGGCACGACGTGGCGGACGTCGCGGTACTTCACGTTCAGCGCCGACAGCCACAGCCCGACGCCGGACGCCACGATCACCGCCAGGAGCAGCATGATCGGCAGCAGCAGCACCGCGGGTCCAGGGACGACGCCGTACCACATCATGAGCGGCACGAGCAGGCCGAGGCCGACGGTGAGGTCGACCATCCCCGACAGGCTCGCGGCCAGCGGAACGATGAGACGCGGGAAGTAGACCTTGCTGACGAGGGCCGCGTTGTTGACCAGGCTTCCCGCTCCCTGGGTCATCACGTTGGCCATGTACATCCAGGGCACGAGCCCCGTGTAGCTCCATAGCGCGTAGGGCTGACCGTCCGAGGGGAGGCCGGCGAAGCGGCTGAAGATGACCGTGAAGATCACCATCGCGGCGAGGGGCTGGACCACGGCCCAGGCGACGCCGAGCAGCGTCTCCTTGTACCGCACCTTCACGTCTCGCCAGGCGAGAAAGTAGAGCAGCTCGCGGCGGGTCCAGACGTCGCCGAGGCCCGACGTCCACGGGCTCGTCGGGCGGATCTCGGTGACCGTCGCCGTGTCCGTGCGCATCGTGGCGGGCCGCCCCGGACCCGGTCTCAACGAGCGCGCGCCGGACGGGGGTCACCGCCGTGATCGCGAACGTAGGCGTCCATGGTGCGGCGCCACACGCGCTGTGCGCGGAGGATCAGCTCGACGCACTCGCGGACCGCACCGTGCCCGCCCGGAGTCGTCAGGACCACGTGGCACGCGCGCTTGACGTCGGGCACGGCATCGCCGACGGCGATGGCGAGGCCCGCCCGCTGCAGGGCGGGGAGATCGAGGAGGTCGTCGCCCATGTAGGCCAGCGCCGAGGCTTCCCAGCCGTACTCGGCCAGGAGCGCGTCGACGCTCTCGCCTTTGCGTCGCGCGCCGAGGATCACGTGATGGACGCCCAGCTTCTCGCCGCGTGCCTTGGCGATCGGGCTCGTCTCGCCGGTGACCATCGCGGTCCGCAGACCCGCGCGGTGGGCCAGGGCCAGGCCGATGCCGTCGTGCGTGTGGAACATCTTGAGCTCTTCGCCCTGGTCCGAGAGGACCATGCGGCCATCCGTGAGCACTCCGTCGACGTCCATCACGAGCAGACGGATCTTGCGGGCGCGCGCCGCCACCTCCCGCCTCACGTCGAGTACCGGAACGACCGGACGGGCTGCGGCACCGGGGTCGGCGCGGGCGCCGCCTGCTCGAGCAGCGGCAGCGCGATGACGATGGCCATGAAGAACCAGAACGGCTCCATGATGCGGATGATGATGAACGTGTTCGACCCGATGGCGTGCGTGAGGATCCCGATCGTCCCGGCCAGGAAGCCCACGGCGATCCCGCGGTCGTCGGGATCCCGGAGCAGTGCCAGGGAATCCCCGGCGCTGCGGATCACGCTGATCACCAGCCAGAGGAAGCAGGCCAGGCCCACGATGCCGGTTTCGACCAGGGTCCGGAAGTACTGCGCGTCCATGAAGCGAAACCCGGTGACGCCGTAGCCCAGGACGGGGCGCTGGATCCAGCCCACCACGGCATCACGCATGCTGTGGAAGCGCTCCGACGTCGACGGATCGAGGCCGACCGCCCCCACGCGGACCGTCGGCTGATTCGTCTGGGCCTTGAACGTATAGGCGATCCGTTCCTTCACGGAGGCCGGCATCAGGTTGCTCAGGAGCACCGGGGAGAGCGCGGCGCCGATGACGAGGAGCGTGACCACGGCGCGACGACGCCGTGAGACGACGGCCAGCGTGAGCAGGGCCGGCACCACGCCGAGATACGACGCGCGCGACAGGGTGAACATGAAGGGCACGAACATGAGGCTGACGAGCCCCAGGCTCCACGCGCGCACGCGCGTGGTGTGCGTCTCGAGGGCCAGGCCGCCGAGAATCGACATCATGAGCAGGAGATAGCCCCCGAAGGTATTCGGCTCACCGGAATCGCCTTCGAAGGGCGCCGAGACCCGCTGGCCGCTCGGGATCTGCGCGATCCCGATGAGGCTGACGACGGCGGCGGTCACGAAGGCGGTCATCATGAGCCGCCAGGCCTGGTCGCGGTCGCGCAGGTTGTTGACGGTCATGTAGAACACGACGAAGTACTCGACGTATTTGAGGACGTAGAACCAGCCGGCCCGCGTGCGCACCGTGCCGCTCAGGTAGCCGAGGATGGTGGCCAGCAGCGTCACGGTGACGTAGGCGACGATGGGGCGGTTCAGCCGGTTCTTGACCGCGACGCCGAGCTCCTTGTTCACCGCCATCTTCGCGAGCCAGCTGAGCGTGATGACGACGAGCAGGACGTCTTCCAGCCGGATCACCACCGAACGTCCTTCGGCCAGGCGCTGGGAGGTTCCCGACCCGAACTCGGGCGACAACAGCATGGAGAAGAGCACCACGTAGAGCCCGGCCTCGGGCCGGATGAACACCAGGATGAAGACGGCGAAGGCGACGGCCGCCGCCACCATGTAATGCAGCGGCATGGTCTACTTCGCGCGCACCACGTGGTTGACCAGACCGAGACGTCCGAGCTCGGCGGCTCTGGCCTCGGCCTCCTCGCGCGAGGCGAAGTTGCCGTGCCGGATCACGAAGGTCTGCGCCTCGCCCGACTGCGCCGCCACGCGGACCTGATGGCCCTTGGCGCGCAGGCTCTCCGCCAGCTCCACGGCCGCACGCAACAGCATCGGCTCCCCCACGCGAACCGTGAGGGAGTCCCCGCCGCCGAAGCCGGCCGCCTCGGGAAATCCCTGGTCACGGAGCGTGGTGACGAGTGCCTCGGCCTCGCGCGCGCCCGCCACGCGCTCGATCAGGACGGCATACAACGCGGCGCCCGTTTGCTGGCGGAACCGCACCGTCTGATGACCGGCCTGGTTGAGTTGACGCTCCGTTCTCTCGGCCTCGGCGCCGGTGAGGAAGGGACCGAACTCGACCGCGAATCGGGGGCCCGCGGCGACGGCCGGTGTTTCCTTGCCGGCGATCTCCCTCGGCGCTTCTCTCGTCGGGGTCTCGCGAGCCGCCGCCCCGGGCGCCGTCGGCGGCGCGATCGGCGCCGGCGCGGAGACGGACGGCGCCGGGGCGACATCGCCCGCGGCGCCGGCGGCCGGGGAGCTCCCCGGCCGCACGGGCGCGACCGGCGACGATGGGGGCGCGGTCGCAGGCGCCCGATCGCTTCGCGGCGGGGTCTCGGAGAGCCGGCGCTCGAGGCTCCGTGGCCGCTCGCCACGCGCGATCAGGCCGAGATGCCAGGCCGTGATCACGGCGATGGCGGCGCCGAGGAGCGCGACGACGCTCAGACCGAGAAAGATATCGCGATATCTGCGGCGTCGGCGCTCCCGGCCGGCGCCGGCGACGTGCGTCTCCTCGTCGTACGGAAGGTCCATCGCGAGCGTCTCCGTCTTGCGGGCCCTCCGCGCGGTGAGGGACTGCCAGAGACGGCCCAGACGCCCGGGGGTGGCACGAGTGCCCGGCTCCTCGCCGTAGTAGTGCGTGTAGTAATGCGCGTAGGTGTAGCCGGCGATCTCGGACTGGACGTCGTTGAGCACCACGCCCCACACCGCCGCCCGCGCGCTCTCGAGATGCGCCTTGGCTCGCTTGAGGACGAGCCGGCCGACCTTCCCGGCCTGATAGACGAGGACGACGCCGTCCGTCTGGGCCGCGACGATCGCCGAGTCCGTCACCGGCAGAACCGGCGGCGTGTCGATCAGCACGATGTCGTACTCCTCGCGCACCTCACGCAGGAACTGGCCCATGGCGGGCGTCGACAGCAGCTCCGACGGGTTGGCGGGAATCGGCCCCGCCTCGATGATGTGCAGGTTGTCGAGGCCCGGGGAGGCCATGATGTCCTCCATCTCGAACCGGCCCATGATGATGTCGGCGACGGTGCGGATGCAGTCCCGCCAGCGGGCGTTGCCGATGAGAATGTCCGACAGCCCCGGCTCGCGCTCGATGCCGAAGAAGCGGTAGATACTGGGGCGACGCAGGTTGGCGCCCACGAGCAGCACGCGCTGGCCGTTTTGCGCCATGGTGAGGGCGACGTTGACGATCGTCGTCGTCTTGCCCTCCTGCAGCGTCGGGCTGGTGAACACGAGCAGCTTCCCCGCCCGCTCCATCCGGATGAACTGCAGGTTGGTCCGGAGGGTCCGGTAGGCTTCGGCCACCGGCGACTTGGGATCGAAGTGGGTGATCAGCAACGCGTGACTCTGGAGCACCTCGGGCTCCACGCGCGCCAGCGCCGGCCGCCGCTCGATGAGTCGCTGGACCGTCTCCCGCACGTCGATGTGCGGCACGATCCCCACCACGGGCACCTGCAGGTACCCCTCGACGTCCTCGATGGTCCCGATCGACGTATCCAGCGTTTCCTGCACGAAGGCGAGCACGAGGCCCAGCATGAGGCCCAGCAGGGCGCCGATGAGCACCGTGTTGAAGCTGTCGGTGGATACCGGTTCGATGGGATCGGTGGCGGGGCGCACGATCGAGACTTCCTCGATCCGCTCCGCCTCTTTGATCTGCGCCTCCTGATGCTTCGCCCGCAGCAGCGCGAGCAGATCCTCGCCGGTCTTGGCATCGCGTTGCAGCCGCTGCAGACCCAGCTCGATCGTGGGCACCTCACGATTCTTCTGGATCACCTCGTCCATCTGGCGCGTCATGATCTGCTCGCGGCTCCTGAGCAGCGCGATCTGGTTGGTGACCTCGCGGCGCATCTCGAGCCGCACCTCGCGCATGCGGTCGGTCACCGCCTGCAGCCGGGGATGGCGGTCGGTCACCTCGAGCGCCATGTTGTTGTATTCGATCAGGAGATCGATCTGCGTCGCCTGGAGTCGCTGGAGCACGGGATTGCTGGTGCTGTCGACGAAGATGCGATCGACGAAGCTCGCCGGGTCGATCCGGGCCAGCCGGACCTGCGCCTGCTCGAGCTCCGTCCGCTGCTGCCGGACGGTCTCCAGGGCTCCCCGGAGCTGCGTGAACAGCGACAGCAGCATGCCCGATTCCCCGCCCGGGGTGATGATGGAGTTCGCTTCGCGGAAGGCCCACACCTGCTCCTCGGCCCGCTTGACGCGCGCCTCCGCCTCCAGCATCTGCTTCTCGATGTACTTGCGCGCCTCGATGATCCGGGCATTGCGCAGCTGGCGGTTGTAGTCCCGATAGCTCTCGGCGATGCCGTCGGCGATGTCCCGTGCTTCGTTGGGATTCGTGGCCGTCGCCGTGATCTCGAGGATCGACGTGCCCGCCACCCGCTGGGTCCGGATCTTCGAGGCCAGGGCGTCGAGGGCGTTGAGATAGGCCCGGGACTCGCGCAGCGGCTGCCCCGAAGGACGCTCGGGCAGCTTGCCCATCCGGCGCAAGGTCTCCTCGAGCACGGGATAGCTCCTGATCACCGCGCCCTGGGTCTCGATGTTGTCCCCGCTCCCGACCGTCAGGACCTCGACGAGGAGCCCGGAGAGCGACGTGGTCTGCTCGTACCGCACCGAGGCCGTCGATTCGTAGACCGGCACCCGCTGCTTGCTGAACCAGAAGCTCAGCAGCGTGACCAGGACCGTCGAGACGACGATGATCAGCCGGCGGCGCCGGACGATCAGCCAGTAGTCTCGGAGGTTCATCTCGTACTGCGCCATTACGGAGCGACCTCTCCGGCGGGAGCGTTCGGGAGGCTCAGGGTCCTCGTTGCCGTCACCGCCCCGTCTCGGACACCGGTCCGGTGATGTACAGGAAGGGGGTCTCGGAGAGATCGACCGTCTTCGGCGTGGCCAGCGGCCCGGTCTTGCCGTCGACGATCTCGACCCGCGGGCGCAGCGGGTGGTTCCGGTTGACCGCGATGACGGAGCCGGTCTCTCCCGTGTTGAGCCGAACCGTGGTGCCGGGCGGGAAGACGGTGATCTCGCTCAGGAGCGCCTTGATGAGGACCGACGGGAAGGCTTCGTGCTTGCCGCGCACGATCTCGCGAATGGCCTCGTGGGGCCGCAACCCCGGGCGGGGCGACGGCGGAGCGGTGAGCCCCACGTACACGTCGGCGAGCCCGACGATCTTGGCGTCGGCTCCGACGGCGGCGCCGTCGAGCCCCTGCGGGAATCCCTGTCCCTGCTCGCGCTCGTGATGCTGCAGCACCGTTTCGACGATGCTCTCGGACGGGGGCCCCCAGCGCCGCAAGCGCTCCGCGGCCCACCGCGGGTGAGCCTGGTAGTGGGCCTGCTCATCCGTCGAGAGGGACCCGAGACGCCGCAAGACCCCGGGCGGGAGCTGCCAGAGACCGATGTCGATGAGCGCCGCGGCCATGCCCAGCTGGACGAGCCGCGGGCGGTCATAGCCGATGGTCATGCCGATCCGGATCGACAGGACGGCGACCCGGGCCTGGTGGAAGGCGAGGTAATCCCCTCCACTGGGGACGGCCGGGTTGTTGGCCAGCCAGAACAGCGCCGAGCCCGTCTCCAGGGATTGGACGACGCGATCGGTGATCCGCTCCAGCTCGAGCCACGGCAGCGGCTCGCCGCTCTTGAGAAGCTCCCGCACACGATCGAGAAAATGCTGGAGCGCCTCCAGAATGCGCTCCGGCGATTCCTGACCGTCGGCCGGCGGCGCGGGCGCCGCGCGATCGGGTGCGCGCGGAGCGGTCGCCATCTCGCTGGCCAGCGACGACATGCGGAGACGGGCGGGGGCCGGCGCCTGGGGCCGGGCCGGCGACGGCGCGGGCGGCGATGCCGGGGTCGCGGGAGCTTCGGCGCCGGGCTGGCGGGTCCCCCACGGCGCGCCAGGTCGCTCATGCGCACCATCAGGAGACCCCCACCATGTCCTTGATCACCTCGGCGATGACCTTCTCGTCGATCACGCGAATCTGCTTCGAGCACCCGACCAGGAGGGCGATGTCGCAGAGGTTGTTGATCTCGCGCGGCGTGCCGCGGGTGAAGTCGAACACCAGCTTGATGGCCTCCTCGGTGAAGATCTGTTCCGATCGCCCCGCCATCTTCAGACGATGGGCGATGTAGTTGGCGGTGTGGGCGTCGTCGAGGGTATTGAGATGGTACCGGATGGCGATGCGCTGGTCGAGGTGCTTGAGCCGCCGCACCTTCGCCGTGAGCTCGGGCGAGCCGATGAGCAGGATCGTCACCAGGAAGCGATCGTCGGTCTGGAAATTCATGAGCAGCCGCAGCTCCTCGAACACCCCGTCGTCGGCGATGAGCTGCGCCTCGTCGACGATGATGACGGTATCGCGACCCTCGCGATAGTTGCGAAAGAACACCTCGTTCAGGCGGTGGATGAGCTCGGGCCGCGTCTTCTCCTCCGTCGGCGCGCCCAGCTCGTAGAGGATCTCGCTCAGGAACTCGAGGGCATTCCAGCCTGGGTTGTTGAGCAGGCTGACCTCGTACCGCTCCGCTTCGAGGCGCTGGATGAGCGCGCGCGAGAGCGTCGTCTTGCCGCATCCATACTCACCGGTGAGCATCGCGCAGCCCTTGCGCTGCCGCACGGCATAGATCATGCGGACCAGCGCTTCCTCGTGCTCCGGAGACAGATAGAGGAACTTCGGGTTCGGCGAGTTGTCGAACGGCGGTTCACTGAGCCCCCAGTACGCCTCGTACATGGCTCTATTGGTTCACCGTGGTCGTGATCCGGCCACCGAACAGCAGAAAGATACTGGCGTACGACGAGATGAGACCGGTGATGGCGTTCGAGATCGTGACGTAGTCCTGCCACCAGCGCACCGACACCTCGGGGATCGTGATGATCGCGCCGGGCTCGATGGGCGGGGCCTGGACGAGATTGAAGGTCCGCCCGTCGCGGAACGTCACGATGGCGTTCTTGAAACGACCGCGCACGGTGGGCCCACCGGCGACCGCGAGGTACTCACGTACCGTCGCGCCGACCCGATAGTCCTGGGCTCCCGGCCCCTTGACCTCGCCGAGGATATAGACCTTGTCCTCGACGGCCGGCAAGGTGAAGACGTCGCCGTTCTCGAGGGGAATGTTCTCGAACTCGTCCTTGTCGACGAGCAGACGCTGCAGGTCGATCGGGATCTGCCGACGCGGCCCGCCGGCGCCCCCTCGATCGATCATCGCGACACGGAGGTCGAACGCCCCCCGGACCTCGACGACGTCCTGCAGCACGTTGCCCGGCGGCACGTAGAGCACGTCACCGGGCTTCAGCGGGACGTCGGCGGGCGGGCTCAGCGCCTTGCCGAGGTCGAGCGGAAAGGTGTCGTTCCGGTCGCCGGCGCCGATGCGCGTCAGACGTGCCTGGGACGCCGCGGCCCCCTGGGTCAAGCCGCCGACCAGCTGCAGGAGGTTTTTGAGGCCGGGATCCGGTCCCAGCTCGTAGGTCCCCGGTCGCCGCACGGCCCCGGCCAGCGACACGAAGCCGCCGCGGTACGGCACGTGAATCCGCATGCCGTCCTCGACGAGCGGGTTCTGCGAGAGGTCCCCGAGCAACTCGAACCGAAGGAGATCGATCGTCTTCGGCTCTCCACCCCTCGGCGTGACGACGACGTAACGAACGCTGCCTCGCGGGGTGATGCCGCCGCCGATGGCGATGATTTCGTGCACGCGCCGCATGGCCGAGGCCCACATCGTGCCCGGGCGCTCGACCTCGCCGGAGGTGAGGACCTCGAAGCACCGCGGTGCGGTGATGCTCAGCGTGACGTCCGTGAAGCGATACAGCTTGCGCACTTCCGCCGTGACCTTGCGGTGTGCCTCGGCCACGGTCAGCCCGGCGATGGGGATCGTCCCGATGGGGACGACGGCGATGTACCCTTCCGGGTCGACGGTGACCGACTGGCCGACGTTGACCTGCTGGCCCGGTATGTCGATCCGACCGACGAGCTGGACGTTCAGCGAGTCCGCGGGCCCGAGCCGATATTCCGGAGGTGTCGAAACCTTCCCGGTGTTGAGCCCGTAGAAGGGGCCAAAGCACGCGTCGTTTCTGACGCCGGGAAGCCTGAACAGGACGGAGTCACCCGGTAACGTCGGCGGAGCCGACGGCAAAGGCGGCGCTGCGGAGGGAGGAGGAGTGCCGGGAGGACTCCCTGGTCGGTCCAGCGTCTGGGCCGCCAACAGAGATGGGAGCAACAGGCAGACGACAAGAATCGCCGCGATGCTGCGACATACAACACGTGTGGGAATCTGCATGCGCAAGCCGAGTGCGGTATTTTCGCCTCTCAGTCGGTGAGGGGTCAAGGGAAAAAGCACAGATTTGCAATGGTTTCCTTGACACTTCGGGCTCGGACGCACTACTCTCTCGATGTTGTCAGCCCCCGCGCCCCGAAGGAATGGATGACACCGAAGACGGCTCGTACAATCCTCCTCGCCAGTGCCATTTTTGCCAGCATTGGCGCCGGGTTCTGGGCGCACGGCCTGTGGTTCGGCACCCGGCCCACGCCCCCGGTCCAGGCCCCGTCGCCGATCAGTACCGCCGACGCATTGCAGGCGGCGTTCGTCAGCGTGGCCGAGCGGGTGCGGCCGGCGGTCGTCCACATCGGTACCGTACAGGTGGCCAAGGGCCAGCGCCCGCAGATCGCTCCGGGGCCCTTCGCCCAGGACCCCTTCTTCAAGGATTTCTTCGATCAGTTCTTCGGAAAGACGCCGGGCGGACCCCGCAGTGAGTTCCGCCAGCCCGGCCTCGGATCGGGCGTCATCATCGACAAGCGCGGTTACGTTTTGACCAACTTCCACGTCATCCGAGGTTCGGATGGCGTCACGGTGCGCCTGTCGTCGAAGCAGGAGTACCGGGGCCGGACGGTGGGTGTCGATCCCAAGACCGATCTGGCCGTGGTCCGGTTCGAGCCCGACCACGAGCCGACCGTCGCCACGCTCGGCAACTCGGACGCCCTCCGAGTGGGCGAATGGGCCATCGCCATCGGCAACCCGTTCGGCCTCGATCAGACCGTGACCGTCGGTGTCGTCAGCGCCACGGGACGTGCGGACGTGGGCATCTCGAGCTACGAGAACTTCGTCCAGACCGACGCGTCGATCAATCCGGGCAATTCCGGTGGCCCCCTCGTGAATCTCCGCGGCGAGGTCATCGGGATCAACACGGCGATCGTGGCCACGGGACAGGGGATCGGGTTTGCCATCCCCGCCAACATGGCTCGTCGGATCACGACGCAGCTGATCGAGCGGGGGAAGGTCACGCGCGGATGGCTCGGGGTGTCGATGCAGCCTCTCACGTCGGAGCTGGCGCAAGCGCTGGGGCTGCCCAGCACCAAGGGAGCGGTCGTCGCGCGCGTGTCACCGGGCAGCCCGGCCGCGGCCGCCGATCTCAGGCAGAACGATGTGATCGTGACCTTCGACGGCACGCCCGTCGAGGACTACCACCAGGTGCAGCGGCTGGCCGCGGAATCCGAGGTGGGCAAGACGGTGAAGGTCGAGATCATCCGCGACCGGGCCAAGCGCACGATCGACCTCAAGATCGCCGAGGCCACCGACACCCCCGCCGCAGCCTCCGCCGACCGCCCCCCGTCACGCTAATTCAAGCCACGAAGGGCGGGATCGGCGGGATCTCGAGCTGACGCGTCTTGACCTCGCGCACGCCCGGCACGTCGCGCGCCACTTCGAGTGCCCGCTCCAGGGCCGCGGTCCCCTCTAAGGTGACCACCCCGTCCTGCGCCTCCACCGTGATGCGATAGCGGCGGGTCTCGGGATGCGTGGCCAGCGCCACCTGCACGCGGGAGGCGAGGGCGCGCGAGGCCACGATCCGGCGCGCCGCATCGGTCGTGGCCATCTCCGGCCGGCGCACGGCGCGCTCGATCATCTCCACCGCCGCCTCGTACCGGAGCTTCTCCGTGTTCACCACGAGGTCGTACAGCGACGGATCGGCGACGTCGACCTCGTAGAGATAGCGCATGCGACCCGCCTTCTCGGAGTCGTCCCGCCTCAGCAGATCGGCGGCGGCGCGCTGGTTCGGCGTCTCGCCGGCGACCTCCGCGGTGCGCTTGATCCACTGCCGGACCCGCTGCTCGAAGGGCGCGATGACCCGGATACGGAGGACATGGGGAATCCCGCGGAGCAGCCACTGTCCTCCACGGCCCATGAGCACGGCGTTGTCGGTCTCGGCGAACTCGAGGAGGGTGGTCTGGAGAATCGTGATGTAGTGGCGCGTCTCCGCGTCGAAGCGCTCGAAGAGCGTCGGCTTCGATTCGTCGAGGTGCGAGAGCTTCTCCTCGACCAGGCCGTAGCGGCGTACCGCGTCCTGCAGCAGCTCCTGGTCCACGTAGTGGTAGCCGAGGCGCTGGGCCGCGCCCATGCCGATTTCGGTTCCACCCGCTCCCATCTGGTGTGAGATCGCGATGATGGCCATGGTCACCCCCGCCGGTATTTGTCCTTGAGGGCGGCGGGCGCGATCGCGATCCGCTTGCCCGCGACGTCCTCGAGGATGTAAACCTCGTCCGTCAGCGACCCGCTGGCGAAGACCTCGAACACCCCGAGCGCGCTTTCCAGCGTTCCTCCGGGGGAGGCATCCATCATCTGTTCGACGTCGACGCGCGGGAGTCTCGGCATGCTGCGCCCTGAGTGGCGGTCAGCCTACTCCCAACGGGTATCCCAGAGCAAGGGCGGAGGACTCATCCGGCCCGGGCCAGGCGTCGGTCCGCCCGCGCCAACGCGACGCACAACTGGGGCGAAAACGACAGGGGGGCACAGGGGCCGGTGGGCACCACGGCGATCGCGCGCGCCCGGGCGGCGACGGGCGCGATCCGCGCCAGGAAATCCGGAACGGCGTCGCGGGGCACGAGAAACGCGAGGGAGGACGACAGCCCGGTGGGCCCGTCGTCCCGGTACCGCCATTCCGACAGGCCTGCGCGCTCGACCAGGCACTCGGCCGTGGTCCGAAGAAGCGCGCTCGAGCCGGTGGTCGAGGTCAGGCTCACGAGCCGGATCGTCATCTCGACGTGTCGGCGCAGACGGCCCAGGTGAGCGCGCACGAAGCCGAGATGGGCGACGAGCCAGGCGTCGAAGTGAGGCGGCGACGCGACGGTGCCGAATTCCAGCGGGAGCACGGCCTCCGCCTCCAGCGTGCTCGAGACGACCTCCTCGTGACGGGCGATCGTCATCGGCGTCCGGCGTGGCGCGGCGTCGATCACGCTGGTGATGAGGACGAGATCACGGACAGAGCGCGCGACGACGGTCGCTGCACCCACACCGCTCGCCGGAGGACGCCAGCGTCGCGGCAGACCCTGGACGATCGCGTACAGATAGTCGGAAGGACCCTGGCCGTTGGACGACACCCGGGCGGCTTCGGCCGAGACTTCGAAGGCCATACCAGCCTCCTGGATCGGCAGGCGGGGGCGCCGATCGCGAAAGGTCCGGGTCGTGCGGCCGAGCGTACGGGGACTTCGAGGTCCGGTCAAGTCATGGCGCGATTCCGTAGTGTCTCAGTTCGAAACTATGGCGACCCAATCGCCGCCGATCCACCGGGCGGGTGGGGCGGGTGGGGCCTTGGGAAACCCGATCGGACTGTCT